>ERZ1034998.392-NODE-392-length-29047-cov-10.967991_pt1 | contig 29047 bp, 26 predicted proteins | sample MGYA00520621_ERZ1034998 | MGnify/ENA primary metagenome ERZ1034998 (study PRJEB33766, sample SAMN09781748) | gut metagenome | biome: gut microbiome | host: Homo sapiens | place: Madagascar | study: EMG produced TPA metagenomics assembly of the PRJNA485056 data... | reverse complement strand
ATTCAGCGGAGGCAATAACAGTGCCCTTCTTATTGCGAATATTGATGGTGTTCTTGTCTTCACTCTCAATCACCTCCATTCCACCAATGGCAGCGTCACTAATCTCGTTGACTTTTGCCGTAATGACCTTGTTTTGTACGGGATTGGTACTATCCTGGTCCAAACTCTCGTCCACGGCGATTTGGTCTATATTGAGCGACACATTCCCGTTGCCGTCCGGCGCGATCTCTGATCCGTTGAGCGAAATAGATTTGATTTTCCCGCCGCCGTACTCTTCCCAACTCTCGGGAGTGAGAAATTTGTCAATACTACTGGCCGTAAAGCGGTAATCGGCCCACACGCCAGCAGACAGCTCGAAAGTAAGGATCATGCCGGGCTTGTCCTCGTCCTTAATTTTCGCATTGGCAAGTGCTGCAATGGCCGTCTGCTTGGTGTAGAATCCATTGCTAAGAGGCTGCTCATTCGTGACATTGTAGAATCCGCTACCCGAGCCACTTCCGCTTACCTCAGAAAGCGTGCCGTCCTCTTCGCTCCATGCGTAGATAGATGCGCCGTGAAGATACACTTTGTCCTTCAAGACGCTCGTCCTGCTGTCGTCCATATAGAGACCGGCCTTGCCCCAGTTGTTGACATAGTTTGTACCGCTTCGCCCGACAAATACCAGGCGGGCCGTATCAAAGAACACACCATCAACATCAATGACAGAAACCTGCTCAATGGTTACGTCCTCCACAAAACCGTCGAAGCGGGCCGTAGCGCCATCCCTTGCAGAAATAGCCACCTCCTTGTAACCAGTCTCAACGGCCTCAGCACGTTCCGCAGCCGCATCAGCCGCCTCGGCAGACTTGGTGGCCTTGGCCGCAGCGTCCGTAGCGAGTTGCGCCGCCGTTTGTGCCGAGGAAGTTGCCGTGTCGGCCTTGGCCGCCGCATCCGTAGCTTTCTGTGCCGCCGCATCCGTCTTGGCCTTTGCTTCCTGCGTGGCCGCATCGGATCTCCCAATGGCTTCCTTTACTGCGCTATCGGCCTTGGCAATGGCGTCCTGCGTGGCCACCTCTGCCTTGGCCGCTGCATCCGTAGCTGGCTTGGAGAGAAGATTCACGGGGGCACTTACAAGTTGGCCTCCCTTCATGGTAGGAAGGCTTTGCACGCCATCGAGGGTATCGACTACTTCGAGCTCGCTGACATCCTGCGATTCCGCCTGTATATCGGCGAGAACGGCTTTCTTAATCTCGTCTTTTTCCTCTGTTGTCATATATTCTTAGTTTAGTTTAAAACACTTGGGTTTAACACTGATTTTGCATAAATATACTTTAAGTCTGCATCCGTAGCCAACTCAAAGTCAGATGTGTTGAGTATTGTCCACGAGCATCCGTCTGCACCAGGCTGAACAAATGCCTTCAAACGGACACGACAGAAGTTACCGCCCAACTTGACACTCGTAATGTGCGTGTTGCGGTAAAGTAGGCATTGGGTTGGATCATTGTTTGACGGTATGTTAATGAACGTATCTGTGGCGGTAGCGTTAATAACATCACATTCTACTCCGTCGATTTCCTTGTATGCGGGCAGGACAAGGCCGGCCTCGGCCCGCTTGGTGTCACTTACCATCACATTCATTCCCGTATCAACTGACGGCCATTGCGTTTGAGCAGCGCCCACGTTATTGTATGGCGAACCGATTGCGCCAATAAACTTACCACTGTTTGCGACGACCGTTCCTTCATACCGGCCGTTCTTGGCATCCATATTCCCCTCTTTATCAATTTTGAAGTTGCCGTTTATGGTCGCATAGCCTTCCAGTTGTATATTATCGGCAAACAGTTTGATGATCGACTTACCGTCCTCTCCCTTCACCTCAACACCTATGAGGGCAAACTTGCCATCACTACCCTGTGAATAGATACCGACGCCAGTAGGCTTCACCATAATACCGCTATCTGCCAATACATTTCCGTCCTTGTCAAAATTCTGTGCAGCAATATTGATTAGCTTGTCACTCTGTTCGAAGAGCGTGCGATACTTATAGGTGAGGCTATCCACTTTGTCTGTGCTTAGGACAAGCATGTACAGATAGATCTCGCCAGTGAACGACAACTTGAAGTCACCCGTGCCGTTCCAAATACCTTCACAAGTGAATTGCTGGTAGCCGTCCGTCACACCGACCTCCTGCTCAATGTTGAACGATTCAAAATCGGCAAATCCCGTCTTATCCACACCCTCAAAGGTGACAGTGAGTTTTCCAGCAGTAGCGCATCGGTAGAAGAAGGCAAGGTACACGGGTTGCGCCTCCTTCGTCCCGTCCGCATTCGTTGGCATGTCGGGTTTCTTTGCGAGATTCTTATTCTTCTGACAGATGTACTTGTTCTTGATATGTACGACCGTGCGGCCCATGTCCTTGACAACAATGGCGCTATCGCCACGCTTGGATAGCACGTTATTGTTCGCATATATCCATTTATTGCCAACGAGGAAGAATACCGTCTCGTTCTGTGTGCCCCATTTGTCAAAGCCTTCGTTGAATGATGGGTTGCTAAGATACCCCCTGTCAGGCATGAGGTCTTGGCGCACGCCCTCCACCGCACTCTCTATCTTTCCGTCCGTAATCTCGAAACGGGTCTTTACGTCTTCACCCGTCTCAAGCAGGAATGTACCCTTCAAAAAGGCATTGTCGCAATAAAGACCGTCACCGTTAGGCTGGTTCGAGGCAGGAAACCAATCATCATTGATTCCGTCAAGGTTGCCAAGCCGGGCGCGAAGAGATTTATCAAATCCTTTGTGATTCACGCCATTCATGACATCTATGCGAGGATTTCCATCCTCTGTTGCTGAAATCAGGACGAGATTCTGACGCTTTGTATTGATGGTGTTGCCCATAAGGACACACTCGTCTCCTACGGCTGGAAGGGAATTGGTAAACTCGCTTTTGGGAATAATCACGCCGTCTTTCGTAACACTCGCCACCTCGGCCCAATAACTCTTCAAGTTTTTGCCTGTAAAGGTTTGGCAACGTACAAGATCGTGGGCAACAAACGTATTCTCCTGCTCAAACTCAATAACATAGTTGTCCTCGTATTCTTTGACGGACTTGATTTTTCCATTGGCAGCACTCACGCATATCTGGCCTCCAACACTTCGGATTTTCTCGATCAGCAGCTCGAAAATAACCATCGTTTGGCGAACAGTAAGCCTATCAAGAGTAAGATTAGCGAGCTTTGAATCGTCTATCCAAAGCTTGAATCCGTTTCCGTTGAATCCGTCAACGAAGTTTGGCGTGCCCAAGTACCCGCGCAACTTCACAATATCAGTCTCACACATACCGTCATTGCCAAGTCGCGTGCCGTGGCCTTCCGCACCGCTAACGAATGTCCCGCTATCGGACACGATCACGTCGCCTTTTACTGTGGCGCGTCCATTGCTCTGAAATTCGCCGACGGTTAGCCTGTACTTGGTCGAATCATCATGCAGCTTGGACAGATAAGCCTTATCAGTGATTGACATATTGATGTTAGAGCCGCCACCGCCAGCAAGGTTGGCAAGTGGCCTTACCACCTCTCCCTTGACAGAATCGACGATATTCTTTACGTCACTTTGGGTTATTTCAAGAGACTTGACGAGCTCCACATCAACCTCCATCAATACAGAGTTTTCTGCCTTGACCGTAAAGCTGCTGACAAAAAGCTCATATTGCTTGCCATTGTACTCAACCTTTATTTTTGAGTTTTCGTTCAACCTGCTCGCAAACGATGGATTCTCCTGCAAGAATACGCGAGAAAACTTGACATTGATGTTGAATTGGTCTTCGTTATTCTCGAACATATACTTGATAAGCGCATCATCCAGTCGCTTCTCTGCTGCCGTAACGAGTGAATACGGCGCTTTGATGCCCGTGATAACAAACTTTTCGCCCTTCTTTGGCTTGAAGTTGTTCGCAGCGTTAGGCATGATGATGCCAAGTGTGCTTGCGTCTTTTTTCAGAGCAATCCACAATTCATGTTTGCGGGAATCTTGGTTGTATGTGTCCGACGCTGCCTCATCCGGAGAGAGAATATAGTCGCCAGTTTCTTTGCCGTCAATCTTTTTCAGGTTTCCGATAGCATCCGTGCTGACAGGATTGTAAAACTTCTTTCCATCCGAACTCTTGTGTGTCTGAATTTCGAAGCTACAAGCGGGACAGCCAATGCTATCTATCAAATTGATCTTAGCGGTATCTGACACCAAGGCGCTTGCGAAGAGGTCAAACCCAAACTCTCCGCTAAACTTGTGCAACTTCAAGTAAAAATAGGGGTGAATGTAATTTCCACTATCGTCCTTGATGTCGTTATCCTTTGCGTCAAAGGCCACATCGGCAATCTCACCGAACAGTTGGCCAAGGCCGTCGCTCTGTATAACGTCGTTACGGATTCCGTTGATTGTAGGCTTTATATCATCAAAAGAGACGCTGCCCTGATGGGGCTTGCCTACCTTGTACAAGTTGGCGAATTGATAAAACTCACCGCTTCCATCCGGCTTCTCGTACTTACCATTCTCTGCCAAATAGAATCTGTTAGCGCCACCACTTTTTCTGTAGATACTCGGCATAAGGTTTTGGGACGGAAAGACAAACTTTCTATCCTTAATTTCCACCTTCGATGCTGTTTCCTCGCCAGTCAATCCATACGGCACAAAACCGTTGTAGTATTCCATCCCGCATATAGCAGGAACGGCCTTGGATATGTCGGCAAAGATTATCCCGCCATCGTCATACCTAAACGACATTCCTTCGGAATAGAACCAAAGTTCCCCGTCACTCTTTTGGCATGAAACGCCTATCGAGCCTTGAATGGATGCGACGATGTTGAGGTAGCCACCCGTATGATCACCGTCTGACACTTGTTCGCGCTCTTTTACATAATACGAAACAAGATGAACAAACTTGTAGTCGCCAGGAACGGGGCAAACAAAATTGTCGTCAAGTGAAACTTTCTCTGTTCTTGTCCCGTCAACAACTATCGAATATGACGATTCGACAATAGCGAAAAGGTTGTCACATTGATGCTTTTCGTAACGAACTTCACACCGTATTCCAGACAATTTGATGCGAGTGCCGGCATCACAATGTCCGATATGCCACTTTTGGGAAAATTCTTTAAAACACGGTTGGTAATTGCTCCACACTTCGCTGACATAGACATCAATGGTGTTGTCATACTGGCCATCCTTGATCTTGCAAAAGGTAAAAGTCCTGCCAATCGGGTTGTCCAGAGCATATAACTTTTCGAGATTAACCGTTACGTCCTCTTTGTCAATATTCGCAGTATTGAATACGGCAAGTCCAAACTCTCCATCATTGGGGTAGTATTCCGGTATATTGTCGGAAGAGCCACGGCCCGTGATCATATCAACAATCTTCGTGTTTGCATTCTCACGAGATATGGATAGCAATGCGTCATTGCGACCGTACCTCACAATGTCCTCGTCGTTATCGGTCAAATCATGCTGGACTTTACCAACATGGCACACCGTTCCTACCCAATAGTAATCCAACTCAAACTCTGTATTGATGAGCTGAATCACATTGGTGATATATTCGTCCTCAAACGATATTTCCTTCACGTCGTCCGTGCCATATCCGTTATCGACAACAACATAATACCCCCTATCCCCTTGGGTCTTTTGTGGAAAGTAAAGGCCACAGTAAGCAAGGGCACTATTGATTCTGCTGACAAACTCACGAATAGTACCTCCAAACTGAAATTTGGTCTGATTGCTAACATAACGGTCTCCTCCATGGGTGTCCTTGTCATAGTCTGACACGACATCAAAGAACAATGTATTGTCAAGAATCTCCCTTCGTGACGTAAAGACAATCTCATGCTTGTACATCATGGATTCATTGTCCTTGCTCGAAGAAGGAATGGACGTTACGAAGAATCGCTCGCCAAGAAACTCTACAAATTCATCATACGTCCAATCATCATCAAGGGGACGCTCATAGTAGATGGTTGCCGTAAGCGTAGGCGCGCCACCCATACGCTTACCACTATAAGTATATGAGCCGACAATCGCTTCCTCGCCTTTGGCAGGAAAGCTCACGGCATTTCCATCCACAAGCCTTTGAATATGTAACGCGCTCGCCTTCATTTCTATTCGTTAACAGTTTCCTTAGTCTGAATACCTCCATTTTCCTTCTCGGGAGCAACCGCCTCGTTGCCCATACGGATTTCCTCGTCGGGAGTTGATACCGTGTTCTTCTCCACGCCTGTCTTCGTTGAGATAAGTCCTGCTCCACGAAGCGTGCAAAGCATCTGGTTCCATGCTGCCTCGTCAAACGGTTGCCACGTCTTGAAGGAAGTGCTGATACGCATTTCCTTGAAATCTGTTATGGCAGTCGGATTCTCACCAGACGAAACAAGTTGCTTGGCAAGTCCCTCCTTGAAAAGACGGGAATGTTTGCTGACGAAGTTCTGCCACTCAATGACAGCATTTGATGCAGTCTCAATATCAAGCGAACGGGTCATTTGAATGGCCAGTCCACTAATGTCTCCACTCGACTTAACGTCCTTCGGAAGGATGAATGTACAACCGCACCCAATCTGAATCAAATCAAGAATGGACTGCAAAAACTCTATCATGTTTGCAGGAGAAGGAGGTGCTTTGAACTCGGCGCTTCCCTTGCCGTCAATGCTGGAATCGTTCAAGATGATTGAGCCGGCTATCTTCTTGGCCGTCTCGTTGAACTTACCCTTGATGTAGAGAATACCCCATCCATGACGCTTCTGAATCACGCCAAAGATATTGTACATAATCTCAAACAATTCGATAAGATTCTGCACATTGTTCCATGCTACATCACCACGCTTCGTAACAAGCGGGCTCTCGGAGAAGCCATGGACCTCCTCGTACTCCAAATTCCAACCCCGTTTTATCTCTTGCGTATCAACGTCTGTAACAAAAGAATCCGTGAAATGGTAATGCTTCGTATCGTCGTAAGCATCAATGTGCCGAACATTGTCCTCCGTTCTGTAGTACACACAGTCAAGCAGAGGCTCGCCATTATCATCCTTGTGCGTAATGATTTGGTAGCCGTCGGAGTAGGAGAAAAGACGGGACTTCACCTCGTTCTTCTCATTCATATAGATAAGGAGGCCAACGTCGCCATTGCTCTGTTGGATCGATACGGCTTTAGTGCCAATTCCGTCCTGGTTGCTATTCTCCCAATGCCATTTGAAGTCGGCAAAGTTTTTCTTCAACTTCTCACTTGGGTTGCTGTCGTGAAGTACATGAACACGCTTGTTTCCACCAAGAGAAAGCACGACTTTCTCCAAAATCCGCTTTTGGAACGGGATGCCGATACGCTGGAACTTAATCTCTTGGTAGCCGCCATCGTCGAGTTTCACGCATATACTCGGGAGGTTGTTGTCAAAAATGACATCATGGCTATACGGGTCAAGCTCCTTGGCAAACCGCTCCTGGCTGATAATGGTCTTGCTTACATGTGGAAGAATGGCCTCTCTGCGATAGTCCGTTCTTGTGTTCGCGCCGTCGGTAGAATCATTAACGGACACTACGGACGTTCCTCTCAAAAACGGCTTCTTCAAAAGCAGCTTCTGAGGGTTGTTCAAAAAGTCGTTAATTATATCTTGTCTCTTCCTACTCATTGCTATGATCTGTTACTTGTTCGTTATCAAAATCTTCATTGTTCTCCGACGGATCTATGAGGCCGTAATGGGTGCAGCAAGCCTTCTTCGCCGGCCAATAGTTGCACTCTCGGTTGGTGTTAGGACAAACAATGTCGTGCTTGCTCGGAACTACGATGATGCGCCTTTGCTTTTGGCTCTCCTCCATCTCAAACTTATCGTTCAACTTCACGCGAATGTCGGCCTTCATCTTCAAAGCATCCTTGGCCTCCAAGTCTCCTGCGTTGAACGAATCCTCAATCTGCGTGAGCATTTTGAGCAGCTCGGCCTTGTTCTCCTCTCGCGTAATGGTTTTGTTGGTGACAACTCCGACGCCGAAAGGCTCAAGCAAAACGAGTAGCTTCTTGAATCTCGGCGTATTGTAGAATCGTTCAGCGTCCTTCTCGCTCTTGTTGTAGGCGAGGCGGTAGGCGAGCGACTTATCCTCAAGCGAATCGCACAGCACGGCAAATGCCACATCTTTTTCTGAGACAGATTGCCAATCCATGCGTGCGGATTCCAAAATCATTCTTACATCTTCTTTTTTTATCATAAGTCAATATCTTTAATACCACATTGTTTCGTCGAAAATGCTCTGCTTACCACGTCGGTCGCTATCCATATCGCTCTCCTCGTAAGCGGCCTCAAAGCCTCGTTGAAGCTCCGTGCCATACTCCATATCCACACATGGGTACATACGCATGGCGCACGGGTCAACCACATCCATAGAACGCCCTTTGCCAAGGTTGCGATTCATGTCCTTCTTGTTCATCAATCGCTTCTTTCCAGACTGCATTTTGAAGAACCGCACTACGCTACATTCCTCAAGAAATTCGTTCTGAATCGTAACACGATACTTTAAGTTTTGGTGAGTATATGTTGAATTTGCCACCACATCGGAAAAGGTCAACTGACCACGCTTGATCATGTAGCACAGACGCATATAACAAATGTCTTTGAGCGTCATTCCCGTAAGAGCGTACATACCTATAGCACGAGAAGCTGAAATGTACGGGATTGCGTCGGGTATGTAGTCGCCGAAATATCGGCCGGCAGTAGCATCGTAGATAATGTGGCTCTCTGATACTCCATTTCGGGCCGCGAACACTTTTGCCTTCTCTGCATTCAGCCTCGGCGTAGTGTGCATGTCAATCTCAACGTCCTTCACATGAAATCCGTTCCAGGCCAACATGATCGTATTGTCGCTTCCAAAGTCGGCAAGGTCAATCGTTACCCAGTTGTCTCCATTGACGGCAGGGTCGTTCAGGAACACATCGCGGGCAGATTGGCTTGGTATCGGTATGCTTTCTTCCTCATCGGGATCAACATTGAAGTTTCCCTCCATGAGGGCCTGCGCCATCCTTCCACCAGATGCAGCAACAGAACCGAGGTAGCCCGCATTGTTCTCAAGCATCTTTTTGTTTGATCCGAGTTTTCCCTGATAGAACACAAAACTCTTGATCATGACCTTATAGTCGAAGTTTCCACCAATGGCCTCCAACTTTCGGTCAATATCTATCTTACACCGCTCATAGACTTCACGCTTGGAATCACCCCATACGACATCCTTGACGGTAGGCCCATTGCAATAGAAATAGCGTACCTTGCCTTCACGTTCGGGTATGATGAATCCGTCCGCGCCGATATACCAGTCAAGAAAAATGCGTGACCAATGGCTTCTTTTGGGGTTGAGTGTGGCAAAGAACTTTCCCGTGAATGTTTTGCTTTGGCCACGGTTTCGCGTCATCACATAAGAAAACACCTCCCATGACATCTCGGTCAACTCGTCAATGGCAATCATGTCGTACTCCCATCCCTTTGCACGCTCACGCAACTTGTCCATGTTGGAATCGTCAAGGTACGTCAGGTCAACGAACGTTCCATTTGGAAATGTAACGCGCGGATGCTCGCTCTCCTTAATCCGAATGAAGTCAGTTCCGAATATCTGCTTGAACTTCTCGACAAAGCCACCACCAACCTTTTGGTTTCCAAGCGAACGACGAGAGATCATTGCACGAAAATCTGGGTCTGTCATAAGAGGCTCTGCCATCGCAAGGACAAGGCCAAAGGAATTGTGGGTAGTGATATAGTCATCCGTGATATACAAATGTTTAGCATCGTCAACCAAGATACATTGGCACTCGTCCCTTCTAACCTTCTTGATAGATATTATTCTTGAATGATCATTGCTACGAGCGTAACTTCTTCGTCCATTCCGCTCTTTGTTATATCTGGCTTTATGTTTTTCGCTCGTAAATATAATATCATCCGTCCGAATAACAATGTCGTATGCGACGCCTTTCGTGTATTTGTTGGCCCTTCTATCCTCTCGGAAGGAGCACATATAACCAAGGCTTCGGCACAACTCTATGAATGTATCTTTTAGCTTTTCACTTGTCGTGCTAAAACTGTAGCTATTGTCGTATGGCTCTACACTCCCATCTGTATCAAACAGACCTGCAAGGAGTTGCTTTCTTTGCTCAATGCTGGAATGCAGATATTCTTCTGGGATAAACTTATTGTAGGAATAATCCAACAAACATCTTTCTCTCAAATATTCTTTATATTCCTTGTAGTGTGGGGTATAGAATAATTTGGTAAAGCAGCTCGGCTGTTCGTACACTCTTGTCGTGTCTGTCAGTTTTGCAACCTTATTTATTATATCCCATTCTGTATTGGAAATTTTAAAGCCTTTCTCGTTACGCCAGATAGTTAAACATCCATCACCAAGCATAACACCCAATACGTATGGCGGTATTGGTAGTTCTTTTTTGCCAAACTCTATGGCCTTATTGTTCGGAATAAAGTACCTCTTACCTTTTGCAAGACCATCAATCAAATCTTTCGTTTGCAAGGTCATAGTCCATCCCCATTCTTTGTTATGCGCACGATACTTGTGCACCTGTTTTGGGGTTCGTACCGTCCACAGATGCTCAAGGCCACACTCACACTTTCTTCCGTCTAAAGTTTCAAGCTCGTACACATCCTTTATCCCTTGCGGGAACACACTTATCACGGTGGCAACTCCATCAAAGGGAGTCATCACCTTTGAGCCTACTTTCATGTCACCCATAGTTTGCCATCCCGATGGTGTCAAAATCTTTGCATTTAAGGGCTGCAGCTTGCCTCCCCCGAGATTTCCGCCACCGAAAACCACGTCAACATTGCTCTGAACAAAGGATTTCTGAAAACCCTCCTGCGGCTCAATCGTTATGTCTTTTACACTACTCATACTGCAAAAATACGAAGTAACACATTATTACATATAGCGAAATAAATATTTATTGGTCAGCTGACCAATATAGTTCGCATTTTATTTTTTTACTGTTAGTTATAGCCGTATTTTTGCAGTACGTTTGTTAAAATACGAGAAAGAATGAAGTTTACAAAGAAGCAACTTTTAGACACCCTAAAGGGTAAGCTCACCGCAAATGGGAAACACCTTTCCATTAGCGACAAAACCATTACGAGCCTTAGTGATTCCCACTACGACTTGTTGGTTAACGAAGAGACGGAACTGGACGACTTCGTGTCGAGGATTCTTCCGCAGTTTGTCACGCTTAATGGCAACTACGAGAAGGACAACGCCGACTTCATCAAGTCTTGGCAGAAGGATCACCCTTCGGGCTCTGGCGGTAATGGTGACGGCAAAGGTGACGGCAAAGGCAACGGAAACGGTAATGGCAATGGCAGCGGGAGTAATCCCGAATTGACTGCATTACTCGAACGGCTCAAGAAGCTGGAGGAGAAAGAAGCCGCCGTTGAGGCCGAAAAGGTTCTGTCTCAGAAAAGAAGTGAACTTCGTGCCAAGTTGAAGGAGAAGGGTGTTAAGGACGACAAGTGGGCGGAGACTTACTTGAAGAAGCTGACCATCACGAATGATTCAGACCTTGACAAGGAGGCCGCAGACGCTTTGGAGTTCTACAACATGGCCCATTCGTCCACCACGCACAACACGCCTGGAGGCAGCGGCGGTAGCGAGACGAAGACGGACTGGTCTGACGTAATCAACATCATCAACCCTGACGCTGGCAAGTAACAGTTTTCACCCTTAATTACAAGAATCATGGCAAAGAATGATGATTTTTATTTGAATCGCGGCATTGGCGGTTATTTCAGTGGCCGCACGCTCATTCAGGCAAGCGGTAAGATTGGCGGCCATCGGTCTGTCTTCGTGAATATCGTTGGCAACCGCAAGGACGCGCTCCGTTATCCTACGTTTGGTGGCGTGCTGCTCAATCCGTTCAAGGGCCGTGCGAAAATCTACGCAGGCGACCTTGTGGAGTATGACCCCGGCATTGAGGATACCGAGACGGGCCCTTCTGTGAAGATTATGAAGGTTTTCGAGCTCGCCAAGAATGTTGTCGCTACGGACAAGACTATCAAGGTCGTTCGCAATGGCTACCGCCACGTTCCCTTCATTGGAGACAATATCATGGCCGCACCTTCTACGCTCGACGGCAAGGGCACTGGTCTTACGGTCGTTGGTGTCACGGAGACAAAGGAAGGCGGCGCGGACGTATGGGAGCTCACCCTCGGCGCAGAATTTGGTGCTACGGCGAAAAAGGGAGACATTTTGGTAGAGGCCGCAAAGGCTGGTGCAGAAACCACCGCAATGGTGACTAACCCCAACGCCTATGCGGATTCCGATATGGATTTCTTCTATGACCCGAACATCTCACGTTCGTCCGAGGAGTATGGCGCACAGTATTCCTTCACGCCGGCCTTGGCCAACTCCGACACCATCCTGCACTTGAAGAAGATCAACAAGTTGCCGCCCGCCGTCCTCGCTCTCAACCAAAGCAAGGTGAAGGGCTGGTTCTATCTTTAAGTTTCAGTCTCACAAACAGGTAAAAAATTAGTATTTAGGATTATGCAGCAATTTGATTTTAACAATTCGAGATACGCCAAGCTCTTTTCGAGCAAGGACAACTTGAACTTCCTCAAGACTTTCCTTGATCAGAAGGATCTTCTCTACACCAACTATGGCTGGTACAGCACGCAGGGCCATCGCGCCTCCATGCCAACGCCTACCGACTATGACGGTGTGGCCACCTATAGCGTGAAGTCAAGGAAGGCCGAGGCCGCTCCGTTGATGCACCTCCGTGCCCCGCTTGGCGATGCTCCCGAGATGGATAGCGAGGGTATCAGCGTGTATTCTGGCTCCATCCCCGATTTTATCGGCTACAAGTGGTCGGAGAACGCTCTGCAGCGTGAATACAAGGAGAAGTTGTTCCAGCAGTTCGGCAACGATGCTGACCTCATTGCGGCTTGGGTTCGTGACGTCGTTCAGGTCGGCAAGAACTCTGCCGAGGCAACGCTCAGCAACCTTACGGCCCAGCTCATGACGAAGGCTTCCATGTCTTGGAAGGGCAAGGGTGAGGGTTTGCAGCAGTTCTTGCAGAAAATCGAGCCCTTCCCCGAGGAGAACAAGAAGAAGGCCGGCGTAAAGGCGTGGACTGACCCCGAGTGTAAGATTATCACTCAGATGCGCAAGATCGAGGACGACTACCGCGATGAGCGCGGCGGCTACGAGGGCGCGCTTGTGTGGAAGATGACCCGCAAGATGTACCGCGAGACCTTCCTGGAGAATGCCGAGGTCAAGGAGTGGTATCAGAAGTGGTGTGTGGCCAAGCGCATGGCCTATACCGACAGTATGCAGGTGCTCGACGAGGACTTCAAGCGCACGCTCTCAGACATGACGGGCCTCTCGCCCATTGAGATTGTAGTCGAGAAGGAGCGCAACAAGACGGTGAACACAGACACCTTCGTGCAGGGTTGGGAGGACAAGTATGTAGTCTTGTGTCCCGCTGGCGATTCCGTTGAGTTTAAGTGGACGCCTATCCGCGATCAGACTTTGCAGCAGAAGTCCGGCGCAAAGAACATCGACGCTTCCTGGGCCTCCATTGCTAACGGCCTTGTCACCGTGGGCAACTATGTCGTTGATAACGGCTTGTTCCGTGAGTGGCAGACCAAGGTAATGATGTCGGCTTGCCCCGTCCTTATCGACTTCATGAACCATGTGATCATCGACACCTCTACGGCAAACTAATCACATGGCACGACAACTGACACGCTAACGTATAACTATCCTCACCATCATGGCAGTTCAAAAATTCGACATACTGGACTATCTTAGCGGACTGACGAATTTCGTCTTTGACAAGTCTGTACTGAAAAGGGTTGCATTGGAATGCGGTGTTTCCGAAGTTGAAGCATACGCGGAGCTCACGGAGGAACATCGTGACCGATGCAAGGCGGCTCTGTTGGAGACGATTGTCTTTGGTGTCTATCAAACGGCATCATCAACGACACAACACGGCTCTTACACCCTTACGGTTGGGTCTCAGACGATAACGCAAAAGTCCCTCGCCAGTATCAAGTCAGAACTTAAACGGCTCTACGAGAAACTCGGCGAAGAAGACAAACTCGATGCTTTGAACGGCTCTGATGGCGATGTTAGGTGGATTAACGAATACGAATGACGATGTACACGGATAGAAACGCAATGGTAGAGTATGAGTACGACGGAACGTTCTACAAGAAGGGGTATGGCGTGCCCGATGATGGCGACCTGCTTTCTGACGCGCGGGACGACGAAACGGTCATTCTCACCACCAAATGCGACATTCAGAAGACGGACAAGTTGTTCACTTCGGGTGTGGTATCAATGGGATATAGCATCTACTTTCCCATGCCGCAGACGGACGAAGGCGAGGAACGCTTGCCGGAAGGAATGAAGGTGGGCATCAGATTTCGTGGCGAGATGTACGGAATGCCCGTGGAGGGAATGGTCATTGGCATAGAGCCTACCAAACTTCATGGTTGTGTTGCGTACATCAAGGGAACGGACATTTAGTCTCAATAGGTAACATAGGATAACAGAATCATGGCACATGGAACACAACGCAGGCTATCACGCATTGAGAATTTCTTTTCGATGCTGCTTGCAAAAAAGGGCATTGCGGATCAAGTGATTGTAGGCGAGCTCCCCCCAACTACGGACAAGGAGTGGGAGACGTTCGTCAACATTGATGTGGGGCAGCAGACGGACAAGGGGGCATACTCTACCGGCTTTGCCAACATCTATTTGTACGCAAGGCCCAAAGGCAGTCCTCCCGTGAAGAACGTAAAAGCCCTTGACAAGATGGAAGGTATTCTTGACGAGGTTATTGCTTCCTCACGGCATAAGGACTATTCCATCCATGAGTTGTACCGCGATAGCGGGTACGACACTCAGCGACAATTCCACTTCAATATAGTTAGCGTGTCAGTTATTACGAAATAACATATTTCCAAATTAAAAAAGAATACTATTATGGCAAACAAAGTAATTCATACCAACACGGGATCATTCAAGTTTATCAAGCCCGACTATATCGTGGCAACTATGTTCACGGGCGCAGAGGTTGACGAATCCAAGCCTCTTGGTGATTCGTACATCCTTGAGGACGTAGTGGAGGACACGACCTCTATCTCTCAGGACGACAACGAGACCACGGACATTGAGTGCGAGACCTCCGATTCGCCCATCATCTCTATCGTAAAGCTCGGCAAGTATCAGCTTGCGGCAGAGGTCGGTGACACTCAGGCCGAGTTGCTCAAATCACTTTGCGGCTTCATTGCGGACGAGGCCGGCAAACGCACGATTGCGCCGTCGGCCTACAAGCCCATCTACGCTAAGTTTGACGTAGTGCAGACCCAGCCGGACGGCACGAAGATGGTAGCCTATGTGCTCCCGAAGGTGCAGCTCAATTCCAAGCTCACCATTGAGTCTCTGAACTCCAACTTGGCAAAGATTGCGCTTGCTGGAACGGCGAAGGACATTACCCTCACGATTGGCGCAAAGACCTACCGCACGCCGTTCTATATCAACCACGACTACACCCTTCCTACCGCGACCGAGTAGCGGCGTAGTGCATCTCTTGTCTTATACTATCATAATTCCAAAGTGGCGGCGGCTTCATGCCGTTCGCCATTTTTTAATGTACGAATATGGGTGCATTTTACGAAAAGGCTATCAACAAGCTGCTTGATTCGTTAGAGAACGACGCAAGGAGAATTTTGCGTGAATGCGTGGAGGAGAGAACGTACCAGCATAGGACACGAAACCTTTACGATTCATACGGGTATGGTATCTATGTGAATGGTGTGCTAAAGAGAACGGGGTATCTATCTTCGTCCCCTATGGCCAAAGTGCCGAGGCACATTTACGGAAAGGACGTGAGGGGGCGTGAGGAAATACGCTCATACCTCGAAGGCAACAAGAAGAAAGGCGGCATTGCCCTGACCATTGTTGCGGCCATGCCCTATGCAAAAATACTTGAGGAGGGAGGCGGCAGGCTCAAGCATTCCTATCGCGTCATTTCGATGTCGTTCCAAAAGTTGGAGCAGATAGCAGGAAAGTACAATGCGACCGTTTCGGCAATCAAATAGATAAATATCATGGCAGTTTATAGAGCGAAAAAAGACAAATCGCAGGAGGCCGTGGCCCGAAAGGAGAGAGAGAAGCGGGTGATGCCCGATTCGCCCATCTCTGACGAAGCCATGGAAAAACTGGCGAAGATAATGAACGATTCTCCCACCATCGTCAAGCTGAAAGGCACGGTGTGGGAAATTCACGCCTTGAAGCCCGGCACGCAATGGCTTATTGCGGATGAGGCTTGCAAAATAATTCGTGGCGAGAAGATGTCAATGGGCGACGTTATCAAGGAGTTTGCCACCAACCTTCCATCCGTGGCAAGGGTGATCACGCTTGCCCTGCTCAACGACAAGAAGCGAATATACTCTGACGAATATCAAGAAGTGTATGAGCAACTCCTTTGGGGCGAGAGCGACGTGAGGGATTGGGCAACCATGCTCGTTGAAATCCTAAACCTCCTCGACGTGGATTTTTTCTTCGCGAGTACCAATGTTATTCAGACCGTCCGCAATCAAGCCTTGACGAGGAAGACACAAGCAGCAGAATTGTCCCGTCAAGGACAGAATACGGACAGATGATAGACTTTCTTAGGGCCAACACTTGGTGCTCGCAGGAAGAATACAAATGGGCAATGACCGTTCCGCAGGTGAGGCTCGCAAGTATGGACTTTACCCATGTGGAATACCTCTCGGACAAAGAGACGAAGAGAAATGGTCGCGGCAAACGAAAAAATGAGACCGTAATAGGGAGCGCAGACGACCTAAAGAGGCTCAACGATCTTGGCTTGCCGATTATATAAACTACTAAACATTCAAGTTATGAGCGATGCAATAGGAAGCGAGCTTTTTATCAGCAAAGAAGCACTCAACGCTATTGAGCGTGCTGACAAGAGGTTGCAGAACATACAAGAGACCGCAAGGGCAATGGGCACGACTGTGAACAATGCCTTTACGGCCATGTCTGGCGGTGCTAATATGTTCGCCGACAACCTCGACAAAATCATTCAGAAGATGAGGGCTATCGGCACGAATGCCACCGCTGCCGGCCAAAATCTCAACAACTCCTTCTCCAACATAGGAAATAGCGCAAGGGACATGGGTGGAAGCGTCACCAAAGCCTCCGAGGTCATTGATGGCATGCGGCAGAAGCTGTCAAGCATGAGTGGTATGGGCACGGGAGGCATCCAGCAGGCCGCATTGGCCTTAGAGAGGCTTCAAAAATCCATGCAGAACAAGAGTGGCATGAACATTGCCAACCTCAAGGAGGAACTTACTGCGATCAACAATATTCTCAAGGACAAATCATACAACCTTACGTCCTCTGAGCAAGACGAACTTGTGAAGCGCAAAAAGCTCTTGCAGGATGAGCTCAAGTATCAGGAGCAGATGTATCAGGAGCGGACTGTGGCCTACCAAAAGGCCCTTGACCGAATGGCAAGTGCGCAACAGTCATACGAGAACAAGCAGCGAAAGAATGCTAACGAACGTGCGCAGAAAAATCGTGAGAAGAACTATGCCACAAACACGACGTACCAGGGTGCGCTCAAATTCTCTGATAGCGCAAATACGCTCAATAGGCAAGCCCTTGCAGTAAAATACCTTGAAGAGGCAAAGCGCAAGTTGTCGAAGACGGATTCTGACTACACTACGAAGCTGAACGCACTCAATGCGGCCATAGAGAAGCACAATGCCGTGCTCAATGCGGCAAAGCCATTGACTGAGGCGGCGCAGGCGCGTCAGGCGAAGGAGCTTGCACAGAAAAATCGTGAGAAGAACTATGCCAAAAACACGACGTATCAAGGCGCAATAGATTTTTCTAATAACGCAAGGACGCTCAACAGACATGCGCAGGCAATAGAGTATCTGAGAGCGGCCCGCATGAAACTATCTACGACGGATCAGGACTATAGCAAGAAGCTCATCGCCTTGAATACCACCATCGAAAAGCACGCGAAGGTGCTTCGTGATGCGGGTGTGTCCGTGCAGGGCCTCGGAAAGAAGTATTCTTACCTTGACAGGTACATATCCCAACTCATTCAACGCACGGCGGTACTCTTCACTTTCAACTCGGCCAAGGACTTCATACGACAGATTGCCGAGGTGAGGGGTCAGATGGAGATGTCGCAACGTTCCCTGGAATCTATGTTGCAGAACAAGGTGCAGGCCGATGAGATATTCAACAAGACCGTACAACTGGCCGTCAAGTCGCCGTTCCGCATCAAAGACTTGGTGAATTACACCAAGCAGCTTGCGGCATACCGTATTGAGAACGACAAACTCTATGACACCACCAAGCGGCTCGCCGACGTTTCTGCGGGCCTTGGCGTGGACATGAGCCGCCTTATCCTCGCCTACGGTCAGGTCAAGGCTGCGGCCTATCTTCGTGGCTCTGAGGTTCGCCAATTCACGGAGGCGGGCATCAATATGTATGGAGAGTTACAGGCCCTCTTCAAGGAACGAGACAATGCTGACTATACGACGGCACAAATCGTCGATATGATCTCGAAGAGAATGATCAAGTTCAAGGACGTGGAGCAGGTGTTCCAGCGGCTCACGGACAAGGGTGGAATGTTCTACGAAATGCAGGAACGGCAGTCGCAGACCCTTTGGGGTATGATCCAAAAGGCGGGCGACGCCTTCGATGTAATGCTCAACGAAATTGGCAAGAGTAATGAAGGCGTTTTGAAGGGCACGGTCGCCTCGGCCATTGAATTGTTGAAGCATTGGAAGAGCATTGCGTCGGTAGCCAAGACGGCAATCGCTTTCTTTTTGGCTATCAAGACACACTCTATTGTCATTGCAATGTATCATAGTAAAATCGTGACTATGCTTCGTTCTGAACAATTGATTTCAAAACTGATTCATGGACAATGGCGTGCTATAGGCTCGTCCATATCGAATGTCGTAAAGAGTACCGGGTTGCTAAAGTCGTTAGGTGTCGGCCTGGTTGGAACGGCTGCTGCATTTGGTCTTGAGGCAATTATTAGACATTACCAAAAAGTTGCCGACATGGAACGAGAGATTGCACAGGTAAACAGAGAGTATGCGGAATCGTTCGACAAACTCCAAGAAATACGGAAGAGTTTTGGAACGGAAGACGACAACAAGAGCATTGAGGACAAAAAGAAGGCTTTTCAGGAGCTTGTCACTTTGATGCAGAATGCGAACTTTGACATAAAGATCGACATTAAGGGCTTGTCGAAAGAAGAGCTTCAAAAGCAATTCAATGTGGCAGAGGGATTGTATCAAAATTTCATTGAGACAACCCGAATGATAGATTACCGCTTCAAGGAAGATTCCTCCATCAAAGAGGATTTGGACAAATACTCTGCACAATATACGAAGATCATTTCCAAGACGACCGACTTGCGCTCCGTTCTTGACAATATTGCTGTCGAATACAAGAACCTCAGCAAGGATGCACAGAAATATTACGACATAGCCGCAAAGCCACGACAAGACAATGAGGATGAAATGGCGTATCTTGAGAGAACAAGGAACGCCATGCAGAAAATAGCTGATATTACCGCAAGAAATCAAAGAGCGGGAACGGCCCTGCCTGGATTTGTCAACGAAATAAACGATAATGTAAGACAGCTCAACGAAGAGATTGCCAAACTGGATCAACAGAAAAATTCGCTGCTCAAGTTTGATAAAAACACAAAAACTTGGTCTGGTAGCCTTGAACCTATACGTAAGGAATTGGAACGGACGTTCAACGATGCGGTAGATAAAGGTATCAGAAAAGGATTGACGAAAAGTGCGGCTGTCAAAGAGGCGAAAATGACTGTCAAGGCATCAATCGACGACCGTTTTACGAAGAACGAGATCGACCAACTTGGCGCTCAATTATTATATAAGCCCTTTGGCATCAATGTCAATATCGACAAGGCGAACGTAGAGGAGGAGGTGTCATGGATTGACGACTACCTTGAGCAATACTTCAAGAACAAGAAGTACAAAATCAATGTAGAGGTTAACCAACTTGATGCATACGCCGAAGGATTCAAGAGCCTCCTTGAGCGTGGAGACAAAGCGAAGGAGCAGTACGAAGCAGCAAAGAAATTTCTTGAACGTTTCGGCAAAATGAAGAGTACGCGTAAAGGTTGGATTCTTGCGGACCAAGACATACGGACAATCATGGGATCTTCTTTACCACTTGCGCAGAAGTATGTTCACAGGGACAAAGTAAAAGCGCAGGCACAGGAGCTCCTGCGCATATACAAAGACGAGGCTATTAGCCTTGGTGTTGATCCAGACGAGAAAGAAAACAAAAAGAGGGGCAAAGAAAGGGAGAGACAGCAAAGAAGGGAACAGAAAGAGCAACGAGACATTCTTTCTGAGCGCATCAGCCTGCTCTCTGACATGAATAGCAAATACAATGAGCTGTTGAGGAACGAAAGCAAGGAGGACGCACTCCTTCACACTCGCAAGTACTTCAAAGAGGCGGCAGAGAACGTGGGATGGACTACGGACGACATCATGCCGGACGACAAGGCCGTGGCCGACCGCATCAGGAAGATTGGTCGCATGTTCAAAGAGTTCACGAAGCGGGGTGACGCATTCCGCAAGGCGGCTGACATCGAAATGAACGGAAGTCTCAAAGTTTACGAAAAGCTGAGAGACCAAGTTTCCACAGATATTGATGAGGCATTCGCTGGCCTTGACCTCTACAAGAGGCTCAAAGACAATAACGTCAGCGAGACCGTTATCAGAAAGTCGTTCGGAGACCTTGCCCACTCATTTGATGATCTGCGCGACATGGTGAATCGTGTCTTCAACCAATACACCTCTGCCTACTTCGACAAAATGTATGGAAGCGACCCCAACAAATGGTCGCAGGAAGTACTAAAGGAGTATGAGGAGGCTATCAAAGATACGGGCAAGGCCATGCAGAAATACTTCGGAGAGGAGCAATACAAGCAGTACAAGGAGGCTATGGCCCGGATTACCAAGCAGCAGAACCAACAGACCATTGATGACTTCAACAGGCTGACCAGCGACTACAAAACAAAGCTGACGGAGCAACTGGAGCTCGACAAATGGTATGTGGAGGAACGTCGCAAGATATACGACAACGAGACGTTGAAGAATAATCCCGAATTACAGAAGGAATATCTCGACAACCTCAAGAAACAGTACGACAAGAAGACTACGGACAACTCCTGGAAGTCGTTCCAAGAAAGCGATATGTATATACGCCTCTTCGAGAACCTTGATCATGCTTCAACCGCCATGCTGACGGCCATGCGGGACAAACTACAGTCCATCAAAGAGAGCCTCAAAGACCTCGATCCTGCACAAATCAAGCAAATTGTGCAACAAATGGAGAAGCTGGACGAAAGGATTCTTGCCAACAACCTCAATAAGAACCCGTTCAAAAACCTTGTGTCAAACATCAAGGAGTACGTCAAGTATGCAAAGGAACGTGAGCAGATTGAGAAACGATACACGGCCTACCTCAAAATGCAGAACCACCTCGAAACACAGAAGCGGGAAGAGGAGCTACTCGTGGCCGAGGCCGACGAAAAGTACAAAAACGACGAAAAGGTTCATGGCGCGGATTCTGAGGAGGCTAAGTCGGCCAAGGCGGTGCTTGAGGTAAGAAAGCAGAACCTTGCCGTTATTTCCCACCAACTCAAAGAACAGGAGAAGATAACGAAAGAGGAGGCCAAGCAACTGAACAATGGCGAGAAGCTGAAGAAGGCCCTCATGGAGCAATCACAGAAGATTGGAGATTCCTTCGGAGATGCGGCATCGGCCATCAATGCGTCATTTGAGATGCTGGAAGACTGGGGCATCGACGCCGAAATCCCCGACGAAATGACGGAGATAGTGGGCGGCTTCGAAAAGATTGATTCTTCCCTGCACCAGATAGCATCTGGCAAGTATATCACCGGCGCGGTATCGCTCATCGGCGGTATCGGCAAGTCCCTCGGCGGCATCTTCGGATGGGGCACGAAGGACAAGAAGCTGGAGAAGAAGATTGCCAAACACCAAAGGGCCATCGAAAGGCTCTCGGAGGCTTATGAAAAGCTAAAAGAGAGCATGGATGATGCGTGGAGCATGGAGGACTTGAAAAAGTACAACGACGAGATGGTGAAGAACATCGAGTTGCAGAACGCCAACCTTCGCTCCATGATTGCTGCGGAAAAGGACAAGAAAAAAACCGATAGCAACAAAATCCACGAGTACGAAAAGCAGCTTGAAGAGAACGAGAAGGTGCTCAAGGAGATGAAGGAAAGCCTCATCGAGCAACTGGGTGGATTCGGAAGCGAGGCCAACTACAAGGCGGCGGCGCAAGCCTTCGCAGACGCATGGTTTGACGCTTTCAAAGAAGGCAGCAATGCACTCGACGCACTCAACGAGAAGTTTGAAGAGTACATTCAGAACCTTATCAAGAAGCAGCTCATGCTCCGGGTGGCACAGAAATACTTGAAGCCATTGCTTGAGATGGTTGACAAGTCGCTGGAAGAAGGTAGCGACGGTGGCATGAAGCTCACGGACCAGGAACTTGCCGCAATCAACAAGCTTGGCGATTCAACAATGAAGCAGTTGGAAGAAGCATTCAAGAACGTGACGGATTCGATCGGTTTTGTTAGTAAGGCGAAAGACAACCTTTCTGGCCTCCAGCAGGGCATACAAGCCGTCACGGAGACTACGGCAAAATCGCTTGAGGGATTGCTGGGAAGTATGAGATACTACCTCGCAACACAACAGGCCGACGTGAGAATCATACGTGACACCCTCCTCGAAAGGCTCGGGACGATTGCTCAGCAGCAGGCAGGCGGTTCGTCAAACATCATGGTGGATCTCCTGCAACAGCAAGTGGAGTATATGAAGAGGCTATCGTCAAACTTTGAAAGCGTCATGAAGGCGGGACACTCCAAAGGTGGATATGGTCTGCGGGTATTCCTCAACTAACGGACGATAAGCCATACAAAGAATGCGGGCAGTACGGGTCTCACGACTGGTACTGCCCTATTTTTATTGATATGAAAGCATAAAAGTACAAAACAATCTATTTCCGATTATTCCATCGAGAAGACGGAATATGAGTTTTCGTGTATTTGATTGCGCCACGACAATGGTTCGTTATTCCAACATGGCTATCGTCGCCATAGACGTACACCTCGCAAGCACCAAAGACAGAAAGATGAATCTCAGAGCCACCACACACATACACACGGCCATAGGACGAAGGAGGCACGACAATATTAAGGCACTTGCATCCCGCAACAAGCGTTATGGTGGAATAAAGATAATACATTCCCTCCAGGCCAACGAGCATCTCGCTGGAATAGCCATGCGGCCCGCTATCCCGCTTGTATTTGCCGTTGATGTAGTCGGCAAAGTGCCTATTGAAGAAATCCACGCCCAATCCCCAACCGAAAGCGATGGAATCGGCAATGAAATCCACACCGTTAGAATCAAGGGCCAAATCCATCAACTGGCGCTTGTCGGTACATTCGTCCCACTTCTTCTTGTACTGGTCACAAAGACCAAGGGACATGGCAACACGCTTGAAAGACAACAAATCATTTACCATAGATCTCACGCAGTTTTGATAAGACATGTTCGTAAGCGGCAGAATAGGCGGAATCACTCCTGCGGACATGGCGGCTCTTGCGGATACTGCGCATGATGCTCTCACGAACCATACCCGCACGCTGGGAAATAACGGAATAAGAGAAGCCGTATTTGTTGTGGAAGATGTCAAAGACGAAGCCACGGGCCACGGAACGGCAAACGGGTATGTTGCCCGTGCCAGCGTACAAATCTTCAACAGAGACGGCAGCACGGCCCGTTGAGGCCAAAGCCTCAGAGACACCCTCGCAGACCAACACCTCCACATTCATCATGATGTAATTATCCCTTTTTCTCATCGTCAAATATCCGTTCATAACCATAGTCGCTAACAATAAAACCTACATGGCCGACGGCCTTCTTGTCAGAAGGAGAAATGACACCGGCCTGTATCATACGCTCACGCATTTCAGCGGTAATAGTGGGAGTGAGGCGCTTGCCACGGCCATACGACTTCTTGTTCACATGAAGCACCTGCTTGGGAGTGGCGCGACCGTTAGGGTCATACTCTATCCCGTTCTGAATAAACGGAATGAAGATGCCCTCGCGCACATTGCCCTGAGCGTCGGCCATGCGCACAATGCGATAGTCCCTATACAAAGAAAAGTATATGGAAACATAATACCGATCACGCCACTCCTTCGCGTCCCCCGTGTCAGCCATTGTCCTCTTCTGCTAACATTTTCCGCACGTCCTCGGCAAAGGAGGCCCTGGCACCATCCTCAAAGTTCTTGCGGAGATCATCAGCACTCTCCTCCTTTACCTCGGCAGACATGGCCGCATCAAGTTCCTTCGTCTTCTCAATGAGCCATTCCATACGGCGGTTGGCATACTCAGAAGCCTTGTCAACATCGGTGAAGGCCGTCAAAGGATAGAGCATGTTGGTGACGGTCATGAAAGACAACGATTCGACAAGCGAACCATAGGTAGTACCCGTCTCGGGATATTCCTCGTCCTCCCGGCCAACAGAGCTTTTCTTCAACTCAACAAGGTTGCAAAGCCAGGAATACAAAGAGGTACTACGGCTTTGGGCCGCAGTCGGGTCATAACACCAAGCCTTGCAGCGAACCTCAAATCCCATAGAATTGCGGAAGATTGCGCCATCCTTAAGAATAAGGACAACAAACGATTCAAAATCGGCGGCATCCACCAATTTGTCCTCGTCAACGCAATCAAGAACAGAGAGGATATGCGGCGGCCAACGCTCTTCGTTCTTTTCTTTTTCTGTTTTTTCCATAATCTATTTTATAAGTTAAGTGGTAATCATACTACAACGAAAGACGACGGCCATACTCGGCTATCAGCAAGGCGTCACAGGTGGCAAGCGTGATCTTACGGCCAAGGGACGGAAACAACTGCTGGGCCTTGCCCTTCAAACGATTCTTCCATTCCGTCTTGCCATACTTGCCACTACTGCCAAGCTGAAAGGACTTCTCCCACTTGTTAGGGGTCACGTCGCTCGTGGGAATACCAAGGGCCAACAACGCCATCTGCAAATGGCCGTAACCCTTGCCGAAATTGAACATGGCACTACCGCCATTGCCGGGCATGCCTCCTACCCTCTCCAAAACGCAGAAACTATCATCCTTGTGCCTGGAAAGGAAGTCCAGCAGGTCCATGGGGGTTGCGGGCATCTTTGCTACCTCAACAACAGAACCATCGGCGGACAAAACGGCAATTCCACCATGGACGCCAGGGTCAATACCTATGTACTTTTTCATATACACTATATTTTATCAGATTCAAATTCTGAGCAGGATTCACCCTCTTCGTCGCTGGTTTCGTCTGACTTTTCTATAAACAAACTGCAAGCCTCTTCATAAGGCCCAACCTCTGTGTATAAATCCTGCATGATACAATACGGGAATCCGTCATCATGTAAAAACTCGCAGTGCTTACAAATCCTTCGTTCAATCTCAATGATAGTCAAAACAGCATAGTTGGCAAGGTCGTAGAGACTATCCAACATACTCTCGCCACCAACCTTGTGCTCACGGTCAGACAAAGTGTTAGCACGACGCAACTTCTCCTGCATGTGAATGTAACTATACGGAAAGCCCATCTCAGCATACAATTTGCGGAAACTATTGCCATAGTCCGCATTCTTTGCGGCAAAGAGGTCTAACATCTTTTTCGTGACCTCACGAAAATGTTCCGTGTCGCTATCACAACCGGAAGAACTGACACCAAAGGCTTTTTTGGTGAAAGTCGCTAAATTGTCTGAAACAGAATTTTTATCCATATTATTCAGTCTTTTTTTCTACTTTTTGCAACCTTAGAAGAAGAACGCTTCGTGCTATTCTTCGTCTTTGAACCCTTGGGACGGCCACGGGGTCTGCGGGGGGCATTCGCACGCTCGGCAGCTGCCTCCCTACGAGCCCTCATAGACTTGTCGCGCTCAAGAATCTTTTTCTGAGAAGCACTCGCACTATCGGCAATGTCAATAGTCTCAACGTCCTCTACCTCGCCATACTCGTTGATGCACTGGTTGCCATTGAGCAATTTGTCATAGCCTAAATTCTTGCGGGTAAACTTGCGCTTGGAAAGAAGACGCTGCTCATGACGGTATTCCTCAGAAATACGACGAATCTTATCTATGTCTAAAGAAGGAGCATCAAACTCACCAGCAACGCTAACAACACCCGGATTCATAGCGGCAGCATCACGGGCCTCCATCTCCCTATGCAACTCGTCGGCAACAGACAACTCAGAATCGTCACAAGACGCCTCTATGGACTGAGCTGCACGGTTGGCCGCTACCTCGTCCTCATGGGCACGGACAAAAGCATCAATCTCATCCCTGGAGACACAAGAACTCTTCATGCGGGACAACTCGCGCTGAAACTCCATCTCCTGCAAGTCCTCACGACGCGTACCGTCAAGGTCACTACCCTCAAACTGAGCATTGCTGCGAAGGTCACTATCACAACTCAACAACTGACGACGAATACCCTCATCAATAAGGGCCATATCCACCTCAGCATCGGACATCTCTGCAACAGAAGAAGAATCGCCAGTATATTCCGCTAACTCGCGAGACAACAAACGGCGCTTCTCAGCATAGCCAACACGAGGAAAGAAACGAGCCTCATCCAAGTACATGTAAGGATGGATGCTGATAACAGTATCAACAATGCCTAAGCCACTACCGCAATCCTTCACAATGCGCAACAAACCATCACCACCACGACGATAGATACAGTAGCACTCCTCCAACGTGCTCTTGCGGACAAGAACAACCGCCATGAACCAAAATGGATCACGACCATCTACATACAAACGAGGCAAACCATGAGACTGCAATGACGCATACTCCAATGCACGGTTCAAAGATTGTACCTTCAAACTTATCATCACAACACCTCCTTTCCACCATGAAGCAACCAAGAGGAAATCGTCTTGTCACCCAAAGGAAACGTCTTGCCAAAGACATTCTCAAACTTCACAGAACATTGCAAATAGGGAATGCCATCAATCACGTCCTTGCTCGGCTCAACAGCATCCTTTACATAAAACAAAGCCAAACGCTGACGATAATCATCACGCCATAACAACAAAGCACCCTCCAAAAAATCAAAGAAACGATGCCAGTTGCTCTCAGCGGACAAAATAACCGAAGACAACGTAGCATCCTCGGGGAAAGACAAAGAAGGATCATAGCCGAAACTATAAACCTCCAATGTGGACGATATGGGAGAATTAACAGGCTTCGAAGACACAAAGACACGAGAAGACGTGCCGTCAGAATAGTCCTCAACGTAAACGCCAGACTGCTGACCACGACTGTTCATGCCAGATAAGGACTTGTAACGGAGAAAACCAAAATCGTCCTCCAAACTGCGCTCTGAACCATCAGGAACATAAATGCCCTGACTGTCACGAATGTAACGACGGATGAAAAATTTGCCTCCCATAAAACCAATTCTTTATACTTTTACAGCCGCAAAAGTAAAAAACATTTCCGACATGACCAAAAGAAATACAAACAAATGTCCAAAAACAAAGATTTTTACAACAAAACGCACAAACACAACAAAACAAGGATTCATGCCAAAATCACTACCTTTCAACCCGTGTAAACCTTTTTCATCCACGCATTTTACACACAAAAATACGCATACAAAAGCATATTTTCCGAAATTCATACTGACACACACAACAACACACAAAAATAACTTCGACAAAAACAACAAAAACCATAGACAACCGCATTCATGAATAACACCAAAGCATAAAACGACAATTTGTATCCGTTAACACTCTTGGTGAAAAAAAATAAAAAAAATTCGGAAAAGAGCGGACTAACGAGCGAGAGAGAGAAAACGGGGGGGGTGGGTATGGCTTTTGCCTGGGAGGCCGCAAACAGGGGATGCCCTGGAGGCTTTAAGGAAGGTTCGAAAGCACAAAAATCCTATTATTTGCGAACAAAACATACCATTTCACGCAAATACGGGCCAAAAATAGCCGAAAACGGCCGAAAATAGCCGCCTTCATGTTTACCCGTGGAAGGAGCGACGGCCAGGAGGTTTGCCCGCCTGGAAGCTGGAAGAAGGCGAGCAGCGGGACAGTTAGAAGGGAAATTATAGAAAGATCCCGCGTTAACGTTTGTTTGTCCGCGAATTGTTTCAAAACCTTAAAACACATTTTGCCCCTTTTCTTTCTTATAGTTTCACGCATGAAACATTAGATAATGTAAAATTGCACATTTTGCCGTTTTTGTGCAAAATTTGGTATGTGGAGGCGTTTTGTATCTTTATTCTTACGCTTTTGTAAAGTTTGGCGAAAACTTGCACGTTTTTTAAAAGAAAATCACTGGAATATTTGGAGGAATGGGAAAATAGTCGTACCTTTGTAAGCGTGATAAGGGAGGTAAAACTTCCGTTACAAGTCAGGCGCTTTTTGTGCCTGTTTCGTTCTTTGAATAGGTGTAAAATAAAAATCCCGCTTCTGGCTGCAACCAGTCGCGGGACGGTTAAGCTACCTAAAGCCATAACCTTGAAAGAGGTCCGGCAAAGGTAGCAATTTTCTAAATCTCGCGCAAATTTTTTTGCATGTTTTTTTAGAAAAGATTTTCCCCCTGTTTAAAAGGCTCGTTCTTTGGCTTATTGATACAAAAAGATTTCGCAAAGTACGTATAAGGTTTTGCGGTCCTGGTGGTCTGAATGAGGCCGCGGGATCGCTTAGAGTTTTAGGCGTCAGGATTGAAGACGTTAGGAGAGAAAGGGACGATATTTTTATCTAAATCTATCGAAGTAGTTAAGACAGCTTCTAATAATTTGAAACTGACGCCTGAAATTTCATCCAAAAGAAAAGAACCAAAAGAAAAGGAGTTTAATATATATATTATTCTTTCTTGAGTTAAGTATATTATATTATATATATTA
>ERZ1034998.388-NODE-388-length-29142-cov-11.962732_pt1 | contig 29142 bp, 27 predicted proteins | sample MGYA00520621_ERZ1034998 | MGnify/ENA primary metagenome ERZ1034998 (study PRJEB33766, sample SAMN09781748) | gut metagenome | biome: gut microbiome | host: Homo sapiens | place: Madagascar | study: EMG produced TPA metagenomics assembly of the PRJNA485056 data... | reverse complement strand
CCTATGAGCAAGCTCATGTGGGCTTAGACCTTTTGACCCTGGCATCATATAATATTTACTTGTTTACTATAGTGCTTTATCGTGACAGTGTCAAGCTTAAAGAAAAGTTTTTAATACCTGCAGTACGCCGTTTTCCCAATAAGGTGCGCAGGTTCCTTTTGCGGCAGCGATTACTTCCTCTCTGGCGTTGGATACCGCATAGCTGGTTCCGGCACTCTCAAGCATTTCGATGTCATTCAGATTATCACCGAACGTACAGGTTTCATCCGGGGCAATGCCAAGATATTCCTGAAGAAAGCGAATAGCGGTTCCTTTGTTGACTCCTAAAGGATTGCAGTCCATCCATTCTTTGCCGGAGGAAGCGATTTTAGCCTTGGTATGCCAGGCTGGAGTGAAAAGCGGGGCACACATTTCTTCACATGCCGAAGGGTGATATACGGTGAATTTGATCACGTTGTCCACAGGTGTTTTTAACAGATCCGGAACTTCGCGGATATCATATCCGTAGGAATCTGTGAGCCATCGGAACATGCGGCTTCCGGCATCTTCCGCCAGACAATAGTCCGGGGTGGCAATAAAACAATCACAGTCCGGCAGGTTGTTTCGGACTGTTTCGCACATCCCATGCCAGACATTTTCGGGCAGAGTGTGGACTTTTAAAATTTTGTGCGGGGTACGGACTACTGTGCCGCCGTCCGTAATATATAGAAGCTTATCCCGGATGGGAGCAAAAAGCTTCCGTTCACTGATAAATTGTCTGCCGGAACAGGCAACGAAAATGATCCCTTTTGCGGTGAGTTTATCAATCACAGTCATATATTCGGGATCCAGCATCAGCGTACCGTCTTTTAGAAGCGTACCGTCAATGTCGGTTGCAATTAATTTGATCATAACTCCTCCTGCTAATGGAAAGTATGCTATGATTATAGCCTATCTGTAAGCGGATTTGCAATGACATCCGCAAGATTGACATCCTCAAGATAGATAAAACAGTTGGAAAAACGGAAAAAATATAGTATCGTAGATTGTAAAGATAAAGAAGCGGTAAAAAGGCGGCAAGAAACAGATAAGGGATAGACAAGAAACAAATAATAAGGTGATAAGAAATAAATAATAAAGCGATAAGAAACCTAAGGAAACAGTAGAAACCTAAGCAAACAGTAGAAACCTAAGCGAACAGTAGAAACCTAAGCAAACAGTAGAAATCTAAGCAAGCAGTAGAAATCTAAGGAAAAGTAGAAACCTAAGGAAACAATAGGAATCGGTAGAAAGCTAAGAAACCTAAGGAAGCAGCAGGAACCGGGCATAGAAGGGTTAACGATAGGAATGAAGAAATTAATTATAGGAATTCTGGCACATGTGGATGCCGGCAAGACGACACTGGCGGAAGGCCTTTTATATACCTGCGGAACGATCCGCAAGGCAGGAAGAGTGGACCACGGAGATGCTTTTCTGGACAATGGGGACATGGAGAGGAAGAGAGGCATCACGATCTTCTCCAAGCAGGCGAGAATCCGGTGGAAAGATGTGGATATCACTCTGTTAGATACCCCGGGGCATGTGGATTTTTCCGCCGAAATGGAGAGGACACTTCAGGTACTGGATGCAGCGATCCTTGTGATCGACGGCAGCGACGGCGTGCAGGGGGATGTATACACACTGTGGAGATTATTGAAAAGATATGAGGTCCCGGTATTTTTATTTGTAAATAAAATGGATCAGCCGGGCACCGAGCGGGACAAAATATTGACCGAACTGCAAAGTAAGCTGGATGGCAATATAGTAACCGTTGAAAATATCATGGCGCAGGAGAAATACGGAGAAGACCGTGAGCAGGAACTGGAACATACCGCCATGTGCAGCGAAGCACTGATGGAGGAATATCTGGAGACCGGAGCCTTGCAGCCGGAGAGCATGGCACTCACCGTGGCGCAGCGGAAGCTGTTTCCCTGCTTTTTTGGATCTGCGTTAAGGCAGGAAGGCATAGAAAAGCTGCTGGACGGGCTGTCTTTGTATCTGCCGGAACCGGAATATTCACAGGAGTTTGGAGCCAGAGTCTATAAAATCGGCAGAGATACGGCAGGGAACCGTCTGACGTATCTGAAAGTCACCGGAGGGACGCTTCGGGTCAAAATGATGATCGGTAATGAGAAAAGCAGTGCCGGGGAAGAGGCCTGGGAGGAAAAGGCAGACCAGCTGCGCCTGTACAACGGAGGAAGCTATGAGACTGCAGACAGCGTGCCGGTGGGAGAAGTCTGCGCGGTCACGGGACTTACGAAGACATTTGCAGGACAGGGACTGGGCTATGAGAGCGAGAATCTGGCACCGGTGTTGGAACCGGTATTGACATACAGACTGAGTTTTCCCCCGGATGTGGATCCGGTGACAGCGCTCGGAAAACTCAGACAGCTGGAAGAAGAGGAGCCGCAGTTACATGTATTATGGCAGGAGGAAAAGCGGGAGATACATATGCAGGTCATGGGGCAGGTGCAGATGGAGATCCTGAAAAATATCCTGTGGGAGCGTTTCGGACTGGAAGCGGAATTCGATGCGGGAAGTATTGTCTATAAGGAGACGCTGGCGGAGCCGGTGGAAGGCATCGGCCATTTTGAACCCCTGCGACATTATGCGGAAGTACACCTGCTGCTAGAACCCGGTGAACGGGGCAGCGGACTGCAGTTTGCATCTGCCTGCAGTGAGGATATGCTGGATCGGAACTGGCAGAGACTGATCCTGACTCATTTGGAGGAAAAAAGGCATGTGGGAGTGCTCACCGGATCGGAGATCACAGATCTTCGGATATTGTTGATCGCAGGGAAGGCACATACTAAGCATACGGAAGGCGGGGATTTCCGGCAGGCAACTTATCGCGCCATCCGCCAGGGACTGCGCAGCGGAAAAAGTGTCCTGCTTGAGCCGTGGTTTTCCTATCGGCTGGAAGTACCGACAGAGAATCTCGGCAGGGCAATGTCAGATATCACCAGAATGAACGGACGCTTCGATCCGCCTGTGACCGAGGGAAACAACAGCGTATTGACGGGCAGTGTTCCGGTGGCAACCATGCGTGATTACGCCAGAGAAGTGGCTTCTTATACCAAAGGACACGGCAGACTGTCCTGCAGCCTGCAGGGGTACGAGCCCTGCCATAATACGGAAGAGGTGATGGCGCAGACGGATTACGATCCGGAGGCGGATACCGCCAATCCTACCGGTTCCGTATTCTGTGCCCACGGAGCCGGTTTCCAGGTGCCCTGGGATCAAGTGCCGGAGTACGCCCATGTGGAGAGTGGCTGGGTACCGGATCCCGAGGAGGATGCAGAGTCTCGTGATGACACCCTGCAGGGAATGCCGGCAGTGAACAGACGGCAGGGAGCTGTACGTCAGACGGGCGGAGACACAGAGCGTGTCATATCTCAGGAGGAGATCGAAGAGATCTTCCTAAGGACCTATGGGAAAAAGGCGGAGGATCCCCACAGATTCCGAAGATACCACACTTCTTCCGGCAGCCGCGGCAATTACACGAGCAGTCCGGCAGACAGTGTGCGGACACCGAAGCCCAAAGTGGGTCCTCAGGAAAAACCGGAAGAATATCTGCTGGTGGACGGCTATAATATTATTTTCGCATGGCCGGAGCTGCGGGAGCTGTCGAAGATCAACCTGGACAGCGCCAGGGATAAGCTGATGGATATCCTGTGTAATTATCAGGGCTATCAGGGATGCCGGCTGATCCTGGTCTACGATGCTTATAAGGTGAAGGGGAATCCCGGATCCACCATGAAATATCATAATATAGAAGTAGTCTATACGAAGGAAGCGGAGACTGCAGACCAGTATATTGAGCGCACCACACATGAGCTGGGAGCAAAACCGCAGAAATACCGCGTGACGGTAGCTACCTCAGATGCCCTGGAGCAGATGATCATCTGGGGCAACGGGGCCACGAGGATGTCGGCACTTGGATTGAAGGTAGCGGTGGAGGCCGCCGGGGCGGAATATTTTGAATAAATAAGAGAGTTTTATCGGACTTAAAAAAGAGTAGTCTATACCTGTCAGATCGGGGAGAACCCGAAGGAAAATGCATTATAGCATTATATATGAATAGAAAGAGGTATAGATTATGAGAAGACAGGCTGTTTCCAATGTTGCATTTTATGTTGTCACTGTTGTATTGATCCTGATCATTGTATTGTGCGTGGGAGGAACCGCCAGAAGTGAAAGCCGGGATGAGGCACAGCGGGTGGAGAACAGAGTGCAGGAACAGCAGCTGTTTACGGATGTAAGACAATACCTGAAGGATAACGGGTATACGAACAGCGGCGTGACTCTGACGTATGTGACAGATGCAGACGGCAGTCCGGAGTATACTTTCACGATCCATCATAAGAGGATCAATGACATGAGCGAAGAGGAACGGGAAGCATTCAGCGCAGAGCTTATGCAGGCATGCAATGCTTCCGGCAGTTACAGCATCTCTTACGAATATCTTCTGACAGATTTTTAAGGGAGACATGACATTTTTCCAAATAGGGGTTATACTGTTACCATATGCCGCAGCAGAGGCGATGGGAAAGGAGAAGGACAGATGACATTTATTCCCAAACCACATGAGATATATAAGCATTTTAAAGGGAACCTGTACCAGATCGTTACGATAGCACAGCATTCGGAGACCGGAGAGCAGCTGGTGATCTATCAGGCAATGTATGGAGACTTCAAGACCTATGCGAGACCGCTTGCGATGTTTACGAGCGAAGTGGATAAGGTCAAATACCCTGAGATACAGCAGAGATTCCGCTTTGAATTACAGGGTGCGGATGCGGACAGACAGACGCGTGAGACTGACAGCGCGAACGGGGCGCAGACGACAATGGCGCAAGACGTGGCGACTCAGACAGCACCGACAGCAACAGCGCAGGACGTGGCGATTTGGACAGCGCAGGCAGCAGCAAAGCCGGCATCTGTAGAGACACATCCGGAGACAGTGCATATAGAAGTTGCAGAGGAGGAGCCCACCCTGGATCCTTTGGTATTGGAGTTTTTGGATGCGGATTCCTATGAACAGAAGTTAAATATTCTCGCAGGCTTACATCACCGGATCACCGATGAGATGATCACGACAATGGCAATCGCCTGCGATATCGAAGTAAATGACGGTGAGACAGAGGAACGTTATGAAGAACTGAAAAACTGTCTGCTCACCATGGAGAAGTTTGAATGCAATCGTCTGAGATAGACATTAGTGAAAATTTAACAGATATTAAGGAAAATTTTAGGAAAGGTGACCTCCTTGCGATTCCCAAACCACTTTTAAAATGGTATGATAATAATCGCAGGATACTTCCCTGGAGAGAACAGCCCACGCCCTATCGCGTATGGGTCTCTGAGATCATGCTGCAGCAGACCAGAGTGGAAGCGGTGAAGCCCTATTTTCAGAGATTTATGGATACCCTGCCGGATATCGCAGCATTAGCGGAAGCACCGGAAGAGACTCTGCTAAAGCTTTGGGAAGGGCTGGGCTATTATAACAGGGTGCGGAACCTTCAGAAAGCAGCAATTCAGATCATGGAAGACTACGGCGGCAGAATGCCGGATTCTTATGAAGAATTGCTGAACTTAAAAGGAATCGGAAGCTATACGGCGGGAGCGGTATCTTCTATTGCTTACGGAAGACCGAATCCGGCGGTGGATGGCAATGTGCTCCGAGTGATCTCCAGGATACGTAAGGATGAGCGGTGCATCTCCGGGGAGAAGGTGAAAAAGTCCGTGGAGAGGGATCTGCGGGAGGTTATACCGAAGGACAGACCCGGGGATTTTAACCAGGCAATGATGGAGATCGGAGCCTGCGTGTGTATTCCAAACGGAGCACCTCATTGTGAGGAGTGCCCGCTTAGGCAGATCTGTCTGGCATACGAAGATGGAACACAGCAACAGTACCCGAATAAGGCAAAGGCAAAGGAACGGATTATAGAGGAGAAGACGATCCTCATTATCCGGGATGCGGAGCTTACGGTGCTGCACAAGCGGCCGGCTAAGGGGCTGCTCGCCGGAATGTATGAGTTCCCGTCAATGAAAGGCTTCTGTACGGCGGAAGAGGTGAAGGAATATCTGACCGAGAACGGACTGCAGATACTCAGGATCCAGCCGTTAGAGGATGCAAAGCATATCTTCTCCCACAGGGAATGGCATATGAAGGGATACCTCATCCGGGTGGATGAACTCGCACCGAAGAAGGTGGGACCGGATTCTGCAGACTGGATCTATATCGAACCCCGGGAGACGAAAGACAGATATCCCATTCCTTCAGCGTTTGCAGCCTATGCGAAGGGGTTAAGCATGCAGCTTGGGATCCCTCGAGAGGAAGGCTGACAGCACGGAACGATCCTGCCCAAGGTCTTTCACCCACTTATGAGCAGGCTCATGTGGGCTTAGACCTTTTGCCCCTGGTATCATTATATACATTATATATAAGAAAGGACAGCGATATGAAATTACTATCCATAGCAATTCCCTGCTATAATTCTGAAAAGTATATGAGAAAATGTATTGATTCTCTGCTCATCGGCGGTGAGGATGTAGAGATCCTGATCATTGATGACGGATCCACCAAGGACCGCACCGCAGAGATCGCAGATGAATATGAGGCACAGTTCCCTACCATCGTCCGTGCTATCCATAAGGAGAACGGAGGACATGGTTCTGCAGTGAATACCGGAATTGCCAATGCCACGGGACTGTATTTTAAAGTAGTGGACAGCGATGACTGGGTGAAGCAGGATGCATATTTTAAGATTCTGGACACTCTGCGGGAGCTGGCAGGAGGCAGCCAGGCCCTGGATATGCTCATCAGCAATTATGTCTATGAAAAAGAAGGCGAGCGCCGTAAAAAGGTGATCCAGTATCGCCATATTCTGCCGGTGGAGAAGATGTTCACCTGGGCAGACTGCCATCATTTTATCAAGGGGCATTACATACTGATGCATTCCGTGATCTTCCGTACCAGGCTGCTGAGGGAATGTGGACTGAAGCTTCCCGAGCATACCTTCTATGTGGATAATCTGTATGTATTCGAGCCGCTTCCCTATGTGAAGAATATGTATTATCTGGATGTGAATTTCTACAGATATTATATAGGAAGACAGGATCAGTCCGTGAACGAGACAGTCATGATCTCCAGGATCGACCAGCAGATCCGTGTGACCAGGCTGATGATCGATTATCTCGTAGGCAGAAAAGCAGAAGTGGTCAAAAACAGACGCCTGTATCAGTATATGCGCAATTATTTAGAGATCATCATGACCGTATCCTCTGTGCTGTTGATCCGTTCCGGCACTCCTGAGCATCTGGAGAAAAAGAAAGAACTGTGGGAATACCTGAAGGAAAAAGATAAGAGCCTCTACCTGTGGATGCGTAACGGCATCATGGGCGGAACCATGAACCTGCCCGGAAGAGGCGGCCGTAAGATCTCCGTGGAAGGATATAGGATCTGCCAGAAATTATTTGGATTTAACTAAAGTTTATAAATAGAATGCATAATATCGTTAAAACGGCGGATACTTCGACAAAACATCCGGGGTATCCGCAATATTTAACATAGTCTACAGCAAAAATTCCCAGTTTATTTCATAAAAAAGTTACATTATTGTATAAAATCCCAAATTATTTTCTGTACATCCACAAGTGTTGACAATACCCGCATTCAATGTATATAATAGATACGTTTAAAACTTATGTGGAAATTGTGTGGAAATCGTAACTGGTATTTCAGAAATACTAAAGAATATCAGAGGGGTCTTCGAAAGAGGAGTTCATTATGAAGAAAAAAGTCATTTCCGTAGTCGCAGGAGTAGCAGGTCTGGTTGTTGCGTACTTTGTGGTGAGCGGAATTTCTAATATCATCTATCATCATCCGGAGGAGAATGCAGCGGCTGAGAGCACAGCGGAGAGCACCGAACAGGGCACCGAGGAAGCCAAAGCAGCCATGACCGAGGATGAGATCAACGAAATGCTGGCAGGCATGAAGGAGACGGCAGGGACTGAGACTGCAACAGAAGAGCAGAGCGAAGTCATTCCTGTGAAGTTCGAAGAGCTTCAGGCGGTGAATCCGGATGTATATGCATGGATCGCTGTACCCGGAACGGTCATCGATTATCCGATCCTGCAGCACGCATCCGACAATACCTATTATCTCATGCACAATATTGACGGTTCTTACGGTTATCCCGGCTGCATCTATACCGAGAACATGAACAGTAAGGACTTTACGGACAATAATACCGTGATCTATGGGCACAACATGAAGAACGGTTCCATGTTCGCCCAGTTACATAAATTCGAAGATCCTGACTTTTTTAAGGAGAACAGAGAAGTCCTGATCTATCTGCCGGACGAAGTGCTGCATTACACCATTTTCGCGGCACATATCTACGACGACAGACACCTGTTGTACAGCTTTGATTTTACAGATCCGGAGGTCTATCAGAAATATCTGGATTCCATATTCAGCACCCGTGACATGAGTGCGAATATTGACAAGGACATCACAGTGACAACGGATGACCAGATCATTACATTAGTGACCTGTATCGGCAGCCAGCCGAGCAACCGACTCCTGGTACAGGCAGTGCTGACAGACAGAGAAGCCGGCACAGAGGCGGAGACCGCAGAATAAGAATAATGGAGAACGTCTATGAAGAAGGAAGACCGCAAAGACAACCGCATAGACAATCGAATAGAGATTCCGGTAGAAGATGACCGGGACGAATCCCAGCTGACCGGAAGAAAAGCCGCCGAGTACAACAGACAGCATGTTATCCGGCATAGAAAACGTGTCCGCACGAAGATATTATGCGCGCTGGGAATATTGCTGGCACTGCTTGCAATCCTTACAGTGATCGCGGTGATTCTCATCAACGTGTGGAGAACCACCGGCCGTGCAAGCCTGCTTCATCATGCGCAGGGCAACAGCACCGATGCAGCACAGGCGATGCAGGAAGCGGCAAATGAGAAAAATTCCGAAGCCTCCGAAGCACAGGAAGCGGAAGAATCCTATGAACTGCAGGAAGGTCAGATCCGTTACAACGGTAAGACTTACCAATATAAAGATAATCTTATGAATATCCTCTGCCTGGGAATCGATAGCCGTGACGGCATCGCGAAGGAGAAGACACCCGGTAAGGCAGGACAGGCAGACTGCGTGATCCTGGCAGTACTGGATGATGAAGCAAAGACCATTCGACTCATCAACATTTCCAGAGATTCCATGGTGCCGGTACATGTATATGCTACCGACGGAAGTTATGTGGAGGATAGAACCGAACAGCTGGCTCTGCAGTATGCTTACGGCAACGGCAGGGACTGGAGCTGTCAGCTCATGGAACAGGCGGTATCCGAGCTGTTCTACGGATTGCCGATCAACGGCTACTGTGCACTGTCCATGAACAGCATCGCAGATCTGAATGATGCGGTAGGCGGCGTGACCGTGACCGTTCCGGAGGATCTGGCAGTGATGCAGCCGACACTGTTCACTGCGGGAGAGACCGTCACCCTGAAGGGTGATCTGGCATACCATTTTGTCCATGACCGTGACTTTAAGTCTACAGATATTGCTTCCAATAATAAGCGTATCGCCAGACAGAAGAGCTATGCCGTAGCTTTCGTCAATCAGTTCAAGCAGGGCATGAAGGCAGACATAAGCCTCCCGGTGAAGCTGTACCAGACTGCGGAGAAACAGATGGTGACCAGTATCAGCTTAGATCAGGCAGTGTACCTGTGTACCGAATATATGAACAGTTCCTTTGACACCGACAATATCTACACCATCGCCGGTGAAGTCACCAAGGGAGAGGAATATGCGGAGTTCAACGTGGATGACGATGCTCTGTATCAACTGATCCTCGATGTGTTCTATGAGGAAGTAAATTAATATTAATTATGGTATAACCGGTTGGAAACAGCCGTTTATATATAGAAACCATTCTATACTCTACGAAAGGAGATAAATGTCCAATGAAAAAAGTATATGCTTTGTTATTAGTTGCAGTTATGACCGTAGCTATGGCAGTTCCTACCTTTGCAGCAAACAGCCCTGAGGCTGATCCTGTTGTAAAGACCGCTGCCGGCGTTGATGTCGTAGCAGCAGCAAAGGAAGTTAAGACTTCCGTAGCAGCAGCTTCTGTAGCAGTTCCCAATGAGGCACTGGCTAAACAGGTAGTATCTGTTACTTCCACAGAGTCTGTTCTGAAAGACTTAAACGTTCCTACCAGCGCTAAACTGGTAGCAGCAGTTGATGTATCCTACAGCGGAGAAATCCCTGCAGGCGGCGTACAGGTTCCTTTCAAGGTTCCCGGCGCTAAGAAGGGTGATATGGTATATGTCCTTCACAGACAGCCCAACGCACCTTACACCTGGGAAGTAGTTGGTTCCGGCGTTCTCGGTGATGACCTCACTGTAACCGGTACTTTCACCAGCTTCTCTCCCGTTGCATTCATGGTAGTTGATGCAGCTAATGTTGCAACAACCGCAGTGAAGGCACCTAAGACCGGCGAGTTCTAAGATCTTCTTACGAACTTGATTTCATAAGGCCTTATGAAATTTAATTTGAAATAATGGCTTTGTAAAAAGGTAGAGTGGTTTCTATGAAACCGGTGTGGTGCTTTGGCACCATGCCGGGATCAAAAAGGAGATTGTTACATGGAATATATTGATATGCATTCCCACATACTGCCCGGTATGGATGATGGATCCAAGAACATGGACATGACACTTGCCATGCTGCGGGTAGCGGAAGAAGAAGGTATCAGTACCATCTATACGACACCCCACTGTATGCCGGGGAAAGGACGTCCGACGCTTGCAAAAGTAGAGGAGAAGATCCGCCTGGTGCAGGAGATGGCTGCCAACGAGGGAATTCACATCACCCTGAAAAAGGGGACAGAATATTATTACATAGAAGAAATGTCAGAATGGATGGAAGAAGGCAAGATCATCACCCTCGGAGATTCCAATTGCGTATTAGTGGAATTCGAGCCCTATGCGGAGGAAAATTACATCCGCAATGCGGCAAGGGAGATATTGGGATTCGGATATCGGCCGGTGATCGCCCATGTGGAGAGATACCGGAACCTGATGGACCGAAAATTCAGCGCCATCCAGTGGATGAGAGAGATCGGAGCGCTGATCCAGGTCAATTGCGCTTCCGTGACCGGAGATAACGGTTTTACTACAAAACAGAATGTGAAGAGCCTGTTGAAAAACGGTCTGGTGGATTTCGTGTCTACGGATGCACACAGACCGGAGGGAAGGGCTCCTTATATAGAGAAATGCGCAGAGATCCTCCGCAGAAAATACGGAGACGTCTATGCCGCAGAACTGACGGGAGGCAACGCCCGGAGGTTCCTGACGCACAACTAATGAACTCATTTATTGATAACGAGAGGAAAATACCATGCAGACTTCTTATCAGGAAGATGAAATTGAAATCGATTTACAGGATCTGTTCGGTCTGCTCCTGCACAAGGTCTGGATCATTATCCTGGCTGCTGTTGTGGCAGGTGCCATCGGATTCGCAGTCAGTTTTTTTCTGATCACACCGCAGTATGAATCCACCACCAGCATCTATATCTCTACTAGCAAAGGGAATGAGAACAGCATGACTTACAGTGATGCGCAGTTGGCCAGCCAGCTGACCAAGGACTACGAAGAACTGATCCTTAGTCGTACCGTACTGGAGAAGGTCATCGATGTGTACAAGCTGGATGAGAGCTATGAAAGTCTGAAGAATAGAGTGGCAGTAGCCAATACTTCCAATACCCGCATCATCACGATCACGGTTAAGGATCCGAATCCAGCCAATGCACAGATCATAGCCAACAGCATCCGCGATGCGGCTGCGATCCATATCAAGGATGTCACCGATGTGGAAGCAGTCAATGTGGCAGATGAAGCGAATCTGCCGGAGAATCCCTGCGAGCCTTCTATCCCGAAGTGGACACTGATCGCAGCAATGATCGGCATGATCCTGTCAGCCGGTATTATCATTGTGCAGTATCTGATGGATGATACGATCAAATCTTCCGAAGACATTGAGAAATATCTGGAACTGTCTACCCTGGGACTGATCCCGAATTTTGATACCGTGGATAAGAAAAAGAAATCCCGGAGATCAAAGGAGGAAGAAGAGATCCATGAGCCCCGGATGGGAGAAGATGAGACCATCGAAGTCGTAGATATAGAAAAGGAGCAGGAAGATGCAAAGCATTGAATTAAAACTGGAAAAACAGGATTTCCGTACCAAAGAAGCATTTAAAACGCTCCGCACGAACATCGAATTCTCCGGAGAGAATATCAGAGTCATCTGTGTGACCAGTTGTACACCGAATGAAGGTAAGAGCAGCGTGTCCTATGAGCTCGCCAAATCCTTTGCACAGAACGGGAAAAAGACCATCCTCATTGACGCGGATCTGCGCAAGAGCGTCATGAGAGGCAGACATAAAAAGGGTAAAGTCCGCTTCGGACTGACCAATTACTTAGTCGGCAAAGTAGATCTCGATACGGCGATCTGCGAGACCGATATTCCGAATTTCCATCTCCTCTTCGCAGGACCGGTACCGCCCAACCCCAGTGAGCTGTTAGGCAATACCAGATTCCAGAAAATGTTAGAGGCATGTCGTATGAAGTATGACATGGTCATTATCGATACACCGCCGCTCGGAAGCGTCATCGACACTGCAGTCGTGTCCAAATTCTGCGACGGCGCGGTGATCATCCTCGCCTGCGGTGAGATCAGCTACCGCTTCGCCAAGAGAGTCAAGGACCAGCTGGCAATGACCGGCTGCAAGATCCTCGGCTGTGTACTGAACAAGGTAGAGATGAGCGGCAAGGGATACTACGGCAAATATTATGGCAAGTACTACGGGAAGTACTACGGCAAATATTACGGTAACTACGGAACGGAAGAATAAGCGAAGGTGCACACAGGAGGGGAAGCCTGCTTCGCTTGTCCGTTGTAACGGGAGTAGTATTAAGGGTAGACAACGTGGAGGAAACTAGAAACTAAAAAACAAAAAAATAATTGTGATAAACCGAAAAAATTCGGGGGGGGGGGTAGAAACATGTACAAAAAAAAGTACAGTGGCTGGCTGAAACATGCAGACTTTCTGATACTGGATATCATTTCTCTCCAGCTCTCCTTTTATATTGCATATTGCATCCGTCATGGAATCGGTAATATGTATGATAATCAGCTTTATGCCGGTATGGCAATCGTACTTTTGCTGGTAGATATCGTCATTGGTATCACTTTTGAAAATTTACATAATGTCCTGAAGCGTGGTTACTGGAATGAGGCCATCCAGACATCGAAGCAGGTGCTCGAGGTATTCGCATTGTTCGCCATCTATCTGGTCACCGTGCAGAACGCTGAGCAGTTCTCACGTACTGTACTATATCTGACCATGGCATTCTACTGGATCTTAAGCTATGTGGGAAGAATCCTCTGGAAGACATACCTGAAGCATCATAACAAGTATACATCAAAGCGTTCCCTCATCATCGTGACCAAAGCAGACCGTCTGGCTGCTCTTACAGAGCAGCTGCAGGGAGAGACCTATGCCTCTTATCAGATCCTGGGCATCACAGTCGTAGATGCGGATATGATGGGACAGCAGATCGGGAAATATACGGTGATAGCGAATGCTGACAGTGTCATTGAATATACCCGTACCGGCTGGGTGGATGAGATCTATATAGATCTGGAACCGGGAGATGCTTCGGCAGAACCGCTGATCAGACAATTCCTGGAAATGGGTACTGTAACGCATGTGCGGGTCCCCGGTGTCTTAACAGAATCCGGACGAAAGGTCATCATGGAAAAGATGGGAGACATGCCGGTAATAACGGCTACGATGAATTATGCTTCTCCCAGACAATTGTTCATGAAGCGATGCCTGGATATCACAGGAGGTCTGGTCGGATGTATCCTGACCGCTATCCTCTGCATTTTCTTGGCACCGGCCATCTATATCCAGTCTCCGGGACCGATATTTTTCTCCCAGATCAGGGTGGGCAAGAATGGCAAACAGTTCCGCCTCTATAAATTCCGCAGCATGTATATGGATGCGGAAGAGCGTAAGGCAGAGCTCATGAAGCAGAATAAAATGTCTGACGGCAAGATGTTCAAGATGGATAACGATCCCCGTATCATCGGCAGCAAGATCCTGCCGGACGGTACCTATAAAAAGGGAATCGGTAACTTCATCCGCGACTGGAGCATTGACGAATTCCCACAGTTCTTCAATGTACTCAAAGGTGATATCTCACTCGTAGGCACCAGACCACCCCTCGTCTCCGAGGTAGAACAGTACGAGCTCAGACACTGTACCAGACTCGCCATGAAACCGGGCATCACCGGAATGTGGCAGATCAGCGGGCGGAGCAGCATCACGGATTTCGACGAAGTCGTGAAGCTGGACCGGGAATATATCGAGAACTGGAACTTTGGAAAGGATCTGAAGATACTGTTCAAGACTGTGGTGGCTGTGCTGAAGAAGGATGGAGCGGTGTAAAGGGATGCGAAGAGGCTGTATGTGGTGAAGAGTGATGGATTACCTTTCAAGGTAACGAGTTGGTAAAACCGGAGGAGTAAATACTATGAAGAGTTACAGAATTGCAGTTGATATCATTCCGGAGAAGGTTGAAATGATTAACAAGCGTAAGTCTCCGATTCAGGATGATTACATTGAGAAGTATCTTGCAGAGAAAAAAATAAACTTGACTGCAACACTGGATTCAAAGGCGGCATATACTGATGCCGATTTTGTTGTGTTTGAATGGTTTAGCGGATATGCTGCTGCTGAAAAGGCGGTGGCGTGATGGAACGCAGAATCAATCACTCCGCTGTATCTTCCACCGTACGTACTGGTCATACTGGATGGATAAGAATCCTTCACGTTGCCCAGGCTGCCGGCGGTGTGGACAGATACATACGGATGCTTTTCAAGTATATGGATCATGACAAGTTTGAAAATATTCTTGTCTGCTCACATGACTTCAAAAGGGAAGACTATAACGGCCTTGCGGATGGATTTGAATATGTGGATATGGATAGAGCTATAGGGTCAAATGATCTGAAGGCGATGAGAGCAGTAAGAAAACTCATCAAAAAATACAATCCAGATATTGTTTACGCTCATTCCAGCAAGGCCGGTGCTATTGCGCGTGTGGCGAATATCAACCTTAAGGCAAAATGCATCTACAACCCTCACGGTTGGGCTTTCAATATGAGGAACGATAAGGCTGGGCTGTATGAGAAGATTGAAAGACTTGCCGCTCCGTTCTGTAACAAGATTATCTGTATTTCGGAGTCGGAGAAACAGTCCGCAATAGAAAAGAAAATCTGTGGGGGTGATAAGCTCCAGGTCATTGTCAATGGAATAGACATTGATGAGTACGAACAACGGAGGGTTGTTGGATTAAGCACGGTAAGTAGGAAATCCTGTGGGATAGATAAAGATGCTTTTGTAGTCGGTATGGTTGGTCGTATCAGTATGCAGAAAGCGCCGGATGTCTTTATAGAGGTAGCAAGAGAAATAAAATCCAGCATACCAAATGCTCACTTCATCATCGTTGGCGATGGACCTGACCGCAAGAAAATAGAGGATTATGCGCAAGAACACAGCATTCCTCTTTTTATTTCCGGTTGGATGGAGAATGCTTCAGACTACATAGACCTTTTTGACGTTGCGCTTCTTCTCTCACGCTGGGAAGGCTTCGGACTGGCGATACCTGAATACATGCTTGCCAGAAAGCCGGTGGTGGCGACTAGAGTGGATGCCATTCCGGAGATCGTGTTAGATGGAGAGAATGGGCTGTTGGTGGAGGCGGATGACGCTGAGAAAGCAGCAGAAGCCGTTTTGAGATTATATGGGGATAATGCACTGAGAATGCGCCTGATAAACAAAGGAAGTATCTCAGTGCATGAGAAATATAACGCGAGAAGAGTTAGCCGAGAGACTGAGGAGCTTATTTGCTCCATGATGTAAAGGAATAATATGCATGGATGAAAAAATCAAGATAGCTGAATTTGTTACCCGCCTTGAGTTTGGCGGTGTAGAAGCAGTCCTTCTAAATTACTTGGGTCATTTCAAGAATAAAGAAAACTATGATATTCATATTGTGACGCAGGATATAAATGATCCAGACTGTATCAAATTATTTGAAAGTCTTGGTTATACAGTAGACATCTTGACACATAAGAGAAAGAGTATAGCAAAAAACGTTAGGGAAACATACAGGCTTTTGAAAAAAGAAAAGTTCAAAGTTGTCCATAGTCATATGACTCTTACAAACTTTTATGTGTTATTTATGGCCGGTACGGCGGGAGCAAAACTGAGGATTTCACATTCTCACAATGCATTTACAACAGAAAGCAAGCTAAAAAAGATTGTATGGTTGGCATTAAAGAAGCTTAATCAGATGTCTGCTAATGTATGGATGGCTTGTGGACATGACGCTGCAGTATTTTTATATGGTAAAAAAGCGGTTGAACAGCAAAAAGTATATATTGTAAACAATGCAATTGACCTGAAGAGCTTTGCATTTAATCCTACGGTCAGATTAAATATAAGAAAAGAGTATGGTATTGGTAATGCTTTTTGCGTGGGTCATGTAGGAAGATTTATGGAACAGAAAAATCATGCGTTTTTGTTGAAAATCTTTGCAGAGATTCTTAAGTTGAGATCTGATGCAAAGCTGTTACTTGTAGGCTCTGGTGAACTGGAAGAAAAAATGAAGGAAGAGGCGAGATTGCTGGCAATTGATAACTCGGTAATATTTACTGGAAATGTGAGAAACTCCAATGAATTTTATCAAGCAATGGATGTGTTTGTTTTACCGTCGTTATATGAAGGATTACCAGTTGTTTCTATTGAAGCACAGACAGCGGACTTACCGTGTTATATTTCAGATCGAGTTGATGCAAGATGCATATTGACGAACAACGTTCATTTGATGTCAATCGATAAATCACCGAAAATTTGGGCAGAAGAGATTATTAAGTGCGAAGGAAAGGCAAGGGGAACGGGCATTCTCAATAAGATTAAAGATAAACACTACAGTATTGATGATGAGGCGGAAAACTTGGAAAAGTTGTATTGCAGTGTGTTTCGAGAGGCCTAGGTGTCCGGGGAATCCAAAAGAGAAATGTCAAAATCTAAGGAAGATGAGACTTCCCGACCTGCATATTCGTTGGTTTTGCTGTTTGCTAAATTTTAGAATACACTGCAAAAGGAAAGAGTTGGATAATGATATGACAAGTGTTTATGTGGTTGCTCACAAGACTTTTGATTTCTATAAATATAACCTTGATTCCTGTTATAAGGTGATCAGAGTAGGAAAGTATTCTGAGGATCAATCGGGTCTGGGAATATCTGATAGTACAGGTGACAATATTGCAATTAAGAACCCTAACTATTGTGAGTTAACCGCTTTGTATTGGATTTGGAAAAATGATACTGCTTCAGAAATAAAAGGATTATGTCACTATAGAAGATATTTTATGAAGAGTAAGATATCTACTGATTCTGAATGTATTTTAAGTGAGAAAGATGTCCAGACTTTCCTTAAAGACCATGACGCCATAGTTTCTGCGACGGAAGTATTTAGCTGTGGTAATTATGAAGAGTATTTGAGATGCGGCCATCAAAAGGATTTAGATCTAACAAAGGAAGCAATATCAGTACTGTTTCCTGATTACCTAAAAACATATGAGGAAGAATTCGAGCATGGAAACAGACTAAATGGTTTTAATATGCTCATTGCAAAAAAGAACATATTCGATGCCTATTGTGAATGGTTGTTCGCCGTCCTCAATTATGTTGAAGAACGATTAGATATTTCTTCGTATACAGCTCAGGAAGCTCGTGTGTATGGTTATCTTTCGGAAAGGTTATTGAGAGTATGGCTGCGATATAATAATGTCAAGTGTAAGGAATGCCGTGTTATCAACACAGAGGATAAGAAAAATTTAAAGTTTTATACGCGAGAAATCCTGGAAGTACTTGGATTATTTAATTTTGGTAAGGGGTTATCATATAAGTTGCGCGGTAAGCAGCGAAAATAGATGATACTGAGGGAATGAATGGAGCAAAATTAATGAAGCTAATTATTTTTATTGCAACATTTTTTACGACAACTATCGGGATGCAATGGGGGGGGATATCGGCTAACAAGCTATGCATTTTGCCCTTGTATTTGTATCTTATGATGACCACGATTTTGATAGGAAAGCATAAGGTCACAATTCCAAATAAGAATCTTGCATTATTTTATATGGGAGCAATTGTGTCATGCATTTTGGGGTTGTTATCTGACAATGATATTTACTATGATGGCTACTCTTCGTCATTGATTCTTTATTTAATTCAGTGCTTATTTATATATTTACCTCTGTATATTTTCATGTGCATGAGTAGCCACAAGGAAGAAATCAAAGAATACTTCATAAGTTGTTTTCTTTGGAGTATAAGAATACAGGCATTGTTTGGCACACTTCAATTGATTTGCTATTACGTTGCATTCTTTGACATTGGCAAATATGTTTCAGAGTTGGTTGCTCCATTTATTACAGTAGAAAGCGCATCAGGGACATGGTCATCTATTGGATGGTTTGGTTCTTCTGTATATTGTAGACCTCGAGGATTTACAAACGATCCAAATTTCTTGTGTGTTCTATTAGTGCTGGGTGCGTTTATAGAAAAACGGAAACTTTTGAAGCTTTTATATGTAGTGATAATTTTGCTTAGCGGAACAAGAAGCCCATTACTTGTTCTTGCCGGCGTGGTGTTGATTCGGTGGATTCAGAATATTTTAAAGATGAAGAAACTGACCGAAAAAAAATCCTCTATTCAAAAAGCAGTTGTTTCTATAGTTGTGATCGTTGTTGCTGTGGCTGTGATATACAATAACGTATCAGCGGTACAAGAAATTGCAGACAAACAGATTAATTTGCTTGCTTCTCGGATGGATATTTTTAGTAGGTCCGGTTCAAAATCTGAAAGTACTATGAGACACATAATGTATTATCCATATGGATTGTATTCATTTTTGGTAGACACTAACATATTCCAGAAAATAGTTGGAGTTGGACCGAGAACATCTGGCTCGTTCCTCCAATTAAATGGTGCGATAGCGAGTGCTCTTAATATGGATTATTCGACTGCGTGGCCTTTGGAATGTGACGTGATGGAAGTATTACTCGGCTTTGGCCTATTGGGATTCCTTTCATATTATGGGACCGTTTATTATCTGTACAAAAAGAACACGTCATACAAGGCATTCTTCCTCGCGATCGCCTTGTATGGTGTAATGTATGGAATAGCGTCTTTGACTATTGTTCAGCTGATATTTATCGTTTTTTCGAGCCAGAATAACAGGGGTAAAACTCTGACTGTAGGCTCTGCTGAAATTAGTGGAGTTGCTGAAAGCAAACCTGCTTCGAATGCAACTGCGAAATTCAGTGTATCTAGAGTCGATAAACTTAGAATGTTGTAGACCGGTATATTTAAGTGAGAAGGGATATAGATTCCTTATATATGTGGAGCTTTGCATTTCAATATTTAAAATTTGCTGGTATGGATTTAACTATCCGATGACAACATTGATTTATTTTGTGCCCCTTGTCTGGATCGCAGATACTAGTTTTAGGCGTAAAAGTTAAATGGGCATTTCATAACATTTTTAGGAGGATTTAGAAGTGAAGAAAACTATCGGCTTGATTACATATCATTCTGCTTATAATTATGGCTCAGTATTACAAGCATATGCTACTCAGGTGGCGCTTAGAAAGCTGGGTTATGATTCGAAAATCATAAATTATAGAATGATAAACCAAAAGAAATACTATCAAAGTTTATGCAGAACTTCACTCGGTCTTCGTCTTTTTGTTATTGATTTTTTACTTTTCCCTATTGCCAAGCAAAGAAAAATTAGGAATGAAAAATTCGAGAGCTTTATAACGAAAGCTTTAAGTCTTTCTGATGAAGCAAATACGGCTGCGGATGCCTTAGAGATTATGAGCAGTTATGATTGCGTTATTAGCGGGAGTGATCAGATATGGAATTTACATTCAAATGAGTTGGATAATCAGCCCTTTGATGCTATCAGACCATATTTGCTTGATGGGTATGATGGGGGAAAAATCTCTTATGCATCGTCGATAGGTAATATGACAAAGGATGAATTGGATCAAATTATTGATTGTATAAGGAAGTTTGATGCTGTTTCATTTAGAGAAAATACCAGTGTTAAAAAGATATCTGATTTATATGGGATTTTCACCACTAATGTTCCCGACCCGACATTTCTCTTGAGCAAAAAAGAATGGATTGAATCCTTCGGTTTGCAGCATGAGGATGAAGGAGATTACATTTTTTATTATTCATTAGGAGGTCCTAAAATTCAGAAAAGAAGGGCTAAAGAGCTGGCTGACTTCGCATATAGATTAAATTTAAAGGTGAAAATGGTTACTCCGTTCGCATATTTCAATATTGACAAGGATTTAGTGGAAATCCATCCAGAATATGGTCCGGAAGAATTCCTTGATAGCATTCTAAATGCAAAGATGGTTATAACTGATTCTTATCATGGAACTATTCTTTCGGTGAATTTTAATAAGGATGTCTATTCACTATGTGGAGACGGTGGAAGCGAATTCAGGAAGACAGATATTCTCAGGCAACTATGTATGTCTGATCGTATTATCACATCTGTTGGAGAACTTAATAGGAAGGAGTTCTCCTCAGTTGATTATACAGCTGTAAATAAGAAAATAGAGTCTTTTAGACAGGTGGGCTTGGAATATCTTTCGCATTCGATAAATTCCGCATTTGGGAACTTTTAGGCGAAAATTATAGGACAAGAGGTGGGCTAAACAATGTACAATTATTTGGTGGTCGGTTCCGGCCTTTTCGGAGCCACGTTTGCGCAGCAGGCAAAAGCGCATGGCAAATCTGTTCTTGTCATCGACAAGCGTGATCACATCGCTGGAAACGTCTATACGGAGAAAATCGAGGGTATCAACTTCCACAAGTATGGTGCGCATATCTTCCACACAAATAACAAGACTGTGTGGGACTATCTGCAGGCGTTTATAACTTTTAACCGCTTTACGAATTCTCCTGTGGCGAATCATAATGGCGAGCTTTACTCCATGCCCTTTAATATGTACACTTTCAACAAGATGTGGGGCGTGGTCACACCGGAGGAAGCACAGGCTAAGATTGACGAGCAGAGAAAAGAGATTGTCGGTGAACCGCGGAATTTGGAAGAACAGGCCATTTCTCTGGTAGGTCGCGACATCTACGAGAAACTTGTCAAGGGCTACACCGAGAAGCAGTGGGGACGTGACTGCAAGGATCTCCCGGCTTTCATTATCAAGCGCCTACCTGTGCGCCTGACCTTCGACAACAATTATTTCAACGCGCTGTATCAGGGTATTCCGATTGGTGGCTACACCAATATGGTCGAGCATATGTTGGATGGTATTGAGGTACGTCTTGGTGTGGATTATCTGGAGAGTAAAAAAGAGCTGGACAAGCTGGCCAAAAAGGTTATTTACACCGGCCCGATTGATGCTTATTTTGGTTTCTCTTTGGGTACGCTTGAGTATCGTAGTGTGAGATTTGAAAATGAAATTCTGAACAAACCGAATTTTCAAGGTAACGCCGCTGTTAATTATACAGATCGTGAAACTCCTTGGACGCGCATTATTGAACATAAGTGGTTTGAATTCGGTAAAGATGAGGATGGTAACGACCTTCCTAAAACCATCATCAGCCGCGAGTACAGCGCAGAGTGGAAGCCGGGCGACGAGCCGTATTACCCCGTCAACGATGAGAAGAACGGAAAACTCTATGAAGAGTACAAGAACTTGGCTGAGCAGGAGCGTAATGTAATCTTCGGAGGTCGTCTCGGAGAGTACAGGTATTACGACATGGATGCAGTTGTGGCATCGGCGTTGGAACTGTGTGAGAGAGAATTTGGATAGTAAATTCAAGCGTGGCCTACTTAGAACTTAACGACTTAGATGAGGATGGATTTTCGCTTATGGATGAGCAGAATAAAAATAGTAAACTTTCAGAGTTAAAGAAAAATACCTTAATTATAGGGATAGCAACATTCGGAAGCAAGGCTATCTCCTTTATACTTGCGCCGCTCTATTCATATTATTTGTCAACTGCAGAATATGGCACAATGGATTTGGTTATCACGACAGCTTCATTGTTGATGCCCATTTTAATGGAAGATGTTTATGAGAGCGTTTTTCGCTTCACTAGTGATCCAAATGAAGATAATACTAAGGTACTAACAAATTGTTCTTTAATCGCATTGATTGGAACAATTATAGGGGCATTATTGATTTTCCCGATTTCCTTGGTATATCAGAATTTGTCAGTAATTTTGATTGTCTATCTCTATATAGTTATAGATGGATTCACACTAATTTTCAGTTGGTATGAACGTGGATGTGGAAAGATAAAAGTGTTTGCTTTATCAGGAGTTATTAATTCGGCCTTTCAGTTGGCATTCACGTTCCTTTTTATAGTATTGCTTAGATACGGCCTTACTGGGTGGTATATCGGCTTCTTGTGTGCGAAGGTTATTACTTTTCTATATCTCTTTATAAATGTAAGACCGTTTAAAGTGGTTAGGAAGCAACACATAGATAAGATTTATCAGAAAAGGCTGTTAAACCATTGCATTCCGCTTATGCCTACTACAATAATGTGGTGGATAATGAACGCCTCAGACCGCTATGTAATTGGATTTTTTATTGGCATGACTGCGAATGGGATTTATGCTGTGTCAAATAAAATCCCATCAATTCTTAACGCATTGGAAAGTGTTTTCTATCAAGCATATCAGACAACCGCAATTAACTCGATTGATGACAAAGAAAGAAACAATTTCTATAGCAAAATATTTAATAACTATTTTGTATTTATGATGTTGGGATATATCGGCATCTTAGTTATAGCGAGACCAGTTATTATTTATCTGTTTGATGTTAGCTATTCAGAAGCATGGTTGTATATTCCACCTCTACTTGCCGGAGCAGTCGCACATGCGATATCGGGTAATCTTGGATCATATTATGTTTTGTTTTATCAGACGAAGGGGGCTTTGCTTACCAGTTTTTGGGGAGCTTTGACGAACATCTTACTGAATTTAATACTCATTCCGCATTTTGGTCTGATGGCCGCGGCCTTGACAACATTAACGGGCTATATGGTCATGTTTTTCCTGCGTTGGAATGATATTAAGAAGTTCATAACGATAAAGCTAGAAGAAAAAAGAATTCTGACAATGCTATTGGTATCTATTGTACAAACTGCTCTTTATTTCTGGAACAGTTGGATTGGCATAGGTATCATGGCAGTTGTGGGTTGCTTTGCACTCACTCTGAATAAGGATATGCTGCGTCGATTAGTTAAGAGGAAATGATTTGAATCTTGTGAAACTGCAAAAGCCGATAAAGATTTTACGCAGAGCATAAGGAAAAAGAATTTTCGTTTGCGAGAATATGAGTTTAGTAAAGGGAACAAGAAGGTGATGCGTATGAACCAATTACATAATCGGCTTGGCCAAAGCGATTGGTATATGGCGTGGTATCAGAATAATGATGTACTTAAAAACAGTTCGTCTGGTGGAGCGTTTACTGCGATTGCAGAAGTCGTGCTTCAAAATGGCGGTGTTGTTTTTGGCGCATATTATGATAAAGAAACTTGGCAACTATATCACAAAGCGGTTACAAAGGTTGATGATTTGAATAGCATAAGGGGGAGCAAGTATTATCAAAGCCAGTCTTATATGGCTTATGATGAATGTAGAAAGCACTTTTATCGGGGAGGCTGCAGCATGAATATTAAGAAGATTCTAAGTGTTTTAAGCCGTAGTGGATTTTTTAAATTTAACAAGGTTGAATATGAGAATAAAATTGCTAAGGACGAGGTATTCAACGCCAGATTCCGAAACGGCGGCGTCACGCTCTCCGGAAAGGAAAAGAAGTCGCCAGAATGGAGAACGGTTGTTACCTACCGAAAGTATCAGGTCAATAAAGGGAACCTGTGGGGCTATATTTACGAGAGAAAACTAAACCGGATGGCAGAAAAAACCGGGATAGAGTTTCTGGGAAATTCTAATATTGGAGACGGTCTGTTGATTGGACACTGGGGTAAGATTGTTATCAACGGGAATGCGAAATTCGGAAATGAGATCATGCTTACCCATGGAGTGACAATTGGAAGAGATATTCGCGGAAAACATAAAGGTTATCCGACTTTCGGGAATCGAATCTGTATCAGGACGAATTCGACAGTTGTTGGCAACATCAGTATAGGTGATGATGTTTTGATTGCGCCGAACACCTTTGTGAACTTTGATGTTCCGCCTCACTCTATTGTGATAGGCAATCCTGCAAAGATTATTTCAAGGGATAATGCTACAGAAGGCCACCTTCCGGATATGAATTTGGACCCTTCACAGAAATTAGAAATGGTCTGAGGGAGGGTATATGATGGAAAATGTAGTTGAACAGGAAATTTCGGTTAATCAAGATGCTTCTTTTCCTGTAGCATATGCCTGCTACAATAAAGATCTGCAAACGAGAATGAATAGTACGTCCGGTGGAGCGTTTACAGCGTTGGCAACATATTTCCTTAAAGAAAAGCAAGCAGTGGTTTTTGGAGTTGCCTTTGATAAAAACTTTAATGTAAAGCATATCAGAGTGAATACGATAGATGAACTGGATAGACTCAGAGGCTCTAAATACCCTCAAAGCAATGTTTGTAACAGCTATTCAGAAGCTAAAGTTGAGTTGGACAGTGGGAAAACTGTTTTTTATACTGGTACTCCGTGTGAGATAGCTGGGTTTAAGAATTTCCTTGGAAGAGAATATGAGAACTTATTCACGATGGATTTTGTTTGCCACGGTGTGGGTTCGGATTTTGTTTGGCGAGGATATACCGGACAATTAAAAAATAAGGGAGAAATCAAGAAAATCACCTTTAAGGCGAAGACGCACGGGTGGAAAAAATGGTATTTCAAGGTTGACTACCAAAGTGGTAGTGTGTGGCAGCGGAGAGGTAGCATGACAATGTTCATGCGTTCATACCTGTCATATGTGAACATCAGACCATCATGTTTTGAGTGCCATTTTAAAGGATTGAGGAGGGTTTCGGATTTTACTATCTCAGACTGCTGGGGCGTAGCTGAATCCAATCAGAATATTAACGATAACAAAGGGTTGTCTGCCTTGCTGTTACAGAATAGCCGTGCAGTACAGATTTTCGATGAAATAAAAGATAATCTGGAATATCTAGGATATGACGCAGAAGAACTGATGGCCGGGAACTGGACGGCAGTTAAGAGTGTCAAAGCTAATCCGATTAGGACGGAGTTCTTCACTGATGTCTTTGAAGTTGGAACGATAGAATCACTGGAAAAACACTTTAAGCCATCGGTGATTAGTTGGATTAGATATTACTATAACCGACTAAAGGGTAAGGAAAAATAACTGATAGAAGTGTATAGTTGAATGAGCAACATACTTACAGAAACTGATGTGGATGAAATGTGAGGAGATAACGTCAGAATGAATATATTGATTCTTGGTGGAAGCGGCATACTTTCCACTGATTTTACAAAAAAGTGTTTGGATGAGGGCAATGTAGTTTATACCCTTAATAGAGGAAACAGAACTCATTTTATAGATTCAAGAGCAAAACTCATTAAAGCCGACCTTCGTAACGAATCGGAAGATGTACTGCGGGAGAAAATCTTCAAAGAGCTTCCGTCATATGATGTTATTATTGATTTCCTCTCGTTTAATCCTGATCATTTGAAGCGGACATTGTCAATATTGGATGGGTGTTTTAATCAATTTATATTTATATCATCATCAACTGTCTATAAGAAAAAATCGGATGATGAGATTTTGACGGAGCAGAGTGAGATTGGAAATGAGAAATGGGATTACGCCTATAATAAATATCTCTGCGAAGAGATGTTAAAGAAAAGTACGGGAAATTATACGATTATAAGGCCATATGTAACCTATGGCAAAAACAGAATTCCATTTCCAATTATCCCAGGAGACCAATATACTCTATTGGCTCGCATTATGGCCAACAAGCCGGTTATTATGTTTGAGCAAGGTAACGCAATTTGTACCCTAACACACACGCAGGATTTTGCTAAAACTATTTACGAATTGCTTCTGAATGAAAAAGCCTATAAGGAAGCATTTCATATCACAAGCACCAGTGAACAAACATGGTTTGAGGTTTATACGATTCTTTGCGAATTATTAAATAAGAAGCCGAATATTTGCTCACTAGATCGAGCTGAAACCAAAAAATATATGCCCGAATTTTATGAAATACTGGTCGGCGATAAGGGAACGAATATGCGGTTTGATAATACTAAAATTTCTAACGCAATCGGACATCCCGTTTATAACGATGTATCTCTGAGAGATGGTCTGAAACAATCAGTTGACTTCTTCATGAACAATTCTTACATGCAGACGATTGATTATAAATTTGACGGAGAGTGTGATTGCATAGCTGCTAAGATTTCTAAGCAGAAATGTCGTATATTGGAATCGCCGATTCGGAGCAATAAGGATGCGCTTTATTATCATATTATGAGATTCCCGCTTACGAATTTTCTGGTAAGTGCCAGAAGAGCAAAGAAACACATTAACTCCCCGGATAGTCGGGGGGGGGTATCAAGTAAATAGGCCTCTTTACCTGTTTAACTACACTCCATATTTCATTAAGTCGAATGGAGGTGTATGCTATGCAGCGTAAAGAATTTGAAAGCTATACCTTGGCAAATGGAATGGAAATCCCATGTGTTGGTTACGGAACATTTCCATATAAATGCGAGTTGCTTGACGCTATTCCGTATGCAGTTGAGAAAGGATATTCATTAATAGACACATCGGATGACTATCACAATTACTATTGTGTTGGGTCTGCAACAAGAGATCTTAAGGATACCGTGATAATTGAAATGAAAATCAGCTGGCCTTTTTCCCCAAAGAATCTACGGCGTCAGGTTTTTGAAGGAAAGAAACAGTTAAGGATTCCGCAAAATAAGCCGATAGATATTTTGCTCATTCATTTTCCGTATCCGTATATCTATGTTGATGCATGGAGAGAAATGGAGAGGCTTTATAAGGAAGGCGAATGCCGTGCGATTGGAGTATGCAACTTCGAGGTCAAGCATTTAGAACAATTAAAGAAACATTGCGAGATAGTGCCAATGATTGACCAGTTTGAGCTGCACCCACTATTTCAGCAGAAGGAGATCTGTTCATATTGCCAAAGTAATGGAATACAGGTAATGGCTTATTCGCCGGTTTGCCGAATGAATTCTAAGCTAATTAAGAACGAAAAACTGGTTAGAATAGCGATTGAACATAGTAAATCGGTAATACAAGTCATCATGAGGTGGAATTACCAGCATGGATACATACCAATTCCAGCTTCCTCAAAGCCAGAGCATATAACAGCTAATGTTGATATATTTGACTTCGAGCTAAGTGACGATGACATGACTATAATAGATAAGCTCGACTGCGGTTTCCGCATCAGATATAATCCTAATACGATGTACAGCAAGAAGCAACGGATTAAATGTTTTCTTTATCACTGGCAATATTTGTTGTCAAAGAAATAGAAAAGAACGATATATATCGGAGGTAAGAGAGATGCCGTTATTCAATAAAAAAGGGAGTACAGTAAATATTCAGTCACCAACTCCTTATGCGTCTGAAGTAGACCCTGACAGCCCATATTGTAATTTGAATGATGGCGTAATGGTTTATCAGGATAAAAAAGGGAAATGGTTGGATGTAAATCAACAGCCAAGACCTGAAAAGCCAAGAAAGTACAATCCACATCAATCTACAAGATATAAAAATGTGGTGCTTGGAGAAAACGGTGTTGCAAAATCATATGACGCTAATAGTGGTGGGATAAAAGAGACTGATAAAATACTACCAGAGCTGTATAATCGGAGAGAAGATTGCTGTGGATGCGGAGCTTGCTATTCAGTATGTCCTACCCGTAAATTCTTTGAAAACGACGGTGAGGGGAGCATGGGCCAATTTGGTGAGAAGTATCTTCTTCCTCATGGTGCTATTTATATGGAAGAGGACGAGGAAGGATTTCTTTATCCTGTGATCGATGCAAGCCTGTGTATTCGATGCTACAAGTGCGAAAAAGTATGCCCGATAAAACATGATAGAACAATATGACATTGAGTAAACGCTCCATAGCAAGTACCTTTTGCAATCAACTTTCATCTGCAATAATAGTCTCACACTATACACAGTCAAAAAAGTTTAGCGCTTAACTTTTTTGACCAGCGTCAGGAGGTCAGACTATGAACACTCAAACCAGTTTAGTTGCAGAACAGATCAGGCTACAGCAGTGGGCCGACCAGATCAGGGACTGCCAGAATCGTCCCTCTGATATGAAAGTCGATGCCTGGTGTCAGGAGCATGGCATAACAAAGGCGAACTATTACTATCGCCTTCGCCGGGTCCCTCTGTGGCTGCAGCATTTCATACAGAAAGCGGAATCACTATAGATCTCTATAATGACGCTTCACCGGAATTCCTCCGTAACCTGATAGGAGCAGCCAGCCATGCTTAATGATGCTTCCGGGTTCCAGAAAATATATCTTGCCACTGGATTATAAACATGAAGATATAATGCTGATGCACCAATCTGGTTAAGCGAGAAGATTGGTGAGCAAAAGATAAAAAGCTACCTATACTGTGTCAATTTAGGCATAGTGTAGGTATCTTTTTTGCATATTATCTATAACCGTTACATAAAAAAGTGCAAATGCACAAAAAATAGTAATAGCTATTGAAGCAAAAATAATTTAGTGGTAAAATGACATTGCCAAATTTCGTGCAATGCACAAAAACAAGGAGCGATACTGTGGAGATTAAAAGAGATTCATACCTTGAACAGTTAAAGATAAGAAAAGATAACGGAATGATAAAGATTATCACGGGAATCAGGAGATGCGGCAAATCATTCCTGTTATTTGTGTTGTTTAAGAAATATT
>ERZ1034998.387-NODE-387-length-29150-cov-15.537034_pt1 | contig 29150 bp, 22 predicted proteins | sample MGYA00520621_ERZ1034998 | MGnify/ENA primary metagenome ERZ1034998 (study PRJEB33766, sample SAMN09781748) | gut metagenome | biome: gut microbiome | host: Homo sapiens | place: Madagascar | study: EMG produced TPA metagenomics assembly of the PRJNA485056 data... | reverse complement strand
GCCTTGAATTATCCTTGTTTCTACAAAATCAAAGTGTCAAAGACAGGAAGGTAAGCATTATTTTTTATATTGCAAACTTTTGCTGACCTTTTTTCCGATAATTTTCAATTTTCATCTTACGTGACCGGCAGCGACCATGAGTCCACGAGGCTTTCACGACCATATTCCGACCTATTGACTCAGACTGCGACCAAGAATCCACGAGGCTTTCACGACCATATTCCGACCTGTCGGCTCAGACTGCTACCAAGAATCCACGAGGCTTTCCCGACCATACTCCGACCTATCGACTCAGACTGCAACCATGAATCCACGAAGCTTTCCCTGCAAGACTCCGGACTCACGGCCCATGCTCGGCAAAATCACTCTGATGACTATTTCTTGGCAGTGACGACCATGAAGGTCACAGCGACCAATGTGATGGCCACGCCGACTATCACATTGACAGTAAGCGACTCGCCGAAGAATATGGTGCCGACGGCGATAGCTGTTACAGGCTCGAAGACTCCGAGCACTGAGGTTTTGGTGGCGCCGATCACTCGGGTTGCAATCGCCAATGTCAGAAGCGAGACCAATGTCGGAAAAATCGCCAGACCAGCAAGGTTTGCCCAGCAGAACCAGCCGTGCACTCCGCTTAGGAATCCGCCGCCGCTGAACGCATTATGGATAATGAACAACAGAGATCCAGTAAGCAGCGCATAGAAGGTCAGAACCAGATTGGACACGGTACGAAGTCTGCGGCTACGGTTCACGACCACAAGATACAGCGCATAGGAGAGCGCAGATGCTCCCGCCAGCAGAAGTCCCGTCATGTTCAATGAAAGACTGCCGGACGGCTTGCACAATATGACGACTCCCACGAAGGTCATCAGAATGGACAGCCAGACCTGCCATGTCGGATACACCTTGAGAAATACCATTATCAATGCTACCAGGACAGGATAAAGGAATACTATGGTCGTGGCAAGACCAGCCGGAATGTATTTGTAAGACACGAACAAGAGCATACTGCTGAGCCCGAAAAGCACTCCGAGTATGCACAATCTGAGGAACTGCGCCTTGTTCACTTTAAAGGATTCCTTCTTGAACAGAAGCCAGGCTCCGAGAATCGCAACTGCGAGCAAGTATCTGATGGACAGCATTGTATCCACTGATACTCCCATCTCGAGAAGCGGCTTGGCGAAAAGCGGATTCAGGCCATAGGTAACACCTGCGACAATACCCGCAACATACCCCCAAAAGATATTCTTGTTTTCCATAACTGTATTTACGACAACTGCCGCACCAAGGTTTCCCAAGGAACGGCAATTATATGAATCCGAAAAAAATTACTTGCAAATGAACGTCACGAGCGCATCGACATCTTCTTTGGCGAAAGACATCTGCTCTCCCGTCGAAAGATTCTTCACATTGACCTTGCCGGCGGCAGCCTCGTCACCGCCATTGATGGAAACGAACGGTATCCCTTTCTTCTCCGCGTAATCGAACTGCTTCTTGAGTTTGGTCTGGTCCGGATAGATCTCGCATGACACCCCTGCCTCACGTAAAGTCCTGACTACAGGGACAATATAAGGAAGCACGGAAGCGTCCATATTGGCGAACAATACAGTAGCGGAACCGGCCAGGCCCTTAGGGAATTTGTCCAGGCCCTTCAGCACGTCATAGATACGGTCAGCGCCGAAAGATATGCCCACACCAGACATTCCGGGCAGGCCGAAGATACCGGTAAGGTTATCGTAACGTCCTCCGCCACAGATACTTCCGATAGCATAATCAAGAGCTTTCACCTCGAAAATAGCACCAGTATAATAGTTCAGGCCACGGGCAAGCGAAAGGTCCATCTCGACCTTCTGGCTCACACCAGCATTGGCAATGAACCCGAACAGCTCGGCAAGTTCGTCGAGTCCCTTGAGACCTTCCTCAGAGACAATGCCTGACGCGGATTTGCCTTCCATCAGGCCGCGCATTACGGCGATCTTCTCCTCCGTCGTGCCTTCCAATTTCAGAACCGGCTCGATCACTGCAACTGCCTTCTCGTCAAGACCTTTCTCCATCATCTCCGCTTCCACAGCCTCCAGTCCGATCTTGTCCAGTTTGTCAATGGCCACCGTAATGTCGGTAACCTTGTCCGGATAGCCGCAGATTTCCGCCAATCCGGTGAGCACCTTGCGGTTATTGATCTTGATGGCGACATTGATACCGAATTTCGTGAATACGGTGTCCACAATCTGCACGAGTTCAAGCTCGTTCAGCTGCGACTTGCTTCCGATAACGTCGGCATCGCATTGATAAAACTCGCGATAGCGACCTTTCTGCGGACGGTCCGCACGCCATACCGGCTGTATCTGGAAACGCCTGAACGGGAACGCGATCTCGTTCTGATGCTGCACCACGTAACGCGCGAAAGGAACCGTCAAGTCATACCTCAAGCCCTTTTCGCACACTTCCGAGGTAATCTTGCCGCTGTTCAGCGTACCATCCTCGTTCTTGTAATTTTCAATGTCAATGCGGCCGAACGCATCACCGCTGTTAAGGATACGGAAAAGCAATTTGTCGCCCTCGTCGCCATATTTTCCGAGAAGGGTGGAAAGGTTCTCCATGGCAGGAGTCTCGATCTGGACATATCCATAAGTCCTGTAAACAGAACGGATAGTATCGAATATGTAATTCCTCGCGGCCATTTCTTCCTGACCGAAATCTCTTGTCCCCTTAGGTATAGACGGTTTCTGTGCCATAGCATTCTAAAATTAAGTCAGCAAAATTAACAAATATGTAATGATAAAAAAAATGCACGTCTATATATTTTTTGTACATTTGTGCGATGTGGAATTCTGATGCGGCATTAGGAATTGCCAATAGGGATTACTACAGATTAGCAAAACTGATTATTCTAAATTTTTGATAAATATGAAAGATTTTGTCAAAATGACATTGGCCGTAATATGCGGCCTGTTTATAATGGGAGTGGTAGGATTTATCCTGTTCTTCGGCTTCGTGGGCGCACTTGCGTCATTGGGGAATGAGACTCCTGTAATTCCGCGATCCGGGGTACTGGACATGAACTTGAGTAAAATCATTCTTGCCGAGCAGGGGCAGGACGTAAATCCGGTTGCCATAATGCAGGGCGATGAAACCAAGACAATAGGATTGTGGGATGCCGTGCAGTCGATAAAGGCCGCTGTGGCTGATCCTGCCGTACAATACATATTCCTGCGTCCGGAAGGATTGCAGTCAGGCATTGCCCAGATGGAAGAACTCCGCAGGGCTCTTGCTGATTTCAGGGCAAGCGGCAAGGCCGTGGTTTCATATATCGAAAACCCGACCACAGGCGCCTACTATCTGGCGTCCGTTGCGGACAAGGTCTATATGGGCAATTACTGCGGCGGCACCAGCATGGTGACCGGTGTCGGTACCCAGCTCATTTTCCTGAAGGACCTGCTTGACAAGCTTGGGGTCAATGTCCAGCTGATCCGGCACGGCAAATTCAAGTCTGCCGGCGAGATGTACATCAAGAGCAGTCCGAGTGAGGAGAACATGCTCCAGAACCAGGAAATGATAAATTCCATCTGGGGCAATCTTTCCGCGGAAATCTGCAGCAGCCGCGACATCACTGAAGAAAAGCTGAACTCTCTCGTTGACAACCTGACATTGACGACACCGGAAGACTTCAGAAGCAACGGCCTTGTAGATGAGCTGCTTACAAAAGAAGAGCTCAGGGGCAAGCTTACCGACCTGGCTGTAGAATCCAGTTTTTCGGACTTGAAGATGATTCCGTTCAGCGACTACGTCATGGTCAATGCCTCAGTTCAGAAAGTGGCCAAGACCAAGGTGGCGATAATCTTTGCTGACGGCAATATTGTAGATGGCGATGCCAAGGAGCAGGTGGCAGGTGACCGTTTCGCCTCCATAATCTCAAAGGTCAGGGAAGACGCTTCTGTCAAGGCCGTAGTGCTCAGGGTTTCATCTCCGGGCGGAAGTGTTCTTGCATCAGAGAAAATCAAACAGGAGATCGACCTGCTCAGAAAAGAGAAACCGGTAATCGCTTCTTACGGCAACTACGCCGCTTCCGGAGGTTACTGGATTTCAAACAGTTGCGATAAAATCTTCAGCGACCCGTCCACATTGACAGGCTCTATCGGTGTGTTCAGCATGATTCCTGATTTCAGCAAGACCGCCAAGGATATTTTTCATGTCAATGTAACTTCTGTCGGCTCGAACAGGCATAGTGACATGTATTCGCTAACAAGGCCGCTGAATGCTCAGGAGACAGCCTATATGCAGAAGTCTGTCAATGATATATATGACGCCTTCCTTAAAAATGTGGCAGAGGGCAGAGATATGACTACAGACGCAGTGGACAATATCGCTCAGGGACGTGTATGGACCGGTTCCGACGCCCTCAAGATAGGCCTGGTAGATGAAATCGGCACATTGACAGATGCGTTCCGATATGCGCTCACGGCAGCTGGCATCGACGAGAGTGAAAGCTACAGCGTGGACTGCCTGCCGAAGCCTCAGACATTGATGGAAATGCTGCTCGAATCATTCGGCGGCACCACTTCCGCATTCGCAGGAACGCCGTTCAGTTCGATTGAAAAGGCTTTCAAAGGCTGGAACTGGGAAACATCCGAGAGGACGTTCGCCAGAATGCCTTATATCTACGAAATCCAGTTGTAGCCAGGGCGCGTGCCCAGTTCCGGCTGGGCTTCAATGTGAGCGTGAGGACACCGGCGATGCGCGTGCAGATGGCTTAATGGGGAGGCAGGTGGGAGTGACAGATGCGAACGTGGAGTGACTGGTGGGAGTGTGGAGTGACTGGCGGGAGCGTGAAGTGTTTGGTGGGTGCGTGGAGTGGCAGGCAAGAGTGTGAAAATGATGGAGGAGAGGTGAGGACGACACATTTTGGCGCAGCGCGTAATCAACTACATATCAGCGTTTTAGGTGTTTTCAGAGTTGCGAAAACAACAACTCTGATTTTGGCTAAATGTTTGATATTTAGTCGTTTGCGGGTCACGCTACATGTGGCAGGCAGCAAGGTTGCCCCCGTGAGGACTTGCTTATCTCAATCCCCCTAACCTTGTTGTTTTATTGGGACTCTGTCCCAAACCCTGACGCTCCGCGCGGCCTTTGCGTCCTCCACGTATTTGCTGTCGCAAATACCCGGACCCGGCCGGTCGTCTGATGACGACTTATTAACTCCACCCTTCAAGGGGGCGATCAGGGCCTTCGGGCTTTCCATCGCCGCACGGCTTTCCCTGCCCGCCAACTCCGGCCCGGCATCTGATGATGCCTTGTTCGGCACTAGAGGGAGATGCCTGCGAAGCAGGAGGGCCTGGTCCTCACGAGGGCTTCTTGCTGCTGCACGTGCCTTTTAGAGACGCTCTTTCGGACTGGCCTCTTTGCTTTGTTTAGGAGTTGTCCGAAACACTGGCGTGACGTCGCTGTGAATTTTTCGAACAACCCGCATGTTGACATTTTGTGGATGTTGCTGATTGTCAATTGATTGCAGGAGTTTGTGAAAGCCAGGTTACCCATTTTTTCATGCAACCTGGCTTTGGCTTTAATTGCTAATGTGCTATGTGTCAATGTTTTATACTATTCGTGCAAATGCAGGTTGTTCTACTTTTGTCCTAACTACTTGTTGTTAAATTTCGGTAAACTTTTTTCAGGACGATACATTAGGCGTAGCGCGTAAAGCGTTGATACTCAGCAAAATAGACACTTTCAGAGTTGCAAAAACACCAACTCTGAAAGTGGCTTAACTATTGATAATCAGAGGATTACGCGTTGCGCCCCAACACCATCGTTCTCCACCATATTTCACGTCAACGTTATCCACCACATTTCACATCACCGTTCTCCGCCACATCCCACATCAAACGTTCTCCAAAGCGCGAAGATGTAGTTTCAGTATAGAAGCAGTGGCCGGAGTAACCATGACAGACTCATCGACTCGGAAAAAGAACCGACCGGAAACGTAGCCGCAGACACCGGCCACCCGCACGCCGCGAACCGCATCAGTGCCAATGTTATCCGTCCCTCTCCTCGAAGCTTCACTATCCGAAACATCACTGGACGAGCCTCCACTCTCCGCCCCCTCGCCTGCCGAACCGGGCAGGACAATGACCATAGCACGGGACTTTTCTTCAATGCTCAACCTCAGACCTGTAAAGATATCGCTGAGCTTTTTCTTGCCATTGAGCCCGACAGGACGCATCCAGTCCCCATTTTGCCAACCGCGCAACAGGAACGGTAAGGTCAATGCTTCTGACGAAAATGCAGCAATCCCTTCTCGGGCCAATGACTTGGCATCCGCTACCGGGTCCGCGCCTGCTTCGGAGACAGAGACATTGACACGAAAATCATCGAAAACATATTCGCCGGTCGTGCGGACCACCGAGCAGGCCTCATTCTCGTTTATCACTGGTCCGCCGGTCATCAACATGCCGCGTGACCTGCGGGCCGAGCCTCGTCCGGGCAATCCGCTGTATGACAAGCCGGACCCAACAAAAGAGGACGTGATTGACGCCGAGTCTCGACCGGCCAATCCGAAGCACTCCCCCAAGCCGTGATTTACAGACGCAACCGGTGAAGATTCTCCGCCTTGCTCATCAACTTGAGCACCATCCGGAGTACCGCACTGCTTATCAACTTGAGCACCGCCCGGAGCACCACCCTGCTCATCAACTTGAGCATCGCCCGGAGTACCTCCCTGCTTATCAACCTGAGCACCGTTCTGCGTACCTCCCTGCTTAACAACCATCACACTGCCCCGCTTACCTCCCTGCACACCGACAGGCGTACCAACCGTCACACCACCCCGCAGATCACCCCGCACTTTAGCCCTATCCCCGTGAGCGTCAGCGAGTTCACTTATGACAGGGCTCTCCGGCAATACCCGAGCGGCCTTTCTGACAATCAGGCACTCCCCTGCCGTAATAAGATCGTAGCCCGGCGCCTCGAAGACCTTACCGGAAAACGTCTTGCCGCTTTCAAGCAGACGCACCACCGGTTCGAGGAGCCTGTCCCTGAAGCCATACACTTCCAACAGCCTGTACAGCACATATTTATAATGCTTCAGATGACAAAGCCTTACTGCATTGACACGAAGCAGTTCATCCTTTCCGGCAGGCTCGCAGACACTCTCACGCACAGAAATGAAATAATCATCCGCAATCTCCTGCACCTTGGAAAACGCATTCATCTCCCGGGCAAAAGTCGTCAGGAACGACGGATTCAGACTCTCAAAAACAGGGAATACAAGATGCCTTATACGGTTCCTCTTATAGACAGTTTCAGCATTGGTCCTGTCATCATGATACTCCAGAGAGTTGGCAGCCACATATTCCTCAATCTGCTCACGACTGAAAGACAACATCGGCCTCAACAGGCGCACACCTGACAATTCATCCCTGGTCACAGGAACTACTGTTTCCACCTGCATACCGGTCACGCCGCGCAGCCCTGTTCCACGTAAAAGATTCAGAATCAATGTCTCAGCATTGTCATTTGCATTGTGCGCGACAGCCACTCCATAGTATCCATTGTCCTTGCACAACGACGCGAACCAGTCATATCTGAGTTCCCTCGCAGCCATTTCAATGCTGATATTATGTGATGAAGCGTACTGTTCCGTATCGAAATCCGCCTTATGGTAACGCACACCGTTCCTCCCGCACCATGCAGCCACAAGCGCCTCGTCCGAATCACTGTCTTCACCACGGAGATGAAAATTGCAGTGCGCCACAGCAAACCTCCGTCCTGCGGAACTGTTCAGGAACAATGAAGCAAGGCATATGGAATCAATGCCCCCGCTTACTGCAAGAAGGGCTGTTTCCTTTTCCGGAACCAGCCCCACTATCGTTCTGTCAAATGATTTCTGAATCATCATATTGCCTGTTACCTCGGTCTTGAAGCGATCGTATATGAGAAGCCGAATGCCAATGACTCCTTGAACTGTATCGCCTTACGTCCTTCAGGATATTTCTTCAATGTCTTCTCAGTCTTCACAAGCACCTTGTCGTCATAGATGAGGTTGGTAGTCACTGTCAATGAAAAATACTTGGCGATTTTCCAGTCAAACCTGTTATCCCAGTTCACGCGGATATTCTGCGGCTTGTCGAGATAGTCAGAAAACAGCACCAACTGTGAAGTATATTTGAAATTGTCATTGATCTGAAGCTTTCCATCGATCTTTATCTGCGCACCGAACTCGAATCTTGCCGAACGATAAGCGTCACCGGAAGTCTTGGCAGCGACAAAGGCCTCGTAACGTGCTTTCTCATCCCCTACCAGAGCAGCTGCATCAGCACTGGAAAGCGCATCCAGACTCTCGTATTTCTTCTTGAGTTCCATACTGTAGGACTTCCTCAGGCTCGCATCCGTAACTACCACGAAACCTCCTGTAAGAGGAGCGACGTTGACAGTAAGCCATTTGGTAGGAACCCAGTCAATACCGAGCGCGATATTGGTATAGGCAGGAGCGAAGAAACCGGACTTGAGTTTCCTGCTCTGCTTCCAGTCGGACTTGGCAGGCTCCCAATCGTCCGCAGCACCGGCCGGCTTGGACGGCATAGGATAGTTGTAACTGTTCGAGAACTGCGACTTGAAGTTGAACTGAGCGGAATAGTTCAATGTCTGCAAAGCCTTGTAGCCGAACTTGCCCTCATAATACATACGGTCATCGCTCTTCTGTATGAACGGCTTGTCCTCAGAATACAGGAAACCGTAATCGAGCTGAAGTCGGTTGTTGAAGAACAGGTCTTTCTTCTTGTAGTTCGCATTCGCGTCAATGAAAGACTTCAGGGTCACGTTGTTATAACCGCCGGCAGCCCAGTTCGTCAGACTTGTCTGTCCGAAATCCAGTTTCGTAAGAAGGGAATTCGTCCAATATCTCGGTTTAGGTGTCTTGACTACAGCTTCAGGAGCGCCCGCAATCGCCTTGGCAGCCTCTTCAGCAGCCTTTTGCGCATCGGTGACATCCTGTGCATGTACAGATGTAAATGCCAATGCAGACAAGCACATCAAAAGGATTCTCTTCTTCATAAAGTATTCACTAATAAGCGATTGCAAATACAACTCTCTCGTGTGAAGGCTTGCCGGAATAGATATCCGTGCCATCTTCCTTACATACGACGCTATCTACAGGAATACATCTGATGGTAGCCTTGGTTTCATCCTTGATCTTCTGCTCAGTCTCGGCAGTACCGTCCCAGTGGCAGAGCAGGAACTTGCCCTGAGTGATCTTCTCCTTGAACTCCTCCCAAGAATCGCATTTCTCGATACGTGAGTTTCTGAAATCCAACGCCTTCTGATAGATATTGTTCTGAATATCCACGAGCAGGTCCTCGATATACTTGTCAATGCCCTCCAGCGAAACCGTCTTCTTCTCAAGTGTATCGCGGCGGTGCACCTCCACAGTATCATTCTGCAGGTCACGTGCACCGAGGGCAAGCCTTACAGGCACTCCCTTGAGTTCCCATTCAGCGAACTTGAAGCCCGGACGCAATGTGTCACGGTCATCGATCTTAACAGTATGTCCGGCAGCCTCGAGAGCCTTCTTGATTTCATTCATCTTGTCGAGAACGGCATTGTGCTCCTCCTCGCTTCTGTAGATAGGAACCATCACCACTTCGATCGGAGCCAGAGCCGGAGGGAGAACCAAACCGTTGTCATCGCCGTGAGCCATGATGAGCGCACCCATAAGACGGGTGGAAACGCCCCAGGATGTAGCCCACACATACTGCTGCTTGCCTTCCTTGTCGGTGTACTGCACATCGAACGACTTGGCGAAGTTCTGGCCGAGGAAATGTGAAGTACCTGACTGCAGAGCCTTTCCGTCCTGCATCATCGCCTCGATAGTGAGGGTATCCAATGCGCCGGCGAATCTCTCGTTAGGACTCTTGTGGCCTACAATGACCGGGAGAGCCAGATAGTTGCGGGCAAAGTCAGCATAGACATGGACCATCTTGACTGCCTCTTCCTGAGCCTCCTGTGATGTAGCGTGAGCCGTGTGGCCTTCCTGCCAGAGGAACTCTGCGGTACGGAGGAACAGACGGGTACGCATCTCCCATCTGACGACATTGGCCCACTGGTTGCACATGATAGGAAGATCCCTCCATGATTTGATCCAGTTCTTGTATGTACTCCAGATAATGGTCTCGGATGTCGGACGCACTATCAGTTCTTCTTCAAGTTTCGATGACGGATCCACTACCACGCCATTGCCTTCAGGATCATTCATGAGCCTGTGATGTGTCACTACCGCACATTCCTTCGCAAAGCCTGCGACATGCTCAGCCTCACGGCTGAAGAAAGACTTGGGAATGAACAACGGGAAATAAGCATTGACTGCGCCTGTTTCCTTGAATTTCGAGTCCAGCACGTGCTGCATCTTTTCCCATATAGCATAGCCATAAGGCTTGATTACCATACATCCCCTTACAGGTGACTGCTCTGCAAGGTCCGCTTTCACTACCAGGTCGTTATACCACTGAGAGTAGTTGTCTGACCTTTTGGTTATCTGATCTGCCATCTTCTGTTAGTTTATTTTATTTTTTTGTTTCTTTATGCAATAACATTCATATATTTGCATTTAACATGCGAGCATCGGCGAGGTATGAATCTTGCAGACATACCATCGCTGCAATGCAGCGCACAAAGATACAAATTATTTATATAACTAGGAGGTCCGATTATGAAAACAAACATCTTGGTTCTTTCCGGAGCATTCCTGGCATTGGCCGGTTGCGGTTCCGCATCGCAATACGCTTCAAGCCAGCAATATCAGGACGGATTCTACAGCAGACCTGCTAAAACCGAAACTAAAGCGGATGTTCTTGCGTCCCGCAACAAAGTAAACGAACTCGTAAAGGAGACGGAGAACTCGACATTATTCCTCAAGGCAGGAGAAACAGACACGCTGTTCATTCCGGAAAACACTTCAGCCACATTGAAGTTCAACAAACAGGACAACAGCACCGTAGTCACTGTCACCAACACACCTGCATATTCACTGTACCCTGACGGATTCGCAGCAGGATATGCGGCAGGATGGGCATCATCATATTGGCCTGGAACATATTGGGGCTCATGGTATTACCGCCCTTATTGGTCCAGCTGGTACTGGGGCGCGGATCCTTGGTACTACTCAAGCATATGGTGGGACGACTGGTACTGGAGAGACCCGTGGTACAATCCATGGTACTGGGGACGTCCAGGCTACTACGGCTGGGGCTACAGCTGGTATCACGACCCGTGGTATTACCATCACCATCATCATTACCATGACCACTGGTGCGGTCCTTGGTACGACCATGGCTTCGGACACGGAAGGGACAGTTACTACTATGGCAACAGAGGCCTGACCGAAAGCAGCAGAGGAAACGGAATGGGCGTTGCATCTTCCACAGTCAGAAGAAGTGCCGGCTCGTCATCATCCGTCAGGAGAGCCTCCGGCACCGCGACGACATCGACAAGAGGCAATGACATGTCAATGACTTCTGTCAGAAGGGTTTCAGCGTCCGGAGTACGCACATCCAGCGGTTCGGCAAACAGCCAGGCTGTCCGCAGCTCATCTTCCAGCCAGTCTATCCGCACAAGTTCTTCAGCAGGACAGGCGGTAAGAAGTTCAGCTTCGGGCCAGACTGTACGCAGCAGCTCAAGCCAGGCGGTACGCAGCTCAGTTTCCGGACAGTCCGTCCGCACGAGCACCTCAGGCAACACCGCTTACAGAACGTCCAGCACATCCGGAGTAAGGTCAGCCGGCACGTTTTCAAGTGCTTCCTCATCTAACAGGACAGCATCCGCACCTGCTTACAGAAGGGCAGCCACAAGCCAGTCATCCGGCACAAGTTACAGAAGTTCATCTTCTTACGGAAGTTCCGGCAGTTCCTACAACTATGGCAGCGGAAATTCAGGCTCCTCATACAGAAGCTCGTCAAGCAGCTCATCATACAGGAGTTCTTCCAGCAGCTCGTCATACCGCAGCTCGTCAAGCAGTTCATACAACAGCGGTTCCTCATACCGCAGTTCATCCAGCGGCTTCTCTGGCGGAGGATATTCCGGTGGAGCATCCCGTTCGAGCGGAAGTAGCGGCGGCAGTGTAAGAAGAAGATAATTTAGAAACCTGAAATAGATATGAAGATGAAAAAGATTATTCCGTTGACGCTGCTTGCGGCAGTCTCGGTCAATGCTGCGGCTCAGAACGTCCAGGACGCTCTGAGATTCAGCGAGAACAATTACTACGGCACAGCGCGCTCCATCTCCATGGGCAATGCGTTCACCGCACTGGGAGGAGATCTAGGTTCCATAAACCTCAACCCTGCCGGCTCGGCCGTGAACAGCTTTTCACAGGTCACGTTCACACCGAACATCAGCATCGTGTCCACCACGAGCGATTACAATGCAATGCCTTCACAGTCAACGGCATACGGCAGCACCCTGAACAACAGTTCAGCCAGGTTCACACTGCCTAACGTCGGTTTCACCCTCAATTTCGACACCAACGCCAGACGTGGGGTGAAAAGAGTGACATTAGGATTCATTGCCAATGCCACAGCAAACTACCTGGACGACATGGCGGCAGGCGGACGAAACACAGCCACATCCTATGCAGGTTCATTGGCTTCGATGATGACCGGCGTGAACTCCAGCCTCCTGAACGGGGAAAACGGATATTACGGCAATGCCAATGTTCCATGGAATCAGGTAACCGGCTGGCAGTCCGGAATGGTGTCCACCTATGGCTCTGCGAATGACAAGTACATAGGCGCGACCGAGAAACTCATTGACGACGGAAAAGGCGGACAGACCATTCAGCTCGCTGACGCCATCGACCAGCTTTACGGACGCAGGTCCCATGGCAACAAGTATGATCTGCTGTTAAATGTCGGCCTCAACATTTCTGACAGGGTTTATGTCGGAGGAAACTTGGGTATCGTGTCCATGGACTACACCAGAAACGAGTACTTCAAGGAAATCGCAGTGGATCCTGACAAATTCGGTGTCGAATTCGACAATGGTTCCGGCGGCGTTTCCAAGACATATTTCAACAGCCTGAGATACAGATACTCATACGACATGCAGGGCGGAGGCGTCTATGCCAAATTCGGTATAATCGCTGTCCCTATCGACGGACTCCGCATAGGTGCGGCCATCCAGACTCCTACGGCAAACTGGATAACGGAACATTGGCAGCACGCCGGAGAGACCTGGTACGAGAGCAATGTGTTCGATGCCAATGCGACATCTCCTAAGGGTGAATACAAATACAAATTCGTATCACCGTTCAGAGCCAACTTCGGTGTAGCCTACACATTCGGCGGTTGGGGTCTTGTCAGTGCCGACTATGAAATCTGCGACTACAGCACGATGAAATTCAAGGAAACCGACACCAACGACAATACCGTTTTCGACAATGGCGTAAACCGCGACATCAAGAACTTTACCGGAGCAGCACATGCATTGAGACTCGGTGCTGAAGTCAAACCAGTTCCGCAGTTCGCTATAAGGGCAGGCTACAACTTCACTTCCTCGCCGGAGAGATATATTGACGACCTCACCGGCAAGAAAATGACTCCTAAGGCCTACAAGCACTCGCTTGCTGCCGGAGTAGGATATTCATCCAAAGGTTCATTCTTCTGCGACCTCGCTTTCAGATGGACAAAGAACCCTTACGAGTACGTATATCCTTATGACTCCTACATTGAAGGTGAATTGTCTCCTGAAATCAGGAACAGGGCCAGGTTCTACGATGTAGTCGCCACCTTCGGATGGAGATTCTAAAATGATTCGGGGATTTATTTCAGCCTCTTGAGGTAAGAGATGGAATCCGGACCTTCATTGAACAACAGGTCCATGACGGACAAATCTGATATGAAGCCATACTTCAGGGAAAAGACCTGCCAGTATGGCTTTTTCAGTCCCAGACGCTCAAGTATGTCATTTTGCCGCTTCGGGTGGATTACGCCACGCAGGTCACGGCCATATACCGTGCTGCCATGCGGCGTAAACTCCTCCGTGAAACGGATGTCTGCCTCTATACCAGTCTTCTTCAGGAAGAAGCGGAGCAGGTCAATGTTCAGGTCGAAAAGGAATTCGTGTTGCCTGTCCAGAATGGCGAACAGATCGTCCTTGTAATAGTCAAACCACGGAGAAGATTCGTAGGCGGACACGATAGCCCGCTTCATCCTCATCAGCCACGGCTTGCTCCAGTCGATTCTCAGTTTCCTGACAGGAAGCGCATAAGTGCCGTTTTCATGCACAATCGGCACGGAAAGAGCCTCCACGCCACTTGCAGCATATATCCGGCAACGGTTGCGGTAAGTCTGTTTCTGATAGTTCTCACAGGCCTCTATATAGACAATTGCCGGCACATACGAATTTACCCCGTCAGATGACAGGGTAAACTCTTCAGCTATTGCCGCCATATAGGATACAGGCGGAAAGAAAGCCATGTCCAAAAGCATTGACATAACTAGTCGATATCGCCTTTCTCTCCGGATGTATTGGCTCTTACGATACCACGCTTGGAAGAACGGATGAAGTTCAGTATGGTGGCCTTCTCTTCTGAATCAGGGAAGCCGGCCTCAACCTTGGAGCAGCCGTCAGAGATATTGTAGCCCTGGAAATAGATGGTATCGTAGATATCCTTGATATTTCTTACAGTCTCTGCCGAGAAGCCTCTTCTGCGGAGTCCGACAATGTTCACACCGGCATAGCAGATAGGATCACGGCCGCACATTGCGTAAGGAGGGATGTCCTTGTTGATCTTGGACATGCCGCCGACCATTGCGTGGCAGCCGACCTTGGTGAACTGATGCGCTTTTGCACCACCACCGATGATGGCCCAGTCATCGACTTCAGTTTCTCCGGCGATGCCGACGTAACTTACAAGGATACAGTGATTTCCGACATGGCAGTCGTGAGCTATATGTACATAGGACATGATCAGAGTATTGCTGCCGACCTTGGTAATGCCCTTGCCGCTTGCCTTTGTTCCACGGTTGATGGTCACGCACTCACGTATAGTAACATTGTCACCGATCTCCACATAGGTAACCTCACCTTCGAACTTGAGGTCCTGAGGCACTGCGCCTACGACAGCTCCCGGATACACTTCGCAATTCTTGCCCATTTTCACATAAGGGAAAATGACTGCGTGAGGATGTATCTTGCAACCGTCGCCAATCTGTACATTCTCATCAATGAATGCGTAAGGTCCTACTTCTACATTGTCGCCGAGTACGGCCTTAGGACTTACTGTAGCCAATGGATGTATCTTATTCATAGTTTATTTGGTTTTATTCAGGAGGGCTCTCAGAGCCTTCGCAGCATTAGTATTTATCGTGTGTCCAGGTTTGAAAGCGGTGATTTCAGCATTGAGATAACCGCCTGCAAGCCTCATGTCTCCTATCATATCCAGGAGTTTATGACGTCCGCATTCATTAGGGAAATGAAGTTTCAGATTGCTCAGATAGCCTTCCGGGGTAACACCCAGCTTAGGCTGGTTGAACAGGTCTGCCATACGTCCCACCTGCTCGTCAGTAACCGGATGCTCCACAATCACGATGGCATTGTCCACATCACCTCCCTTCACCAGGTTGTTCGCCAGAAGGAACTCAACCTCATGGAAGAACACGAAAGTGCGGCAAGGGCCGATTTCAGATGCATAATCCTTGGACAAGTCCCATGCGGCAGACTGCACGCCGAGCACTCTGGAATTGAAATCCACCGTAATATCGTAGGAAGGAGCGGCAGCAGGGCGAATCTTCACCCAAGAGCCTGTCTTCTCGTCCTTGATTTCTATTTCATCAGGAATGTCAATGAACTGTCTATCAGCATCCTGCTCGACCAGACCGGCCTCAGAAAAGGCCTTCACATACGGCTGGGCGCTGCCGTCCAGAATAGGGACCTCGACATTGTTCAGCTCGACTACGGCATTGTCAATGCCCATTCCGGTCAATGCCGACATCAGATGCTCTATCGTGGAAACTGAAGCTTCTCCTTCAGATATGGTAGTACTCCTCGCCGTGCTGGTTACGTTCTCGGCCAATGCCCTGACTACGGCTCCCTCTCCAAGGTCTGTTCTTCTGAAAACAATTCCCGTATTCTCCGGAGCGGGATTTACCGTCATCTCAGCAATTCTTCCAGTATGAAGACCTTTTCCCTGGAAACTGCAGGAGGCTTTAAGTGTTTTTTGCTTCATCAAATTATCTTTTAATCACGCAAATATACTAATTATTCTTTTCCCTGCTGACGGAATATAGCATAACTGCGCATATAGTTCTTTATAGGAATGGCTGGTGAACCCAAGAGCACCTGACCTGATTTCTTCACATTGCCGATGACGCCGGCCTGAGCCGCAATAGTCGTATTGTCAGCTATTTCAATGTGTCCTGCGATGCCTACCTGGCCTGCCAGAATACAGTTCTTGCCGATTTTTGCTGAACCGGCGATGCCGCACTGCGCCGCCATAACGGTATTGTCACCGATAACGACATTGTGCGCAATCTGGCAGAGGTTGTCGATTTTCACGCCGTTGCCGATGATGGTGGACTCCATCTCGGACTTGTCAATGGTGGTACCGGCTCCGATCTCCACATTGTTGCCGATAATCACATTGCCGATGTGCTCGATTTTCTCCCAGGTGCCGTCAGGCTGAGGCGCATTTCCGAATCCGTCCGAGCCGATCACAGCGTTTGAATGGATGATGACATTGTCACCGATGACCATTCCCGGATAGATGCTTACACCAGGGTAAATGATGCAGTGTGAACCGATTACGGTATTGTCACCGATATATACGTTTTCATATATCTTGGTATAGTCTCCGATGACAGCGTGATGTCCCACGTAGGAATGGCTGCCGAGATATACCTTCTTGCCGAACTTGGTGGTGAGGAACCAGGATGAGCGGAAGCCCCTGTGTCTGCGGTCCGTACGCTTCTGGGTAGCCACATACTTGAGAAGTTCTGCAACTGCCGTGTACGCATCAGCAACACGGATCATAGTGCAGCTGACTTTTTCCTTAGGCTCGAATGTGGAATTCACTAGCAGGATGCTGGCCTTGCAGGTATATACATAATGTTCATACTTAGGATTTGCATAGAAGCACAATTGACCTGATTTTCCGTGCTCTATCTTGGCGAATGAAGTCACCTTCACTTCCGGGTCCCCGTCCACGGTTCCCCTCAAAACTTTGGCCAGCTGTTTGGCTGAAAATTCCATATTCTCAAACTATTTTATTCAACGTATTCCACATACCAAATCCGGTACGACGCAACATCTGCTTTGCAAAGTAAACACATTTACATTACTTTAGCAAGAAAATCGCGTTGTTCATATTTTTTAAGGAAATTCGGTTATTATGGAAATTTTGATTACCTTTGCAAAGTGAGATGAGATAGGGGACGGATGCGTCTCCTATCTTTTTTTAAGAAAGCTTAGAATAATATGATAAGTAAAGAGCTGATTTACAAAGAGATGACTAAGACAGTGGAAGCGCGCGGATGTTTCATTACCGATGTTTCCATCAGCAGGGACAATGACATTGTCATAGCCATTGAATCGGAAAACGGCACTGTGGAAATGGATGACTGCATCGCGGTAAATGACAGTTTTCTCTCGATTTTCGACCAGGAAAAGGAAGACTATTCACTTACTGTGACTTCTGCAGGGCTTGACCAGCCGTTCAAGATTCTCAAGCAGTACATCAAGGCTGTCGGTTCCAAAGTCGAGACATTGACAAGAGACGGAAAGAAACTTGTCGGAACACTGGAAAGCGCTGACGAAAAAGGCTTTACGCTTGCCTACGAGGTAAAGGAGGCTGTTCCTGGAAAGAAAAAGAAGGAGCTTGTCAGACACGTGGACACTTTCGCTTACGAGGACGTGAACAGCGTCACTCCGCACATTGAATTCGAATAGAAAAAAATATAAAAAAACAATAACTGTTATGGAAGAAGAAAAGCTCGACCTCAAGGCAGCCTTCGCGCTGTTCAAGGACGAAAAACACATTGACCGCCCGGTGATGATGGGTGTGCTGAAGGATGTGTTCATGACCCAGTTGGCAAAGACTTTCGGCTCTGCTGACAATTTCGACGTCATCATCAATGTCGATAAGGGAGACTGTGAGATCTACCAGAACCTCGAAGTGGTGGAGAACGTGGAGAATCCCAACACTCAGATTGCACTTGCTGAAGTGAACAGGAACGGAGACGACTACGAACTCGGCGAGACCTTCACCAGAAAAGTGGAGCTCAAGGATTTCGGAAGACGAGGCATCCTCAATATCAGACAGAACCTTCAGGGAAGGATCATGGATATAGAGAAGGCCAACCTCTATAACAAGTACACTGACAAGATCGGTGAGATTTTCACCGGAGAGATTTACCAGACATGGGCAAAAGAGGTGCTTATCCTCGATGAGGACGGAAATGAGCTCAGACTGCCTAAGTCAGAGCAGATTCCGGGTGAGCATTTCAAGAAGAACGACACTGTACGCGCCATCATCAAGAGCGTGGAGATGAAGAACAACACGACTCCTTACATTGTCCTTTCCAGAACCTCAAACGAATTCCTCAAGAAGCTTTTCGAGCAGGAAGTTCCGGAAATCTATGACGGACTCATCACCATAAAGAAGGTAGTCCGCATACCTGGCGAAAGGGCCAAGGTCGCTGTGGAGTCCTATGATGACAGAATCGATCCTATCGGAGCCTGCATCGGTGTCAAGGGTGCACGTATCATCGGTATCGTAAGGGAATTGAGAAACGAGAACATCGACGTTCTCCAGTGGACCAACAATACCCAGCTCCTCATCCAGAGGGCATTGAACCCGGCGAAGATTTCATCTATCGACATGGGTACGGACGAGAACGACAAGATCAAGGTGTTCATGCTTCCTGACGAGGTGAAGAAGGGTATCGGCAAGGGCGGATGCAACATCAAGCTCGCCGGAATGCTTGTTGACCGCGAAATCGAGGTATGGCGTGAGGTGCCTAAGGAAGACGAGGCTGAGGATGATGAGGACGTACTCCTCACTGAGTTCAGCAACGAAATCGACCCATGGGTCATCGAGAGGCTGCAGTCCATCGGATGTGATACGGCCAAGAGCGTACTGGCTCTGGATCCTGAGGACATCGCCAAGCGCGCTGACCTGGAAGACGAGACCGTGGAGGATGTGATGAACATTCTGCGCGCTGAATTTGAAGAAGAATAGTTAAATAAAAGGGGTTTATATGGCAGAAATCAGACTAAACAAACTGACAAGAGAATTCAATGTGGGACTTCAGACATTGGTGGATTTCCTGAAAGCGAAAGGCGCCGATGTCGAGATGAATCCGAATGCCAAGGTGTCGGACGAGTTCATTCCTGAACTTCAGAAGGCCTTCGGCGGGGATGCCAAGGCGAAGGACGAGTCAGAGCGTGTTCAGATTAAGATAAAGGAAATCATTGAAAAGGGTTCCAAGAAGAAAGAGGACGAGGAAGAAGAGGCTGCAGGTGGAAGCACCGTCATCATCAGAGGAACATCAGGAAGTGGTTTCGCGAAGGAGGAACCTGTACAGAAGCCTGTAGAGGAAGCTCCGAAGGAGGTAAAACCGGCAGTGGAAGAGACGTCTGCACCTGAAGTCCAGGAAGCACCGAAAGTACAGACAGCTCCGGAAGTTGTCGTAGAGACCAAGCCTACAGAGGTTCCGCAGCAGGTGGAAGAAGTTCATGCTGAGCCGGTTGTGGAGGCCAAGCCAGCCGCTGAAGTGAAACCTTCAGAGGAAGCTGCACCTCAACACAACGAGCCTGTAGAAGTAAAACCTAATGAAGAAGTCGAGCTGCCAAAAGCTGCAGAGCCTACCGACCAAACCCCTTCGGAACAGGCTCATGCGAACCAGCTCAAGAAGGCTGACATCAAGAAAGGCGACAAGACTCAGAATCAGAAAGAGTTCAATCCTAAGGTGGACAAGGCCAAACTCAAGGCCGAGCACAAACTCCAGAAGGCTGCTTCCAGCAATGACGAAGATGAGCCTGTTTCTACCGGAGGCCTGAAGATTGTGGGCAAAGTGGACCTGTCCAAATTCGAAGCTCCCAAGAAGAGCAAGAACAAGAGGGAGCGCATTGCCAAAGGCGGAAGCGAGAGAGTCGATGTGAACAAGATTGACGGCAACGACAAAAAGGACGGCAACAAGAAAAACCGTCAGGGCAATGCCGGTGGTCAGAACAACGGTCAGAACAATGGCAAGAAGGATTTCCGTCAGGGCGGCAACAACCAGCCCGGACAGGGAAAACGCCGCAGAGACCGTGGCAATGACAGGTTCAAGCCTGCTATGACAGAAGCCGAGCAGGAGGAGATGCAGAAGGAAATCCAGAAGCAGGTGAAAGAGACCTACGCAAGGATGAACGACAGCAAGTCCAAGAACAATTTCGGTGCAAAACACAGAAAGGAGAAGAGGGAGCTCGCTTCCCAGAAACTTCAGGAGGAGATGGCTCAGGAGGCTGCTGAGAAGAAGATTCTCAAGGTAACTGAGTTCGTTACTGTCAATGACCTCGCGACCCTCATGAACAACACTCCTGTAAACAAAGTCATCGAGGCATGCTTCAGTCTCGGTCTCATGGTGTCAATCAACCAGAGACTTGACGCAGAGGCACTTGTGCTTGTCGCAGAAGAGTTCGGATACAAGGTGGAATTCGTCACTGCAGACATTCAGAATGAGATCAATCAGGAGAATGACGAGCCGGAGAACGAGGCGGACCTCGTGACAAGACCTCCGCTCATCACAGTGATGGGACACGTCGACCACGGTAAGACATCTCTCCTCGACTATATCAGACAGACCAATGTGATCGCAGGCGAGGCCGGAGGTATCACACAGCACATCGGTGCATACAACGTGGTGCTCCCCGACGGACGCAGGATTACCTTCCTCGACACTCCTGGTCACGAGGCCTTTACAGCCATGCGTGCCCGTGGTGCACAGCTCACCGACCTGGCGATCATCATTATCGCCGCCGATGACGCGGTCATGCCACAGACAGTCGAGGCCATCAACCACGCACAGGCGGCAGGCGTTCCTATGGTATTCGCTATCAACAAGATAGACAAACCTGGCGCTCAGCCGGAGAGAATCCGCCAGCAGCTCGCTCAGATGAACATTCTCGTAGAAGATTGGGGTGGAAAATACCAGTGCCAGGAGATTTCGGCCAAGAAGGGTCTCAATGTGGATAAACTCCTCGAGAAAGTCCTTCTCGAAACCGACCTCATGGACCTCAAGGCGAACCCTAAGAAACTTGGCGTCGGTACAGTCATCGAGTCGTCTCTGGACAAGGGCCGCGGATACTTGGCGACAATCCTTGTGCAGGACGGAACAGTCCACACCGGCGACATGATGCTAAGCGGATGCTACTACGGACGTGTAAAGGCCATGTTCAATGAGCGTGGACAGAAGGTCGAGACAGCCGGTCCTTCAACTCCTGTTTCCATTCTCGGTCTCAACGGAGCTCCGAGCGCCGGTGACAAGTTCAATATCATGAACGACGAGAAGGAGGCCAAGGCCATCGCCAACAAGCGCGAGCAGCTTATCCGAATCCAGGGCATCAAGACCCAGAAGCATATGACTCTCGAGGAAATCGGTCGCCGTATCGCCATCGGAAACTTCAAGGAACTCAATATCATCGTCAAGGGTGACGTGGACGGTTCAGTGGAGGCACTCTCAGATTCATTGATCAAACTCTCTACCGAAGAGGTTCGTGTCAATGTCATCCACAAGTCAGTGGGCGCAATCTCAGAGTCCGATGTCATGCTGGCCACTGCATCCGATGCGATCATCATCGGTTTCCAGGTACGTCCTTCTGCTGATGCAAGAAACCTCGCAGAGAAAGAGGGTATCGAAATCCGTCTCTACTCCATCATCTACGATGCCATCAATGAAGTTACTGACGGTATCGAGGGTATGCTTGAGCCTGAGAAGAAAGAGGAAGTTACTGCAACTGCAGAGGTTAAGCAGACCTTCCACATTTCCAAGGTAGGAACGATTGCCGGCTGTCTTGTCAAGGACGGCAAGATGACTGCCAAGAGCAAGGTACGTCTTATCCGTGACGGCATCGTGGTCTATACCGGTGAGCTTTCATCTCTCAAGCGCGGCAAGGATGACGCAAAAGAGGTCATGACCGGAATGGAATGCGGTATCGGTATCGACAAGTACAATGATATCAAGCCTGGCGATGTCATCGAGGCATTCCAGATTGTAGAAATCAAGAGGACGCTGTAAAGCTTTCGCGCATAATTTGAAAAACACCTGGTGCAGGAAATTGCATCAGGTGTTTTCTTTATCAACTGAAGATTGCCGGAGCCCCGTCATATTGACGGCATCCCAGTCATCGGTCTGTCCCATATACCTTTACGGCTTTCTTCAACTGACAGTCGGACGCGTCCTTTGATGCCATGAATACATATTTTCCGGGATCGGTTTCCCAGCTGGACGTTTTCTCGTTATATGAAGCTAGACTGCTTTCAGCAATATGGATCGTCACAGTACAGCTCTCACCAGGAGCGAGTTCTTTGGTTTTGGCAAAGCCTTTCAGTTCTCTCTCAGGCTTGTCAAGTTCACCCTTCGGGGCCCTCACATAAAGCTGTACGACGTCTTTTCCATTGACCTTTCCGGTATTTGTGACTGTCACCTGTACGTCCCAGCCGTCTCCGGCAGACTCGACCTTCATATCCTTGAAATCAAATGTGGTATAGCTAAGTCCGAATCCGAAAGGATAGGCCACAGCTTTAGGAGCAAATGTATTGAAATACCTGTAACCCACATAGATGCCTTCCTCATACTCGGTAAAGTCAATGTTCCTGACGGTGTGCAAAGGAAGTTTCCTGTCGGTCAGCTGACGATAGTATGAATAGTTGAACGGCTTGTCGGCAAAAACCTGAGGGAAATTCTTTGCTGTCGGCTCCAGCGCATACTCCGTAGAAATTGTAGCAGGAAGATGTCCGCTCGGATTTACCTCGCCGCTCAGGACGGATGCCACGGTATTGCCGCCTTCCTGTCCAGGCTGCCAGCACAATACGACTGCATCCACATTGTCCTGCCACGACGTCATCTCCACAAGTCCGCCGACATTGAGGATGACCGTCACTTTCTTGCCCTTCGCATGGAACGCTTCGGAGACTTTGGAAATCAATTCCTTCTCCCTGTCAGAAAGGAGATAGCTGTGATAGTAGTCCCGGTCCTTTCCTTCACCGAAAACACGGCCGATTGTAATCACGGCGTCATCGGCATTGGCGGCAGACTTGACAATGAGGTCTTCAGGAACTACCTCGATTGCCCTTTCCCTGTCCACGAACCACTTTTTGCCCTCGTTTATCGTCTTGCATCTCAACGCTTCAGCCTTCATATAATCCTTGTAGAAGGCATCCAGCTCAGGCTCAAGACGGAAACCGGCATTGGACAGTCCGCTCATGAGGTCCACCACATAAGGCCTGTTCACGTCGCCGGAACCGGTACCGCCTGCGATGAAATCATAAGATGTTATGCCGAAGAGCGCTATTTCATTGTCCTTGGACATCGGCAGTGCTGCGGAATTGTTTTTCAAGAGCACAACTCCCTCATCAGCAACCTTTTTGCACACTTTGGCGTGGGCTTTGAGATCTGGCGCCTCTGACGGTTCATAACCCTTGAACTTCGGAGTTTTGATGACCAGTTTGAGGATTCTGGTCACTGTCCTGTCCACGTCTTCCATACTCAGGCTGCCGTCCTTGATGGCGTTCAGGAGATTGATATAGCGAGAGTCACGTCCAGGCTGTATCATCTCGTTTCCGGCACGGACTATGGCAGCATCATCGTAACCGCCGTTCCAGTCGGTCATCACCGCACCTTCAAAGCCCCATTCATCACGCAGGATATCGGTCAGGAGCCTCTTGCTCTCGGCTGCATGTTCCCCATTGATGAAGTTGTATGATGTCATGATGGTCCACGGCTGCGACTCGCGGACAGCTATCTCGAAGTTCTTGAGATAGATTTCCCTTAACGCGCGCTCGGAAACGATGGCATTGTTGGCCAGACGGTTAAGTTCCTGATTATTGACAGCAAAATGCTTCAGCGAGGTTCCCACTCCATTGGATTCAATTCCGTTGATCATTGCCGCCGCCATTTTGCCCGACAGCAGAGGGTCCTCGGAATAGTATTCGAAATTCCTTCCGCAGAGCGGATTCCTATGTATGTTGGCACCTGGAGCGAGCAGGATGTCCACTCCATATTCGAGGACTTCATTGCCCATATTCCTTCCGGCTTCCTCGACGAGCTCCGGATTCCATGTGGAAGAAAGCATTGTGGCAATCGGATAACCGGTACAATAGAATGTCCGGGTATCGCCTTTTCGTTTTGGTGCAATGCGAAGGCCGGCAGGACCGTCAGCAAGGACTACTGTAGGAATGCCGAGTCGGGGAATGCCGTTGATCACGCCTGCCGCTCCCGGAACGCCGGTGTTGGTAAAGCCGATTCCATTGAAACTGGCAGCTCTTCCGCCGATTATAAGGGTGCACTTCTCTTCCGGTGTCATGGCTGCCACGACCTCCGGAATATTGTCCTCACGAAGTTGCGGCGGCACATCTGCCGATGCTGACAGCGCTGAAACCGCGAAAAGTGCAGTAACCAATAAACTTTTCATCATAATTGAATTTTAAAAAAATAACATACGCCCACTTTTATGTGGGACAATATCGGCTAGTCCTCCGGGACATATTCGAGAATGTCGCCGGGCTGACAGTCGAGGGCGCGGCAGAGGGCCTCCAGAGTAGAGAAACGCACCGCCTTGGCCTTGCCTGTCTTAAGAATGGAAAGATTCGTGGCGGAGATACCGACTTTCTCAGCCAGTTCTCCGCTCGACATCTTCCTGCGAGCCAACATTACATCTATGTTAACTGTAATCGGCATAATCGTTATTCAGTAGCCTCCCCTTCTGCCGGAGACTGTGGCTTCACTTCTGCTCCCTTGAGATAGCTCGGAAGATTCATACCTGCCATCTTGAACAGCTCGTCAAGCGGCGGAACAGACTGCATCATACCGGAGATGAAATTGGCAGTGGACGTCTTGCCGTCACCCTTGCCATTTCCGTCCCAGACGGTAACCTTGTCGATCTTGATGCCCTTGACAGCCTCGACCTGAGTCTTGACAAGTTCAGGAAGCTTATCCGCGATAAGCATGAGCACAGCCTTCTGTGCATCACCTTCAGCAGCATTGACAAGCCTCTGGAAACCATCAGCCTGCTTGGTAAGAATTTCTTCGATACCCTTCGCCTGGGCAGCCATCTTCGCGTAAATCGCATCAGCCTCACCCTGAGCTGTCCTGCGCAGCTTTTCTGCTTCAGCCTCGGCGTCAATGATGGCCTTTTCCTTCTCAATCTGGGCAGGAACCACAATGTTAGCTTGCTGGGTAGCCTGCTCTCTGGCAGCACGCGCAAGCTCGGCACTCTGCTCTGCCTTATATGCCTCTTCCATCGCCATAGCGGCCTGGACCTTTTCCGCTGCTATGGCAATTCTTGCAGCTTCAGCCTCCTTTTCACGTCTGACCGCATCAGAATTGGCAATTGCAATCTTGGAATTGTTCTCACCTTCGACCGCCTTTGCATTGGCATCAGCAGTGGAAATTCTGGTGTCGCGGACGGTCTCGGCAATGCGGATATCCTTGTCCCTGTCAGCCTCTGCCTTACCGATCTCACCGAAACGGTTCTGCTCGGCAACGCTCTTCTTGGCATCATTGATAGCCTTGGCAGCTGCCTCCTTTCCGAGAGCCTCGATGTAGCCGGACTCGTCGCGAATATCGGTGACATTCACATTGATAAGCTTCAGACCGATCTTGCGGAGCTCTGCCTCGACATTGGTACTGACATTGGCGAGGAACTTGTCGCGGTCGGAGTTGATCTCCTCGATGTCCATGGTCGCGATGACAAGTCTGAGCTGTCCGAAGAGGATATCGGTGGCGATGTTCTGGATATTCTCGATGGTGAGACCGAGCAGACGTTCAGCTGCATTGGTCATATTGTCAGGCTCAGTGGAGATGCCTACAGTGAAGCGGCAAGGCACATCCACACGGATATTCTGCTTGCTGAGCGCATTGGTAAGATTGCATTCGATGGAAATCGGAGTAAGATCCAGGAAAGAGTAGCTCTGGAAAACAGGCCAGATGAACGACGCCCCTCCATGAATACACTTGGCAGATGAAGCACCTCCGTTCTTGTTTCTTCCTGTCTTTCCGTAGATTACGAGAATCTTGTCAGACGGACAACGTTTGTAGCGGTTGAGTATTGCGGACAAAGTGACGATGAGCACGACTACCGCAATCGCAATGATGATAATTATTTCCATATCACAATGAATTAGGTATTATTATAGTGTCAAATTATAAGCGGCTCCAAGGGTTCCACGAGCAATGTACTGGAATCCACTACTTCAACGACCTTTATCTGAGCTCCGGTAGGAATTGAATCACAGTCAGTTACTGCATCATATTCACGCACGGCGCCATTGATGGTAATCTGAACTTTGCCAGTTCCGCGTCTCTCCCCCGGAATAGTCAGATAGACCTTTCCGTGACATCCGGCCGCAGATTTATAGACATTGATATTCCCCGACTGCTGCATTCCGGCCAGCCACTTGAACATCAGCATCACGACAGTGACAAGGGCCACGCCGACAACGAACGCCAGAAGCAGGACCAATGCTTCAGAACCGAACTTGCCATGCATCAGTATGGCCGTCCAGCTGAACCCGAGAAAGAAATTCACCAAGTTCCTGAAAGTGAACAGGTTCATCGAAGGATCCCCGTCAAAGTCCGGATGCATATCCAGGCCACCGCCGAAATCCGGGTCAATGTCGCCGCCCAGGTCGGTGTCCGAGTCAACGCCGACAAATGTAAGTATGCTCTGGATAATAAAAGTCAATGAAGTGGCTATGGCGATGCACCATAGAATCTTCATGAACAAGTCAAGCGAAGTCCACCATTCTGTAATCATAGTTAATAATGTTTCGGGACAATGTCCCAGGTTGTTTCCGCTAATATAAAAATAATTTTACGAATATCGATAAATTTTCCACAAAATTCGTAAAATTTCACCTTTTCAATGTTTTTTTTACAAGCCCGGTGGGTGGTGGGGCAGCCGGAGGTTCGCTTCGCTCAACCCGTCAGGCTGCCGCCTGACATCCGATACACGAGGCCGATGATGTAGCGCAACCTGCAAATAGCTGTATATCAAGCATTTAACCAAAATCAGAGTTATGGTTTTCACAACTCTGAAAACACCTAAAGCGCTGATAGTCAGCGAAATACGTGTTGCGCGTCCTTGGGGTGTAACCTTGGAGACGATTATGAGGGTTGCTACGAGAACAGATACCGTGAGTCAAACGTGAGCAGATATTACCTCAACAGGGGATATGGTGAACAGCCGAGTACGGAAGCGAGATTCAGCACTGCGGCAGCTTCTGCCTTGGAAATGTCCTGCTTGTTCTGTTCGTAGGCGCGGATCATCCTCAATGATACACCGGACCGTTCCGCGAGTTCCTGCTGAGTAAATCCGGCGGACTTGCGCTGGCGTTTCAGCGGGGAAACATCCGTTTCGGAATCTGACATGATTTTCAATGCTGAAGCCACGAACTTGCTTATGTCAGCCTCATGAAATGTAGGGTACATATCCATAACTCTATGGACATCAATACCTTTTGCATTCAGGGATTCAAATGGGAGATTGGTGTACCATTGAAGATAAGCAAGCACCCAGCCTGTCCAGAAAATGGCAGAACGGTCATCAAGCACATAGTTATAGTCCCTGGCACGGCCGCCCGTGCTTTCAATAATCTTTTTCCCCAATTCAATGCCGGACAACCCGGAAACGTATTTCGGATTGCCTTTCTCGAATTGGCGTATCACATTTCCGGCAAGCATCCTGTCATAAAACTCATCGATGCCTCCGGCACATGCAATAGAGCCATAATCCAGAGCCACTGCCAGATTCAGCATTGCATCTTCCAAATAAGTTTTATCGTAAGCGCGGATCATCATTCTTCCAATTATTTCTTACAATGTCAATAACATATGTGCCGTCCAACACTGTTTTCTCTCTTTCGCTTCTGAACGTGTCACGTGCAGTCCTGTCACGTGCAGACTTTTTCGGGTAATAGGTCCGATTGTCTGCAAGGACAGCACGGGAATACTCAAGTTGTTCAAAGGCATTCCGGCTCTTAATGACCACTTGCTCTCCCAGTTTCCCCAATTTCATGGCTTTCCCCAGTTGCTCCAGTGAAATCGTGTTGTTCAAGAAAGCAGATGCGAATGAGAAGTAGGAATCATCGGCTCTGTAGCCGCGTATCACATCTGCCTTCTTGTAGTCGGGAAGGAATTCCGAAAGGATGTATTCTTTTGCTGCCGACGGAAGTCCTCGTTCTATTACAAATGTCCGGTTTTCCAACAGAATCGCAAGCCAGTTAAGTATATGATACTCAGCTTCCGACAAGTTCAATACGGTCAATCCGTCCATTTCCAATTCATATTCATTGGCAAACCCGTCCCGATTTTCAGCGCAGGCCCATTCCTTGGCCAGTTCAATATGTTCAGTACAATAAAAACCCAAACCGTAATCGTTCTTCGCATTTCCAAGTCCGAATTCCGGTTTTTCTATGATATTGGCAGAGCCATGATACAATTTCAGCTTCATAAAACTCACGTTATAACGTCACTTTTTGCAAATATAATGGATTATCTGCAAAATGTCAATAGTTCTAGCCAGCATTTATTATGCGCCCGGTCAGTGGTGGGACCGCCGGAGGTTCGCTTCGCTCATCCTGTCAGGCTGGCGTACTCGGCGCCCTGAACTGTCCTTAAGTTTTGTCACCTCCTCCATAGACAAGCCGGTTATCTAGCAGATGATTTGGAGGTGATGTCTTCTATCTCGTGTTTCGGAAAGATAACTTTCAGGAATTCAATGAGAATGTCTTTGTTCACTTCGCTGCCGAAGAGTAGTTTGAAGGACCAATCCACCATCGGATCGATGTACCTCGCCTTGATTCTTTCATCCATTATCAAATGATTCAGGCAGCGATAGTATTTCATCGTGTGTGTCTGGATCTATACTCGCCGGAGCCCGCTATCCCTACCATTCTGAACCAATGAGCATCC
>ERZ1034998.382-NODE-382-length-29301-cov-9.955994_pt1 | contig 29301 bp, 22 predicted proteins | sample MGYA00520621_ERZ1034998 | MGnify/ENA primary metagenome ERZ1034998 (study PRJEB33766, sample SAMN09781748) | gut metagenome | biome: gut microbiome | host: Homo sapiens | place: Madagascar | study: EMG produced TPA metagenomics assembly of the PRJNA485056 data set... | reverse complement strand
AATATCAAGCTGCCAAAGGACATCAGCAAAGCCAATATCCCAATGAAAATCGAAACGATTTCATAAGCTGTCATCAGCGCCACCTCCCTTCCTATGTATTCCGGCAAACCGGTTCATTGGCTCGGGAGGCTTCCACCCCCTGTCGTGGGTTCCATGGGTGCCATTTTATCACACATCACGACGATTTTCAATCCAGTATAATATGCGTAGGGAAAATAACGGCTCTATTTTTTAACATCACCGCAACATCACGGAGCAAAATAAAAGAGCCACAAAGCCCGTAAAATAAGGCTTCGTAGCTCTTTTGTCTGTTATTCAAACTCAATCGTCCCAGGTGGTTTGCTCGTCAAATCGTAGAATACTCGATTGACTCCTCTTACCTCGTTTATGATTCTGCTCATGACTGTCTGGAGCACCTCGAATGGTATCTGTGCCGATTCGGCGGTCATGAAGTCGATGGTGTTGACTGCACGGAGTGCAACGGCGTAGTCGTAGGTGCGCTCGTCACCCATGACGCCGACTGAACGCATGTTGGTGAGTGCGGCAAAGTACTGGTTAGGCATCCAGGAAGGTGCCGCGCCATGCTCGCTTCTGTAGGCTTCGACAGCCTTGTCAACCTCCTCGCGGTAGATTGCATCGGCATCCTGAACGATGCGGACCTTCTCAGCGTTGACCTCGCCGATGATACGGATTCCAAGTCCCGGACCAGGGAATGGCTGACGGAATACGAGACGTTCAGGTATTCCGAGTTCAAGACCTGCCTTGCGGACCTCATCCTTGAAGAGGTCGCGGAGCGGTTCGATGATTTCCTTGAAATCCACGAAATCAGGAAGACCGCCTACGTTGTGGTGGGACTTGATTACCGCGGATTCGCCGCCGAGACCTGATTCAACGACATCCGGATAGATTGTTCCCTGTGCGAGGAAATCAACGGCACCGATTTTCTTAGCCTCCTCCTCGAATACACGGATGAACTCCTCACCGATTATTTTGCGCTTGCGCTCAGGCTCCGTGACACCTGCGAGCTTGCTGTAATATCTCTCCTGAGCGTTGACTCTTATAAAGTTGAGGTCGAACTGACCTGAAGAACCGAATACAGCCTCAACCTCATCGCCCTCATTCTTTCGAAGAAGACCGTGGTCTACGAATACACAGGTTAACTGCTTACCGATTGCTCTTGAAAGAAGACCTGCTGCAACAGAGGAATCAACACCGCCTGAGAGGGCGAGTAAAACCTTACCGTCACCGACCTTTGCACGAATATCCTTGATTGTATTTTCAACGAAAGAATCCATCTTCCAGTCGCCGGCACAGCCACATACATTCTTTACATAGTTTTCAAGCATCCTGGTACCCTCAACTGTATGAAGTACCTCAGGGTGGAACTGGATTGCGTAGAGATTCTTTGCCTCATTCTGTGCGGCAGCAACAGGGCAGTCAGCCGTATGTGCCACGATTCTGAAGCCCGGAGCAATCTTTGATATATAGTCAAAGTGGCTCATCCAGCAGGATGTAGCATTGGTGTCACTCTTTTGGTCATCGCATGTGATTCCGGCGATGTCAGATGCCGGAGTTCCGACTCCGTTAAATAAAGGTGATGTTGTATCAACAAACACCTCCGTCTTACCGTACTCACGCACAGGTGCTTTCTCAACCTTACCTCCGAGAACGTGCATCATAAGCTGGGCTCCGTAGCACAGTCCAAGTACAGGTACTCCAAGATTAAAAAGCTCCTCCGTGCAGGTTGGTGCTCCCGGCTCATAACAGCTGTTAGGACCGCCGGTAAGAATAATGCCCTTCGGGTTCATCGCTTTTATCTTCTCGATGTCCGTCTTGTATGAGTATATCTCACAGTATACGTTACATTCTCTGACACGTCTTGCAACAAGCTGGTTGTACTGACCGCCAAAGTCAATAACGACTACCATTTCTCTGCTCATTTTGTATCCTCCTGTATATTTTTTGAAACAGATAGGCATTTCTGCCTGCCGGCAGCCACGCACTATGTCCATTTATAAATTTATTACATCTTACAATAACTGTGATTTTCTTGTTCTCCTAAATCTCAAAATCACAATATCCGTTCGTCAATCGGGCTGTCACCCTGCTGCCGAACTTATTATATAATACAATAAACCCACATCTTTATCAAGGGAAACAAAGGATTTATTTTATAAAATAAATGAGTTCAAGCCGTGAACCTGATTACATACATTTACATATAAAACAGCATGGCATACGAATCTTACCGTCTCCATTCAAAGTTTCCCCTGCCCTCTCCACTCATCTTTACTCAGTTCATAGTAATCGGCGGTATATTTATATCCATCCCATTTTCTCACCTCGTCCCTGCTGTGTGAGTATTTAAAGCCAAGTGCCTTACACACTGCCGCCGAGTGTGCATTTTCATGGAAACATCCGTAAACGAATTTTGTACCGCCGAGCTGTTCAAAGGCAAGCTTTACCAATGCGGTCGTGATTTCTTTGCCATAGCCTTTATTCTGGCATTTTTGCGCCACGCATATTCCGCACTCCTCGAACACGCCCTGTGCCTCCTCCTTAACCCCACAGAAACCGACCGCTTCGTCATTTTCTTTCAGGCAGACAAAAAATGCGTCAAAGGTCTGCTGAAAACATATCGTCCTGCGAAGTCTTTTCTCCGCCTCATCAATTGTGTATGTCGGCTGCCACAGCATAGTTGAGGCAATTTGTTCATCCCGCCAGACATTGTTCCATATATTATAGAGGTCGGACTCTCCTGCCTTTCTGAGTATCAGATGCTCTGTCTCAATTTTCTCAATCATTGCTGTTCCTCCAGTATGTTTATTATCTGAATCAGCGTTCCGTTAAGACTGTCATCAAGCCTCTCGACGCACTCTATAACCAGAATATCGGCCTCACGGATGTCCTCTGCCAAATCCTGAACATTGTCCCTGTGTGCAATACTTATATGCGAAAAGTCCCGCTCAAGGTACGGCATCATGTAAAGCCTGAACGAATCTCCTATCATGACAAAGCTGCTTTCGTTTGCAGCCGTCGATTCCGTCCGATATACCGCACTCTTCTCAGTATGTATTATGTTGATTTCCCCCTCTGTGTTGAAGAGTTCAACCTCAGGTCTGTAATTCGGAACATGGTCATAATCTCTCTCGTAATCCTGCCAGCTGAGTCCTGCCGTTATGACAAGTCCCCATATACAACCATCATCATTGTACGGCACACTGTCCGGTTCAACATAGGCAAGCCCCATGTCCTTGTATAATGCCTGTGTGGCAATAAAGCTTCCGTAGTGGTTCCAATGAGAATCGTACTTATAATATGTACTCATCACAGTCTTTGCTGCACGAAGCTCTTCAATAGGATAAATAATCTTTACCGATGAATTCTGTCTTACATAATCAACAAATCTCGGCACTCTCTTGTATGTATTCTCAATTATATATGTCGGCATATACTCCGAATAAACCTGCTCCTTGTTCGGAGCGATCATGAATTCAAGCTGTATTCCGCGGCTGTCACACAACTGCTGCAGTCTGTTCATCAGTGTGAGTTTATCCTGCATCTGCTGCTCGCTCATAAGATTGGTTCCACAATAATAGCCTATACTGTTGTCATAATTGCAAAACATCCAATCATCGCGCCCGAACACGGTCCCGTTCATTTCACGCGGCGGCAGATAGTTCAAATCACCCGACATTTGACTGTCATCCTGTCCTTCCGAAGACGGAACTTCTAAGTCCGAAGTCCCTGAAGTTTCCCTTTCCGCCACATCGGTCTCACGTTCAGAAGGCTGCTCACTTGACGGCTCGATAACATTCGTTGGTGCTTCGCCAGTATCAGATTCCTTATCCCCTGTGTTCACGGGAGCCGTGCTCACATTTTCTGCCGGACCCTTGGTATCCTCAACGGTATTTTCGCCGGTGCAAGCATCCGAAGCTTCTGCATTGTCGGCATATCTGCCGGAATTATTTCTTCTCTCAATAAGCGCAACAAGAACGGGCTGTACATTTGAGGAGTACGCCCGTTCAAGTCTGCTGTTAATTCTTCTGTTAAGTGTAATCAGTATGCTCCGGTAAGGTGCATGGTCATTATAGAAGCTGTCAAGCTCTGCCGTTATGCCCGCAAAATTACTGCCGTCAGGCATTGAAGCTAGCTCCCTGTTCTCTCCGAGGTCATAGTCAAGCCTCTCCATCACAGTCTGATTTTCTCCGCATACTGCCTTAATTATAAGCCATGAAATCTGTGGAAGCATAAGTATTGAAAGGAAAAGGACCATGGACACCAATCGTATAATCTTTTTTTCCTTATTTTTTCCAGCCATGCCCTTCTCCTTCTAATCCGATATTATTTTTGTCAATGATATTGGTATCGGCATTTTCTACTGGCGGTAAGTCTGTAAGAACTCGCCAAGCTTTCCGAGTGCCTCATCAAGCACCTCAACACGCGGCAGGTACACAATTCTGAAATGGTCGGGCTGCTTCCAGTTAAAGCCTCCGCCGTGAACCAGAAGCACCTTCTTCTCCTTGAGGAAGTCGTAAGCAAATTTCTCGTCGTTGGTGATGTTGAACTTCTTGACATCAATCTTAGGAAATGCATAAAACGCTGCCTTAGGCTTCACAACGCTCAGTCCCGGAATATCATTTATCGCCTTGTACATGAATTCCCTCTGCTCATAGATACGTCCGCCCGGAATAATGTAGTTCTTTACACTCTGATATCCACCGAGTGCGGTCTGGACTATGGACTGAGCCGGAACATTTGAGCAAAGACGCATGTTGGACAGCATATTGATACCCTCGATATAGTCCTTTGCAACATCCTTATTTCCGCTTAAAATCATCCAGCCTACTCTGAAGCCTGCTATCATATGCGACTTTGAAAGTCCGCTGAAGGTCACGCAGAACACATCCGGTGCAAGTGAAGCAATCGAGATATGCTCACCGTCGTCCATTACAAGTCTGTCATATATCTCATCCGAGAAAATAATGAGCTGGTTTTCCCTTGCAATCTGAACTATCTGCTCTAACACCTCCTTCGGATAAAGTGCTCCGGTAGGGTTGTTGGGATTGATAATTACGATTGCCTTGGTCTTTGAATTTACCTTCTTCTTTATATCATCAATATCGGGATTCCAGTCTGACTGTTCATCGCACAGATAATGCACGACCTTGCCTCCCGCAAGAGTCGCCGTGGCAGTCCACAGAGGATAATCCGGCGAAGGTATCAGAATCTCATCTCCGTCATCCAAAAGAGCCTGCATACTGAGGTTTATAAGCTCGCTGACTCCGTTTCCGGTGTAAATATCATTGATTTCAACATTCGGAATGTTCTTAAGCTGTGCATACTGCATGATTGCTTTTCGTGCCGAAAAAAGTCCCTTAGAATCAGAATAGCCCTCACAGTCCGTAAGCTGCTGTCTCATATCATAGACAACCTCCTCAGGTGCCCTGAAGCCAAACGGTGCCGGATTTCCGATATTGAGCTTAAGTATATGCATTCCCGCATCTGCCATGCGGTTAGCCTCCTCTACAACAGGACCTCTTACATCGTATAATACATTATCAAGCTTAGATGATTTTGAAAACTGTCTCATAACATTCTCTCCCATATTCTCTGCATTTGCTGCATACGCATTATTCGAACTTTCCTTACTGATTGAACTTTTTGTTTTTACGGTCTTATCATCCGCATCTGCCGCTCCGCCAAGCCATTTCTCATCCACATCAAGTGTTTTTGCAAGTACACTTAAGATGTCCTTCCTTGGTTCAGTCTTTCCACTGAGATATTGACTCATGTGGCTCTTGCCGATGCGTACACCATATTCACGGCCAATAGGCTCAGCAAGACGAATCACGTCTACCTGCTTATACCCCTTGGCCTCCATCGCGTCTTTAAGGCGCTGCGCTATATTTGACATGCTTCCTCCTAAAATAATTAACAACTATGACGTTATAAATTTTGTTATATTACCGTCAGGCACGCTCTCGCTGCGTTTTGCTACGCAGTGGTGCATAATCGGCTAAAATACAGCCGCTAAACACCAGCGAGCAAAAAGCACCTGACTTGCAATATAGCAAAATTTATAACTGTTAAGTTTAATTTCAATTTCATTTTCTGGAGCAAGGCAGTTGCTCTCTTACAATAATAGCACACCGCCTCGTTAAGTTCAAGTCGAAATTGAACAAGTTCAAATTATTGTTGCATTAATATCTCTTTAAGCATATACGTCCTATTAAATGGAAATGAGAAGTAATACCCGTCCGCGAAATCTCCGCTGAGTTCAATCATTCTTCTTGCAAGTTCAATTCCAACCTGCTCGCCCGCCTTTTTGCTGCCGTTCTCGGGATATTTCTCGATGAGCTCGTCAGGCACGTTCACTCCTGCAATCTCATTTTTCATAAAGAGTGCGTTCTTTCGGCTGATTAACGGCATTATGCCGCAGAGAATCCTTGCACCCGTCTCCCTCTTTATGTACCTGAGCCGTTCTACGTCCTCCTCACTGAATACGGGCTGGGTAAGGAAGAATTGTGCCCCGGCATCCATCTTTTTCTTCACCCGTGCAAGTTCAACCTCAAGATTTCTTCTGCCCTGATTGATTGCTCCACCGTAGCAGAGCGGTCTGTCCGTGAAGGTTTCCTCATTCATCTCTGCAGCAATTCTCATGAGCCCGACCGAATCAAAATTGAACACAGACTTGACCGTCTCCCTGACCATTGACGGGAGCGGGTCGCCTGTTATTATCAGCATATTGTATATGTCGTTTATTCTTGCTCCCATGAAAAGCGAGCGCATCGCAACGGCGTTCTTGTCGCGGCAGCATATATGCGGCATGACCTGAATTCCTGTCTCGCGGTGCACCTTGTCAGCCATGAGAACAGAATCAACTCTTGTTCGACCCGACGGCGAATCCGGGAAGGTCAGGACATCCACCCCCGCTCCGACAAGCGCGTGTGCCGACTCAAGAAGATTCTCGTCGTTGGCGTCAAAAGGCGGCGCAAGTTCAACTGCAATGAATTTTTTGTCCTTCACATTGCCGTTCTCGTCGTAGAGAAAGCCTGCCCGCTTCTTTTTTGCAGTGCCGTCAGCCGCATCGGAATTGAACTTTTCAGGCTGTCCTGCCATATCTGCCGGCTCATGAAGCAGCTCATCTGCCATCGCATCCGCGACAGCCTTTATCGTGTCGGGCTTTGTTCCGCAGCAGCCTCCGACCATGCTCACTCCGAGGTGCGCTATCTCCCTCATTTTTCCCGCAAAATATATCGGTGCGTTCCCGAAGTGCATCCTGTTTCTCGTAAAATCAGGGTAGCCCGCATTTGCAAGTGCCGCAAAATATTTGTCCGACGGAAGGCTCAGATTACCGATAAGCTGCTCCATGTGTCCAGCACCGACACCGCAGTTAAGCCCCACCGCATCGACCGGAAGCTTTGAGATGTCAGCAACAAGCCTTTTTGCACTGAGCCCTGCCGTGCTGTAGCCGTACTGATTCACGCTGAAGCATACACTTATAAATACATTCTCAGACTGCTCCCTAATATATTTTATCGCAGGCGCAATCTCCTCGCAGTCGGCAAAGGTCTCAAAGTGAACCGCATCCACTCCAAGCTTTAACAGTCTGTCAGCAAGCCTTATGTACTCCTGCTCGTTTTCGATTTTCTCCATGCCTGCCATTCCCGGAATCGGTCCTATGTCTCCTGCTATGAATATCGGGTCACTCCTTTTGCTGAGTGAAACCGCCTCTCTCGCCGCTTTTACAGCCGCATCAAGATTTTCCATGACCTCGTTCTCATTTTCCGAGAGCATTCTGCTGTTCGTCGCGTAGGTGTTGGTTCTTATGTACGATGCTCCCGCAGCCAGGTACTCAAGATGAATTTCAAGCACACGCTCGGGATGCTCCGTGTTTGCAAGCTCAGGAAGTTCATTTGTGCCGTATTTTTCTGCATAATAGGTCCCGAACGCTCCATCGGTAATAATTGTATGAGTTTTCAGATATTCATGTAAATTCATCAGTAAGTATTCCTTTCCGCCTTGACTCTGAACACGCCGAAGCTGTGTGCCCTGACGCTGAACCTTCCTTCAGGCTCTCCCGAATGTTCAACCTTTAAGTCGTACACCCTGATTCTTCTCGGATGTTCAATATCATTGTTTGCTTCGCCGTCATCCTCGCCCATTATATAGCACTGTACCTTCCTATAGTCAGGTGTATATCCGTCGGTGTCGACATTTACCACATAGTTGTCCATGCCGTAGTTCACAAGCTTAATTATGAGCTCGTGAGTCTCCTCGTCATACGATACCGTCTGGTAAATTTTTTCTCTCTCCCCGTCAAATCTGCTCTTTACCACATAGCCGCCCATATTGTGTGAGTACATCGCCTGAACATAGAAGCTCGGTGTTCCAAAGCACGTTGCGTCATCGAACCATATCAGGTCAGGGCTCCACTGCTCATAGCCGACTCTCGCAAAAAGAGGTGCGTAGGAGGCGAGCGCAACGACATCCGCGTTTCTCTCAACTCCCGTCAAAAATGCAGCCTCCGCGAGTGCCGCGCCGAGCGTGTTCCTGCTGCCGTCCTCAGTCTCGCCCTCTATGTGCGCCGCATATTCCCCCGCAAACACCTTCACGTTGCGTGGATAGTTGTCGTAGAAATCGTCATTGTCGATAAACCATCTCGGCGGACAATAGTAGTGCTCGTCGACCGCATACACAAAATTATTCTCACCGCTTCCGCCATGCGCGTTATCTGCACCGTGAGAGCGGTAAAAAGCCCACGCCGCCTTATAGTAATCCGACTTTACATCAGGTCCCGCGGAGCCTATAAGCTTTATCTCGGGATATTTTTCATGGACAGCCTTCTCGAATCTGCTGTAACGCTCGAAGAATCTTGAATTTTCAGTCTCCCACTGTTCGTTTCCTATGCCTATCATTTCAAGGTTGAAGCTCGCAGGATGCCCCATCTCTGCCCTCAATGAACCCCATCTCGTGTTCACGTCACCGTTGGCAAATTCAATCAAATCGAGAACATCCTGAACATATTCCATGAAATCATTCGAGTCAGGGCTCACCATCTGCGTCGACTGGTATTGGCACGCCATTCCTACATTCTGAACAGGCAGAGGCTTGGCTCCGATGTACTCACAAAGTAAAAAATACTCATAGTAGCCTATGTCATAGCTCTGGTTGTAGTGGCTGAATTTTCCCGCGGCAAAAGGCTTTTCCTCATTGCCGTGAACAGCCCAGCGGTTCCAGTTTCTTATTCTCTCCTCCCTGCTGCCGACCGTGTTCTTCCATCGGTAGCTGTTCGAGAGCTTGTTTCCCTCGACTATGCAGCCGCCCGGAAAACGCATAAAGCCCGGCTTCATGCTCTTTAAAAGTTCAACTATATCCCTTCTGAACACTCCGCACACGGCATCGTCCGCCACAAGCGAGAAGAAGTCCGCACAGATTGTGTCGCCCGCCTTGATTTTCTCCGCCTCAAGTTCAACCACGAAGAGCTCATGTCGCTGCATTTTTGATGCGGTGAACGAAACCTCATACTTTTTCCACTCAGACGTGACTTTTTCGGTGAGCGCGCACTCCTGACTTCCGATTTTTACCCTGACGCCGCCCGTATAGCTGTCGCTTCGCAGGTATGCGCTCACATGGTAGCTCATGCCCTCCCTCAGATACACGCCGTCATAAGCCTTGTTGGCAAAGGCATTCTGCTCAACGCCCGGCTCGAACACGAGATAGTGGGGAGCATTTTTTGACACGGGATTAACCCTCTCAATGTCAAGCTTCGCCCCGTCGGCATTAGTCGGATAGGCAATCCAGCCGTACAGACCATCATATTTTGTTGAATAGTTGTCCTTATAGCCTAACGCCTCCACGAACTCAAACGCCGCGTTCTCTAGCTGCTCGGCGCTTATTCCTCCGTCACAACAGTAATTTATATCCTCATAGAACACTCCGAACATTCCCTTATTTATCTTGGCACCCCTTGTGCCCTCAATTTTAAGTGTAATCTCTCTGTCGCTCATACCCTGCCCCTTTCTTTTTAACTGTCTATTCAAATTATAGACATAAAAGCCTGCCGTGGCAACAACTATTCTTCTGACAAAATTCCGAAAAAACTGTGAACTTTCACAATTTAGGAAAATAGGGTGCTATAATGCACATATTCAAAATGAGCTTGAATTTATAGAACGCTCAGAAATGAGGATTACCATGAAAATATTGATTGTTGAGGATGAACCGCTTCTCTCCGAATCGGTCGCCGAGCTCTTAAAAAAACACGGCTATGAGACCGATGCCGCCTACGACGGAGAGCTCGGGCTTGAATACGCCTCCCTCGGGATATACGACCTGATAATACTTGACATAATGCTTCCTATATTAAACGGCTATGACATCGCCAGACGTCTGCGCGCCAACAAGGTCAGCACACCGATTCTGATGTTGACTGCAAGAACCGCCATCGACGACAGGATAACGGGGCTTGACTGTGGGGCTGATTACTACCTCGGAAAACCTTTTGATTCGAGAGAGCTTCTCGCCTGCATCAATGCCCTGCTTCGCAGACAGGGTGTTCAGGTCGACTCCCTCTCCTTCGGCGACACGACGCTTGAACTCTCGTCCGCCACGCTCGCCTGCCGCGACGCCTCAATCCGACTGTCCTCCAAGGAATTTGAGATTATGAGGCTTCTCATGGCTGCAGGAATGAATAACACCTCGAAGGAGCATATCCTGTCCAAGGTGTGGGGCTACGATTCCGATGCCGTCGACAACAATGTCGAGGTCTACATCGGTTTTCTGAGAAAAAAGCTCGCCTACATAGGTTCGGATATCAGAATAGAAGCGATACGAAGGCTTGGGTATCACCTTGAATCCGTCACTCCCGCTGATGAAACGGAGGCACGCGCTTGATAAAGTCACTCCGAATCAAATTTGTACTTATAAATATGACTATTATAGCCGTTATGTTATGCTCAATTCTCGGGCTAATCTGGTTTTTCACCAAGCAGAATATCGAAAATGAGAGCATAAGCATGATGAAATCCGTCGCGATTGAGCCCTTCGCTCTCGGACAGCCCGACAGCGCGGACGATAACGTAAGGCTCCCCTACTTCGTGTTAAGGCTCGGTCCGATGGGCGAGTTCGTCACGGCACACAGCGGCTATTATAACTTAAACAACGATGAGTTTTTAAACGAGATAACCAAGAGCGTGCTCTCATCGCCAAGGCACCTCGGAACTCTTCCCGAGTACAATCTCCGCTACTACAGGCTTGACAATCCGCTTAGCCCCTGCATTGTGTTTGCCGATATGTCGAGCGAGAAAGCCACGCTTCACAACCTCCTTATAACCTGTATCGTCATAGGAACGGTCGGCTTTGCGGTGTTTTTAGGGCTCAGCATTCTCCTGTCGCACCGTGTTACCGCCCCAGTCGAGGAGGCATTTAAAAAGCAGCGTCAGTTTATAGCGGATGCCTCCCACGAGTTAAAAACCCCTCTCACGGTCGTGCTGACCAACACGGAGCTTATGCAGAACGGTGTCTCCGACGACGGGCATCTTCTCGAGGCGACGCACGCGATGTCGCTGCGCATGAAAAAGCTCATATCCCAGATGCTCGAGCTTGCCAAGACCGAGTACGACTATGTTCCCGCGCAAAGCGACCGCATGAATGAAAACATCGACCTCTCGGATACCGTCTCCGAGTCGGCACTCACCTTTGAGACCGTGTTTTTTGAGAAGGGACTGACACTCGACACCCAAGCCGAGGAGAATATTTTCGTGACGGGAAACAGACAGATGCTAACCGAGCTCATCGAGATACTTCTCGACAACGCCTGCAAATATTCCAAGGACGGAGGGACAACATGGCTTACCTTGAAGCACTCTGACAAAAATCACTGCCTGCTCCGTGTCGCCAACGAGGGAGCTCCGATTGATGCCTGCGACCTTAAAAACCTATTCACGCGTTTTTACCGCGCCGACCACACGGGCAGCTCCGTATCGGGCTCCGGGCTTGGGCTTTCAATCGCAAGCAACATAGTTAAACTTCACCACGGAAAAATAAAGGCGGAGAGCTTAGACAGTGTCAACAGCTTCACCGTAAGGCTTGAATGCCACACAGCCACTTCAAAATAATTTTTCACATATTCTTCACACAATTCCCATTTTTTTTCAGCTTCATTTCAGCTTCCTCCTGTATACTTTCTGCAAAAGAAATTTTCAGGAGGAAGCATACAACCATGATAACTGTAGAACATTTAACCAAATGCTACGGTGATTTTACCGCTGTGGATGACCTCTCCTTCGAGATAGGCGAGGGGCAGGTCTACGGCTTCTTAGGGCCTAACGGAGCCGGCAAATCCACAACCATGAACATAATGACCGGATGCCTTTCAGCCACCGAGGGGCGTGTTCTCATCGACGGGCACGACATCTTCGAGGAGCCCGACAAAGCAAAACGCCTTATCGGCTATCTCCCGGAGCAGCCGCCTCTCTACATGAACGAGACGCCGCTCGAATACCTGCACTTCGTAGGTCAGGCAAAGGGCTTAAAGGGCTCGGAACTGAAAAATCAGATTGAGCTTGTCATCGAAAAGACTAAACTCACCGACGTCTGCCACAGGCGCATCGCCGCACTGTCAAAGGGCTATAAGCAGCGTGTCGGAATCGCACAGGCGCTTCTCGGCAATCCGCGCGTCATCATCCTCGATGAGCCGACGGTAGGACTTGATCCCATCCAAATTATAGAGATAAGGGAGCTGATTAAGGAGCTCGGAAAAGACCACACCGTGATACTAAGCTCACACATTCTCTCGGAGGTTCAGACAATCTGTGAGAAGATTCTCATAATTGCACACGGAAAACTCATCGCATACGATACCCCTGATGCGCTTGAGAAGTCCTTCATGTACGACTGTGGCATAACCCTGACCGCGGAGGCAGACGAAAAATCCATGCGCGAGCTTATAGGCAGCGTATCGGGTGTCGGCGAAATCACCTTCTCACATGATGAGAACGCCTCTGAGGAGTATCTCACCGCCCATGTCTCCACGGACGGAAACGACATTATGCAGGTTTCCAAGGAGCTGTTCCTCGCATTTGCCAAGGCAGAGCTTCCTCTCGTCGAGCTCACGCCTAAGAAGGCAACCCTAGAGGATGTATTTATTGAACTTACCAATCGGAAGGAGGCGGACAAAGAATGATTGCCGTATTTAAACATGAACTGAAAAGTTATTTTCATTCGCTCACAGCGTACATATTCGGTGCATTCCTGCTGGCATTTGTCGGTATCGGTGCGATGATGTACAACATTCAGGCATCCGTCAGCAACTTTGAATATGTTCTAAGCTTCATCAGCATTATATTTGTAATAATCGTCCCTATACTCACAATGAGGGTAATCGCGGAGGAGAGAAAGCAAAAGACAGACCAGCTTCTCTACTCGCTCCCGCTCAACACCTTCGATGTCGTCATGGGAAAATACCTCGCACTCCTCGTAGTATTTTTGATACCTCTTGCAATTATATGCCTGTACCCGCTGATATTCTCGCAGTTCGGCGATGTGTATCTTCTGACCTCCTACGGCTCGATACTCGCCTTCTTCGTGATGGGTGCGGCACTTCTCGCAATAGGAGTGTTCATATCGTCGCTCACCGACAATCAAGGCTTTGCGGCGGGCATCGGCATCGCCGTCATTTTGCTCAACTACTACAGCGTAAGCCTTGCCGAATATGTCTCATCGACGGCGATGGGCTCGGCGATAGTGTTGTGTGTGTTCAGCGTGATACTCGGCTTCGTCGTATACCACCTGACCAAAAACGATACCCTGTCATACGGCGTGGTTATCGTCCTTATTCTCGGAATATGTATCACATACCGCATCAACGACTCACTTTTTGAGGGACTCATTCCTGACATTATGAGTAAGCTTTCCCTCTTTAAACGATTTACAACCTTTGTAAACGGTGTGTTTGACATGAATGCCATTGTATATTATCTCAGCGTGATTGTATTTTTCCTGTTCTTATCGGTACAGTCACTCGAAAAGAGGAGGTACAACTAATGAGCAGGTTAAAAAAAGACAAGACAAGCGTCAGACAGCACAAAAATATGACCGCGCTTAAAGGAGGCTCCTATTCACTCGTGATAACCGTGATTGTACTCGCAATCCTCATCGCGGTGAACGTGCTCTCGTCCGTCATGCCCGCAACCATGACCAAGTTCGATATAAGCTCGTCACGACTCTACTCCATCACGAGCAACACCAAGGTAGTCGTAAACGCCCTTCAAAAGGACGTGACAATCTACTGGATTGTGCAGTCCGACAAGGAGGATGACATCATCGAGACGCTTCTCGACAAGTACGACAGCCTCTCTGACCATATAAATGTAGTAAAGAAAAATCCCGACGTGTACCCGACATTCACGGCTCAGTACACCGATGAAAGTGTCGCGAACAACAGTCTCATCGTCGAGTGCGGCGACAAGAGCCGTTACATAAGCTACAACGACATATACGTTGCCGACACGGACGCCTACTCCTATTACGGCTACAGCTCCTCATACTCGTTTGACGGTGAGGGTGCCATAACCTCAGCCATAGACTATGTGACAAGGGACGACCTCCCGCAGCTCTATGTTCTCGAGGGACACGGAGAGGCAGAGCTTCCGACAACCTTCAAGACACAGCTCACAAAGGACAACATCGAGCTCAACACCTTCTCACTTCTCAACGAGGATGCCATACCTGAGGATGCCGACTGCATCATGATATATTCGCCTTCAAGCGATATTTCCGAGGAGGAAAAAGATATTCTCGCCGAGTATGTGACATCGGGCGGCAAGCTCTTTGTGACCGCCGGACCTGTCGAGGACGGAACACTCACCAACCTCTACAGCCTGCTCTCCGATTACAACATAACTGTAGCGGACGGTGTCGTTGTCGAGGCTGACCGTGCGCACTACGCTTTCCAGCGCCCGTACATTCTCATGCCTGATATGTCGGAGAGCGATATAACCACCCCGCTCATCGACGAGCACTACTATCCTATAATCCCTATTGCACAGGGACTTACAGTAGGAAGCTACAACAACGGTGCCACCGTCACAACGCTTCTTACAACCTCCGACTCTGCATTTGCAAAGGCAGACGGCTACAACCTCACGACCTATGATAAGGAGGAGAACGACACCGACGGACCTTTTGCACTCGGCGTCACGGTCGAGACAGCGGAGGGCGGACAGATTGTATGGATTTCCTCATCCTATTTCCTCGATGATGTCTACAACTCATACTCATCGGGTGCAAATATTGACCTTGCAATGAACTCACTCAGTTCAATGATAGGCGACAACGAAACCATATCCATAAGAAGCAAGTCACTCAGCTACAATTACCTCACGATAAGCGAGTCTACATCGTCACTCTTAAAGGTTCTCATGATTGGCGTGTTCCCGCTTGTATTCCTCGGAATAGGAATAGCTGTCGTGGCGATAAGAAGGGGGCTTCAGAATGAAAAGGCTTAAAAAAATATCAATTCTTCTCGCTGTTCTCATCGTCGTCTGCGCGGTCGCATTCGGCGTCAGCAGATACGAGGAACACAAGGAGGAGATAAAAAATACCGACGAGGTCATACTCGCGCTCGATGAGTCGTCCGTCACCGCGCTATCACTCGAATACGACGATACCTCTCTCGCCTTCCACAAGTCGGAGGACGGCACATGGCTCTACGATGCGGACGAGGCGTTTCCTGTCGACGCTGACAAAATCGACAAGCTCCTCAACGTCTTTGAGAGCTTCGGCGCGTCATTTATAATTGAGAACGTGGACGATTTCTCGCAGTACGGGCTTGATACGCCTACCTGCACAATAAAGCTCACAAGCTCCGATACCGAATACACTGTTGAACTCGGCGCATACAGCACGATGGATTCAAAGCGTTATGTCTCAATCGGTGACGGCAATGTCTATCTTTCCTCCGTCGATCCGTTTGACACCTACGAGGTCACTCTTTCAGATATGATCAAGGACGACGAGCTTCCAAAGCTCACCGAGGCTGACAGCATAAGCTTCACCTCCACGGATTCGGAGAACTATGACATCTACCGCGAGGACGATAACACCTTCACCTACTGCGCGGACGACATCTATTTTACAAAGAACGGCGATGAGGTGCTCGCTCTCGACACCTCCAAGATTAAGAGCTATCTCTCAAGCGTCAGCTACACAAAGCTCACCGACTATGTGACCTACAATGCCACCGACGAGGAGCTGAGCTCGTATGGCTTCGATGTGCCTTACATGACTGTGAACATAGGCTACACGACAACCGACGAGGACAAGAACGAGAGTGAAAACACGCTCAAGCTGGACATTGGTTCGGTCGACGAAAAATATTATCTGAGAATAAATGACTCGCAGATAATCTACAGTCTGTCATCGTCCGACTACGAGGCTCTGACGGATGTATCCTACGATTCACTCTGCCACGATGACATCTTCACCGCCGATTTTTCCGAGGTATACAGAGTTGATGTAAGCCTTGAGGAGTACACCTATACCTTCACCTGTGAGACCAAGGACAATAAGACCATCTGGTACTACAACGATGAGGAAATCTCGATTGACGGCTTCAAGTCAGCACTCTCATCGCTCTCTGCCGACAGCTTCACCGATGAGGAGGCTGCACAGAAGGAGGAAATCGGAATCACGCTCTACCTCAACAACGATTCATTTTCACAGGCAGTCATAAAGCTCTACCGCTACGACGGCAACACCTGTCTGGCTTACGTTGACGGAAAGCCTGTGGCACTCATCCCGAGAAGTCAGGCTGTAAGTCTCATCGAGGCTGTCAACACGATAGTTCTCGGCGACAAGACCTCTGAAAATTAATCAACTTATGTTTTTATGTAATAGGAACGAAATTTCCTATTACATAAAAATAACCTCTGCACGAAAATCTCATGCAGAGGTTATTTTTGTCTCTAAATATTTTTAATTACTTATTCGTATCATTCCCGATATACTGGTCTATTCCTCTTTTAAGCCTCAAAAGACCGTCCATGAGCCCGCTCTTAGGGCAAGCCACGTTGAGTCTCAGGAAGCTCTCACCCGTGCGTCCGTATTGTACGCCGTCCGACAGATACAGTCCTGTTTTCTCCCTTATAAAGTCTGCCAGCTTCTCGGAGTCCGAGCATATCGCAGAGCAGTCAAGCCACAGGAGGTATGTCGCCTCCGACCTGACAAGCTTAACCTGTGGAAGTTGATCCTTGACATAGGTATCCACAATAAGCTTATTCTCATAGATGTACTCTCTGAGAGCATCAAGCCATTCACCGCCCTCATTGAAGGCTGCTATGGCTGCCCATATTGCGAATGCATTAGGCTCCGCTACCTCATCGGTATTAAGACCTCGGTTCACCTTATGCCTTAAAAATTCATCCGGCACTATCGCTGCCGCCGTCTGAAGTCCCGCCATATTGAATGCCTTTGTAGGTGCCACGCAGGTCACGCTTATCTCACGGCATGTATCAGATACTGAGGCGAACGGAATGTATCCCTTCCCCGGATCCGTTATGTCACAGTGTATCTCATCAGAAACAACAATCACGTGATGCTTCTTGGCAAGCTCGCCAACCCTCGCAAGGGTGTCTCTGTCCCATATCTTTCCGACAGGGTTGTGAGGGTTGCAGAATATCATCATCGTGGTCTGCGGCTGCGCCATGGCACTCTCTAACGCCCCAAAGTCAATCGAGTACTCCCCGTCCTTGTAGCTTAAAGGGCACTGGAGCACATTTCTGCCGTTGTTCACGATCGAGTTGAAGAAAATGTTGTAGACAGGTGTCATGATAAGCACATTCTCAGCGGGTGTCGTGAGCTTTCTCACAACGCTTGAGAGAATCGGGACAACTCCCGTCGAGAAGATAAGCCAATCCTTCTCAATATGGAAGCCGTGTCTCTCCTCCCACCACCTGATGTAAGCGTCATTCCACTCATCGGGAATGATTGAGTAGCCGAACACGCCGTGCTCAACTCTCTTCTTAATCGCATCAATGATAGCCGGAGCCGTCTTAAAATCCATGTCGGCAACCCACATCGGGAGCTCATTTTCCTTCACGTCCCACTTGAGCGAGTGCGTCCCGCGTCTGTCCACCACTGTATCGAAGCTCTCTCTGTATTTCTCGTCCATGCCGTACCTCCTCGTATTATTTCAGATTGTTATCTCAATTAATTTACCACTTGATGGTGTCCGTCTTTTCCTTGATTTCACCGCATACAATCTTGGTCTTTTCCTCGTCGATGTAATCTTTCTGGATAATGAGTGTATCGATGTAGTCAGCCTTGATTGTTCCCGATGAAGGGTTAAGCACGCTTGTCACGCCGCTTGTTATCTCAGCATCAACGCTCGAGTACTCGAATGCGAGTGTCGTGTTGATGAGCTTGCAGTTCTTCATGACAAGATTGTCGATATAGCACATTCCCTGAAGGCTCTCGATTGTGCAGTTGATGAGCGTCAGGTTCTTTGCATTCCAGCCGAGATATTCACCGGAAATAAATGAATCATATACCGTAACATTATCTGTGTTCCAGAATGCGTCCTTGGAAAGAAGCTTGGAGTTGCGGATTTCCATGTTCTTTGTTCCGTCAAACGAATAGTTCCCGACAAGTGTAAAATTTTCCGCCTTTATATTGTTCGTGTTGAAGGCAAAATAATCGCCCTTTGCAAACACGTTCTCCATCGTGACATTGTTGCAGTTCCAGAGTGTCTCAGCGGCATTCGGGAAGGACACATTGCGAAGTGTCACGCCGTCAGCCTTTCTTATATTCTTCGGAGCCTCTATGACAGTATCCTCTATACTGATATTGTCCGTGTACCATATTCCTGCTCTCGCCATGTCAAAAAGTGTACAGTTTTTAAGGCTTATGTCCTTACAGTACCACAACGGGTATTTATATCTGAAAAGTGTTGTATCTATCTCCAGCCTTCTGCACTCCTTGAGCGGTGACTCTCCCTTCTCAAATACCGAATCGCTTATCTTAGCGTCAAATGTATGAAACAGAGCCCTCTCCTCTGTAAACGTCTGCTGTATAAATTCCATTCTAAAATCCTCCTAAGTCAAATTTCGCATTTTTTGCCAACGATATTCGCAATCCGCTTTTCTGCCTGCTCATATAAAATCGCTGCTTCTCATCTTATTTTATAAATCATGAACCTAACTTTAGGTCAAGCATTATTTCACTTTCGTTGATTTCCTGTTCAGGCTCGAATTCCTCTCCCGCCATATACTCATAGATAGAGGCTGAAAGTGCCCTTGCCTCAGGATATTCCTGACTGTTCTGAAGTTCCATTGAAGACAGCAGCACCTTTCCGCCCATGCATCTAAACTCCATGAGCTGTGCCATCGGTCTGAGAAATGCATAGCTGTCCATCTCGGTAACGATGGCTTTCATCCTGCGCGGAAGTATAAAGGCCCGCTTCGTCGCCATAATCCACCACTGCCAGTCAGTATGCTTATCCGTAGGGAATCTCCTGAAAATCGGATGTTTCACATCAATAAGCTGTCCCATTCCGCCCTCCTGGTCAGCGAAGGTTCCTACCGACCAGAAATCCGTGGTGAACTGCGTCCTGATTGATGCCGGCATGCTCTCCTTATCCGCATCAGGTGACAGATATACTCTTCCGCCGGCTCTCAGGATTTCTCTCGCCTTGTCGTCAAATCTTCTCGTCTCATATACATTGTCAGGGCACACCGGGATGACCTTTTTGTACACCCATATCGGATACTCCGATTCGGTCAGCACTCTCTCATCAGACACAACCTCTACATAGAGCATAAGTGCCTCCGATTCGTCCGTGAAATCAAGTGCGATATCAAGATGCCCTGCAATCGTGTGTGCACCTTTCCTGCATAACACCCTTCCGAGGCTGCCGTCCGCCAGTACCGCTTCATCCGCACTTTCTTTCCGTTCCACATTCGCTTTGCATTTTCTGTGGCATATTCTGTACACCAGCTCGCCCTCTATATCCGTTTTCCCGAAGTTGGCAACATCAACCTCGGCAGTGAGTCTCTCTCCTGCCTCGTATGTGTAGCGCTCAAGCTTTACAAGCGGCATACACTCCTTAAAAAATTTCCTGAATTCAGCAGGATTGGCAAAGGCGTAAGGCTTAGGCGCAAGATGAGAGTTCATCATTCCCACAAGCGCGGTTCCCTGTCCCGGAAAATCCTGTAATCCGAGAAGTGATATACCTGACAGCTCCCGCGTCCTCATCGCTGCCTCAATCTCCTCGCGGTACGCAAGTCTTGAGAGTTCACCCGTCGCCTCAACATACTCCTTCCACTCATCAGCAAGTCCTCGTTCCTCCACGCGCTGCTTAATAAGCTCAAGATTAACCGGAAGTGAGACTCCCCTGAACATATTAAGCTCATCAAAATCAGGCAGAACCTCGAACTGTCCGACCTCGAAGCTGAACACCGGTTTCTTATACTGCTCCCTTATACTCTCCATCGCCATGTCGTAATCATGGTCAGCCGACGGATAATTCTCATTTATATACCCCTTCATTCCCGAAAATGTGCCCCTGATTTTCACCTCATGGCAGCTCTGTGACGTGTAGAAATCGCTGTCCGCATCACAGCCCTCCTCACCGTAAAAAGCGTTGGAGCCGTTCGCGTACAGTCTTGTATCGTCCATATTCTTCGCAAGCCTTACAAGGCTGTTCATGCGCTCCCTTCCAAGCTCCTTGGTCTGCAGCTCATTTCCGAGTGTCAGCATAACAAACGAAGGATGGTTTGCAAGTGTCCTTATTATGCCCACAAGCTCTGTTTTATAATATTCATAGCCTGCATCTGTCTCAAATGCATCTTTTGGATTCCAGTTGGATAATTCAGGCTGCAAAAGCATTCCCAGCTCATCCGCCGCTGTAAATGCCTCCTCGGGTGCACAGTGCGAATGAAAGCGCACACAGTTGATTCCGTAGCTTCTATATCTTAAAAGTATCTCTCTCCACTCCCCGACCGTCATCGGCGCGTGCCCCGTCTCCGGAAACTCCGCACAGTTAGCCTCGCTCCTCAAAAAGATGGTTCTTCCGTTCAGCGCAAGCCTTCCGTGTCCGTCGTCGCCAAAGCCCCTTATTCCGAAGCTCTCCGTGCGCTCGTCCGCACAAGCCGTGTTCCCGTTTAAATACAGCTTCACATTCATGTCATACAGGCTTGCGTCGTCCTCATCCCACAGCCTCACGTTATCACCGAGCTGTAAGCCCTCAAGCCTTATTTCGCTTTCACCGTCGGTGATATTTGTTGTGACATCCGACTTTAACGCAGGCGAGCTGAAAACAAGCCGACAATCACATGACTTGTCTGCAAGCTCCACGCGGGCGCACACATCAAGCACGAAATCCTCGGGCTTATTGCCCTTTACATCACCCGATTTGAGTCTCGGATATACATAAAGCCCCGATATAAAGCTCTGCGGCTTAGTGTACATAACCAGCTCTCCTGCTATTCCGTTCCAGTTAGTCTGAGTCTCATCGGTCGCGGCAGACGAATAACATATCGCATCCTTTGGCATGTCCGGATAGCTGTTATCCGATATGAAGGTAAGCTCATGCGTTCCCGGCTCAATTCCCGTCAGTTCAAATATATATGGTGTGCTGAGTGTACCCTGCAAAAATACACTGCACTCTTTTTCATCAACCATAAGCCTAAGCGCCCTCGCACGCTCGGCCTTTATAAACAATCTGTCTTTTCCGTAATCGGCAATCTCAACCTCGCGGCTTATTCTCGCCTCCCCCTCATATGTGAACCGCCTCGTAAATCTAGTTGCAATAGGTGCATCCTTGTCAATCTCACCCTCCGCATTGCCAAGTGCCGCATCGGGATGCCACTGGTTCGCGCCACAATCCTTGTGCCCGATTCCGCTCTCATCAAGCGTCCCCGGCAGTCTCATGGTTCCCACGGTTCCGTCTGCAAGTCTTACATTCCATGTTCCATCCAATGAATACATTATTCTGTCTCTCACTTTTAGCCTCCTGAACATCGCAAGCTGCTCTTACGATATTGCCTCCCATATTCTCTGTACCGTCTCTTTAATGCGTTCTGCATACACACCACAGTAATTTATCACCAAAGTATGCGTATCGCCGTGCGGCTGTGCCATGTACTCCGATGTGCACGCCACGTTGATATCCTTTTCCCTGATTCTTGTCACCAGTTCCTTATCCGCCAGCTTCGTGTCAAGTTCAAGAAGAAAATAAGTTCCTGAACTATTCTCATATATATGCGAAATACCGCCAAGCGGTGATTCCTTAACTGCCTCAAACAGACTGCCTCTCTGGCTCTTGAAATAATTTCTCATGTGATTGATATGACGTTCAAAATAGCCTTCCGATATAAACCTTGCAAGCGCATACTGCTCCATACTCGGAACAGTGCCCGAATAGAAGCTCAAGCCCTCCTCATAGCGCTGCGCAAGCTCATACGGCAGCACCATATAGCTTATTCTAAGCGATGGAATAAGCGTCTTTGAAAATGTATTAAAATAGATAACTCTCCCGTTCCCGTCGAGACTGTAGAGCGTCGGTGCAGGCTTTCCCTGGTACCAGAATTCGCTGTCGTAATCATCTTCAATAATATAATATCCCTTCCTGTCAGCCCATTCAAGAAGCTCCGTCCTCCTCTTTACAGGCATGACCGTTCCTATAGGAAAATGCTGTGCCGGGCTTACATGAACCACGTTGCATCCGCTCTCATACAGGCTGTTCATATCAACTCCATATTCATCTCTCGGAACGCTCTTCCACTTGGCATGGTACATATCATACAGACCTGTTATCTTCTGACTTCCTATATTTTCCACAGCCCATGTCGCATCGTCTAACAGGCAGAAAAGACGTCCGTACATGCTGTCCGTCCCCGAGCATATAACTATCTGTGAGGGAAGCACCTGCATACCTCTGAACTCATGAAGAAACTCGGCAAGCGCCAGCCTCAGTTCATATACTCCATTGTACGGAACCGTCTTTAGAAGCTGCTCAGGTCTCTCCGACAATGTATCCCTCAAAAGCTTTGCCCAGGTTGAGAACGGAAATCTGTTTCTTCTTATTCGATTCGATTTGAGGTCGGCAAAATAAGCATACTCAAACTCCTCTTCCGCTTTTGGTCTTATAAGACAGCTTGCCTGAGGTGCACAGCCTGTATCGTTCACAAAATAGCCCTTTTTTTCACAGCTTGTTATATATCCCTCAAGCAGAAGCTGTGCGTAGGCATTCTCAACCGTTATGACACTTATGTTAAGATGCTTTGCAAGACTTCTCTTAGACGGAAGCTTTTCACCTATACCGATTCTTCCCGACAGAATATCGTTCTTTATACACCGATACAGGTAATCGTACAGAGGCAGTTCCTGCCTGTTATCCATATTGTATGTGAGCATTCTCCTGCCTCCCGATAAATTTTTTATACTACAGCTTTACAAGCACCGAGCCATGTGCCGAGATTTCATACTCAAGCAGCCTTCCGCCGCTCACCTCATAGTCGGCTGCATTAAAGCTTACATGCCTTCTCTCATCATCGAGATTAAATAGAGCAATATAGCTTCCCTTATCCACAGCCTTTTCCTCTGTCGGTTCATTTATCCACGCGGCGAACCTGTCCGTGTGTACAAGCTGCCTGCCATGTCTGCCCTCGGCAAGCAGTCCGAGTATCTGCTCATCCGTTATCAGCTTTAACGTCTCATCGTCAAGCTTTGTCAGCTCGCAGCCGAGCATCAGCGGTGAGCCGAAAATGCACCACAAGGTCAGCATCGTGCGCTGCTCATCCTCAGTAAAATTGGTTCTTCTCTCCTGACCAAAGCCCTTTCCGAGAAAACCAAGCGGCAGCATATCACAGTCGGGGTAACAGCCCTTCTTCACATGGTCCTGCCATCTCTCGCATCTTGTGAACATATCCTTAAGTGCCTCCCAGTTATCCCAGAAGTCATCCGTAATCCTCCACATATTTGCATGCTCACTGTAATTCCACGCACGGTCCACATGTGCAGGTCCCGGCGATAAGCTTAACACTATCGGACGTCCGCACTTTAAGATGGCTTCATGCAGCATCCTCGTCTCATGCCAGCCCGAGAACTTTAACGGCTCCTTATACATCCAACTGTCACATATATCATCACATTTTATAAAATCAACACCCCACTCGGCGTACATCGAGATTATCGAATCATAGTACGCCTGTCCCGCCTCATTGTCCTTAACACCGTACATATCGGGATTCCAGCCGCATATTGAGAATGCATCCGCCGCCTCGTCAGCCGTGTATGTGCTTGCGTATATCGGAAGATGCCTGTGCGCCGCATCCCTCGGAATTCCTCTCATGATATGGATTCCGAACTTGAGTCCCTTAGCATGTATATAATCTGCCAGCCATTTAAAACCGCTTCCGTCAACTGACGAAGGAAATCTTATCGGTGACGGCTGCATCCTGCCGTACTCATCCATCTGCACATCGCCGAACGGAATGTACTGGTACTCCTTTCTCCTCGTGCCGGCATCATTCGAGTACCACTCAATATCCACAACTATGTATTCCCAGCCCGATTTTTTAAGCTTCTCCGCCATAAAATCAGCATTCGCAACGACATCCGCCTCTGTCACGGTCGTGTCGTAATAGTCGTAACTGTTCCACCCCATAGGAGCAGTCACCGCAAAATCATTCTTGTTCATGAAAATACCTCCTATTACATTATGAATTTAAGTTGCACCCTACTGTTATTTATTGTACAATAAATAAAATCTATATACACGAGAGGTGCAGTATGTCTGTTTCAAATACATCTAACATTAAGGTCATAGGCGTTGCCGGAGGCAGTGCTTCCGGAAAGACAACCATTGTCAATATAATCCGTGAACATTTCGGTGACAATCTTGCCGTTCTCAGCCATGACAGCTACTATAAGGCTCACAACGAGCTCAACTATGAGGAACGCTCCAAGTTAAATTATGACCACCCGGACTCATTCGAGACTGAGATGATGGTCGAGCATGTCCGCATGCTAAAGAAAGGCATCCCCGTTGAAGTTCCTATATACGATTACTCCATCCACAACAGAAGTCAGGCCACAACACTTGTCGAGCCTAAGAAGGTTGTAATCGTAGAGGGTATCCTCATCCTTGAAAACAAGGAGCTCCGCGACGAGATGGACTTAAAAATCTTCGTCGACACCGATGCCGACGAGCGGCTTATGCGCCGTATCAAGCGTGATATGGTCGAGCGTGCACGTACCGTCGAGTCGATACTTACACAGTATCACGACACGGTGAAGCCTATGCACGAGGCATACATTGAACCATCCAAGAAATACGCGGACATTATCATTCCGCGCGGCGGTCAGAACACCTCGGCGATAGAACTTCTCTTAAGCCACATCGACTCACTGTTAAAATAAATTACATACTATTCAGGATAGGTAAGTCTTCAGGGCAGAGGTTGTCAAGTACCTCTGCCTTAAATTTACGCGCATAGGTCTTAGCTTCCATCACATTGTTGTCAAGATAGTTACCGCAGTCTCTCGGTGAATATCCCGGAATATCACATTCCTTGTCGGAGAAATTAATGATAAAATCAATCATCTCACCTATAACGCCAACAATATCCTTCGACTCCAGATCTCCCGCAAATATTACATAGAATCCCGTTCTGCATCCCATCGGTCCAAAGTAGATTGTTCTGTCCTTCCACTCCTCACTGTTTCTAAGAAAAGTAGCCCCAAGATGCTCAATCGTGTGAATTCCCGCCGTGTCCATAACAGGCTCAACATTAGGTCTTGTAAATCTCAAATCAAATGTTGTCACAACATTATCTCCCAGTCTGTCCCTTCTGGAAACGTATATACCCGTGAGCAAATCAATATGGTTTACCGTAAAGCTTGCAATCTTATTCATATAAAAAATCCTTTCTGCGCAACATATTTTACAGCTATTACTCTACCACATTTGTTTTGATTTTTAAAGGCTGATGTGATATATTCATTGTGGTAGTCCTGCAATATTAAAGACACTAAAAAAAGAGTGTGCCAAGGCACAGGAACGGATATTTTATGGAATGTGAAGCACAGCTTAAATCAGGCATGTCAGGGGAACAGCTTCTCACACTGGCAATGGATATGGGCGAACGAATGATAATATGCGGAGCCGAGGCTAACCGCGTTGAGGACACCATCAGAAGAATATGCACTGCCTATGGCTGCATCAAGGTTGATGTATTCTCAATAACCTCTTATCTGTCCGCGACAATCACCAAGCCCGATGGATGCCATGAGACACAGACAAGAAGAATTCATTCCTACAGCCACAATCTTGATAAGCTTGAACATCTCAATGCAATATCCAGATATATCTGCGTGAATGTTCCTGCATACAATGATATAGAAACTGAGATTTCAAATATACGCCCGGCACGCGACTTTCCATGGTACATGTCCATATTCGGATATATGCTCTCAAGCAGTGCGTTTGCCGTGTTCTTCGGCGGTTCAATACGCGACGGACTTGTTGCAGGAGCGTTATCTGCCCTTGCATATGTAATAGACCTGAAGGTTAAACCCCTCGGCATCAACATGTTAATATACAACTTTTTCTGTACCTTTCTGCTTGGTGTACTTGCAAGGTTCATCGGGCTTACCGGTGTAATCGACAACCTCGACAAGGTATTCATCGGACTTGTCATGCTCTACATCCCGGGAACACAGATGACCAACTCCCTCAGAGATATTCTGTGCGGAGACATAATGTCAGGCTTGTTAAGACTTATTGAAGCAGTCATGCTTGCAATATCCATCGCACTGGGATTTGCCACATCCGTGGTTGCACTCAATGTATTTTTTCATTAGATTTATAATTCAGCTTAAGCTTTTCATTGATTTGGAGACTCATCATGATACAGAGATACATCATCCAGGTTATTGCTGCCGGACTTGGTGCCGGCGGTTACTCAATTTTATTCAATATAAGACGCGATAAGCTTCTATATGCATCAGCGGGCGGTTCTCTCGCATGGATAATATATATCCTCGCCTCACAGATGACAACCAACGCCTTCATCACCAACATGCTCGCTGCGGCATTTTCCACGCTCTACTCGGAGATATTTGCCCGCATCAAGAAGGCCCCGACAACCGTATTTTTAATACCTTCAATCATGCCGATGATACCCGGAGGCGGATTATTCTATACAATGTCCGCTGTCATCAACAATAACTCCGAACTGTTTGAGAAATACTTCATAACAACAATCGAGACAGCTCTCGGCATCAGTATCGGTATCATGTTCATGTCGCTGATTGGGGTTAAGCTTATAAAAAAGGGGCTGCCCGGTCTTAAGAAGAACAGGTAATACAGGTTTTAAATCATCGGTTAAACAAAAAAGCAAGGGAGGATATGATAATGAATGAGATTGATTTATCGGAAAAATTAAAGCAGCTTGAAGCTGAGGTTGACAAAGAAGTCAGTATACAGAACGAGACAAGGCAGCGTATCTGGGATGAGATGACGGGAAACAAGCCTTACGGGGATATACGTCCCGACAGTGCGGCATACAATTCCGACGCTGTGCCAAAGAACACCGGCATTCCGTCAGCGTCTCCCGCTGCGCCTGTTTCCTCCGGCAAAAAAATTACGCTCGATGACATCAATGCTCCTGTGATAACAAAGCTTGATTTTCCGTCAGAAGAAAAATGGGCGCTCACTCTCGCCGGAGGCGGTGCTAAGGGTGCATACCAGTTCGGTGTGTGGAAAGCTCTTCGCGAGATGCAGCTTGAGAAAAATCTTGTCGCCGTATCAGGCTCCTCCGTTGGTGCGCTCAATGCAGCCCTTATATCACTCAACGAATTCGATAAAGCCAATACAATATGGACATCTATTATGCCGAAGCAGTTTCTCGACATCAATTTTGATACCATAATCGGTCCGCTTGACACTCTCGTAAAGCGCACTCTCACTAATGGCTTATGTTCCCGCGACGGTCTGATAAGCATCATAGACAATTACCTTAACCTTAAAGAACTTGCAGCCGCACGCATTCCCGCATACGTCTGTGTATCACACTACCCGTCAGAATGCATTGAATGTCTCAACGAAAAGCCTGAGCCTGAATATATAAGCCTAAGCGAAGTTGACGCTCACGATGCCAAACAGTTTCTTCTGGCATCATCCGCAATGCCTTATGTATACCCGCCTGAGCTCATTCACGACAAAGTATACCGCGATGGTGGATTGTCAGACAACGTGCCCGTGCTTCCAATGACATCCGTAGGTGCCGACAAGCTCATAGTCGTAAAGCTTGAACCGGATGACAAGGTCAATACAGATCTCTATTCCACATTCAGTGAGGTTGTGGAAATTATTCCAAGCCGTGAGATAGGCGACCTGTTAGACGGAACTCTTGAATTCACCAACCGCAACGCCGACTTCCGCATTCTGCTCGGTTATTATGACACACTCCGCACCTTCAGCCTCCGTATGTACAGACTGAACGGTCTCCCTATTAACGAGGCTGAAAAAAAGAGACGTGAGGATGCAGACTATGAAAAAATTCAGTCCATTCTCAGGCAGAAACGCACCTTCGACAAAGCCGGTAGCAACATCGACAAGCTTAAAAATCTTCTTAACATGTAACCATAAAGTGCCAAAGCATAAATTCCTTATGTTTTGGCACTTTACTTTTCCGATTCTTATCCCGTATACCGCGTTTACTGTTACATTTGCATCACACGTCTATAAGTCGCGAAAATTTCTTGCCAACTCTGGGTAGGTGACAGTCAAAAATATTGCGTTTATCATTTATGTGTAGGCAAAATTTCAAGGCATTTTGCAGTTTGTACCCACACAATAATACTTTACACGGCAGTATACCTGCTTCACATATATAACTCACTCTGCATCTCCAAACATTTACCGATAAAATAACTTTCCGCAGAGTTCTTCATTTCTGAACATTCTTAATACTTCCCATGCAAAGCATTATGTCATGCCATACAGGCTGCCCGAACTGTCCTGTGAAATCCCGCCTTACATCCTACTTAAAAAGCGGAATGTTCAACAATGTACTTGTTGAATATTCCGCTTGAAATATTACACATAAAGGAGATTCACAATGAAAAAAACAATCGCTAAATTATTACTTTTATCAGTTATTCTTACGGGAATCCTCACAGGGCTTGGTATTATTAAGAATGATTCCAATAATAACAACGGATTTGTTCAGACATATGAAGATGAAACAGAGTACGATTGTCACAAATAATATTTATAATTGTGAAATTCTA
>ERZ1034998.380-NODE-380-length-29426-cov-5.298832_pt1 | contig 29426 bp, 24 predicted proteins | sample MGYA00520621_ERZ1034998 | MGnify/ENA primary metagenome ERZ1034998 (study PRJEB33766, sample SAMN09781748) | gut metagenome | biome: gut microbiome | host: Homo sapiens | place: Madagascar | study: EMG produced TPA metagenomics assembly of the PRJNA485056 data set... | reverse complement strand
GCGTATGGTTAACATCAAAAAAAGGAGAGGTAACATGGAAAAGAAGAAAACTTTTTCGAAACATGGCATCGGAGCGCGGGTGTTAAGCTTTTTGCTTGCGTTCGCCATGGTGGTAACAATGGGGGCATTTTCCCAGATCGGGCAAATTGCTGCCAAGGCGGATGACCTTCAAAGTCCTATCGTAGTAAAGAATGCCGATGGAACTTATGATGTGACATTCTACACTAACAATTCTTCTGCAGCACAAATGCAGGTGGCAGGAGATATTACAAGCTGGCAGTCAGGCGCTGTCTCCATGCAAAAGACGGAAGGAACTACGACTTGGAGTGCTACGATTTCAAACCTTGCGTCAGGAAAGCATGAGTACAAGTTTATTGAAGATGGAACGAATTGGTACAAGGATCCATTGAACCAGGGGGCAGCTTCTGATAGCAATTCGCCGCTTATTCTTTCAGAAGACCCAATCGTAACAGAAAACGAAGATGGTACATTTGATCTGACGCTTTTCTATGCAGATGTGAAAAATACTGCAACTGAGATGCATGTAATGGGCGATGGTAAATTGCCAGGAACAACATGGGATCCGTCAACAGCAGTATCTATGACTAAGAAAAACGGAAGCAATATTTGGTCATATACATTTTCAAAAATCGCTGCAGGAACATACTCCTATAAGTTTAATGATGGTACTAATTGGCTTCCAGAGGGAGCAGTAGGAAATCTTTCCCAAGAAGTGGGCAAAGTTGAAGCATCATATACTTTGGTTGGAACACTTCCGGGTATCGACTGGGATAATAATAGCTCAAATAATTTTGTGCTGGCGGAGGGAACAACCTACACTTATGCGATCAGCAATGTCCCGGCTGGAAAGTACGAGTATCAGGTTCTTGAGAATCATAGCTGGAATAAAAAGTGGGGAAACACAGATGCAAACCTTACCTACACACTTTCCGCTCCGGCAGATCTTTTGATTAAAATTGATACTGCTGATAAAAGCAAGGTTGACATTGTACCAACCTATCTTAAGGCTCTTGTTGTAGACAATGGGCAGATTGTTCGGGGAATTAAGACAGAACTTTCCAGTGAAGCTGTATTCTATGATGGAAACGGCGGAAATTCAACAGTTACCGTAGACTATAAGTTAAAAGATGCAATCAAGGGAGTGACATTAGAGAATAATGCAATTACCATCGATAGTGCATCTGAGATTACGGAAGTAACTGTTATTGCAGCCTGCGGAAATTTTGAACAGGAATTAACGATACCGGTTGTAGGAAAACAGTGGACGGTTACATTCCACATGTATCTGCCGGGCGTTGATACTGCGGATACCGCAGACATCTATGTGTATGAAAATGGTGGCGGACAGAATTGCGTTGTTTCACTTGATAGTGTAGTGACAGATTCTGTTGACAGCAGCATCAAGTGGCTGACCGGAACTGTTAAGCTTTCTTATAATAGTCTGGGAATCATCGGACGACCGGAGGCTGGTTCATGGGATGGACAGGATGGCAATAAATATTATGTGATCGATGAGAATGCAGATGCAGTAGAATTGTGGTATGTATTTGGAGAAACACCGGTTGCTGATCGCAATCTTGCACCTTTTAATGACGGAAGATATATCAACTTTGAATATGTAAATCCATCTCTGGATGATACTGTGACACCGGAGTTCTATTCATGGACGGTCGGAGGAGTAAACAACAAAAAGAATATTGCAATGACAAAGCAGGCAGATGGTGTATGGAGCGCCCACGTCAAGGTGTCCTCCACCTGCGAAAAGGTAGACTTTGTTGTTGTACTTGACAGCAAGGCAGATCCGTGGGTAAAGGATGGCGGCGATCATTCCATTGAATTCCCGCTTACGCAGAAGAATCTGTTTGTAAAGATGGAAAGCGGAAAGGAACCTGCACTTAGCGCACCGCTCAATACCGGATATGAAATCAACGCCACAGAAGGCAAGGTTCACTTCTATTACCGTGATGATGCGGCTCTTACCAACAATACACTTGCCGACATGACCGTAAAGGTGGAAGCTGGCACAGAAAGCTATGACATGACCTATGTGCCGGGCAATAAGCGCTTTGAAGTATCACTTCCGCTTGCAAATGGTAAGACCTACTACCGTTATCTGGTGAATGGCGGATATGTGACGGATGCATTTAATGCAAATACAGAAGAAAAGAACGGAATAACCTATTCCTATCTGGAATATTACAAACTGGATGCAACCATTACAGCATCTGTTATGAATGACAAATTCAATTACAATGAGAACAATGTTGTGAAGCTGAATGTTGTTCAGAATAAAAATGGCGAAGAACCAGATCTGAAGGTAATGGAGGCAAGCATTGACGTATCCGCACTTGGAGGAAGCAGTGCTTTAAAGATTGAGCCGGAGCTTATGGCAGTTGCAATTTCGGCAACAACCAATACTGCGCTTGGTACAAAGACATTACCGATCACTGTGAAGGATCAGTTTGGCAACACCTATACAGCAGAGGCAAAGGTGGAGCTTGTTGCGCGTGAAAAGAGCAGTGCGGCAGACGATTTTGACTGGGATGAATCCGTTATCTATTTTATGGTTACGGACCGTTTCTTTGACGGAAACAGCTCAAACAATACCGCAAATGGAGAAAGCACCTATGGTGATAATGATGGACTTTACCATGGTGGTGACTTTGCAGGTGTTACCGCGAAGTTAGATTACCTGAAGGATCTTGGAATCAACACCATCTGGATTACTCCAATCGTTGAAAATATTCCGGGAACAGCCGTAACAGGAACCGGAAGCGCGGATGTTCCATACAATGCAGCTTATCATGGATATTGGGCAAGTGATTTTACAAAGCTCAACCCGGCACTTGGAACAGATGAAGAATTAAAGACCATGATTGCAGAAGCCCATAAGCGTGGAATCAAGATTATGGTAGATATCGTAGTAAACCATGCCGGATATGGTACAGAGAATTCATTTAATGCGCTTTTGGATGGCAAAGACATGATCCGTGGCACCAAAGATACCATTTCCGGAAGTGACCAGAAGGATTCTCTTTCCGGTCTGCCGGATTTCAAAACAGAGGATGCGGATGTAAGAGCACTTCTTGTAAAATGGCAGACAGAATGGGTTAAGAACTTTGGTATTGACTATTTCCGAGTAGACACCGTAAAACATGTCGAGGGAACAACCTGGGCAGCACTTAAGAATGCCCTTACAGAAGTTGATCCGGAATTTAAGATGATCGGTGAGTACGCAGGTGGAGGATACGTAGGCAATGGTAATACTCTTGGAACCGGCGAGATGGATTCCGTACTTGATTTCGATTTCAATGACTGGGCAACAAATTTTGTGTCCGGAAAGATCTCCGATGTGGAAGCATCCATGACGTCGCGCAACGAGAAGCTGAACAACACCTATATGACGGGACAGTTCCTGGGAAGCCATGATGAGGACGGATTTAAGTACAACCTGATCAACAACAAGAATATGACCGAAGAGAATGCACAGGCGGCAGCACTTGTAGCAGCTTCTTTACAGATCACTGCAAAGGGACAGCCGGTTATCTATTATGGAGAGGAAATCGGTCTGACCGGTGCTAACAACTATCCATATCAGACAAACCGTTATGATTTTGACTGGAGTCTGATTACAGATTCCAATAAGACCTATCAGCATTACAAGAAAATGCTCGCAATCCGAAATGCATATACAGATGTATTTGCAAGAGGTACAAGAACCACGATCGCTGCATCTGACGCAGAAGGAACCGATGTGTTCGAGCGTGCATACAACGGACAGAAGCTGATTGTTGCATTAAACATCGGAGCACAGGAGAAGCAGGCTGCTCTTAGCGGATTGGTTGCAAATACAACCTATCGAGATGTTTACAGTGGCAAGGACTACATGACAGATGGAAACGGGGCACTTACCATTGCAATCCCGGCAGCAGCCGATGGCGGTACAGTCGTTCTTGCAAAGGAACAGACCAAGCAGGAGCAGACAGAAGCAGAGCCGAAGGAGACGGTAACGAGAGAGATTGCTACTGATAAAGTGGGCAATATCATCGAGAAAACCACGACCAAGGATACAACCACCGGAACAACCAAGACCAAGGTTGTTATGTGGGAGCCTTCAACCGGCGACCAGTATGTCATTAAGTCCACCGAGACGAAGGACGGCACGATAACCAATTCTTCTGTTTTCCTGTTCACAAAGAATGCTACGATCACCAAGGCACAGGCAAAGCAGGCGGAAAAACTTGCCAAGAAGAAAAATGTGCCGCTGCTCGTATTTGTACATGATGCGGATGGCAATCTTCTCTACAAGATCAAGCTCAATACGAAGGATGTAAAGAAAAATACCACATTGAGCGTATACCGATATAACGAAAAGACATCGACCTATTCAAAGCTCAAGAAGAAATATCAGACCGTAAAGAGTGACGCAAAGGGCAATATCGAGTTTGATTTCAATAAGACCAGCGCGACAAAGCGGTATGTAATCGTGTCAAAGGAGCAGGCTAAGCGGATCGACAAAAAGATCGCAAAAGCAAAACAGGAATCAAACAAAAAAGGAAATTTAAAGTAAAACAATAACCCGATTACTAAGAACAATCCGGGCAAAGATCATGTAACGCAAGAGCCATCCTTCGGGATGGCTCTTGTTGTATCTTCTGCTGGCATATTTTTAAGGGATATGGTAGTATATAGCAATGAGGACAATCTACTACAAGGACGAACTGAATGATGAGTTTTCTTCGGCGCAGATCACGCCGCGAAGGATTGACGGAACGTATGATTACAGCCACAGCTCCCTAAGCAGGAGGCTTGCGCGCTTCTTCTGGTACAAGGTGATTGCAAGACCAGTGGCATGGCTGTACTTAAAGATACGGTATCACCACAGAATCATAAATAAAGAGGTTCTGAAGGCGGCGCAGGAGAGTGGTTACTATCTGTATGCGAACCATACCTGTGCGGATGCTGATCCACTGATCCCGACGATGGTAGCCTACCCGGAGGAGGTGTATGTCATCGTTCACCCAAACAATGTGTCGATGCCTGTTTTCGGGCACATCACACCGCACCTTGGGGCACTTCCGCTCCCGGATGACCGGGAGGCACTGAAGAATTTTCTGGCTATCCTCAAGCAGATTTCGGTGGAGGAGCAGCATGTGGTTATGATCTACCCGGAGGCGCATATCTGGCCGTATTACACGAAGATACGCCCGTTTGGGGACAGCTCATTCCGCTATCCGGTGCAGTTTGACAAGCCGGTTTACTGCTTTACGAATACTTACCAGAAGCGGCGCTTTGGGAAAAAACCGCGCATTGTGACGTATGTGGATGGCCCGTTTTATGCGGATAAGGGACTAAGCGGCAAGGAACAGAAGGCGCAGCTGCGCAATCAGGTATATGAGATGATGTGCAGACGAAGCAGGGAGAACACCGTCGAGATGATCCACTATGTCAGGGCAGATGAAGCGGACGGCACGAAGCTGGGAAGCACCGCTGACATCCGGTAGAATGACGGTGGAAAGAACATCACCCACAAGCAATCAGCAGGAAATGAGGAACTATGAAAAATATATTGTTTTGCGGAAACATCAAAGTGTTTGACGGAATGCTGACCTGTATGCTTTCTATATTTATGCGCACCAAGTCAGGCGAGCCGTATCACTTCTATATATTTACGATGGATGTGTCGCATCTGCGGGAGGATTATGTACCGGTTTCGGATGAGCAGATCCGCTTTTTGCAGGAGACGGCAGAGACCTACAACAAAGACAACATCGTGGAGAAGATCGATGTGACCAGAATCTATGAGGAAGAGTTTGCAAACTGCCCGAACGAGGGGGCATACTGTTCGCCGTATACGCTGCTTCGGCTTTTCGCAGACAAGATCCCGGATATTCCGGATAAGCTCTTGTACCTAGATGCCGACATCCTGTTCAACCGGGAGCCGGAGCTTTTATATGACATTGATGTGGAGGGCTACGAGTATGCTGCCGCGCGGGATCACTATGGCAAGTACCTCATCAATCCGAATTACATCAATGCGGGCGTACTGCTATTTAATATGGCACAGATCAGGCAGACCGGATTGTTTGAAAAGGCGCGAAAGCTGATCAAGACGAAAAAACTCATGTTTGCGGATCAGGACGCGGTGTACCGCAGCACAACGCGCAAGAAGATGCTGCCGCAGAAGTACAATGATCAGAAGTTCTTACATAAGAGCACGGTCATACGCCATTTTTCCAAGCGGCTGTTTTATCTGCCATACCCGCACACGGACAATATCAAGCAGTGGGATGTGAGCAGGATCCATCGGGTGTTCGGCTACGATCAGTTTGATGACATTTTGTTTGAATATATCTATTTAAAGAAAAAATTTTTAAAGGGAGAATAATAGAGTGGAACTTCGAGATTTAACAAGAAAAAATGTTGTACCTGTTTTCTATGCGTGTGACAACCGGTTTGCCCGGTATACGCTTGTCTCCATCACCTCTTTGATCGCAAATGCTTCAAAGGATTACCGCTATCACATTTATATTTTGAGCACCGGTATCGAGGAGAAGTACAAGGAATACGCAAAGAGTCTGCGCACCAGGCATGTCATCGTGGAATTTGTCGATATGAAAGACACGATGGATCAGATTGCCGATAAGCTGCCGGTTCGTGATTACTATTCCAAGACGACCTATTACCGCTTATTTATTCCGATTATGTATCCGCAGTACCGCCGCGCGATCTACATCGACAGTGATACGATCGTGACGGGAGACATCTCCGAGATGTTCAGTACCAACATCGGAAGAAATTATGCGGCTGCCTGCATCGACCAGCCGGTACACCAGATGGCGATTTTTACGGAGTACGTTGAACAGGTGCTTGGCATTAAGGGCAGGAACTATTTTAATGCGGGTGTCATGCTTATCAACTGTAAGCAGTTCCGAGACAACAAGCTTTTAGATGCATTTATCGAGAAGCTGAACCTTTACACCTTTGTGGTGGCACAGGATCAGGATTATCTGAATCTGATCTGCAAGGATCATGTTTATTATCTTGAGGACAGGTGGAATGCACAGGTTATCGGAAATATGGCATGCAGTGAGAAGGATTTTGGAATTATCCATTTCAATATGGCAGCAAAGCCTTGGAATTATCCGGATTGCCGTTTCGCTTCCTACTTCTGGAAATATGCCAGGATGACACCGTATTACGATTCAATCCGCGAGGATATGAGCAAGTATACGGATGAGCAGAGAAAGCGCGATGATCTGTCCGGGGAGAACCTTGTCAATATGGCAATCTCCGAGATCCATAATGAGCACAATTACCTCCGCATGATGAGCGGACGCGACGGCAGATCCGAGGAGCGCAAGGAGATCCTTAAGAAGATCGAGCAGTACGAGCGCGAGGGGCGTTTCACGGAGGATGTCGAGGAGGATCCGCCGGCACCGGTGCTGATGCCGGACGATATCGATTATCTGCCGCGCAGCTTTACCAGCAAGCTCCAGACCAAGTATGCGTTTAAGCTCGCAAGATGGTTTGTCAATCTCCTGATCCGCAAGAAGCAGCTTATCATCAAGGAGATCACGGGTGAGGAGTATCTGCACGAACTGAAAAAGAATAAGGTCGGCGCTGTGCTTACCTGCAATCATTTTAATGCCTATGACAGCTTTGCAGCCCAGCTTGCATTTGAGTCTGCAGGCGTGAAAAGGCGTAAGATGTACCGTGTGATCCGTGAGGGCAATTATACCGGATTTCCGGGCTTTTACGGCTATCTGATGCGCCACTGTGACACACTTCCGCTCAGCGAGAATAAGGACACGATGAAGAAGTTTGTAAAAGCTGTGGATACGGTGCTGCAAAAGGGCAATTATGTGCTGGTTTACCCGGAGCAGAGCATGTGGTGGAATTACCGCAAGCCGAAGCCTTTGCAGAAGGGAGCATTTACCTTTGCTGCCCGCAATAAGAAGCCGGTAGTGCCGATGTTCATCACGATGAACGACAGCCCGATCTTAGATAAGGAAGGCTTCTATGTACAGGAATATTCCATCCATATATGTCCGCCGATCTATCCGGATCCGTCCAAGCGGCTTGCGGATAATGTGCAGATGATGCGGAAAAAGAATTACGAGGTATGGAAGAAGATCTACGAGGAAACTTATGGAGTACCGCTCACATATACCTGTGATCCGGAGCTCCTTGAGGGTATATTATAAGAAAGTGAAAAGGAGAACGCTATGGAACCATTAGAATTTCGCTATGACACACAGCTTTTGATCGAGGGAGAGAACCTCGATGAGGATGAGATCTCCGATTACATCACGGAGCATTTCAAAGGGGACTGCCTGCTCGCGGTCGGAGATGAGGAGCTGATCAAGATCCATTTCCACACGAATGAGCCTTGGAAGATCTTAGAGTATGGGGCATCCCTCGGCGAGATCTACGACATTGTTGTGGAGGATATGGACAGACAGCAGCGCGGTCTGAAGGGCTAAGTGTTACAATTTTAACAAAATACTGCACTAAAGGACTAGAGATTGTCTATTGACGAAATGCAGGGAAATTGCTTACAATGTATATACCATATTTTCAAAGGAGGATATTATGAAAGTTTCAAAGAAGATTTTAGCAATCATGCTTGCACTTGTATGTGCGATTTCAGTGATCGCTGTCGGCACTCCGACAGAGGTATACGCTGCAAAGACATATACGCTTATCAAGGGTGAGGTTATGGCTTTGACAGATTACAGCAATGTTAAGTCTGTTAAGAGCAGCAACTCCAAGGTTGTAGCAATTAAGAAGGATGAGGACAATTCCAAGAACTTCATCATCAGCGCTAAGAAGACCGGTACTGCAAACCTTACGATCAAGACCGAGTACGGCACCAAGAAGTATGCGGTCAAGGTTGTTCCAAACGATATCGTGGTAGAGGTTAAGACCATCTCTACTCCGGGCAACATCGTTTACAAGGTAACAAACAACACCGGAGTTACCTTTGATTCCTTAAAGGTCAGCTATATCTTAAAGGATTCTGACGGAGACAAGCTTGTGTCAGATACCTTTAATATCTCTGATCTTCCATCTAAGAGCTCTGCATTCAAAGAGGTATATTACAGCAGCTACCGCTATACACCATCTGTAAAGAAGTGCAGCGGTAAGGCAGATCTCAAGAACTCTACCAGAAACCCATTTGGCAAGGTATACACCAACAGAGCCAATAAGTTAAAGGTTGAGGTAACCGACAAGGTAACGGATGATGGAGTTGAGTTCAAGGTTAAATACAAGAGCTCATATTCCGACAGCATGTATGCGGATGCAGATATCATCTTATATGATTCAGATGACCATATCATCGGTATCAAGAACACCAGCGCATACTTATCCGGCAAGGAAGTTTCAACCGATACTTACACCGTATATCTGTACAAAGTAGAATATGACCATTTCAAGGTTGTAACGAGAGCGTACAGCTACGAGTTTAACTATTAAAAATAAGTCATGATTTTACCGGGCACGAAAGTGCCCGGTTTTTTCGTTATAAGAAAAGATATTTCCTTGCAACAAAATGGAAAATATTGCACACTATTCTTATGAATCAATTGATTTGAGCTTGTAATGCGATGGGAATATGGAGCGGAGTATGGAAGAACGTGAACTCATAAGGCGGGCAAAAAAGGGAGATGCGGAAGCATTTGGCAAATTGTACGAGACAATCTACCAGCGGATGTACCGCTATGCCCTGTATACGCTAAGAAATAAGCAGGATGCCGAGGATGTGGTCAGTGAGACCGTGATGGAGGCGTTTGCGACAATAAAGAAGCTGCGGTCGGAGGACGCTTTTGCGGCGTGGATCTTTCGCATTTTATCCGTCAAGTGTAAGCATCGGATGAAGGAATACTATCAAAAGCGGAACGAGGATTCCCTTGAAGAACAGGAAGCGCAGGAGACGGAAGCTATCGTTGATCGAAGTGATCGGTACGAGACGGCGGATGTGGGCTGGAGCCAAAAAAAGGAAGAGTATCTGGATGTCCGGCGAGCCTTTTTCTCACTTCCTGACGAGGATCGGATGATCCTCGCGCTGCATCTGATCCTAGGATATAAGACGAGAGAGATCGCAAAGCTTTTGTTTATGAATGAGAACACGGTACGCTCCAAGGAGAGCAGAGCAATTCAGAAAATGGGTAATAAGCTGAAAGATTTGAGGTGATAAGAATGAGTGAAGATAAGGACAGACTGTGGTTGGAGGACGAACTGCAAAGAGAAATCCAACTGTCGGCTGAGGAGCAGGAGATACCGAATTCGCTGCTGCCGGAGAATATGGTAGCTCGTCTGAAGGAAGAACAGAATAATGCAAAAATAGCTCAGGGCAGAAAGCGCAGCAAGAAGATCTGCCGGATGATTGAGATGGCTGCGGCGGTTGCGCTTGTCATTGTGATCGGAGGGATCGGAGGCAGCATGCTTCATTCCGGCAATGCAACCGGAAATGAGGCAGAACAGCCGGATATCGCAACTGTTGCCAAGACAGAGACAGACAGCGATACAGAACCGCAGAATGAAAACTGCGAGACACAGAGATCGCTTGAGGGGTATCATGTGGCATCCGGCTATGCGGAAATTTACGAGCTGCTCAATGCTGCCAAGAAACAGATGATATATTACGACATTCCGGAGACCGCTGTTGATGGTGCAGCGGCGAAAGATTCGGATATGGCATATACCGAGGATGCTTCCTCCGGGGATATACAGGATATACAGCATTCTACCACGAATGTGCAGCAGGAGGGCGTGGACGAGGGTGACCTTGTAAAGACGGATGGCAGGTATATATACCGCGTGAAGAATAACGCGATCGAGATCATTGATATTCAGGATAAAAAGCTGGAAAAGGTCGCATCGTTCAAGCCGGATATGGACACCTGCGACCGGATCGAGGAACTGTATGTTGATGGGGATCGGCTGTTTGTGATCCTTTCCAGCAGACAGTCCGGATTTTACCGGATTGAGAGTCTGGATGATTCGGATAGCTTTAGCAGCAGTATCAAGCAAAGAACCGTGCTTTTGACATACGATATTTCAAACCGAAGGGAGCCGGCGCAGACCGCTTCCTTTGCGCAGGACGGCAGCTACTATTCCTCCCGCAAGGTGGACGATTTCATCTATCTGTTTACTCAGAATGATATGTACGATACGCTATACGCGGATGTGGAAGATGCAATCCCTTGTGTGCAGGAGAAAAAAATCGCCTGTGAGGATATCTATATCGGCAGTCAGGCATATACGGAGCTGATCATGGCATCGATCAATACTTCTGATGCTTCAAAGAGCGTGGACGAGAAAGCGGTTTTTGACGGCTATTATAATATCTATGTGGGAAATGCTGCCATCTATCTGTATCAGGATGTATATAAGGATGACTACTGTATGACGCAGATCGCCAAGTTCTCCTATGAGGATGGCAAAATGGAACCGGTCAGCTCCACACTTATAAAGGGAGAGATCACGGATACGTTTGCTATCTCGGAAAAGGATGATTTCTTGCGGGTTCTGACCTCGGACTGGAGCGGCGGAGACCAGAGAAACCAGCTCTATATGTTGGATGAATACCTCAATGTGACCGGACAGATCGATAATATTGCCGAGGGCGAGAGCGTCTATGCGGCGCGTTATATCGGCGACACTGCGTATTTTATCACCTACCGGAACATGGATCCGCTGTTTGTCGCAGACCTGTCTGATCCGTATGAGCCGAAGCTTTTGGGTAGCGTTGAGGTGACCGGATTTTCCGATTACTTGCATCTGTATCAGGATGATCTTGTACTCGGAATCGGTTACGAGACGGACGAGGACAGCAACCGGCTGGGCGTAAAGCTCTGTATGTTTGACGTGAGCAATCCATTTTCTCCACAGGTAAAGAGCACCTATATTATGGAGGAGGCAGATTCGATGACCGCAGATTATGATTACAAATCCGTTCTTGTGGATGCCAAGAAGGGAATCATCGGATTTGTGACGGAGAGCTGGGGTGACGAATATGTGTGTGAATACCGGCTGTTCCGTTGGACAGGAGAACAGTTTGAGGAGGTCTTTTCCGAGCCGCTGAACCAAAACGGAGCGTATTTTACCTATGATGCGTATCAAGACATGTCAAGAGCGCGTGCACTCTATGTGGGAGATGTGCTCTATCTCATCAGAGCGGATGGTATCCAGTCGTATGATATGTTGCAGGATTTTGTCAGATTAGGGGAACTGTAAAAAGAGCTTTGCTGACAAAGAAAAGACGCTATTTCTACTTGAATCGTAGAGATAGCGCCTTTTTATATGACATAAAAACGGTAAATTATGAGTTCATTGCCTGCTTCTTTGCATATCCTGCACGGCGGCGGAGCGTCGGATCAAGGATGCGCTTGCGGATACGAAGGCTCTCCGGTGTTACCTCAAGAAGCTCATCGGTATCGATGAAGTCAAGTGCCTGCTCAAGGCTTAAGATGCGAGGCGGAACAAGGGTAAGTGCCTCGTCAGCGGAAGAGGAACGGGTGTTGGTCAGGTGCTTCTTCTTGCAGACGTTCAGCTCGATATCCTCAGCCTTTGAGCTCTGTCCGATAACCATTCCGGAGTATACCTTCTCGCCAGGTCCGATAAAGAGAGTACCACGCTCCTGCGCGGAGAAAAGACCGTAGGTTACGGATTCGCCGGACTCAAATGCGATCAGGGAACCGGTCGCACGGTAAGCAATCTCACCGCGGAATTCGTCATAGCCGTCGAAAATTGTATTGATGATACCATTTCCCTTGGTGTCGGTCATGAACTCGCCACGGTATCCGATCAGTCCGCGGGAAGGAATGCGGAACTCAAGACGGGTATAGCCGCCTGCGATGGAACCCATGTTGCGAAGCTCACCCTTGCGCTGCTGAAGCTTGGAGATAACAGCTCCGGTAAACTCATCCGGAACATCCACATAAGCAATCTCCATAGGCTCAAGCTTCTTGCCTCTCTCGTCAGTCTTGTAGAGAACCTCTGCCTTGCTGACTGCAAACTCATATCCTTCACGTCTCATATTCTCGATCAATACGGAAAGATGAAGCTCGCCACGACCGGAAACCTTAAGGGAATCCGGGCTGTCGGTCTCTTCGACACGAAGCGATACGTCTGTGTTTAATTCACGGAACAGTCTGTCACGGATGTGGCGGGAGGTGACATACTTTCCTTCCTGTCCTGCAAGCGGGCTGTCATTTACGATGAAGTTCATGGAGATGGTCGGCTCTGAGATCTTCTGGAATGGGATCGCAACCGGATTCTCCGGGGAGCAGATCGTATCTCCGATGTGGATATCTGCGATACCGGAGATCGCAACGATAGAACCGATGCGCGCCTCTGCAACATCCACCTTATTTAAGCCGTCAAACTCGTAAAGCTTGCTGATACGGACCTTCTGCATCTTGTCCGGATCGTGGTGGTTGACAACAACAGCATCCTGATTGACACGGAGCACACCGTTATCGACCTTTCCGATACCGATACGTCCGACATACTCATTGTAGTCGATGGTGCTGATCAGTACCTGTGTGCTGGCATCCGGATCTCCCTCCGGAGCTGGAATATAATTGATGATCGTCTCAAAAAGAGGGGTCATATCCTTGCGCTCATCATTCAAGTCAAGCATTGCGTAGCCGTCACGGGCAGATGCAAAGACGAACGGGCAGTCAAGCTGCTCATCGGAAGCATCAAGATCCATGAAAAGCTCTAACACTTCGTCGATAACCTCGGTAGGTCTTGCCTCCGGGCGGTCGATCTTGTTGATGCAGACAATGACCGGAAGGTTGAGTGCGAGTGCCTTCATCAAAACGAACTTGGTCTGTGGCATGGTTCCCTCAAAGGCATCTACCACAAGAACAACGCCGTTTACCATCTTAAGAACTCGTTCTACCTCGCCGCCGAAATCGGCATGTCCCGGTGTATCAATAATATTGATCTTAATATCCTTGTATTGAACGGCAGTATTTTTGGAAAGAATCGTGATTCCACGCTCACGCTCAATATCGTTTGAGTCCATGACACGTTCCTGAACCTCCTGATTCTCACGGAAAACACCACTCTGCTTTAAAAGCTCATCGACCAGGGTTGTCTTGCCGTGGTCTACATGGGCGATGATCGCGATGTTTCGAATATCATCTCTTGTCGTTTTCATAAATAATCCTTTCTTATATAAATGCAATTACGATTCAAAATCAACTCACATATTTTATCACAAATCCTTAATTTGACAAGCTTTTTGCTATATAAATTATTTTTTACAGTTTTTCGGGAAAAATTTATTACAAAAAAAGCAACTTTATTTCTCCGGCTTATCGACAAAAATTGAGAATTTATATCCTTGTCCGGATGGTACAACATAAGCCTAAAAAAATTTTCCACAAAAGGAAGGGAGAAAATTCATGGCAGATAAAATTTTTGAAAACAACCAGGTATCCATTGTCGGAGAGATCGTATCAGATTTCGAGTACAGCCACGAAGTGTATGGGGAGGGCTTTTACATGGTCGAGGTGTCGGTCAGCCGGCTTTCCAACTTCGTCGATTACATTCCGGTCATGGTGTCCGAGCGACTGATCGACGTAAGCGGGGACTATATGGGCAAGTATGTCTATATCAGCGGACAGTTTCGTTCCTTCAATCGGCATGAGGAGAAGAAGAACCGTCTGGTTCTGTCCGTTTTTGCAAGGGAGCTTGAGGTGCTGCCTGATGCAGGGGAGGAGAATGCAAGCAACCAGATCTTCTTGGACGGCTACATCTGCAAGGAGTCGATCTACCGCAAGACACCGCTCGGAAGGGAGATTGCGGATCTGCTTGTCGCAGTCAACCGCTCCTACGGTAAATCCGATTACATACCTTGCATCTGTTGGGGAAGAAACGCAAGATTTGCAGCCGGCTTCGAGGTCGGAACGCATGTGCAGATCTGGGGCAGGATCCAGAGCCGCGACTATGTGAAGAAGATCAACGAGACTGATGTGGAGCAGAGAACAGCGTATGAGGTATCGGTAAGCAAGATTGAATTTTTGGAATAAAAAACAGTAAAATGATAAATGCTGTACAGGGGTACGCCGCGAACCTGTTCTTATAAAGTTGCAAAAAAAGGAAGATTGTGCTATCTTAGGGGAGATTTCTTTTTTTTCGTACATGTGGTGGAGGATGTTATGAGTAAAGGCGTAGTACAGATTTATTATGGCGAGGGACATGGAAAATCCACAGCCGCACTGGGAAATGCAATCCAGATGGCAGGGGACGGCAAGAGCGTGATCGCGATACAGTTCATGAAGGGGAAAATGGAAAAGGAAGTAGACTTTTTGCAGCGTCTGGAGCCTGAAATCCGTTTTTTCCGTTTCGCAAAATCAGATGTCGCGTTTGAACAGTTAAGCGAAGAAGAAAAGCAGGAAGAACGGATCAACTTAAAAAACGGGTTCAATTACGGCAAGAAGGTGGTTTGCACCGGAGCCTGCGATCTTCTTATTATGGATGAGATATTAGGGTTATTGGATGAAGGTGTTATTACGATGGAGGATATGAAGGAACTCATCAGTGCAAAGCCGGAAGAGATGAATATCATATTCACCGGTCGTGTACTTCCGGATGCGCTTCGCGCATGTGCGGATGAGATATATAATATTGCACCGGAAAAATAGTAATTGGTGCGTTGACATTGTAAGTGCCAGGTGCTAAGATAAAGAAGATAAAGTTGTAACGAGGTTTACAACCGATCATATAGGAAAAGCAGGATAGAGGTTGCGCGAATTATCAGTACCTTATAGGATGCGGCAGAAGCAGGAGATTATAAGGGAAAGGAAGAGCGCCGAAAGTATGCGGCGTCTGCAGTTGTATACTTGGGCATGAAGCAAATAGGTTCATGACTGTCATCGTAAGATGGAGGGCTATCAGAAGTTTCGGTTATCCGGAGATTTTTTGACCAGCTCATTTGGGCTGGTCATTTTTAATAACAAAGGAGAGATAAAAATGGCAATTTTTAAGGGCGCCGGTGTTGCGATCGTTACACCGATGAAGGACAACGAAGAAGTAAATTACGATAAACTGGAGGAACTGGTCAACTGGCAGATTGATGAGGGAACAGACGCGATCATCATTGCCGGAACGACCGGAGAGAGCTCTACCCTTACAATGGAGGAGCACAGGAAGGTTATCGAAGCAGCCGTGGAGTTTACCAAACACCGTGTCCCGGTCGTTGCAGGAACTGGCTCAAACTGCACGCGCACCGCGATCCAGTTGTCACAGGAGGCAGAGGAAGCCGGTGTGGACGGACTTCTTATCGTGACACCATACTACAATAAGGCAACACAGGCAGGTCTTATCCAGCACTATTCAAGAATTGCTCAGAATGTCAAGACACCGATCATCATGTACAACGTTCCGGGCAGAACCGGATGCAATCTCCTGCCGGAGACCGCTGCAACACTTTTTAAAGAGCAGGAAAACATCGTTGGCTTAAAAGAGGCAACCGGCAACATGGCACAGGCATCCCAGACGATGTACCTTACCGATGGAAAGCTTGATATGTATTCCGGCGAGGACGGACTTGTCGTACCGCTCATGTCGATCGGTGCGATCGGTGTGATCTCCGTATGGAGCAATGTCGCACCGAAAAAGGTCCACCAGACCTGCCAGAGCTTTTTCGATGGCAGGATCGAGGAGGCACGCATACTTCAGAGAGAGGCACTTCCGCTTGTGGATGCACTTTTCTCAGAGGTCAATCCAATCCCGGTCAAGACTGCGCTTAATCTCATGGGCAAGAACGTAGGACCGCTCCGTTCCCCAATGAGTGAGATGGGAGATGCTGCAAAGGCAAAGCTTGTGCAGGCAATGCGTGAGTATGGAATCGAACTTGCATAATATGTGCGTGGTTTTTGGAGATACTTACAGAAGAAAAGGAGCATAGATACATGACGAGAGTTATTATGAACGGCTGCAACGGCAAAATGGGACAGTGCATTACCGGAATTTGCAAGAATGATCCGGATATCGAGATCGTTGCAGGAATTGATGTATATGACGGAATCCGCAACGACTATCCTGTTTTTTCCAGCATCAGCGCATGCACGGTAAAGGCGGATGTTGTCATTGATTTCTCCAATGCCTCAGCGGTGGATGAACTGCTAGAGTATTGTGTTGCGACACAGACACCGGTGGTTCTTTGCACAACAGGGCTTTCGGATGAGCAGCTTGCCAGAATCGAGGAGGCAGGCAAAAAGGTTGCCATCTTAAAATCGGCAAATATGTCTCTGGGAATCAATACGCTTATGGAGCTTCTCAAGAAAGCAGCGCTTGTGTTCGCACCGGTGGGCTTTGACATGGAGATTGTGGAGAAGCACCACAACCAGAAGCTTGATGCGCCGAGCGGAACCGCGCTGGCGTTGGCAGATTCCATGAATGAAGCACTTGATGAGAAATATTCTTATATATATGACCGAAGCAAGGAGCGCAGAAAGCGCGATAGGTATGAGATCGGAATCTCCGCAGTGCGCGGCGGCAATATCGTCGGCGAGCATGAGGTGATCTTCGCAGGGCAGGATGAGGTGATCGAGTTTAAGCACACCGCATATTCCAAGGCAGTTTTTGCAAAGGGAGCAGTGGAGGCAGCCAAGTTCTTAAACGGCAAGCCGGCAGGACGCTACGATATGGCGGATGTGATCGCAGCCAAATAAGCAAACCGAAAAAAAGCAGGACAGTAGTTGTCCTGCTTTTTTGTATATGATATTATGGGAGTGCGTAGCATGGAGTAATCTGATTAATCATAATCCGTAGGTATCATTGATGCATGCTTGCATGCTTTGACACACAAAAAAGAACAGGTGAGGGATATCATGACAATACTGATAAAGGATGGACACATCCTAAACCCTGCAACGGGGATGAATGAAGTGGCAGATCTGTACATCGAGGATGGAAAGGTCAAAGAGATAGGAAAGAACTGCAAGAAAATAGCAGACGAGACAATCGAGGCGAAGGGCTGTTATGTCATGCCGGGCTTTATCGACATGCATGTGCATTTCCGTGATCCGGGACTTGAGCAGAAGGAGGATATCTACACCGGAATGCAGGCAGCTGCGCATGGCGGTTATACGACAGTTATGGCGATGCCGAACACCAAGCCGGTCGTGGACAATCCGGATGTCGTGCGCTATGTGCAGGATAAGGCAGCCTCCGGCAGGTGTATCAACGTGCTTCAGATCGGAGCGGTCACGAAGGGACAGAAGGGCGAGGAGCTTGCCGATATCGAGGGAATGGTTGCAGCAGGAAGCCCTGCGATCAGTGAGGATGGCAAGTCCGTCATGGACAGCGGCTTGTACCGAGAGGCGATGAAGATCGCGGCGAAGCTGGACATTCCGGTATTTGCACATTGTGAGGACATCAACCTCGTAAGAGGCGGAGTTGTCAATATGGACGAAAAGGCGAAGGCACTCGGTATGCCGGGAATCTCAAACGCGGTGGAGGATGTGATCGTCGCAAGAGACATCCTGCTTGCAAAGGAGACCGGCGCGAGACTGCACTTATGCCACTGCTCGACCGAGGATTCCGTTGAGATGGTCAGGCAGGCAAAGGCGGAGGGCATTAAGGTGTCCGCAGAGGTATGCCCGCATCACTTTACCCTCACCTCGGATGACATCCCGCAGGTTCCGGTTCCGGGACAGCTGGCAGACACTATGGACGCAGATACCAACTACAAGATGAACCCGCCGCTCCGGACGGCTGCAGATGTTGCTGCGTTAAAGAAGGGGCTTAGAGACGGCATCATGGATGTGATTTCCACGGATCATGCACCGCACACCTACGAAGATAAAAATACTTCCATGAAGAAAGCTCCGTTTGGCATTGTCGGACTGGAGACAGCAGCATGTCTGACCTATTCCGAGCTTGTGCTTGGCGGGTATCTGACTCCGATGCAGATGGCGGAGAAGATGAGCTGCAATCCGGCAAGACTGATCCCGATTGACAGGGGAGACATCCAGCCGGGCAAGATTGCGGATATTGTGATCTTTGATCCGAACGAGACTTATGCGATCGACAAGAATACCTTTGCTTCCAAGGGACGCAATACGCCGTTTGACGGAAGAAAAGTGACCGGTCGTGTCAGATACACGATCTGCAACGGAACTGTTGTTTACAACTATGAAAATAATTAAAGGAGAATACACCATGATCAACAAACTGATAACCAAAATCCAAAAGACAAACGCACCGATCGTCGTAGGACTGGATCCGATGCTTTCCTACATCCCGGAGCATATCCAAAGGGCTGCCTTCGAGGAGTTCGGGGAGACACCTGCCGGAGCAGCAGAAGCAATCTGGCAGTACAACAAAGCAATCGTTGATGCAACCTATGATCTGATCCCGGCAGTAAAGCCGCAGATCGCAATGTACGAGCAGTTTGGTGTGGAGGGTGTCAAGGCATTCCAAAAGACCGTAGATTACTGCCATGAGAAGGACCTTGTTGTGATCGGGGATGTAAAGCGCGGTGATATCGGCTCTACCTCTGCAGCGTATGCGACCGGACATCTTGGAAAGGTTACGATCGGAAGCAGGAGCTATTCCACATTCAGCGAGGATTTTGCAACGGTAAATCCATATCTTGGCTCAGATGGTATCAAGCCGTTTGTTGATGTGTGTAAGGAGGAGAAGAAGGGAATCTTTATCCTTGTCAAGACCTCAAACCCATCCAGCGGAGAGTTTCAGGATCAGTTGATTGACGGCAGACCGCTCTATGAGCATGTTGCAGAGAAGGTTGCAGAGTGGGGAAGTGACTGCATGGGCGATTCTTACAGCTATGTCGGAGCTGTTGTCGGAGCTACCTATCCGAAGCAGGGCGAGGTTTTAAGAAAGCTGATGCCAAAGTCCTTTATCCTGGTTCCGGGCTATGGAGCACAGGGCGGAAAGGGCGCAGATCTTGTGCATTTCTTTAACGAGGACGGACTTGGCGCAATCGTTAATTCCTCCCGCGGTATCATCGCTGCTTACAAGCAGGATAAGTACAAGGCGATGGGAATTACAGATGCCAACTTCGCAGATGCTTCGCGTGCAGCGGTAGAGGACATGATCGCTGACATTAAGGGGGCGCTGGAAGCGCGTTAGTGCGGATGCGGTTGGATTGAGACGAACAGTAAGCAGATTTGGAAGGACAGATAATGAGTAAATTTGAAGAAAACGCACAAGTCATCTCACAGAGACAGCTTGCGCCGGGAATATTTGATTTAAGGTTACAGACGGAGAATATCGCAAAATGCGCAAAGGCAGGGCAGTTTATCTCTGTGTATTGTGCAGATAAGACGAAGCTTCTTCCGCGCCCGATCAGCCTGTGCGGAATTGACAGGGAGCAGGGAACACTGCGCCTTGTGTACCGCGTGACCGGGGAGAACACGGGAACCGAGGAATTTTCAAGACTGACTGCCGGAGACAGCATCCGAGTGCTCGGTCCGCTTGGCAACGGATTTACGGTGCAGCCGGGAAAGAAAGCCTTTTTGATCGGAGGAGGAATCGGTGTGCCTCCGATGTTACAGCTTGCAAAGGAGATGGGGGACATCCCGTTTGATATTGTGATGGGTTACCGCAATGCGGATACGTTCCTGCTGGATGAGTTTAAAGAACAGGGGAATGTCCTTGTTGCAACGGAGGATGGAAGTGTTGGAACAAAGGGCAATGTTCTTGATGCGATCCGGGAGAATGCAGCTTGTGCCGACGTAATCTATGCGTGTGGACCGACACCGATGCTTCGAGCCCTAAAGGCTTATGCGATGGAGCAGGGCATGGAGTGCTATATCTCTATGGAAGAACGTATGGCATGCGGCATCGGCGCGTGTCTGGCATGTGTATGCAAGACAACAGAGAAGGATGCGCATTCCAATGTGAACAATAAGCGGATCTGTAAGGAAGGACCGGTGTTTGATGCGAAGGAGGTAGAATTGTAATGAATACAAGTGTGAATTTGTGTGGTGTTACATTGAAAAATCCTGTGATGACGGCATCCGGTACGTTTGGCTCCGGCGAGGAGTTCAGCGAGTTTGTGGATCTAAGCAGGCTGGGCGCTGTGGTGACAAAGGGTGTTGCAAATGTCCCATGGCAGGGCAATCCGACTCCGCGTGTCGCAGAGGTATACGGAGGTATGCTAAACGCAGTCGGACTTCAAAATCCGGGAATCGAACTGTTCTGCAAGCGGGATATCCCATTTTTAAAGAATTATGATACCCGCATCATTGTAAATGTCTGCGGCAGATCCACACAGGATTATTGCGAGGTGGTGGAGCGTCTGGCAGATGAGCCGGTGGATATGCTGGAGATCAATATCTCCTGCCCGAATGTCAAGGAGGGCGGAATCGCCTTCGGACAGGATCCAAAGGCGGTCGAAGCAATCACAAAAGAGGTAAAGAAGTACGCAAAGCAGCCGGTTATCATGAAGCTTTCCCCGAATGTCACAGACATTACGGAGATGGCGCTTGCAGCGGAGGCTGGCGGCGCAGATGCGCTTTCCCTGATCAATACGATCACCGGAATGAAGATTGATATCAACCGCAGATGCTTTGTGCTTGCAAATAAGACTGGCGGCATGTCCGGTCCGGCGATCCACCCGGTAGCTGTTCGGATGGTTTATCAGACCGCACAGAAGGTATCTGTCCCGATCATCGGAATGGGCGGAATCGCAAGTGCGGAGGATGCGATCGAGATGATCCTTGCAGGAGCAGCCGCCGTTTCCATCGGCACAGCCAACTTCGCAGACCCGAAGATCAGCGGGAAGGTGGTTGACGGAATCGAAGCCTATATGAAGAAGTATCAGGTGGAGGATATAAAGGAGCTTGTCGGTGCGGTACATGAGCGCTGATGCCGGTGGTAATTCAGCTTGCAGAGAGGATCTGACAATGAAGAAAATAAGCATAAAAAGTGTGGCAGTCCTGTTGATCTGCGCATTTTTGCTTGGAACTTCCGCAGAGGTGTATGCACAGTGTGGTGCTGCAGCGGATGCCGGGAATGCAGGTTATGAAACAGAGACGCAGATGCTTATGGTTACGGGCAGGATGAACGCTACACCTGTGCAGATGGATATGGGACTTTTCCGTGGAGAGGTCTGTGACGCAGAAGAACTTGTGAAGGCAAAGAAAAGCTGCGGAACATTGCCGGATGGAATGCTGGACGCCTCAAAAGCATCGGCGGTGTATTCTGATAACTGGGACGCATACTCTTCCAATTTTTATTACAATCAGATGGACGCAGACCAGAAGGAGTTCTGGGATGCGCTCGATGCGCTCTGTCTGAGTTATCTCAAGAAGAAAAAGACGATGACAAGCTATCTGGGGTATTATGTGACAAACTATGTGTATAGCAGGCAGCTTTCACTTGATGAAGCAATCGAGGTTGCACAGATTTTTCGTTACTCAAATCCGCAGTATTACTACCTTGAACCGTTAGTGCTCTATGCAACAACACAATACCGCGCAGGAGTGTCATTTGTCGTCTATGATGCATTTGGGAAGGGGAGTGACAGAGCCGCCGCAACCAAGGCATTCAAGGCAAAGATCGAGTCCTGGGTATCCATGCTCGACGGATACGGAAGTGACTATGACAAGGCAAAGGCGGCACATGATATTGTCTGTGCCAATACCACATACAACTATGGGGTACTGGATGCTACAGGTGCAGTCGATGCCTTTGCGGAGCAGGAGGCACTGACACAGAGCGCATACAGTACACTGTGCATGGGAAGCACAGTCTGCGCGGGATACGCGCAGGCATATGAGATGCTTTGCAATGGGGCAGGTGTGGATGCTGCTGTGGTCACAAGCGCGAACCATGAATGGAACAAGGTGCGCATGAACGATTCCTGGTACAATGTAGACTGCACCTGGGACGATCAGGAGAGCGCCTGCTATGATTTCTTCGCGAGAAGTGATTATGCGTATGACAATGTGCTGACCAATGCGGGCAGCCATGTGGAGGAGAGCCGGTGGGATACATATATGCCGAAATGTACGCTCGATTCCGGAAGCTGCGGTGCTACGGCAGGCACACTGCCAACGGTCACGGGGACCACAGAACCCGTGCAGATTCAGGTGGAGAACACCTATAAGCATGATAAGACAAGTGATGAGGACTATGTGAGCGGTTACAAGATCACACTTTCGACCACCACACCGGACGCGGTGATCTACTACACAACGGATGGAACTGTGCCATCTCCGGCATCAACGAGATCCTGCCGGTACAGCAAGCCGTTTCAGATCACTTATGCGGATAAGCTGATGGCGATTGCGGTATGTGACCAGCAATATGATAGTGAAATAACTGCGGATGAGAGCTGCCCGGCATTAGACTATGCCATCCATTATAAGCTAAACGGTGGCAAGAACAGTGCGGACAATCCGGATTTCTACAAGATTACGGACAAGACGATCAAGCTGAAAAATCCAACCCGTACCGGCTATAAGTTTGGAGGCTGGTACGAGACGAAGAAATTTAACTCATCCCGGATCAAGAAGATCGAATCCGGCTCCCAAGGAGCAATCTGCCTGTATGCAAAGTGGACTCCGATTGCCTACAAGATCAAGTTCGATGGCAACGGAGCGACAAGTGGTTCCATGAGTGCAAAGAAGTGCAGGTACGGAACCGGTTATACGCTTTCTTCCAATAAATTTAAGCGCAGTGGGTATGTCTTTGCCGGATGGAGTACAAAGAAGAACGGAAAGGGTACGATTTACGCGGATAAGGAAAAAGTCAGGAATCTTACGGATGAGTCCAAGGGAATCGTCGTACTTTATGCACAGTGGAAGAAAAAGTAGAATATTGCATTTGATGACAGAATATGCTACAATAGCACCAAATTATGGGGGATAGAAGTGTCAGAGTGGACACCGCTATCTCCTTTTTGCTTGATCAGACAGGGTCAGAGGACAAAGAAGTATGACATATATCAATGAGTTGACAGAAGATCGTTTACAAGAGTACATCAGGCAGCAGGAGTTTCAAATGTATCTGCAGCCGCAGTATTCGATTACGGGAAATACGATTGTCGGAGCTGAGGCGCTGGCAAGATGGAAGCATCACGGGGCATTTATCTCTCCGGCAGAGTTTATTCCGGTTTTGGAACAGAGAGGGCTGATTGCGCAGCTTGACAGTTATATCTGGGAGTGTGCATTTGCACTTCAGGCACAGAAGCAGCAGGAGGGAATTGCACTTGTGCCGATTTCTGTTAATGTATCGCGAGAGGATTTCAGCGAGATCGACGTGTATCAGACACTGACGGATCTAAGCAGGCGTTACGACGTATCGCCTGCATTTATCCATATCGAGATTACGGAGTCCGCGTTTGTCAACGACAAGGAGGCAATCTACGAGAAGGTAGGGGAGTTAAAGGCTTACGGTTTTATGATTCTGATCGATGACTTCGGGAGCGGATATTCTGCACTCAATACGCTAAAGGATATCGAGGCGGATATTGTAAAGCTCGACATGAAGTTCTTTAATCTGACCGAGAAAAATGACACAAAGGGACGCAATATCATCTGCTCCGTAATCCAGATGACACAGCTTATCGGACTTGGAATCATCGCCGAGGGTGTCGAGAATACCGACCAGCTTGATATCTTAAAGGAAGCAGGCTGTGATCTGATACAGGGCTATTTCTTCTATCGCCCGATGAGTGTGGAGAAGTTCGATACGCTAATGAGGGGAATCCAAAAGAGCTGTCCGAGAAAGAAGGGGGATGCCGCCACCTTTGGCAGGGAGTGCTTTGAAGAGAGTCGCAAGCTGTTGGATCAGGGGGAGTATGACAATGCGCTGACGCTTGCAAAACGTGCTGTGGAGCAGATCAGCCCGAACTCGGAGGCAAGATTGTATTGTGATCTGGAGAACCTGATCGGTGTAATCTACGGTGCGATGGGCAATGAACTGCTGGCGGTAGAGCATTATCTGGCAGGACTTTCCGTATCTACCAAGAATGATTTCTCGGTGGTAAGCGGAAAGCTGTACAATAACATCGGTTCGGAATACCAGAGCTTAAATGACCATGAGCATGCAATCAAGTATTTTGAACTGTCTGCAAATGAGCTGGTGCGAGAGAACAATGCCGGACATGAAAATTATGAGCTGCGCGCATTCATAACGAATATGAATCTGTGCGTGGAATACGATGCACTGAAAAAATATGAACGCGCAGAGGAATACTTAAACCGTGCGGGTGTATATATGAACCATCCGAGCATCGAGAATAACCGTTTCCATTATCTGACGGTACAGAGCAACCTGTTTATGAAGACCGGGAGGCAGGAGGAAGCACGGAAGAATTTCCCAGCACTGCTGGAACTGACGCTGAACGCGGAGGACCGTTCGGACTTCTGGGGTGATATGGAGATGCTGGGAAATCTGGCGTTGGAGCTGCGGGAGTTTACCGCCATGAAGCGCATACTGGACAATATGGACCGGCAGCTTAAGCTGTTTGCGGAGGGACAGATTGGACTGGATATTCAGGTAAAGATCCAGGAGATGCGTCTGGCATACTGCAATGGAATCGGGGATCCGAAGGAGCTTCGCAAGGCGGAGCTTGCATATATTGAACTGTGCAAGAAGCAGTATCTGGAGGGAAAGCGTACCAGAGCGGCAGCCATCGATTATAAAATCCAGTTAAATTCACAGTATGAGGAGAATGTCCTCTACCGCAAGCAGATCGATATCGACCAGCTTACTGGTGTCGGTAACCGCTATAAGCTGGAAAAAGATTATAAGATGTTAAAGAGAATCTGCGATGAGAGAGGCGGCAAGATCGGCATCGGCATTATCGATCTGGATTACTTCAAAGAGGTTAATGATACCTACGGACATTTACAGGGAGACTACTATCTGAAGGTGGTCAGCCAGGTGATCAAGAAGATCATCGCAAGCACCGGAGGAATCTACCGTTACGGCGGAGATGAGTTCGTTGTGCTGCTGGTGGATGTGGATACATCGGCGGTTGAGCAGATCGCCAGGCAGATCCTGGAGAACACTGAGAGCCAGCAGCTTTGCAATCAGGCATCGGACAAGAAGGTGCTGACGGTTTCACAGGGATATATCGTGCTGGATCAGATCAAGAATGTAGATATCTGGCAGATTCTTCCATATGCGGACAGGCAGTTGTATTTCGTCAAGAATAACGGCAAGCATGGCTACAGGATCACGGATGAAATGAACGGCTGATCGCAGCAGATGATTATGTTATCAGGTGCGGGAGCACATGATATAAAAGTAATTTTTTAAGGAGATTAGAACATGCAAAAGAAATTCAGAAACACCAGATTTACTTCCTTGCTCCTTTGTATGATGCTTACTGTGGCAGTGGCACTCACTACAATCGGATGCGCAAACAACAAGTCGGACAGCACGACCACTACAGAGTCACAGAGCGTAAGTGAGAATGCCGGTACACAGACAGCGGACGATACCGTGGATACGGAAAACACGGATGATTCCGCAGCTGCGCAAGTCACAGAGACAGATGCTGCCGCGGATGCAGAGAGCCTTGGAGAGGGGGCAGTCCAGTTTACCTTCACGGTGGTGGATGGGGATGGCAACGAGACCAGCTTTGACATCCATACAGACGCAGAGACCGTAGGAGCAGCTTTGCTTGAGCAGAACCTGATCGCGGGTGAGGACAGCGAGTATGGTCTTTATGTAAAGACCGTCAACGGAGTTACCGCAGATTATGATACTGACGGAACCTACTGGGCTTTCTATGTGAATGGTGAGTATGCAATGACCGGTGTGGATTCTACCCCGGTTGAGAATGGTGCCGTTTATGCATTTAAAGTAGAGAAATAATGAAACTTACGGTAAGGGAGACGGCAGTATTTGGAATGCTGGGAGCACTCATGTATGTCTCTAAGGTGATTATGGAGGTTGCTCCCAATGTCCATCTCTTAGGGGTATTTACGATTGCTTTTACGGTTGTCTACCGCAAAAAGGCATTGTATCCGATTTATACCTATGTAGTGTTAAACGGGATCTTCTGTGGCTTTGCAACGTGGTGGATTCCGTATCTGTACCTGTGGACACTGTTATGGGGAGCGACCATGCTCCTGCCGCAGAAGCTCCCGAAGAAGGCACAGCCGATCGTCTACATGATTGTCAATGCCTGTCACGGATTTTTGTTCGGGACACTTTACGCGCCTGCACAGGCACTGCTATTCGGGATGGGATTTCGCGCAACGATCGCGTGGATCATCGCGGGACTACCCTGGGATTTTGTGCACGGAGTCAGCAATTTTTTCTGTGGACTGCTCATTGTTCCGATCATTTCGCTCTTGCGGATGCTTGAGCGGAGCACGACACGCAAGTGAATAAGAATGTAAAAATGCTCCGCAGGGATGCGACCCGTGTGGAGTTGAAGATGCACTTGCGTGCCCACACGGGCGCGCAAAGAGTCACAAGGTGACTCTTTGTTCTAGACTGTAATCCTTTACTTTGCTAAATAGCCATTTACAGATGATGGGTAAATATGGTACGATAAATTTGTTGTGAATATTTAGAAAAAGGGAGCGAGTAAAAATGGAACAACTAAAGAAAGAACTTTTACAGTTCGGATGTAAAGGGAAAGTTGTAGCAATCGTTCTGCTCGTGCTAGGTTTACTGAACGTAGGGCTCGGTTTTTGCTTGCAGAAGACAGACTACGCAGCGTTTGATCCGTATGGAAAGGCACATGAATATGAGCAGCTGGATGTTGTCTACGCGATGGGACCTTTCGCAGATAACGGAGAGCAGTATTGCTACGTCATGGAGGATGCGGACGGTTACTGGAATCTTGTAGCAACCGGAAAGAACTGTCCGGTTCCTGTATATGGCGAGGATATCATGGATGATGATATCGAGGATCTTACCCCTAAGACCTTAAAGGGAAAGGCAACCTCTATCCCATATAACATGGCTCAGTATCTGGTAGAGTTTTTCCAGGATGGCGGATATGATATAACCTTGAGCGATTATGAGGATTATTTCGGATACTATTATCTGGACACGACAGATACTTTCTCATCCGGAAGCATTGTCTGCTTTGTATTCGGCGGAATCCTTGCATTTCTTGCTTTGATCTGGGTAATCTCATTTGCGGGTAGAAAGAAAAAGGTGAAGCAGCGCATTGACGAGCTGGAGCAGCAGGGACTGTTAAACCGGCTTTATGCGGATTATTCTATGGGACAGTACCAGTGGTATAAGTATATCAAGCTCGGCGTTTTTGCACATTACGTTGTTGATTTTGGAGCGGTCAAGGAAGGCTTTGAGATCTATCCGCTGGAGGATGTCACGAACGTATTCCGATGCAATATGGTCAATGGCGAGCCAACGGCCGAAAGCTATATCGCGCTTGAGACCTTAAACGGTCAGCGCAAGCTGCTCACACCGTGCACAGGCGAGTTAAGGGAATTGCCGGAGGCAATCGATCAGATCAAGAGAAGCATTATGGGAGGTGCAAGATGGTAATTGTATATGGATATCAGACGCGCTTTAAGCGCGAGGGAAACGTTGCACCTGCCAGATGTAACAATTGTGGACATGACGCGGCACAGTCACTCTGCCGTCAGACATTTCGGATCACGCTTTTTGGAATACCGATCATAAGCATTCCGAGGAAGCGGGGAATCATGTGTGAAAGCTGCGGAAATATCATTCCGCTTACAAAATCAGAGTATAAAGAGCGCAGGAAAGCGGCAAAGTATTCATAAAATAAGAGGTGAGTAAAAAGACTTCATTCCGAAAGCGTGGATGAAGTCTTTTTTTACAGGGGAGAAAAATGCAAAGTGTACAGCTTGCGGCAAGCGAAATATGGGTCACTCTGATATTTGGCGTGATAATGTTCTTATTCAGGAGTGAACTTAAACAGAAAAAGGTTACAAAAATTCTCATGATCGTATGTATCACCAGACTGGTCAGTGATGCTATCTCATCCGGACATTGCCGAACAACAGAAAGGCAAATATTCCGATCGTTGCAATGACGGCGAACGCTTTTGACGAGGACAGAAGAAAAGCCTTTGAATGCGGCATGAACGGACACATTGTAAAGCCGATTGATATGAAAGCAATCGCAGCGATACTCGATCAGATCTTTAGCGAAGTAAGATAACAAACAGGCGCACCATGCAGAAAATGCAGGGTGCGTTTTTGTTTATACTTTTTTAATAAAAAAATTAGCACTCACCTCTTGACAGTGCTAATAAACGGGTGTATAACGTAGGCAAGAACAAAGGAAGGGAACAAAAAGAGAAAAAGAAACATCGAATGGAGTTCCTAAACATCCCGGTTCCAAGATCATATATGACCAAAGAAACAAGGTAACAATTAACAGATTTAGAAAAAGGAGAGATGACTTATGTTAATGCCTAGTATTTTTGGAGAGAACTTATTTAA
>ERZ1034998.379-NODE-379-length-29530-cov-39.626056_pt1 | contig 29530 bp, 33 predicted proteins | sample MGYA00520621_ERZ1034998 | MGnify/ENA primary metagenome ERZ1034998 (study PRJEB33766, sample SAMN09781748) | gut metagenome | biome: gut microbiome | host: Homo sapiens | place: Madagascar | study: EMG produced TPA metagenomics assembly of the PRJNA485056 data... | reverse complement strand
TTTAGATCTGTCAATCATTGTTGCACATGCTCTAAACTCGTTGTAATCTGATGCTAAGATCTTGATTGGTCATCTTAACTTAATGACATTGGATAAACAGTGGCTTTTATGATTTAGTCACCGCCTCCTACTCGATTTGTAAAAACACAAAAAATGATCCTGCTAGATTGTGCTTAAAATCGTTATATGATAAAATGAATTATCTTAATCGTGCAATTCCATTACACTGGAGGGAACGAAAAATGGTAAAAAACAATTTTGAAAAAGAAATAAAGATAAAATGCTTAGAGGAAGATACTACACAAGCTGAGATTGCGGAAAAGGCCGGAACAACAGGCTCTTATGTCAGCCGCTTGATCAACAAAAATGATGGGATTATAAACAAGACTTTTGTGCGCCTTCTGGAAGAACTTGGATACGACGTTGAACTGACATATGTGAAAAAGGGGGCTTAATGTAAATGGTGAATCTGAGTAAATTAGAAGAAATCAAAGATCTACGAACAGTATGGCCGCACGAGGCTTTGGATTTCACGCCATGGCTTTCACAGGATGATAATATTGCACTTCTTGCAGATGCTGTAGGCCTTGATATTACAGTAGATGAAACAGAATCCTCTGTTGGAGACTTCAATGTGGATATTTTTGCTTCTGAAACTGGAACCAATCGAAAAATCATCATAGAGAATCAGCTGGAGGATACCAACCATGACCATCTGGGCAAGCTGATTACTTATGCATCTGGTAAGTCGGCAGATGTGATTATTTGGGTGGTAAAGCATGCACGTGAAGAACATAAGGCGGCAATTGAATGGTTAAACAACCACACCGATGAAAAGGTGGGATTTTTTCTTTGTGAGATCAAGTTGTATCGAATCGGCAATTCGGAACCGGCGGTAAAGTTTGAAGTTATTGAAAAACCGAACGACTGGACAAAGGAAGTAAAGAAGAGTGACTCTGCAAATGCAACTCAGCAGCAACGCTATGATTATTGGGTGGCATTTCAGGATTACGCTTTCCAAAATGCACAGTTTGCAAAGAACTTCAATCGCAGAAAACCGTCTATGGATCATTGGATGAACTTCAGCGTAGGTTCTTCTGCCTGCTATATTGCTGTATCGCAGATTCAGAAACGGAATGAACTGGATGTGGAACTGTATATCAGTGAGGATAAAGACCTGTTCCACTCTCTCTTCGATAATAAGGATGCCATCGAATCCGATGCCGCTTTGACCTTTGACTGGCGGGAACTGCCGGAGCGCAAGGCAAGCCGCATCGTTATCGAGAAGGGCGTGACCTTCGGAGACAAAAGCCAATGGAATGCACAGTTTGATTGGATTATTGATATCATGCTTAAAATTAAGAAAGCGTTCAAGAAGTATTTATAATTTATTCTATTTGAGGGAGATGAAACAGAATGGGCGAGAAAGTATATAAGCCAATTGTAAAAGATGGGAATCACTTCCTCCGTTCCAAGGACAATCCAGACCGCGTGAGAGGATTGACGCGGGATGAGAATGGTCTATCATATGCCGGGAATATGATGAGAAAATCGGACACCTGGCGCTTTCAATAATAAAACTGGATCTGGATGATGGTGTCAAGGTTAATTATCGTAAGGTTCAGACGGCATCAGATGGTAAATTCTATGAGATACTGGCAGATTCTAAGAACATTAAGGCAAAGGAAAAGTAGCTGATGGAGAAATAAATGCAAAATTTGAGTATATTTGACATAAATATTTCATCAAAATTAACAGGAATATTTGAACAACTTCAATCGACTTTACGAAAATTTGATTTTAGCGATATAGAAGAAAAAGAACTATATTCAAAAGTTCAATCAATAAATCCGAAACAAGATATTGTTTTGGAGGATATAGAATGGTTATATGAAGATTATGAAAAGCTATCAGATGTATTTGATGGATTAGATTCGGATTTTTCATTTTTGGATTCTGAGCTTGGCAATTACTTAAAAAAGATCATATATAGCCGAAATATTGCAAAACGAGAAAAAATAGTTATATTGATATCTCATATTGAAAAATTGATTGAGGAGTGCCTTGATGAATCATTTGGAAAGAATGGAATAAAACAAGAGGTAAAGAATGCAATCAATTCAAAATCGGATAAGGTAACAGGTGCTAATATAGGACGATGCTATATATTGGCAATAACCAACATTGTTTTTGCAAGGACGGATGCTTTTAACGATGAAATAGATAAAAGAATTCCTTTTAGAAATCATATATTGCACAATGGAATATATCAATATAGTGATAGCGAAATCTCGCAAATGTATTTTGTATTGCTGTCATTTATTAAGAATATTCTGATTGGTGGATGGGCAATTAAGTATGAAGCTTTTGATTAGAATTGGAGGTAGAATTATGGCAGAAGATAAGCTGTTTTCCGGCGAATCAAAGAATATAGAGTACAAGGTTACTGTATCAGAGAAAAGCGAAAAATACATGAAAACAGTGGTCGCTTTTGCCAATGGCAGAGGTGGAAAGATTGTTTTTGGAATAGATGATAAAACATTAGATATTGTTGGAATGGATGTAGATAATATCTATAAAACCATGGATGCCATTACCAATGCTATTTCTGATGCCTGTGAACCTGCAATCAGACCGGATGTTGCGTTACAGACTGTTAAGGATAAGACTGTGATTGTAGTGGAGATTCTTCCGGGTGCACAGCGTCCATATTATATCAAATCGCAGGGAATGGTGGATGGTACTTATGTGAGGGTATCCGGTACAACTAGACATGTGGAAGGATATATGCTGAAGGAACTGATTTTAGAGGGACAGAATCGCTATTTTGATAGTGAGATATGCCAGAATATGCCTGTTTCCGACAGCGAGATCGAGGAACTTTGCAAAAGTATGAAAGAAACTGCCTTGAAAAATACATGGCAGGATAGTGAGAAAGCAAAGATAAAAGATGTAACAAAGAATACATTGATTTCATGGGGCGTGTTGAAGGATGCAGAGGGTAAGGTATATCCGACAAATGCCTATGCACTTTTAACAGGCAAAATGCCGCAAATGCCGGTAATTCAATGTGGTGTGTTTAAAGGAACGAATCGTGCACATTTTGTTGACCGTAGGGAATTTGAAGGCTCTATTCAGGAGCAGATGGAAGCAGCTTATCAGTATGTCCTTGAAAAAATCAATATGGGAATGACTATAATGGGGATGTACAGACAGGATGTATATGAGCTTCCGACAGACAGTATTCGTGAGTTAATTGCAAATGCAGTGGCACACCGCAGTTATCTTGAGCCGGGAAATATCCAGGTAGCATTGTTTGATGACAGATTGGAGGTAACTTCTCCGGGAATGCTTTTGAATAATGTTACCATTTTAAAAATGATGGAAGGTTATTCAAAGCCGAGAAATCCGGCAATTGCCAGAGCTTTTGCGTATATGAAGATTATTGAGAAATGGGGAACCGGAATACCGAGGTTATTTGAAGCCTGTGAGGAGTATGGACTGCCGAAGCCAGAGCTGATTGATTTTGATGGCGATTTCAGAGTAAATATGTACCGTAAGGTAAAAGGTGAGTTTTGTGTCAATGGTGTAACTACCCAAACTACCCAAACGCACCAATCTACTCAAAGCAAGAAATCAACATTATCAGATGATGATAAAAAGATACTGGAATTAGTCAATAATTATCCGTCCATGTCTCAAAGAGAGTATGCAAATGAATTGGGATGGAATTTAGATCGTGTGAAGTATTATTTAAGAAAAATGAAAACACAAGAACTGATTAAGCGTGTGGGTAATAGCCACAGCGGTTATTGGGAAGTGCTGGCAGAGGCGAATCAATTGCAGAATTAAACTTAAAGCAGATTGTTTGAATGCGTCGAAAGAATTGAGTAAGTATGAAGTAGAAACACTAGTAGACTGTGATTCTTTTGCTTGCGTAGATGTACTTCTGATATGCTGGATTGTCGATGGGCTTCGTGCAGAGGTCATAGTAGCCGAGAAGTGAAGGACCGAATCAGTAGGAGTCTATTGAAAGCGCCGTATACCGAACGGTACGTACGGTGCTGTGAGAGGACGGCAGCTAGTGTGCGGATCATATCCGGTGCTGCTTTTGTGCGATTTTCGCTGTGTCCGTATTACCTTAAGATTATTAATTATTTTCATTTAATCACTTCTTTCATTATAATTCATTAAAACCGGTAATCTGGTACATCATTAGAATTAATTTTGCCGACCACTTTTCCGAATACATTCAGACGGTCAGACTCTTTTATCTCAATAGGAGAGTATTTGCTGTTTAGTGATACGAGATAGAGTCTGTCTGCATATCTTTTCAGCTTTTTGATATAAGCCTCATTGTTCAGTCCGAATATACCTATCTCACCATCACATAGGGTATCCTGCTGTGATACCCACGCAATCTCTCCGCTGTGAAATTCCGGCTCCATACTGTCACCACTGACAATTACATCATCCGGAGCTTGCAGGAAAGCCACTGGCAGTAGGCGGTGACCAGGAGGCAAGACATGGGATTGATGAGTGTTTAGAAGTCAAGGCAGGAGTTTTTATATTGTACATCAAAGTAGGGAACAAATGGTAATTATAACCTATTGCAACATTTAGTAAAATAATCTAAAATTATATAAAATAATTGCTTTTATTTAACGATTAAGCTAAAGCCCCGGACTGTTTGATACAGTTTGCGATAAGGCTTCGTCAGCGTGGAATGATATTGAAAAATAAAGGAGATTATTATGTTATGAAGGACAAAAGTGAATGAAGAGGGAGGCTTATACAATATGGCAGAACCTATGGAACAGCCAAAATACGTGTTGCAGTTTAAAGAAGGCAGCTATGTGCCAAAGCATGAATCAATATTAAAAAATATAGTAACAATTTTGCTTATTGCCTATGCTTTGATTTATATAATTATATATTTTGCTTTTGGAAAAAGCGCAACGAAAGAGATACCATTTTCAGTCTGGATTTGTGTTGTGGCTGGTGTTATTTACAGGATTTCAGTTGGAGGCTTTGTGATGAAACCATATCCAAGTGAATTATGGTTTTATGATAATTATATGGTGCATTGCAGGGTAATTACTTATTACAGCAAAAATAATGTTAGAAAAGAGTATTATAAATTTTATTATAAGGATGTAAGACAGTTGCTTTTTAGAACACCATTATACAAGGTTGAGATACATGGAGTGACGGAGGCTACATTTTATAAATATAATAAGGATGGTACATTAAATACTGTACCGCAGAAGAATATTACATGTGATGCACATTCTTCATTTTATACAATGTTTAATCCGGAAATTGATTTTGCAAAGGTATTTGAGACACATACACCACTAAAAATAGAATATCAGGATGCTTAAGAAATAATATAAGGATAAGTAGGAAAAACTTTTCTAGGGGAGGAATCATGATGATGGAAACAAAAGAAATTTCGGAATTGACGCGGTCGAATCGCATTGCGATGCTGGCACATATCAGTACGGTAACGGTTATGGTGTTTTTTATGATATGGGAAAGCGTAAGAGGACAACTGTCTCCGGTATATATGACAATCGCTACGGTCGTTGGTGTCATACCTTTGATTGGCGAGGTGATTTGTTGGAAAGGTAATACGGAACATGCGATGATCAAACATCTGGTTTCCTATGGATTTGCATTGTTTTACACAATATGTCTTTTTACTTCACCGACAAATCTGATTTATGTATTTGTAATTCCGATGATTTTTGTTGTCACCATTTACAGTGACACACGTTATCTTCTTCTGATTAATACAGGTACCATATTAGAGAGTATCATTGTTGTTGTGATCGGTGCGACAAAAGGCGGTTTTGGGTATCATGGAATCGAAGCAGCAGTTGTACAGATTGTTGTTATGATCATGGTTGGAGCGAATTCTGTTTTGACTACAAAAGTGATTCGCGAAAACACAAAAAAGAGATTTACAGAAGTGGCGCAGGCAAAAGCAGAGGCTGAAAATCTTCTGGAAAGAAATGAGGAACTTGATCAGCAGCTTTCCGGCAATATTGCAGATATCAATGTACGTTTCGAAAAGCTGACAGCGGCATCTAAGACAACGACTGAGGCAATGCAGGAAGTATCTGCAGGTGTTACTGATACCGCAGAACATGTGCAGAATCAGTTGGAACAGACACAGGCAATTCAGGATAAGGTGGATGAAGTTGCAGCCGCTGTGGAAGAAATCACAAACAGCATGGCGCTTACTCAGAAAGCGTTAGCGGAAGGCAAACAGGATATCGAGCACCTGGCATCGGAAGTTGAAGCGTCTGTTGATAATGGAACCGAGGTTACAGAAAAACTGGAAAATCTGAACCAGTATATGGATGAAATGAATTCCATTGTAGAACTGATTGGAGGAATTACGAACCAAACAAGTCTTCTTGCATTGAATGCGAGCATTGAAGCAGCACGTGCCGGAGAGGCAGGAAGAGGATTTTCTGTCGTTGCAACAGAAATTTCCGGTATGGCAACGAGAACCAAAGAAGCAACCGTACATATTACAGAGTTGATCAGCAACGTGTCCAATGCAATCATGGAGGTGGTCGGTGTTGTCTCCAATATGATAGATGGAATTAACGAAGAGAAGACTGGTGCATCAAATGCAGAAGAAAGCTTTGAAAGTATCGAGGACAATACGCAGGCAATTCAGAAAAATGCAGATACTCTTTCAAGAAGCATTTCCGAGTTGCAGAATGCAAATAAGGAAATTATAGATTCCATTCAGACAATCTCAGCGATTTCTCAGCAGGTATCGGCGCACGCAGGCGAGACGATGCAGGCAGAGGAAGACAATTTGAATGTAATGCAGGATGTAAGTGCAATTATGCAGAAGCTGGCAACACTGGCTGCCCATTCATAAAGGAAAATAAACAACACTGGAAATCAAGGCAAATCATAAGCAGGTGGTAATCGATGTCACAGATATGGAAGGATTACCTGCTAACGCAGGAATAAATACTGTGACGAACTACATAAATGGACTGAAAAATGTCATTTCATCACATAAAAGTGGTGAAATGGCATTTTTTTTAGAAAAACAAAAACAAATAATCACACAAAATCTTGTAAAAGGTGAAGATGCTGTAACGGTCATGATAAGACGGTCTGGGTTGTGATTCAGGGACTTGTGCAGACGCTTCTGGTGAGACTTCCGCTGGCGTATTACATGAGTATCCAGCCGGACGCAAGCCTTACAAAGATAGGACTTGCGGCTCCGGTGGCAACTATTTTTGGACTTGTGCTTAATGTGATTTTCTATTTGTGAATGAATCAAAAAAATGTAAGTGTAGACGAAGAATAATATTTTCTAGCTAAATACATTGATAAAATCGTACAAAATGAGTATAATAATAGTACGAAGAAAGGAAGTGGTGATATGTCAATTACAGCAACTGAATTGAAAAATAATCTTGGAAAATATTTATTATTATCTGCAAAAGAAGATGTTTTTATCACAAAGAATGGAAAAGTAGTGGCAAAACTGACAAATCCACATCAGGATAGAGTAGAAGTAGCAAAATCCCTGTTTGGAATCTTACCAAAGGATGCAGACCTGAATGAAGCAAAAGAAGAAAGGCTTGGTGCAAAATAGATGAGGATTCTTGCAGATACAAATGTGATAATAGATGCCCTGACTTCAAGAGAGCCATGGAATAAAAGTGCAGAAGAAATATTTCTTATGGCAGCAAATCATACAATCGAAATGTACATTACTGCAAGTTCAGCAACAGACATCTATTATCTTATAAGGAAACATTTGCATAACATAGAAGCAGCAAAGATGATAATGGGAAAGCTTTATTCATTGACTGGAATATTAGAGGTTACAGCGGATGACTGCATGGATGCACTTGCATCTGCAATCAGTGACTATGAGGATGCAGTTGTTGAAAAGGTGGCATCCAGAAAAGATATGGATTATATTGTCACAAGAAATATAAAAGATTATCAGGCAGGTGGAACAAAGATAATTCTGCCAGATGATTTTGTGAAACTTGTTGAAGAGGAATAATTTTTACCACTTTTTGGAAAAACTGCAAAAAATATAGCGTCTATTGTCTGATCAGTATTTGTCACAAGGGTGATATTGTTGTATCACAGGATTATGGTGTGGCTGCAATGGTACTTGGAAAAGGTGCTTACGCAATTCATCAGTCAGGGAAATGGTACACAAATGACAATATAGACCGTATGCTTATGGAAAGGCATCTAAATAAGAAAGCACGGAGGGCATCCGGAAAGAATCATATAAAAGGGTACACGATGTCCAGTGGACATCGGTTCTGTGCGGACCGGAGCGGAAGCGGAGACCCGAAGAAACGGACGTCCGAGGATGATGAACATTTCAGCGAGTCATTTGAGAAAATGATACGCATGGCAATTCAGAACAGGGAAGGCGAAAACAATGGCAAGCTGGTTATTTCTCCGATTGTAAATGGATAATGGAAGTGAAGTCTGATGATTAAGCAAGAATGGTATAAACAGCTCTTTGAACACCTCGAAGCCTCGAAGTTCAGGAGCAGATTTTCATTCCTTGGTTGACATCCCATCTGCCGTTTGCTACACCGATATCACATATTTGGGAATGTAACCGGTTGGGGGCGCACCCCTTCAGTCTGTGGCTTTCTGGTTGCAAAAGCAATAACCAACTAATATTTCAAAGAGAAGGTGTTTTTCTTGTAAGAGAGGACACCCTCTTTTTGTAATTTACTCAATTCATTAGATAGAGCACTTCGGTCTGCATTCAGATAATCTGCCAGCCCTTGTCTGTCGTAAGGGATTGTAAATGTGTTAGAACCGGCACGCATAGATTCGCCAGACAAGTAATTAAGTATCTTGTCACGCAAATTTTTCTTAGAAACATGATCTATTTTGTCCATTAATCTTACATTTTTTCTTGCTATTATCTCTAAAAGGTTATGAATCAATCTTGTATGGAAACTACAAGATGAAGAACAGGTTGTAATAATATGATTTATATTGAAAAGCATGACGGTGAGATTTTCATTGGCAATAACACTGATTTGAGCAGGAACACTACTGATGCAGGCATAGCTTTCGCCATAGAGCATTCCTGATGATAGTTCTGTAATAATATTGCGATTCCCCCAAACATCATCATTTATTATGAGAGCCTGACCAGATAGAATCATGCCGATAGTCTGTACCTTATCTCCACTTCTTAGCAGATATTCGCCCTTTGAATAGTTTTTTATGCTGACAGATAGACATTTAAGCATAGAAAGAATTTCTGCTTCTGAAATTCCTTGAAACAAAGGTGTATTTTTTAAGATGTTAATATATTTTTCCATGAGATATTTAATCCTTCTTTTCATATTTTCCTTAGTATATCACAAAAATTGAAAAATAAAACAAAAATGTTGTATAGACAACAGAATTATTGTTATGAGCTTGATATAGTATCATTAAGCAACAGAAAATAATGAATAAATCAATATAAAAGGAGAACGACATGGAAAATAAGATGTTTTGTTATCAATGTGAACAGACAGCAGGATGCACAGGATGTACCGGAAATGCAGGAGTATGCGGAAAGTCCGCCAATACTGCAAGATTACAGGATGAGCTTACAGGAGCATTAATTGGACTTGCTCGTGCAGCCGAGGGCAATGAGCACCTTGTAACTGAAGAGATGAATCAATTAGTTCTTGAGGGATTGTTTACAACTATTACAAATGTAAGCTTTAATGATGAGACATTAAACCTTTTAATTAAAAAGATAGAAGACACAAAAAAGAAATTAGTACCAAATTGCTTTACATGTTCCGGCTCATGTGGAAAAAACAATAATTTTGATATGAATACTCTCTGGACTACTGATGAAGATATTCGTTCATTAAAATCCTTAATACTTTTTGGAATTCGTGGAATGGCTGCATATGCATATCATGCAAGTGTGCTTGGATATACCGATGAAACAATCAGCAAATTCTTCTATAAGGCACTTTTTGCAATCGGAACGAAAGATTGGGGAATGGATGAACTACTTCCTATTGTATTAGAGGTTGGAGAAGTAAATTTAAGATGTATGGAGCTTTTAGATAAAGCAAATACTACAACTTATGGAACTCCTGTACCAACAAGGGTACCTCTTACAATTGAAAAAGGACCATTTATTGTTATTACCGGTCATGATTTAAAGGATTTACAACTTTTATTAGAGCAGACAAAAGATAAGGGGATTAATATTTATACACATGGCGAAATGCTCCCGGCGCATGCATATCCAAAACTCAAGAAGTACTCTCATTTAAAGGGAAACTTTGGTACAGCATGGCAGAATCAGCAGAAAGAGTTTGATAATATTCCTGGAGCAATTCTTTATACAACGAACTGTCTTATGCCTGTAAAACCAAGCTACGCAGACAGAGTATTTACAACAGAAGTGGTATCTTATCCGGAAATTGTACACATAGGAGAAGAAAAGGATTTTACACCGGTTATTGAAAAGGCACTCGCCTTAGGTGGATATACCAAAGAACGGCATATGACCGGAATCAATGGTGGAACACAGGTAACAACCGGTTTCTCACATGGAACTGTATTATCTGTAGCAGATCAGGTGATTGAAGCAGTAAAGAATGGAGATATTAAACATTTCTTCCTGGTTGGTGGATGTGATGGAGCCAGAGTAGGAAGAAACTACTACACAGAGTTTGTAAAACAGTCTCCTGCAGACAGCATTATTTTGACGCTTGCATGTGGAAAATACAGGTTCAACGATTTAGATTTAGGAACAATCGGAGGACTTCCAAGAATCATGGATATGGGACAGTGTAATGATGCTTATAGTGCAATCAAGGTCGCAATCGCTTTAGCAGAAGCATTTGAATGTGATGTAAATGAACTACCACTATCAATGGTACTTTCATGGTACGAGCAGAAGGCCGTATGTATTTTACTTACACTTCTTTATCTTGGAATAAAGAACATTCACCTCGGACCAACATTACCGGCATTTATTTCGCCAAATGTGTTGAATTTCCTGGTAGAAAATTATGGTATTTCTCCAATAAGTACACCGGAAGAGGATCTAAAAAAGTTATTAAATAATTAATCAGGATGGAACGGAAAAAGATACTAAATTTACAATTAAGAGATATTTTTTCTTAAAATGAAATAGGTGAAAGGTGGGAAAATATTATGAGTAAAAAAATTGATTTAAACTGGTCGGTGTATGATATTACGAAAACTTATCCGGAAGTGATTGATATTATGGTAAATCTTGGGTTTGACGAAATTAAGAAGCCGGCCATGCTAAACTCTGTCGGACGAATTATGACAATTCCTAAGGGAGCAAAGTCAAAAGGAATTTCGATTCCGGTTGTTATAGCAGAACTTATAAAAAATGGTTTTGAAATTACCGGTAATATGCCGGATATTTCTTCTATGGCGAGCAAAGAATTTCAAGTCAAAGAGACCGGCAATACAGAATTGCTGAAGGATTATTTAAAGAGGCTTGGAAATGGAGAAGATTTAGAAAGTGTTAAAAAAGATTTTGTTAAAAATTTTTCTGATGTAGATGCTTCTGAAATTATGAAGGCAGAGCAGGAACTTATAAAAGAGGGAACACCTATTACAGAGGTACAGAAACTGTGTGATGTGCATAGTGCATTGTTTCATGGCTTAACTAAAGAAGAAAAAATAGCAAATGCTGAAAAGGCAGTCGAAGAATCTTTGAAAAAAGAAGAAGCATCTGAAATGAAAACTATGCCGGATGCATATGTCAGAAAACATGAGCTTGCAAAAGCACTCAGAGAAACAAAGGGGCATCCTCTTTATTCTTTTACAGAAGAAAATGAAAGGTTTAGCAAAGAAATAGCAGATATCAGAGGTGCACTGGAAAAGGGCGAAGATGTAAGCAAAAAAATATCAGATTTCAGACAAATAGCAACACACTATGCAAAAAAAGGTGATTTGATTTATCCACTGCTTAAGGTTCGCTATGAAATTTCAGGACCATCAGACGTTATGTGGAGTGTTGATGATGAAATTAGAGATGAATTAGCAGCAATAGATAAGGAATGCAATCATGACAAAGAATGGATTAAAAGAGTACAGGCTGTTTTAACAAGAGCGGATGAAATGATTTATAAAGAGGCTAATATATTGTTTCCTATCTGCGCAGTGAATTTTACAGTCGAAGAATGGTATGGAATCTATGAAGATGCCAAAGACTATACATTAGTGTATGGCATTGAGAATAGATGGGAAGAAGCAGAAAAATATATTCAGGATAAAAAGAATCGTCATGAGGCGGCTATTTATGAAGGTGAAATAGTAATGGGCGGTGGACATATGAGCGTAGCACAGCTGGAAGCTATGCTTAATACGTTGCCAATAGAGATTACATTTGTCGATGATAATAATATAAATCGTTACTTTAACGAAGGAGCGAAAGTGTTCAAACGCCCTGGCATGGCAATTGACAGAGAAGTATTCTCTTGTCATCCGCCTAAGATAGAACCAATGGTTCGTTCCATTATAGAAAGTTTTAAAAATCATACCATGGATAGCGTTCCGGTTTGGATGGAAAAGCAAGGTAAACCATTTTTAGTTACTTATTATGCAGTGAGAGACAAAAATGATATTTATCTTGGAACAGTAGAGGTGGTACAGGATATGCAGTTTGCAAAAGAGCACTTTACAAGTATTCATGATTAAGTATTTTATCAGTTATATCTGATAAAAACGGATTTACAATGTTGGAAATGAAATAATCAGACGAGACCGGAACGATGTTTTCCGGAAGCGGCATTGTAAATGATCATAAGATGCTCGGACTGCCGGAGGAGAAACACTTCATAAGGGAAGTATAGAAAAGATACAGGTTTTAGAGGAAGAAGTATGGCAACCTTAAAGGATGTGGCAAAGGAGACAGGGCTGACGGTAAGCACTGTCTCCCGTGTATTGAATAACCGTGGATATATCAGCCAGGAAACAAGAGAAAAAGTATATGACGCGATGAAGAACAATTACAATTTACCCACTTATAGAATTACCTGTATAGAGTTGAGACTATGAAGAAAAGTCTGTAAATTAGATTCTTCTATGATAATGATGGGCGAAAGGCTTGAAAAATCAGCTTTTCGCCCTTTGTTTATATATAACAGTTACTAAAACGCATTTCAAGAGCAGGCGGTTCTGCCGCCTGTTTTGCGATGGAATATTGCCTATTCTGGATGTTTCTGTGATATACTTATACGTGGTAGTATCAGACCGGAAAGGAAATATTATGTTACAAAAATTATATGTTTTTTTCAGGAAAGAAACCGTTTTGTCAATTGCAGTGATCCTGGCGCTTCTTTCTATGTTCTGGGTCAGACCGGATAAGGCTTATTTTACTTATATCGATTTCAGGACTCTTGGGCTCCTCTTCTGTTTGATGGCAATTGTAGCTGGTTTGAAGGCTGTTGGTGTTTTTGATATACTTGCCAAAAAATTGCTGATGGGAACATCGGGAACTGTGGGTGTGATCAGGCTGTTGGTACTCTTATGTTTCTTCCTGTCAATGGTGATCACCAATGATGTGGCATTGATTACTTTTGTTCCTCTTGCACTGATCATTGTGCATAAACTGCCAAAGGAACTGGGCAATTACTGGCTTCTTAAAATAGTAGCCATGCAGACAATCGCTGCTAATCTTGGAAGCATGCTCACACCAATCGGAAATCCGCAGAACCTTTATCTATATGCCAGAGCAGGGATGTCCGCGGCAGAATTAATAGCCCTGATGCTTCCCTATTCCGCCACAGCACTTATCCTTCTTCTGATATGGATACAGGTAGCCGCTGCCAAAGCACCTCACGTATGCGGTTCCGAAAAAGATAAAACTCTTTTGGGATTCTCTGACAGAAAAGAAGTTAACATGGAATACCTGTCCGCTTACCTGATCTTATTTACAATCTGCCTGCTCACTGTTGCACGTATCATTCCATACCAGATTCCTCTTGTATTGGTTCTTATATATATGCTGCTAAGAAACAGGGAAAATATAAGCAGGGTGGATTACTCCCTGCTTGCCACCTTTATCGCATTATTTATTTTTATCGGCAACCTTGGAAGGATTCCGCAATTCAGCAGTTTTCTGGAAAGAATCATGGCAGGAAGGGAAACACTTACTGCTGTTCTTGCCAGTCAGATCATGAGCAATGTTCCCGCTGCGCTTCTTTTATCCGGCTTTACAGATAATTACCGGGCTTTAATTGTCGGAACCAATATTGGAGGTCTAGGCACTCTGATTGCATCCATGGCAAGCCTGATAAGTTTCAAATATATTGCAAAAGAAAACAGGAATCTGAGAGGGAAGTATTTGGGAATATTCACAGCCTCCAATATTATATTCATGATATTCATGTTAATATTGTATTTTTTTCTTAGATAAAGGCTTTCCCGGAATTACAAAAGCTATAGCAATTCTTTCTTCGCAAAAATTCTATTATGGTTTTTGGGATGAAAGCATATTGGTAGGATTGATGGACAAGATTATGAGTTGCCAACAGGAATTGGTACCGGAACATTCTATCGAATGATAAGAGAATAGGAGAAAATGAGCCTTGAGGGCAAGGCTCTAAGGGAGAGAGAAATCTATGATACGAGAAATTGAGAATAGAAGAAGTATAAGAAAATATAAACCAGATGAGATCGAAAGAAAGTTAATTGAAGAGATCATATACAGTGCTTCCCTTGCACCATCTGCTAAAAACAGGCAGCCTTGGAAATTTATTGTATATCAGGGGAAAGAAAAAGATAAACTGGTTGATGTCATGCGTCATGGTATAAATTCAGAAAAAACGACTCATGAACTTATGCCGGAATGGGCATTTGCCATACCGGATGCTGAGAATACAGTCAGAATCATGCAGGAGGTCCCATGCCTTATAGCAGTGCTTAATACCAATCAGCATACTCCATTTGCAAGCATTGAAAATGAAAAGCGAATTGTTGAAATATGTGATTCGCTGTCCATAGGTGCAGCGGTTGAAAATATGATTCTGACAGCAACAGGGTATGGATTAGGTACTTTGTGGATTGCAAATACTTGTTTTACCTATAATGAGCTGATGGATTTTATCGGAACAGACAGCCAGTTGACAGGAATTGTTGCGGTTGGCTTTGCCGACGAAGCTCCGGACAAAAGACCAAGGAAACCATTCGAAGAAATCGTTGAGTACAGATAGGCAAATTTAAGTTTGACGAGGTAAATGTAATGAATGAATTAGTATATAGAAATCTATCCGAAGATGCAAAACGACAAATATGTGCATGGAAATATGGCGGAGAATACGATTTGTATAATCTTCCTGCTTATGAAGAAATGCAAGTTCGACAGATAGGATTCATGAATCCCAAAAGTGAAAAAAATTATTATGGTTTTTGGGATGAAAGCATATTGGTAGGATTTGTCAATATATTGGAGGAAAAAGAAGAGGTATTTATTGGAATAGGCGTAAATCCTGATTTTTGTAATAAACATTATGGTCAACGAATGCTCTTGATTACTTATGAGATTTCAAAAAAGTTATATCCTAACAAACCGTTGTATCTGGAAGTTCGTACATGGAATATCAGAGCGGTAAAGTGCTATCAAAAAGCAGGATTTAGGATTGATGGACAAGCTTATGAGTTGACAACAGGAATTGGTACTGGAACATTCTATCGAATGATAAGAGAATAGGTTAAATTCTCTTATCTCCATAAACGGTATACTTGTTCCGCAGTATCCGCCAGGTTTCTCTTCGCATTTTCATTCTTCATGGCTTCTTCCAGCGTGGTAATGCCTCGTAAAACCGGGAAGAATGCGTCAATTCCATGCTCGTTACATTCTCTTGCATCCCGTTCTACCGATCCTGCAAATGCGATCACTGTCTTTCCGTATTTTTTAGCCAGCTTTGCTACTCCGATCGGCGCTTTTCCCATCGCCGTCTGTCTGTCCAGTCTTCCTTCTCCCGTAACTACCAGATCCGCATCTTTGATATATTCTTCCAGCTGTGTCTCCTCCAGTACGATCTTGATCCCGGATTCCAGCACTGCATTGGTAAATGTTAAAAATGCGAATCCAAGTCCTCCGGCAGCTCCGGTTCCGGCCTGTTTTGCATTTGCTTTCGGAAATTTTTCTTTTGCCAGTGCCGCATAATATGCCAGCCATTTGTCCATCTGCGTGATCATAGATGGCGTTGCTCCTTTCTGCGGTCCGTAAACAGCACTTGCTCCCTGCTCTCCACACAGCGTATTTGTTACATCACACGCAATCCGGAACTCACATTCTTTCAGTTCTGGTATCACATAGGTATCCGTGATCGTCTCCAGTTCTTCCAGACCTCTTGCACCAAATGGTACCGGCTGTCCATTCCTGTTCATGAATCCGAATCCAAGTGCCTGCAGCATCCCGATACCTCCGTCATTCGTTGCACTGCCTCCGATTCCGATGATAAATCTTCTACAGCCTTTTTCAATCGCATCTTTGATTACTTCCCCGACACCGTAAGTCGTTGTGTAAAGTGGATTCTTCTTTTCATCCGGCACCAGTGTAATTCCCGCTGCTCCTGCCATCTCAATTACTGCCGTCTTGCTGCTTTCAATGATTCCATATTCACAGACTACCGGTGTTCCAAGTGGTCCCGTCACCTGAATCTCCTGTTTTATGCCATTCATTCCGGCAACAAGCGCGTCTACCGTTCCTTCGCCTCCGTCTGCCAGAGGTCTGATCTGCACATCCACATCTGAATCTACTCTGTGTATTCCTTCTGTTACTGCAAGTCCTGCTTCCATCGAAGTCATACTTCCTTTAAATGAATCGATTGCTGTTACAATTTTCATAGTTTGCTTCCTCCTTATTTTCACAAATTTTCGTTATTTGTTTTGTGTTATTCACTGACTGTTTCCTGCGGTTTCCTACATCTAGGTCTTTTGGATTTATTCATACTATAACAAACTTTTCCAGTTATTTATATGTCCTTTATAATATATTTTTATCTGCATCTGTATCAGAGACCATCGGTGAACAGAGCCAATATGTAAAAAATAAGGCATTTAATGACCAGTATTATAGAGATCTTATTGTAAAGTATCTGGAACAATACGGTTCTGCCAAAAAAAGAGATGTTAGAGAACTGCTGTGGGATAAACTGCCAGAAGTAATGGATGATAAGCAGAAAGAGAGTAAAGTAAAGAATCTTTTAGCTCAGATGAGAAGAATGGGAATAATCACAACAGATTCTGAGAATCAACAGAAGTCATCTTGGATACTTGTTAAGGATTTAAACAAGTAAGAAGCAAATTTTATCCAAGATTTATCCAAGCTGATGCGAAAAAACCTTTAAAAACAAGGTTTTTCTTGGATAAACTGAAATGACCAAAGTTAAAAAAACAAGGTTTAACCAAGAAGATTGACTTTGTAACATGTTGATATTTGGTCAAAAATCCTGAAGTATACAAACAAAAAGCAGAAAAAGAGAATTGCTAATACACAGGACATTTTTAATTACCATAAAAATGATAAAAGAGAGGCAGTGGAAATCCATTGCCTCATTTCAGTATACGACAAAGCTGTCAGAGATTAATACCCGATTCATCGAAAGATATTATCAGAGTCTTTTGAAGAGGCGTGCTGTTATTAAATAAAGGACGTATGTCAAAAATATTGTTGACATATGCCCTTTATAGGACTACCATATAAGAAAATCGAGAAAGGAGCAGTTTATGCCGAGACCACTAAAATGCAGAAAAGTATGCCATTTCCCGAATGTTTTAGAATTTCTTCCGGCAGATGGTACTGAGAAAAGCACACCTATTGTTTTGACCGTGGATGAGTATGAAACCATCCGTCTTTTGGACAAGAAAGGTTATAGTCAGGAGCAGTGCGCAGCATCTATGCAAGTCGCAAGAACAACGGTTCAACGTATTTACGAGATTGCCAGGAAGAAAATAGCAGATGCTCTCATTGATGGACATCCGCTCAGAATTGAAGGTGGAGATTTCAGAATCTGTGATGGTCAGAGCAGTAACTGCAGCTTTGGAGGATGTTACAAACAGGAAATTTACAAAAAATATGCAGCAGAAAAAGGAGAAGGTATCATGAGAATAGCAGTAACATATGAAAATGGACAGATTTTCCAGCACTTTGGACACACAGAGACATTTAAGATCTACGATGTAGAGGAAGGAAAAGTAGTACATTCAGAAGTAGTAGATACGAATGGAAGCGGACATGGTGCATTGGCAGGAGTTCTTAATGCACTAAATGCCGATGTTTTGATCTGTGGCGGAATCGGAGGAGGTGCTCAGACTGCGTTAGCGGCAGCAGGCATTAAGCTTTTTGGCGGAGTTTCAGGAGATGCGGATAAAGCAGTAGAAGCTTTTATCAATGATACACTTGATTATAATCCGGATGTGAAGTGTTCTCACCATGAGCACAACAATGGGGAAGGACATACATGTGGCGAGCATGGATGTGGAAGCCATAGCTGTCATTAAGAAAAATATATAAATACGCCGGTGAAATAATACAGATTGGTGCAGTTCTCTTAGATGAAGGATTCAACAGAAAACGAGGTATTAAAGATGATAAAAATTATATCAGACAGTACATGTGATCTGTCACAGGAAGTTTTAGAAAGATACGATATAGATATTATTCCGCTTCATATTGTAAAAGGAGATGAAGAACTGGAGGACGGACCGCAGATAGACATTCACGCATTGTATGAGTGGGCTGATAAAAATAAGACTACACCAAAGACTTCAGCTCCATCTATAGAAACAGCAATGAATGTAATGCGACCATATATTGATGAAGGCAGGGAGATCATATGCTTTTCCATATCAAGTGAGATGTCGACATCATTCAACGTGATCAGAATGGCGGCAGAAGAACTTGATGCAGAAGATAAAGTTACGGTGATAGATTCAAGAAATCTGTCCACAGGAATAGGTCTGCTTGTTGTTGAGGCGGCAGTTATGGCAGCGGATGGTAAATCCCGTGAGGAGATAAAAACCGGAATTGATGAACTGATTCCGAAGGTAAGAGCAAGCTTTGTTGTAGATACACTTGTGTACCTTTACAGAGGTGGCAGATGCAATGCTGTTTCTGCGCTTATAGGAGGAGCATTGGCGCTTCATCCCATGATCGTTGTAAAGGATGGTAAAATGGATGCAAGCAGAAAATATAGAGGTAAGATAGGTAAAGTCATAAAGAATTATGCAAAGGATCTGGAAGAGGACCTGAAAAACGCAATACCGGATCGTGTATTTATTACACATTCGGAATGTGATGCTAAGACAGTTGAAGGGGTAAGAGATTACATAGCCTCTCTTGGCATTTTTAAGGAAATAATAGAGACAAGAGCAGGTGGTGTGATTTCATCACATTGTGGGCCTGGCACACTCGGAGTGTTATTTATTGCAAAATAATGGAGTTTCATATGGTAAGTACTTTGAAGCTGCTCGGAAAATATAAACATTTTATAAATTATTAGCACTCACTATTGACGAGTGCTAATTTTGGGTGTATAACATAGTCAAGAACAAAGGAAAGGAACAAAAAGCAAAGGCTTTGAGTTCTTGAAACATCCCGGTTCCAAAGAAACAGGTTGACACAGATTTTATAGATTAAGAAGGAGAGATGACTTATGTTGATGCCTAGTATTTTTGGAGAAAACTTATTTAACGATGATTGGATGGATTTTTCATTTCCTGATGTTGACAAGGCGCTTTATGGTAAACACGCAAAGAACGTTATGAAGACTGATGTCAAGGAAACAGACAATAGCTACGAAGTAGATATAGATCTTCCGGGCTTCAAGAAAGACGAAATAGAAGCTAAGCTGGAAAATGGTTACTTAACTATCAGCGCAGCTAAAGGACTTGACAAGGAAGAAAAGGAAGAAAAGGATGGCAAGTATATCCGCAAGGAGCGCTATTCCGGTGCTATGAGCAGGTCTTTCTATGTAGGTGATGAGCTGAAGCAGGAAGATATCAAGGCAAAGTATGAGGATGGTATTCTTAAACTTTCAGTTCCGAAGAAGGAGCAAAAGAAAGTTGAGACCACAAAGCATATTGCTATTGAAGGATAAACTTAATTTAAATCATGTTATGAGAAGTCGCACAGGCCTATGGCCTGGGCGGCTTTTTAAATTAAAATACAAAGGAGCAGTATGATGTTTGCATTAGAGGGAAAGCATAAGAAATGGAAAAATGTCGATAAAGAATGCTATATTGTAATTTGTCTTTCAATCGGATATACTATAGCTTAATTATAGCGGAATGAGGGAAAAATAATGTCAAAAGATGAATATTTAATTACAGATGCCCCCTTAAAGGCATTGACAGTTTTTGCAATGCCCATGATCTTGGGTAGCTTTTTTCAACAAGTATATAATATGGCTGATTCAATCATCGTTGGCCAGTTTGTAGGCTCCTCTGCACTTGCGGCAGTTGGAGCCTGTGCTGCGCTTACGAATGTGTTCATATGTATAGCGCTTGGAGCCGGTGTAGGGGCAGGTGTACTTGTGAGCCGCTATTTTGGCGCCAGGGATTACGGCAAAATGAAAACAATAGTATCAACATCACTGATTAGTTTTCTGGTTTTAAGCGTACTTCTGGGTGTCTTTGGCTTTTTCTTTTCACATTCAATGATGAGCTTGCTACAGACACCTGCAGATATACTGGATGAGGCAGTGCTGTATCTTAGGGTTTATTTTGTGGGATTTCCCTTTTTGTTTATGTATAACATACTTTCAACGATGTTTACATCGATTGGCGAGTCAAGGATTCCGTTGGGGCTTTTGATATTTTCATCTGTGTTAAATATATTTATGGACCTTTGGATGGTGGCAGGCCTTGACCTGGGAGTGTTTGGTGCTGCCCTTGCAACTCTCATAGCACAGGGAATATCTGCAGTGTTTTCACTTTTGATTTTCTTTAGCAGGATGCGCCGGTATAAAAGTCGCTTTGAATGGTTTGACAGACATGAGCTTCATTCTATGCTTCGGATTGCTGTGCCTTCGGTTCTCCAGCAGTCTACGGTGTCAATTGGCATGATGATAGTACAGGCAGTTGTGAATCCGTTCGGTACACAGGCGCTTGCAGGATATTCGGCAACGATGAGGGTAGAGAATGTATTTTCACTGATATTTGTATCCATTGGAAATGCAGTGTCTCCGTTTGTTTCCCAGAATCTCGGAGCAAAGAAGACAGAACGTATCAAAAAAGGCTATCACGCTGCGCTGGTGTTAGACCTGTGTTTTGCAGTGCTTGCTTTTATAGTAATTGAAACACTGCATACTCAGATTTCCTCATTATTCCTGGGCAAAGACGGAACGGCCCTGGCATATCAGGTATCAGGGGATTATATGAGATGGCTTGGTTTCTTTTTCATTTTTATGGGTATCAAGATGGCCACCGATGGTGTGCTTCGTGGACTTGGCATCATGCGTCCGTTTCTCGCTGCAAATATGGTAAACCTTGCAATCCGCCTCTCGGTTGCCTTAATCTGCGCACCGCGTTTCGGTATTGCATTTGTCTGGCTTGCTGTACCGGCCGGCTGGCTTGCCAATTTCCTGATTTCCTATGTGGCTCTCAGAAAATCATGGCCGGCGGAATAGAAGGTACTATAATTCAAGCTTCAGATAAATCTCGTCCCTTTCATCCTGCTCAATTCCCAGATAATGCTGGGTAATCTCATATGATGAGTGATTATAGACATCCATGAGCAGAGCGGGAGGTGTGCCATTTTTCCAAGCGTGATAGCCAAACGTCTTTCTAAGCGAATGACAGCTGATGTGCTCATCCTGCACTGTTTTGCCGGCAGCAGTCTTTACAATACGATATGCCTGCGTCCTGCTTATAGGCTGGTATCTGCAGGTATTCTTGGTAAAAATAAATTCATGGTCATTTGGATTACGTTCATTGAAATAATCTTTCAGAGCATCGGTGGCATTGTAGTTTAGAGTGACATAGTTATTCTTGCCGGTCTTTTGCTCATTGATAAGAAAATGAGTGCGAAATTCATGATGTTTGAAATTGTAAACGTTGTCCCACTTTAATCTAAGCAGGTCACTGATTCTTAGTGCTGTGTTTAATCCCATCACAATTAAACAGTAATTGCGGCTGTTTGGACGGATGTCCTTATAGTACATCCTGAAAGCCGTGAGTTCGTCCTTGTTTCGGATTGGCTGTGTAGTTCCCATTGAATACTCCTTTATAGTAGAAAATGTTATCCGGCACGTACAATATGACAGACTTTCACCCTCAGAATATCCAAAATCCACAACACAATAATGGTAAATTCAAAATAGAAAAAATGCAACATTTTGTAGTAAAATGTTGCATTTTTTGCTTTACACCTACTATATCGGACGCCATTTTCAGAACTTAACCCCTGAAAAATAATTTTTTCAATAATTTTCTTTTCATTTTTCTATCATTTTTTTGTTAGTCTTACCGGATTTAATCATATCTGTATCAAAGATAAAGTAATTCTTGATGAAATATGACTAAATTGGCGTAAACATTTGATGTTTTTTAATCCGCTTCTTTTTTGACCTATTATCAATCCACGAAAAATGCAACATTTTACTACAAAATGTTACATTATTCGGAAAAGCATGGACAAAGCTATTCCCTAGTGCATGGAGGTAGAAAATGCTCAAATTATCATTAAAGGAAGGGCAATATGTGAACATCGGAGACGATATCCGAATCGTGTTCGCGGGCGGAACCGGAAAGCACTGTCGATTACTGATAGATGCCCCAAAAGAACTGAATATCGCAAGATCCAACAACGAACCGAACCCTGCGAAGCGAAAAGATACATATTATCCCGACCCTGAGATTTCCAATGAGGCACAAAAAGAAATACAGCGCATCATCTGGAAGGAAAAAGCGCGTCAGAAAAAGACGCAAAGCAACTAATCATGTTAATAGGCGGCTGTGGCATCTGCCACACCCGGGAAGCCGCTTGTTATAAAAACCGTAGCTGCTTAAATAAAAATAAACACAAAGCAGCTGCAAAACCCTCGGGAAAAGGATTTCCAGAGGTCAAACATAATAACCCATGAATATGGGACAAGGAGGATTATATTATGGTAGTACAACACAACATGCAGGCAGCAAATGCCAACAGAATGCTTAACGTAACAACAAGCGCACAGTCAAAGAGCACAGAGAAGCTTTCTTCTGGTTACAGAATCAACCGTGCAGCTGATGATGCAGCCGGACTTACAATTTCTGAGAAGATGAGAAAGCAGATCAAGGGTCTTGACAGAGCTTCAACAAATGCAGAGGATGGTGTTTCAGCAGTACAGACAGCAGAAGGTGCCCTCACAGAGGTTCACTCAATGCTTCAGCGTATGAATGAGCTTGCAACACAGTCTGCAAACGGAACAAACTCTACAACAGATCGTAAGGCAATTCAGGATGAGATTGACCAGCTTACAACAGAAATTGATCGTGTATCTGAGACAACAAAGTTCAACGAGACATATCTGTTAAAAGGAAATACTGATGGAACTACTTCAAAGGTAAAACTTAATGCACATGATGCAGGCCTTGCTGGAAAACTTACAGATAACGGAAATGGAACAGCAACATTTAAGGCTGATACATTAGCAGTAGGTGACAAAGTTAAGATTGCAGGAAAAGAATATACAATTGGAAATTCAGCAGATTCAGCAGATTATGCTAAGAAGGGTGAAACAGCTGTAAACCCAGTTGGTATTGGTGATTCTGTGACATCAGGAAATACAACGACAAGTATTGTTGCAAAAGTAACAACAGCAACTGCTACAGGTGCTACATGGTCAGATGGTAATAAATTTAAAGATGCAGATGGAACAGAGTGGACTATTGCGGCTACAACAGATGAAACAGCACATACTGTAAAAGCAGCTGATATTGCAAACTATCTTAAGGATGGATGTACAATTGTATCAAATGCTAATACTAAATTAGTTGGAACATCGGTAGTTGATGATCTTGGAAAAAATGAAGTGTCAATTGCAGATGCAACTGGTATTACAGCATTACAGAATGGAATAAAAGCTGGAGATACAGTTACTGTTGGTGGAACAACAAAGACAGTTACAGCAGAAACTCCGAAAACATATGATGAAATCAAAGCAGCAGTTGCAGGTGGAGCCGCTGGAACAACTACAATTAGCATTGGATCTAAACAATATACTTTAGACAAAACTACAGATGCAGCTGCTGGAAAGATTACGCAGGATGACTTTTTAGCATTAATTAAAGATGGCGACAAAGTTAAAGTTGGCGCAAATACATTTACTGCAATTATAAAATCTTCAGATGATGATTCAATCACTCTTGAGGATGCTTACAGCAAGATGGCTAAAGAGCTTGAAACAGCAAGTTCTATCGGTGCAGATACAGCAGCCACTGTTAAGAATAACGGAAACGGAACCTTTGATATAACAAAAGGAACAGTAGATGTTAAGGAAGCTCTTTCATTCAATCTTCATGTAGGAGCTGATGCTGATTCTACAAATAAGATTACAGTTGATATTGATTCAATGAGTTCAGCAGGACTTGGAATTAAGGGTATCAAGGCTGATACGGAGCAGGATGCAACATATGCAATTGATGCTATCGCAGATGCTATTTCTCAGGTTTCTTCACAGAGATCAGCTCTCGGAGCTATCCAGAACAGACTTGAGCACACAATCAACAACCTCGACAACGTAGTTGAGAATACTACATCAGCTGAGTCTCGTATCCGTGATACAGATATGGCTGAAGAGATGGTTAACTACAGCAAGAACAACATTCTTGCTCAGGCTGGACAGTCTATGCTCGCACAGGCTAATCAGTCTAACCAGGGTGTACTTTCACTCTTACAGTAATTTTATAACGCATTTGTGAAACACATGTAAATATAGGGAACTCCTTTGGGGTTCCCTCAGACTGTAGACAAAGTGCTCCGAGAAATTATGTTTCTCGGAGCACTTTGTCTCGCCATTGCGAAGATGTTTTGTTTAAACAAGCATATTTCCACCAGATTTATGACATTTGTAATCCCTATTCCTTCTTACATTTTGCAAGCTTCTTTAAATTCATGCACGCAAAAGTGAGTGCGACTTTCGTTTTCATCCGCGCTTTTCCGTACATTTGTGTATACCGGAATCCATGGTTTTCTTTTGCTGTTCCAAAGATTCTTTCGATAGTTTCCTTCTAACATTTGTAAGCTTATCATAAAGACCTTTAAAAGTTCTGCTGTCATGTTCGTTTCCTGGATTTACTGTGAAATCGATAATCCATCCGTTTTTATCACAGGCAGTTTCAATCCCATAGGCAAACACATGCTTATGTTCGCCCTTTCGGAACCATCCGCTTTCAGGATCTGTTGTACTGCACTTAATAGTTTTTCCGTCTAGCGGAATGTCATCCGTATAGTCTTCAAATTTATCATCGCCATTGGCTCCGGGCTTATTATGATCATCTTTATCTTTAAGCGGTTTCTTTCCATGTTTTTCTCTGTCAGCATTGATATCTTTGCGTAGCATATCGGCATAGAATAAGGATTCTTGCTTTGCAATTCGTCTTTGCATCTTTTTGTTATTAACCCTTGCTTTGACATGCGTTGCATCGACAAAGATTTCTGTTGGATCAACCAATTTGAAGCGGTAGCATTCTTCTAGGATATGCTGAAAAATCTGCTCAAATAGATCTGTATCCATAAACCGGCGGGTATAATTCTTTCCGAAGGTAGAGAAATGTGGAACAGGATCATAAAGTTCAAGTCCAAGAAACCAACGATACGCCATGTTTACCTCAATCTCTTTAATAGTTTGGCGCATACTTTTTATTCCGTACAGATATTGAATAAGGGGAATCTTGATAAGCGTTACCGGATCAATGCTTGGACGTCCCATGCTATCCGAATAAGTATCACGAACAAGGCCATAAATAAATGACCAGTCGATGGCTTTATCGATAATTCGCAGAAGATGATCCTGTGGAACAAGATCATCGATACATACGATCTGCATTTGTTTTCTTACTTTTTCAGTTTCTTGAGTCATCATATGAAAATACCACCTTTTTTGATATCTTCATTATACCAAAAAGAGGCTTAAAAGTCTTGAAAATACTGACTCTTAGCCTCTTTTCATAGAAAAATCCTCGGCAAAATTCCGAGGACTTTGTCTACAGTCTGGGCGGCAGGAAAGACATTTCCTGCCGCTTTTGCTGAACACACAGACTGCCTATGCAAGCGGTATCAGTGAGAGCAAGCTGGCAAAAGGAACAGAAAAGCTGATCGGGGATGCCACAACCTGGCTCATGGTGCTGGCACCGGTCGTTGCGGGACTTCTGATTATCTATTTCTGCATCAGGAGAAGTGCGGCGGACGAGATGGATCAGAAGAAGTGGAATAACCGTATCGTGGTTGCCATTGTGTCCTGCATCGGGGCAGTAATCGGAAGTGCAACCTTAAACATCATTATTGGTTATTACCAGTAATGGAGACAACCTAAAAAACAAATTTAAAATTCGGAGGAATGAACACTATGAGAAAAATCAATGACACTGTGAACAGACTGACTGTAACTGCCTATGTAAAAGGCAGACACATGAGAAAGAAACTGGCAGGCATCTTTACCAGAAAAGAGGGCGAAGGCTTTGTAGATACCGCTCTGAAAATTCTGATCTCCGTTGTGGTTGGTGCGCTGCTATTGGCAGGGCTCTATGCACTGTTTAAGGATACCATCCTGCCTACCCTGACGCAGAGAATCCAGAACATATTTAATTATCAGGGATAAATCCATAATGCGTCTTGCATCTATCATAATTTGGTAGATGCAAGACATAAGCATTTAAGAGAGAAGAATAAGCATTGTAAGATATTTCCATTTAATGTGCAATGTAGTATACTATTAATGATAATTTTGCACAAATGAAAGGAGATATTTATATGCTGGATAATATTAGGGAAATAGAAGAAATGGAAAAAGAAATTATAGCAATGATTGATAACAACATAGAAAGATATTTAAAGGCTAATCCTCATTCAAATTTAGGAAATTATGGATATAGTGGAAAATTATCAGATGATCTATTCTATAAAATTTTGTATTATTCTAATGAAAAAGCAGAAAAAAATGAAGAACAGATTGATGATTGGTTTGAAAAGGGGAATAATGTTGCGATAGTAACTGGCTATATGGGATGTGGAAAAACAACATTTATCAATCATTATTTGTGGAAAAAGAAAAAGCAAGAGAAAAAAATAATTCTTTTCGATTTAGAAAAAATAAATAAAAATACAGAACTTGATATTTTTGTCAATAAATTTGGTATGCAGTTGTATGAAATGTTTAAAGTCAAGGATAAAAATTTTAGAAGTGTATTGAAAAATCTTTATGATAGAAATTTTGATTTCTTTGATATGTATGAGGATGATGATAAACTTGATACTTTTATTTCTAATTATTGCACAGAGTCTACATGTGAGAATGTTCGAAAGCAAAATGCTGAAAATAAATCACGAATATTAAAATTAGATATTGAAAGTATGTTTAGTCTGTTAATACTGTTTGTTTTATGTGAGCAAATTATAGAAAAAAGGAGCCAAGAGTATTTGATATGTTTTGATAATTTGGATGTTGCTTATGAAGGAAAAAGTTTAGAAAAATTTTATGCTGGATTCTTAAATTCTATTGCAAATTGGGAACAAGGCTTGCCACAATTTAGTTATCCGGAGGAGACTATTACTAATCATGAATTATATAATGAATTAAAATTTTTATTTTGTATGAGAGAAACTTCTAAGGCAAAAGTTACAGCATACTTTAAGAAAAAAATAACATCATTTGTAAAGCCTTTTGATATTACAGAAATTTATGATAAAGCTGAAATAATTGGGAAAAGAGTTGATTTGTTAGAACGATATAAAGAAGATGTAGAGCGAGAGGTATTGCTCAATGGAGAAATCATAAATGAGATTTTAAATGATCATTATATTAAATTAAATATTTTTCCTCTATTTAATCATGATTACAGATCATGTATTGGGAATATTGTTTCTCTTTGTTGTGATGAGGAAAATAAAGATATGATAAATGATTACCTAAAACTTAATAATGCCAATATAAGACCGAAAGTTATAAAATATGCTAAATACGGGGCCAGAGGTATTTTGTTTAGACTAATATTTGACTCTTTTAAAAGTGAAGGATATTTTGATAAGATATCTATATTTGATTTGGAAAATACGACACATAAGGAGCAGTTTAGTATACCAAGAATGATTCTTACATATGTTTCGAATGTCCAAACAAATAATGGTCGAGTTACACCAGGAATTGGAGTTAATAATACACCCGTAGCATTAAATAGAATTTACGAAGCATTTGAAGGTATAATAAGTCCAGATTTAATTACTGAGTGTATTATCAATATGTATGATTTGAGAAACACAAATTGGAATCATCTGATTACATTTGACACATTAAGGGGTGATGATGTAGAGCATATTAGAAAAGAACTGAAAAATTATAAATCTAAGCTTTCTAATTATGAGTATTCAAAAGTTTTAATTACTTGTAGTGGTACGGTCTATTTAAGCACAATGGCAACACATTTTGAGTTTTTTGCTTGTAGAACTTGGGGAAGCATAGGAAATCCTTTGTTTTTATCAGCAAATTCATTGAGAGATGAAACAGGAAGATTTGGATTTGAAGATATTGTTGAAAAAATATTTATTCATGTTAAAGAATGTTGTGCACGCATTAAAAATTTTGATATGGAAAAATTCTTGTCAAAATACGATTGTGCTGATAAGTATGCCAATTATCTGGATTCAGAATATGTTTACAAAGATAGAAAAGAAAAAACTGGCAGGATTGTAAAACAATTTCATGGAGAAAAAATAATACATACACATATAAGCTATTTAGATGCTTATAGACTTTATTTGTTAAATTCAGATGAAATAGAAGAGGTTTTGAAACCTGTGGTTAGTAGGACAATAATAGGATACATACAAAGATATATTGATATTTTTGATAATAAAAAGGTTGTGTATTCAGACCAATCTTTGAGAATTGTTGAGAATTATCAAAAGGCAATTCAAAAAATAGAAGGGACGAATTATACGGATAGAGAAACAGAAATTAGTTTAGAAGCTGGATTGGCTTTATAGGAGAGGTACAGAGTATGGAAGAAAAATTGTTAGATGAAATATTAGAACAGCTAAATAATCAAGGGAAAATTGATATATCCATATTGATAATTCTTGGTATTTTGTTTTTTGTATTCGTAGTTAAACTGTTGGCAGATAATTTCTCCACAAGGCAAGCTACAAAAAATGAAAAAAAGGGTGACGAAGAATTATATATAAGTCAAAAACAGTACGAGACAGAAACAATGATATTTCTGGAATTCTCAGAACGTAGGTATAGTATTTGTACTAAAATAAATAGTATATCGAAAGAGAAAGGAAGTATTAATG
>ERZ1034998.378-NODE-378-length-29534-cov-6.155568_pt1 | contig 29534 bp, 27 predicted proteins | sample MGYA00520621_ERZ1034998 | MGnify/ENA primary metagenome ERZ1034998 (study PRJEB33766, sample SAMN09781748) | gut metagenome | biome: gut microbiome | host: Homo sapiens | place: Madagascar | study: EMG produced TPA metagenomics assembly of the PRJNA485056 data set... | reverse complement strand
GGATGAGTGGGGTAAGCTACGGTTCTATTAAAAGATTCGAGACAACCGGTCAGATATCACTTGTGAGTCTTACGAAGCTTGCTATGGCATTAGATATAGCAGGAGATCTGCGCAATATATTTACACAGATTCCTTACCGGGATATTCAGGAGGTTATTAATGAAAGCAGATAATCTTATAAAGGTTTTGTGGGATGATTGTCTTGTGGGAACTTTGGCAATGACGCAGGATCAAAGAGTGGCGTTTCAATATAGTGACGAGTGGCTGGAAAAGGAAGTATCTATTAGTCCGTTTTCTCTGCCGGTGAATGGACGTGTTTTTGTACCGGAAAAAACATATTTTAATGGTTTGTTTGGAATATTTGCAGATAGTCTTCCGGATGCATGGGGAAGACTTTTACTGGACCGGCTTCTCCGGCAAAAGGGAAAGAACCCGGAAACCTATACGGTACTGGACCGGCTGGCTATTGTGGGAGATTCCGGAATGGGAAAGCTTGCGTATGAGCCATATATAGACATCGCACAGGAACATTCTATGGATGATCTGGATGAACTGGCGGAGCAGTGTCAAAAAATTCTGAATACGGAGTATTCTGATAAGCTTGGTGAATTATACAGTCTGGGAGGTACCAGTGGAGGTGCGCGGCCAAAGATCATGACAAAGTACAGAGGAGAGGAGTGGATCATCAAATTTCCGGCACATGTGGATGGCAAAAATATTGGGAGAATGGAGTATGAGTATTCGGTTTGTGCCGGAAAATGTGGAATTACTATGAGCAGGACAAAGTTGTTTCCGTCTGAGAGATGTGATGGTTATTTTGGAATAAAGCGGTTCGACCGGGAGGATCATCAGGGAAAGGTCAAAAGAATTCATACAGCTACGGTAGCAGCATTATTAGAGTTAGATTTTGAACAGCCGAGTCTGGATTATCACAGTCTAATGAAATTAACGAGGTTGCTGACAGCCGATGATCCGATAGAACGGGAGCAGATGTTTCGAAGAATGTGTTTTAATGTATTTGCACATAATCGGGACGACCATTCGAAAAACTTTTCATACTTGTATAATGAAGAAAACGATTGCTGGAGGTTAAGCCCGGCTTATGATCTGACATACAGTAATACTTATTTTGGGGAACATACAACCACGGTAGATGGCAATGGAAAAGATCCGGGTATCTGTGAACTGGTCCGGGTTGGAGTGCAAGCCGGAATGAACAAAGACATATGTGAAGAAATTTCACGGGAAATACAGAAATGTGTTGGAGAAATGTTGGAAGAATATGTATAATATACAAGCTTCGCACATGTAATATATCGATATGTCCATAATATTTAAAAAATGATTTTTGTCAAGAAAAATACTTGACAACATTAAAACGATTGTGTATACTACCCATTGTGTTGTAAAAGCAGACTTTGAAATGGAGGGATAGTGTGAAAATTTAAAATTTTCACCAAGCGAATAAAATTCGCTTTGCAAATCTTGTGCCTGCGGCCCAAAGTTTGCAGTTCTTTGGAAAGGCAAGGTTATTTATATGGCATTTGATAGTTTATCCGAAAAGCTGCAAAATGTTTTTAAGAACCTCCGTAGCAAGGGACGTTTGACGGAGGAGGATGTGAAAGCAGCTTTAAAGGAAGTAAAGATGGCTCTTCTGGAGGCAGATGTAAACTTTAAAGTAGTAAAGAACTTCGTCAAGACAGTGCAGGAGCGTGCGGTTGGACAGGATGTGATGAACAGCCTGACGCCGGGGCAGATGGTGATCAAGCTTGTAAATGAAGAGCTTGTCAATCTGATGGGCAGTGAGACCACAGAGATTGCATTGAAGCCATCCAATGAGATTACCGTCATTATGATGTGTGGTCTTCAGGGTGCCGGTAAAACCACGACCACGGCGAAGATTGCCGGAAAGCTGAAGCAGAAAGGACGTCGTCCATTGCTGGCAGCCTGCGATATTTATCGTCCGGCGGCGATCGAGCAGTTAAAGGTCAACGGAGAAAAGCAGGGCGTGGAGGTATTCTCCATGGGTACCAGCCATAAGCCGGTGGATATTGCTAAGGCAGCAATCGAGCATGCGGCAGCACATAATGAGAATGTTGTGATTCTGGATACTGCAGGACGTCTTCATGTGGATGAGGATATGATGGGCGAGTTACAGGAGATCAAGGAGAACATTGACATAGACCAGACGATTCTGGTTGTGGATTCCATGACAGGTCAGGATGCAGTCAATGTAGCTAAGACATTCCATGAAAAGATTGAGATAGACGGAGTCATTCTGACAAAGTTAGACGGTGATACCAGAGGTGGTGCGGCACTTTCCATCCGTGCGGTGACAGGGTGTCCGATCCTGTATGTCGGTATGGGAGAGAAGCTTTCTGATCTGGAGCAGTTTTATCCGGATCGTATGGCATCACGTATTCTTGGTATGGGCGATGTACTTACTCTGATTGAGAAAGCGGAGGCTGAGATCGATCAGGACAAGGCCAGAGAGATGGAAAAGAAGTTCCGCAAGGCGGAGTTTGATTTCAATGACTTTCTGGAGCAGATCGGCCAGATGAAGAAGATGGGCGGTATCAAGAGCATTCTTGGTATGATGCCGGGAATGGGACTTCCGACAGATCTGGACATTGATGATGATGTGTTTAAAGGGACCGAGGCGATCATTTATTCTATGACACCGGAGGAGAGAGGCAATCCGGCCCTGATCAATCCATCCCGTAAAAAGCGTATTGCGAAGGGCGCCGGAGTAGATATTGCAGAGGTCAATAAGCTGATCAAGCAATTTGAGCAGTCCCGCAAAATGATGAAGCAGATGTCCGGTATGATGTCCGGCAAGGGCAAAAAGAAAGGGCGTTTCGGCGGCGGTATGCCAAAGCTTCCATTTGGTTTTTAAATGGGAGGCATTTATGACAGTGCATTCAGATTCCGGACATTCCGGAATTTGTATATAAATAGTACAAGCAAGATTAGGAGGTGAAAGACATGGCAGTAAAGATCAGATTAAGAAGAATGGGTAAGAAGAAAGCACCTTTCTATAGAGTAGTAGTTGCTGATTCCAGATCTCCAAGAGATGGTAAGTTTATCGATGAGATCGGTACCTATGATCCAAATCAGGATCCAAGCGTTTTCAAGTTTGACGAGGAAAAGGCTAAGCAGTGGTTGGCAAATGGTGCTAAGCCGACGGAGACAGTTGGAAAGCTGTTAAAGCAGGCTGGAATCGAGTAATTTTTTTGACCAGTGAGGATGTGTAGAATATGAAAGAATTAGTGGAAGTTCTCGCACAGGCACTTGTAGATCATCCGGAAGAGGTGGTCGTTACAGAGACTGAGACAGAGAATGAAATTCTATTGGAACTTAAGGTTGCTTCTGATGACATGGGTAAGGTTATTGGAAAGCAGGGCCGTATTGCCAAGGCAATCCGTACTGTTGTAAAAGCGGCTGCCTATAATACGGACAAAAAGATTACTGTAGAAATCGGACAGTAGGTTCGTGAAAAACGCCTGTACATGATTATGTACAGGTGTATTTTTACTTTATGGGAAACTTTATCTATTTTGTTTTTAAGGAGATCAGATGGAAGATTATTTCAGAGTTGGTGTGATTGCCAATACACACGGGATTCGTGGGGAAGTAAAGGTTTTTCCGACAACGGAGGATCCACAGAGATTTAAAGGGATGAAGGAGATCATTCTGGATACCGGAAGTGAAAAAAAGGTTTTGGAAGTTGCTTCCGCCCGTTTTTTTAAGAATCTTGTGATTTTAAAATTTAAAGGGATTGATTCGATCAACGATATCGAAAAATATAAGGGGAAGGATCTGTTAGTGACCAGAGAAAATGCCATTCCTCTGAATGAAGGTGAATATTATATTGCAGACATCATCGGTGCCACAGTGGTTACAGAAGATGGGGCGCAGTTTGGAATATTAAAGGATGTATTAACGACAGGAGCCAATGACGTATATGTTGTAGATCATGAGGGGACAGAAGTGCTGCTTCCGGTGATTCCCGATTGCGTGCTGGCGAGAGATATGGAGCAAAAGATTGTTACGGTCCATATTATGAAGGGGCTAATGTAAAATACTTTTAGGACAGCCGGAGAAGCTGTTATAAAATTCTAAATTTTACATCGTGAGAGGTGAAGCGGATGAATTTTCATGTAATGACATTATTTCCGGAAATGATTGAGCGGGCTATGGGAGAGAGTATTACCGGCCGTGCGATCAAGGCGGGGCATATATCGGTGAATGCGGTTAATATCCGGGATTTTGCCAACAATAAACATAACCGCGTGGATGATTATCCCTACGGTGGAGGTGCCGGTATGGTGATGCAGGCAGAGCCGGTATATCAGTGCTATGAGAGCATTTGCAGATCTATAGGAAACTCAAGACCGAGAGTTGTGTTTATGACGCCTCAGGGACGTACCTTTAATCAGCAGATGGCAGAGGAATTGTCCCGGGAGGAGGATCTGATACTGCTCTGCGGTCATTATGAAGGCATAGATGAGCGGGTACTGGAAAAGATCGTGACAGATAATGTCTCTATCGGGGATTATGTGCTCACAGGCGGAGAACTTCCGGCTCTGGTGGTGATGGATACCATTTCCCGTCTGGTACCGGGCGTTTTAAATAATGGTATGTCGGCGGTCAAGGAGTCTTTTTCGGATAACCTGTTAGAATATCCACAATATACAAGACCGGAGGAGTGGATGGGGGAAAAGGTTCCACCTGTCCTTCTTTCGGGACATCATAAAAATATTGCTGCCTGGTACCGGGAGCAGTCCATCCTGAGAACGGCAAAAAACAGACCGGATCTGTTAGAAAAAGCAGAGCTGACAGAGAAAGAAAGACAATGGCTGATTCAGCAGCTGGAAGGGGAAGAAAGACATCATGAGTAACAAAATATGGAAAGTAACCGTAATGATTCTGATATCTACGTTAATTTTGGTGGAAGCAGCACCGAGACTGCAGCTTTTGGCAGCAAATGAGGATGATCTGGCAACCACAGAGATCACGATAGACAACGGAACAGATGATCCGGATCAGGCAGAGTCTGACGATATGCCGGCTAAGACAGTTAAGCCGGTGCAAACGGCAAAACCGGCACAGGATAAAACAAAACAGAATGTGCCGGGGAGAAAGGATTCTTCATCGGATTCCAAGGCTCATAAAACGTCCGGTCAAACAAAACATGACAAAAAGAAAACACCGGCAAAACCAACGCCGGTTCCAACCTATCGTCCGATCGAGGGAAAGGTTCTTCTGCACAATTCCCGGTACATGACCGAGATTGAGCAGTTAAAAAAAGAAAACAAAAAGATTACCGGCAGGAGATCTGCCCTGATCACAAAGACACAGTCATTAACGGTTCGTCAGGCATATCTCAAAAAGATGCGCCGGGTTATTGGAAACAGTACAATGGCAGTGAAAGTAGCGGCAACCGGAACTGCCGTGTCCCGTGTGGTGTCCTCTGCAGCGGTGCAGGGCTTCGATTCCACTGTGGATCAGGTGGTATATCAGGGATATATTTTGTGTAATCCAAATTATTTTGATGTACTTAGTGTATCCGGAATGGATGCGTTTTTTGAAGAGAATGACACGATTGATCTGGGGACTTATCTGGATAAAGAGATGAGCGAATGTGGGCAGAAGCTGGACCGGTTAAAACGACCGGTGCATAGGATCAAGAAAAAATATGAAAAAATACATTCTCATTATGTAAAGGGAATGAAACAGCATAATCCGGTGATCTTTAATCCCTATGATCTGACAGTGAAAAGTTATGCTACAGTTCCGCAGATGAGAAAAATGCTCAAGGGAAGCGAAATGGTGACATTAGCTCCGGTATTTGTGAAAGCAGAACGTAAATATGGTGTCAATGCAGTAGGGCTTGCGTCTATTGCAGCGTTAGAGAGTGCATGGGGCACCTCCAGGAGAGCCAGGGAGGATCATAATCTGACCGGTTTTGGCGTCAGTGCCGATGATGCAGAGGGAATCAATGCGTCCAGTGATCAGGCGAATATTATGAGAACTGCCCGCTGGCTGGCGAAGAGTTATCTGGCGCAGGAAGGAATTTATCATATGGGAAATGGCCTGCCGGACATTAACAGACATTATTCTGCTTCCTATGAATGGGCCTGGAAGGTGGAGCATTGTGCAAAGCAGATGTTTGAAAAACTGGGAGATTAATATGAAAAAGAAAGCAGGAACAGGAAAGAAGCTCCCTACAATCGGTATGATCGTAACGTTGGTGATATGCAGCATAACGGGCTGCGTATCACCCTTTTCAAATACAGAGAAAAATAAGGATCCCTTATCAATATCCGGCTTTGCGTTTGATACAACCTATACGATCACCATATACAAGGGAGGCAGTCAGGAGATACTGGATCAATGTATTTCTCTTTGTACGAAGTATGAGAAGCTGTTTAGTACCACCCGCAAAGACAGCGAGCTTTATCAGATCAATCAGGTCAGCCGTGAGGCGGCGCAGAGCGGGGGAAAGGATGGCAGTCTGGAGATAAAGATATCAAAGGATATGAAGGATATTCTTCAAAAAGGTCTGTATTACAGCCGTCTTTCCAAAGGGAGCTTTGATATTACCATTGATCCGGTCAGCAGTTTGTGGGACTTTTCATCCGGGAAGGGAACGGTTCCGGATGCTGCAGAGATAGAGAAAGCACTTTCCTATGTGGATTACAAAAAGGTAAAACTGAAAAAGAATTTGCTGACATTGGAGAGATCCGGAATGGAACTGGATCTGGGAGGAATTGCCAAAGGGTATATTGCAGACAGGATCAGGGACTATCTGTCCCAAAATGGGGTCACATCAGCGGTAATCGATCTGGGAGGAAATATTCTATGTCTGGGAGGAAAAAGTGAATCCGATGGGTTCCGGATTGGGATACAACAACCCTTTGCTGATCGGAGTGAGACAGTGAGCGTGGTAAATATTCGTGATAAATCCGTAGTATCCTCCGGAATTTATGAGAGATATATTAAGGCGGAGGATGGCACCCTGTATCATCATATCTTAAATCCGCAAACGGGATATTCCTATGAAAATGATCTTCTGGGTGTGTCCATTATATCGGATAAGTCGGTGGACGGAGACGGACTTTCTACCACGGCATTTGCACTGGGACTATCAGAGGGAATGAAGCTGATCAATTCCATGGATGGCGTGGAGGCTATTTTTATCACCAAGGATGAAAAACTTCATTACTCTGAAAATTTTAAATCATTTATGGACTGACAGAAAGGCATAATAATATTCCGGAATGCATATAGATAGACAAACAGCAAACCATGCAATGCCCGGTCGGCATGTACCAGCGCATTGCCAATGTATTCCGGGAGGTAGCCATGGAGGAATTTCAGGTATATACAGACATCGCCAGCAGAACCAATGGCGAGATTTACTTAGGAGTATGCGGACCGGTCCGTACAGGAAAATCAACATTTATCAAGCGGTTTATGGAGCTTTTGGTGCTCCCTGCCATTACCAATGAGCATGACCGTCAGAGAGCAGTGGATGAGCTGCCACAGTCAGCCGATGGTAAAACCATTATGACTACAGAGCCAAAGTTTATTCCGAAGGAAGCCGTAGGGGTCCGCCTTATGGGAGATAATGAGGTCAGGATGCGGCTGATCGATTGTGTGGGCTATATTGTAGATGGGGCTAATGGTCTCACGGAGGACGGCGAGGAGCGCATGGTCATGACACCATGGTCCAAGGAACCGATGCCATTTACACAGGCTGCAGAGTTTGGAACACAGAAAGTAATCCACGATCACTCCACGGTGGGGGTTGTTGTGACCACGGACGGAAGCTTCGGGGAACTGGAGCGTGGCGTTTATCTGGAGGCAGAGGAGCGGACGATCCGGGAGCTAAAAGAGATTGGAAAAGCCTTTGTGGTGCTTGTCAATTCCATACATCCCTACAGTGAGGAAACCATAAATGTGGTTCAGGAGATCAGGGATAAATATGATGTGGAGGTAATGGCGGTGAATGCCAGCCAGCTTCGCAAGGAGGATATTCTGGAAATTATGGAACGGATCCTTCGGGCGTTTCCGGTAAGCCAGATTGAATTTAATCTGCCGAAATGGGTGGAAATGCTGCCCAATAGTCACTGGCTTAAGGCAGAATTATTTGAAAAGGTGCGTCAGATCCTGGCAGGGATTGCAAAGATCAGTGATGTGACCAGAGAGCATTTTCAGGTAGACAGTGATATGATCAAGGAGTTTCATATTCGCAAGATTGGTATGGAAAATGGAAAGGTATTGATCGACACCCTGTTTGATGATACGAAATATTATCAGATCCTCAGTGAACTGGTGGGAACGGAGATACCGGGAGAATATCAGTTGATCCGCCTGTTGAAGGAATATGCTGCCCAAAAGGAAGAGATTGGCAAGATCGGGCAGGCATGGCAGGAGGTACATCAGAAGGGATATGGTGTGATCACACCGACAACGGATGAGATAACCATTGAGGAGCCGCAGCTCATTCATCATGGCAATAAATATGGTGTGAAGCTGAAGGCGGTGAGCCCATCCATACATATGATCCGTGCAAATATCGAGACAGAGATCGCACCGATCGTTGGCACGGAGGAGCAGGCAAAGGATCTGTTAGATTATATTGCCGAACAGGGGGGACCGGATAAGGATGGAATCTGGGACACCAATATTTTTGGTAAGACGGTACGGCAGCTGGTGGATGAGGGCATGAGTGGAAAGGTCAATAAGCTGACGCAGGAAAGCCAGTTAAAGCTGCAGGAAACCATTCAGAAGGTGATCAACGACAGCAATGGCGGCCTGGTGTGCATTATTATTTAAAAAGAGTATCTAATTGAAACGTAAAAATAGTAAGAAACCGGGGAATTTTAATTGTGAAATTTATTCACAATAGGACATAATAAGTTTACAAAAATTTAATTTTACGGATAAAATATCTTATGTTATAATCGTACGATGAAATGAATCATTTAGTAGAGGAGTGATTTGCAAATGAGACAAAAGACAAGAGGAATCATAACAATGCTATTGTGTGCGTCGTTGACATTGACCGGCTGCAGTAACACAACCGGGTCTCAGAAAAAGGAAGTAAAAAAGGAAGCGGCAGATAAGGAGCAGACCGTGAAGCTTACCCTGTGGGGAGGGGCTGAGGATCAGAAGATGCTCCAATCTATGGTGGATGATTTCAAAAAGGAGCATGCCTCAGAAGCATCCTTTGATATTAAACTGGCAGTAGAGAGTGAAACCACATGTAAGGAAACATTACTGGGAGATGTGGAAAAAGGAGCCGACGTGTTTGCTTTCCCTGATGATCAGCTGCAGGCATTGGCGGCGAGTGGAGTTTTGCAGGAGATCAGGGATGCGGACCAGGTGAAACAGGACAATATCAAGGGGGCGGTGGAGGCTGCATCTGTTAATGATCGCCTTTTTGCCTATCCTATGACAGCAGATAACGGATATTTCTTATATTATAATAAAAAGTATTTCTCCGGGAATGACGTAAAGAAGCTGGATACAATTCTGGCAAAGGCCGAAAAGGTACATAAAAAAGTGACAATGGACTGGACGTCTGCATGGTATTTGTATTCCTTTTTTGGAAATACCGGATTGAAGGCAGGAGTAAATGAGGATGGTGTCACCAACTACTGCAACTGGAACAGCAAAAAAGGAAAGATCAAGGGGATTGATGTGGCACAGGCAATGGAGCGGATTGCCGAAAGCAACGCATTTTTAAATACGACAGACGATAAGTTTCTCAAAGGTGTACAAAATGGCAGCGTGATCGCCGGAGTCAGCGGTGTATGGAATGCCAATGCGATTGACAAGGCATGGGGAAAGAATTATGGGGCAGTAAAGCTTCCGACATATACCTGCGCCGGAAAGCAGGTGCAGATGGCTTCCTTTACGGGTTATAAAATGGTTGGAGTAAATGCGTATTCTTCCGATGTTAAATGGGCAATGAAGCTGGCAGAATGGATTACCAATCAGGATAATCAGACAAGGCGTTTTGCAGAAAGGGGGCAGGGACCTTCCAATATTAAGGCATCCCAGTCCGGTGACATTGAAAAATCGCCGGCTATCCAGGCAGTGATCGCACAGTCTGAGTATGGGTGCCTGCAGCGTGTGGGAGGAAATTTCTGGGATCCCATCTCATCATTTGGCTCGTCAGTGGCAAATGGGACGTTGAGCCCGAAGGAATTACAGAAAGAATTGGATGATATGGTGAAAAAGGTGACGGCGCCGACCGTCTGATGTGATACAGAAAGGAGAAATCAGCGTGAATACAAAAAAGAGAAGATCGAGTATTAAGTTTTTTATTATGATGCCAGTACTGATTTTGGGGATTGTCTCTATTTTGTCTAATATTATGGCGGTGGTGAATATCCAGAATGTCAATGGAAGTGCGGCAAGTATTGCAGATCATGGAATGGATAGTGTGAAGGTGCTGGGGACGATGCAGCAGGAAGCACAGAGTATCCATAATGCAGCATTGTCCCATATTATAGCCACGGATTATAATGTGAAATTAAGTATGGTAGATGAATTAAAAGCACTGGAAAAAAATATGGACAAAAGCATGTCGCAATATCAGAAGTATGTAAGCGACAGTGATGAAAGTACATATGAGGAATTGAAAACCACATATGATAAATTTAAGTCCTCACTGGCAAATCTGATGGCATACAGTGCCAACAACAAATCCGCAGATGCGTATGCTCTGGCAAACGGAGACGTAGCATCTTACGGGGAGAAAATGCAGAATGCAATGACGACTCTGATGGGAAACACAGAAAAGAAAGTGGCAGCGGAAAGAACCGGTTTAAAACGGGTGTATCGCAGTGCAGTGATTCTGAATGGAATTGCGATTCTGGTGGGAATCCTTGCAATGCTGGGGGCATTATATTCTGTGCTGAAACGTATTCTGAAACCGATTACCCGCGCAGAGAAGGATATGGCGCAGATGGTGACGGATCTGGAACAGAGGAAAGGAGATCTGACCAAAAGGATTACAGTTGTATCTGATGATGAGATTGCCAGCCTGTGTGAAGGAATTAACGTATTTTTGTCAAAATTACAGGATATATTTAAGCTTCTTACAGAGAATACACTGAAAATGGATGAGGTTGTGGGAAATGTTATGGGAAGTATCAGGACATCCAATGACAGTGTGACCGGATTATCTGCATTGACAGAGGAGCTTACGGCTACAATGCAGCAGGTAGCAGATAACGCCGCTGCGATCAACCAGAATGCAGAGTCGGTTCGCGGAGAAGTGAGCCAGATTGCAGATCGTTCCAAGGATATCAACACATATTCTCTGGAGATGGAGGAGCATGCAAGTGCCATGGAAGCAAAGGCGCGCCAGAACATGATTTCCACAAAGGAGAAAATGGAGATTATATTAGCGAAGCTGAATCAGGCGATAGAGGAAAGTAAAAGTGTGGATCAGGTAAATAGTCTTACGGATGATATTTTAAGTATATCAGCCCAGACAAATCTTCTAGCTTTAAATGCCTCCATCGAAGCGGCAAGAGCAGGTGAGGCAGGAAAGGGATTTGCGGTTGTGGCGGATGAGATCAGCAAGCTTGCGGCGGACAGCAGAGAGGCTGCCAACAATATTCAGCAGATCAACGGCATTGTCACAGAGGCAGTTCATAATCTGTCGGAAAGTGCCAACGGACTTGTGGAGTATATACAGGAGTCGATCCTGCCGGATTTTGCTGATTTTGTCAGCACAGGAGAAGTCTATCGTGACAAGGCGGGTTATATTGAGAATATCATGAAGGATTTTGCGCAAAAGACAGATCACTTAAAAAATGTTGTGGATGAAATCGCCAATTCCATCCAGGTCATTACAACGGCGATTGATGAAGGTGTCCAAGGCGTGTCCGGTGTGGCAGACAGCACGCAGAATCTAGTGCTTGATATGGAAAATATTTCCGGTAAAATGGATATCAATTATCAGATTTCAGGAGAGCTCAAATCAGAGACAGAGATCTTTTCCAGAATATAATAAGTTCATTGAATTTTCATATATATACGGTACAATGTTGCTCAGAAAGGTGCAGCTTGTACCGTATTTTATTAGGGCATAGGAAAATGCTCGCAATGTAGAGGAAAGCCAACGGGAATTGCTTGGCAGATATTGTGCCGGCGGCTCCGGGTTTGCGAGTTGAGGAAGGAATGTAGGATTATTATGGAAGAGATACAGAGTACATATTATGGAGCATATTATGAACCATTGAAGGAACTGGAGCAGGAAGTGCTTGGGTGGCTTTCGGAACTGGTAGACGGTCTTTCGAACCGGCAGGGAGAGAGACCGGTGGAGCATATCCGCAGCAGGATTAAATCTGCAGATGGAATGCAGGAAAAGTTAGCAAGAAAGGATCTGCCACAGGATGCAGAGACGGCAGTGAGGGCTATATCGGATATTATAGGATTCCGTCTGGTGACCCATTTTGTTGGAGATGTGTATGAACTGGTAAAGTCCATGAAAGCGGATGGCAGATATTTTGTGGTAAAGGAAAAGGACTATATTGCCAGTCCGAAACCCAATGGGTACCGCAGCTACCATGTGATCATAGAATGTCCATTTCCGCCGGCAGCAAAGGGGACGATCCGTGTGGAGATACAGCTTCGGACCATTGCCATGGATTGCTGGGCAAGCCTGGAGCATGAGATGAGATATAAGAAGAATATCAACAATGCGGCATTGATTGAAAAAGAGTTAAAGCGGTGCGCCGGAGAGATGGCATCCACAGATCTGTCCATGCAGACGCTGAGGGATATGATTCGGGAGCCGGGAAAGGTTGGAAAATCATGAAAATATTATATGCAGAGGATGAGATGGGACTCTCGATGGCAGTTTCAGAGGTGCTGAAGATGGAGGGCTTTGAGGTGACGGCAGTGATGGATGGTCTGGCGGCCGATGAAATCCTGCAGAAGGAGCATTTTGATATGGTTGTGCTGGATATTATGATGCCGGGAATGGAAGGAACACAGGTGGCACAGAATATGAGAAAGCGTTCCGATTATACACCGGTTCTGCTGCTGACGGCAAAGGCGGAGACGGAGGACCGGATCGAGGGTCTGAATATGGGGGCTGATGATTATCTGGCAAAGCCCTTTGCCATGGGAGAACTGGTAGCAAGGGTTAAGGCCATGATCCGGAGAAACCGGGAGTATCAGCAGACGGTTTTAAATCTTGCCAATGTGACACTGGACCTGGAGAGTAATGAAATTTCTGCCAAATCCGGCAGCCTGATCCTGAGTGTAAAGGAAGCCAAGTTTCTGGCACTTTTTCTGGAAAAGGAGGATATCAGTTATTCGGTGGAGGAGATTGCCGGTCAGGTTTTTCAGGGGGAGGTCAGTGCAGAGGAAATCTCTCTTTATATGGCATATCTCAATAATAAACTGGTACAGATTCATGGAAATCTGCAGCTTATGATGGAGGATGGAAAGATTTCTGCTGAGAAGAAGGAGGGATAGGCTTGAGAAAATTACGCTGGCGTCTTGTAGGGATTGTTTTTTTCTCTGTCGTAGTGGTATTTGCCATTATGAATTTGGTGCTGATATTCTGTCTGCGCACATACAATAATGATCAGGCGGACCAGATGACACAGATCATCAGTGAAAATGACGGAACAGTTCCGCTGATGAAGGACTATGATGAAAAATCTGTCAAACAGCAGCTTTTTGGCGGAAATTATATTGAGTTTAACGAGGAGTCGGCATTTCGGACCAGGTATTTCTGTGTGGCCGTAAACTCGGACAAGCAGATTTTGTCTGTGGATATGGATCATATTGCAGCAGTGGATGAGAAGAAGGCAGCCCGCATGGCCAAGTTTGTGCTTTTTGTGAAAAAAGATGTGGGAAATGTGGGAAATTATCGTTTCCGAAAGGAATATTCGGATGGAGAGGTCACGGACATTATCTTTTTGGATTTCAAGGAAAGTCAGGAATTTTACCAGCTGGTGGTGACTCTCACAGTAGGAGTGTCACTTCTTTTAACGATGCTGATCACGATCATATTTATCATAGCATCAAAGCGGGTGGTACGTCCCTTCGAGGTGAACTCCCAAAGGCAGAAGCAGTTTATCACGGATGCCAGCCATGAACTGAAAACTCCCCTTGCCATTATTTCTGCCAATGCAGAGGTGTTACAATATAAGGGGGAGCAGAATGAGTGGCTTCAGAATATCGTGGACCAGACCAAGAGGATGGGAAAGCTGATCAACCAGCTTCTGGTATTGGCAAAGCTGGATGAGGTCCAGGAGAAAAATGACCGGCAGGATGTGGATATGAAGGAATTGGCAGAAAAGGCGGTAGAGCCTTTTAATGAGGTGCTGGAACGAAAAAATGTGAAGCTTGTGATGGAACTGGAGGACAATCTGCAGATACGTGCCAACAGAGAGCAGATGGAACAGCTTATGACGATATTAATGGACAATGCGGCCAAATATGTCAGTGAGGAGGGAAATATTACCTGGAAGCTATCAAAGATCCATAAGGGTGTCAGCTTTTCCGTGACCAACACAACAGATCAGGATGATGTGGATACGAAGCATCTGTTTGACCGGTTTTACAGGAATGACAGCTCCCGTTCTTCCAAGACAGGTGGACACGGGATTGGGTTGTCTATTGCAAAGAAGATCGTAGATGCCCACAAAGGTAATATCACGGCGAAAGCAGAGGGGAAAACAGTCACTTTTTCCGGTACGTTGCAGGGATAAAACCAAGGAATGAAAATACAAAGATGAAAATATAAATCCATTTATGATTTGACAAGCTTTTGCCATACTGTTATAATTCTTTTGTAATATATATGTAACATTTGACTTGAATATGTAATATTCTTTATTAGAAATGAGGATTCGTATGTATCGAAAGAATATAAAATGGATTGCGGCAGCAGTGGCAGCCATCGTGATGATAGCAGGAACGGCCAGGATCCATGCAGGCACTGTGGCAACAGAGAAGCCTATGGCCGGTATTAATCTTAGTCTGGACAAGTACAGTGATGCGGTTCTTGCAGAGCAGGAAAAGGAAGAAACGGCACAGCAGGAGACAGAAGTAACAGCAGAGCAGCTTACCTCCAAAGGCGCAGCGGCTATCACAACTCTTGAGAGCACAGAGAAGTCTTCTGACAAAAAAGAAAAAAAGGAGATCAGCCATTTAAAGCTGAATCTGAAATATGACAGGCTTGGTGTGGCAAAGGTAGATTCTTATCTGAACGTCAGAAATAAGCCGGGCGAGAGTTCCAAGATCGTAGGAAAGATGACCAAAAATTCCGGCTGCAATATTTATAAGGTGAATAAAGGCTGGGCAAAAATCGTATCCGGTAAGGTAAAGGGATATGTGAAAGCAAGCTATCTGGTAAAAGACCAGCAGGCAGAGGAGCTTGCAAAGAAGATTGCCAATCTTCGTATCTCTGTAAATACAGAGACATTGAATGTGCGTTATCTTCCATCTACGGATGCAGGGATTTATGATCAGATTTCCGAAGAGGATGAGTATGATATTTACAAGAGAGACCTGACAAAGACCTGGTTAAAGAAATATGTTTCCAAACATTGTAAGAAATCTGATCTGAGAAATATTGACATAAAGGAAATGTACAATAATCTGGAAAACTGGATGTGTATCAGCATTGATAATGAGAAGGCTTTTGTCAGCAAAGATTTTGTAAAGGTTACCTTTAATCTTGACAGGGCGGTATCTATTAATGAATCGGGACTTGCCTCTAAGACATCCTCAGATTCATCCGACTCTTCCAATCTGACCAATATGGTAAGCTATGCAATGCAGTTTCTTGGTAACCCATATGTCTGGGGAGGTACAAGCCTGACCAATGGTATCGACTGCTCCGGATTTGTCATGAGAATTTATGAGCATTTCGGATATTCTTTGCCGAGAACTTCTGCTGCACAGGCTGGAGCCACAAAGACAGTCAGTTCCGGTGATGTTCGTCCGGGAGACCTGTTTTTCTACGGTAGTGGCGGAGTAAGCCATGTAGCTATGTATATTGGCAATGGTCAGATCATCCATGCAAGCAACCCTCGTACCGGCATAAAGATTTCATCGGCATATTACCGGACACCGGTGAAGATTGGCCGTGTGATCGGATAATTTATTGTAAGTGATAAGACTGTTCTGCAAAAGAAAATTTGTCAGAACAGTCTTTTTCTGTTAAACTGTGCACGAAGGCGAAAATATATTTGTGTTCTGACATTATATTTATAGCGAAAGACTTGTAGATGCAGGAAGGGTTGTTGGAATGAAGATTGTGTTATGTGTCGTTGTGATCATGTTGCTGGTCGGAGTAAAATTATATGTAGACCGGAAAAATTATAAAAAACGAATGCGCGAGAGACTTCTGCGGGAATGGGGAAGCCCTATTGAGGATGAATACAGTACAGGAAAGCTTCAGGCAGTTGAGGAGTATTATCGAGACCATGAGCCGTCCGTATTTGTGGATGATATTACCTGGAATGATCTGGATATGAACCGGGTATATCAGCAGATGAATCATACGAAGTCAGCAATGGGGCAGGAATACTTATATTATCTGTTGCGTTGCCCTGTGACAGATCCGAAGGAGCTGGAGGAAAGGGAACGGCTGATCTCCTTTTTCCAGACAGAGGAGGAAGCACGTTATATGCTTCAGGAAGAGTTTGCCACGATTGGAAAGTCGGGTAGTTTTTCTGTTTATGGTTATCTGGACAAGATCAATTTGTTAAAAAAAGAAACGGGTATTTTTTCAATCATTCAGTTTGTGGCATTTATAGGGGGCGTTATATCATGTTTTTTTGTGCCGGATATGATGATCATGCCGACAGCGGTGATTGCAGCAGTCAATATGGTGACATATTATAAAAGAAAAGCACAGATGGAGCAGTTTTACCGGTTATTTGCATTTGTTGTGCGGATGATCCGTTTTTCTGAGACGGTATCCGCTATGAACATTAAGGAATTGCAGCCATATTTCGACCGGATGAAGGAAAAACAGGGCAAGTTCCGAAAATTTTGCCGGGGAAGCTGGCTTGTGGTTGGCGGCGGCCGGATGGAAGGGAATATTACCGATATCTTGATGGATTATGTCCGTCTTTTGACACATATTGATATTATCAAATTCCAGTCGATGGCAAGAGAAGTGCTGCGCCTGCAGAAGGATCTCATGGATATTTATGAGACAGTTGGATTTTTGGACAGTATGATTGCTACTGCTTCTTACCGTGAAATGATGCAGGAATGGTGTGTCCCTAAAATGGAACAGGCAGAAGGAAGAGCGTTTTATCTGGAGGCAGATGAAATGTATCATCCTCTTTTGCAGTCTCCGGTCAAAAATACGATCCATGCACACCGGAATGTTTTGCTGACAGGCTCTAATGCATCCGGAAAGTCAACCTTCATTAAAACCGTGGCGATCAATGCGATTTTGGCGCAGACGGTGCATACTGTGCTGGCAGACCGTTATGAAGCTGTTTATTTCCGGGTCTATTCTTCTATGGCACTCCGGGATGACATTTTGAGCAGTGAGAGTTATTATATGGTAGAGATCAAATCCCTCAAGCGGATCGTAGATCGGGCAAAGGAGGAGGGAGAGCCGGTACTTTGTTTTATTGATGAGGTACTCCGTGGCACCAATACAGTGGAGCGTATTGCGGCATCCACGGAGATCTTAAGTTTATTGGCTCAGAAAAATGCACTCTGCTTTGCGGCGACTCATGATATTGAGCTTACGGAGCTTTTGAAGGAGCAGTATGATAATTATCATTTTGAGGAGCAGGTAGAGGAGGATGATGTGATCTTTGATTACCGTCTCCGGGAGGGCAAAGCTATGACGAGGAATGCCATTAAGCTTTTGCACATGATCGGGTATGACCAGCATATTGTACAGCGGGCGCAGGAACGTGTGGAAAATTTTGTGGAGACCGGAAGCTGGAAAATGTGATCCCGTAACAGGAAAGGAAGACAGATTAAAATGACGAAAATTACAATGTATACAGACGGAGCTGCCAGAGGAAATCCGGATGGACCGGGAGGCTATGGAACGATTTTGTCTTTTGTGGATTCCAAAGGGCAGGAGCATATCAAGGAGCTTTCGGCCGGCTATCAGAAGACCACCAATAACCGAATGGAGATGATGGCAGTGATCGCAGGGATGGAAGTATTAAACAGACCATGTGAGATCACGGTATATTCGGACAGTCAGTATGTGGTGAAGGCGTTTAATGAGCACTGGCTGGATGGCTGGATCAAAAAAGGCTGGAAACGCGGAAAAAATGAGCCGGTCAAAAATGTAGATCTGTGGAAACGTCTGCTGGCTGCAATGGAGAAGCATCAGGTATCTTTTCAGTGGGTCAAAGGACATAATGGACATCCACAGAATGAACGCTGTGATGAGCTTGCCACTACAGCGGCAGATGGAACTGATCTGTTGGTAGATGAGGGAATATAATAACAACAGAATATTCATGGCAGAATACGGAAATAATACATAACAAATTCAGAAAGGAATGGTTATGTATGAAAGGAAAAGTATTTCGCTATATTACCGTATGCTGTGTGTTTCTTGCATTATTTGCCCTTGCCAATTTTTACTGTTATCAGTCCGCCATGAATCAGTTTGAAAAGATGCAGGAGGACTATGAGAGCCGTGTGGGAGAGCAGGTGCAGGTATATGTGGATAACCGGATGGCAGACCGCATGGAGCAGATGGAAAAAAGTGTCCGGGAATCGGTACAGACAGAAAATGTTTCCAAAACATTATCGGATAGTACAGTGTATCAGGTGCAGAGTCACAATGCATTGACGGATGAGACGGTCACGGAGTATCAGACATTGCCGGAGGAGCTGGTGGGTTGTGACAGGGAACAGGCGCAGGAATATTGCAGCAAGTACAAAAAGAACATGTCAGCAAAGGAGTTTTTGGATGGTCTGCAGAGTGTCAGTCTGATCTCCTTTTCGCCGGAGCGGCTGACCATATGTAAGAATTATGATCAGTCAAAGGTAAAATTTCGTTATTATCTGATCTCAGATGGCACAGAGGTGATCGCCTATTATGGAGATATGAAAACCGTATATGAGCATACGGGCATTGCGGTTTCCTCACTTTCCAGGAAAGAAAAGCAGCAGCTGAAAAAGGGCATTGAAGTAAAGGATGAGGAAGAATTGTACGGCATATTGGAAAATTATTCCAGTTGACAGATAGAAAAGAAATGGAGAAAAACATGCAGGAAGAAGTGATCGTGATCGGTGCCGGTGCATCGGGAATGATGGCGGCGGTGACGGCTGCAGGAGAGGGCTGTAAGGTTCTTGTTCTGGAGCAGCTATCGCAGCCCGGTAAAAAGATATATGCGACAGGAAACGGAAAATGCAATTATACCAATGAGCATCAATCGCCGGAATGTTATCGGGGAGAAGAACCGGGATTTATCCGGAAAGCATTGGCGCATTTTTCATATCGGGAGACATTGGATACATTCCGTGGGATGGGAATCCTTCCACAGGCAAGAGACGGTTATTATTATCCGGTATCCGGTCAGGCTGCCTCTGTGGTGGATGCACTGGTACGGCGGATGGAGATGCTTGGGGTGACCCTTCATACGGAAGAGAGAGTACAGCGTATTACAGATAGGACAGCCAAAGATGGTACAGTATATTATCAGGTTCAGACGGACAAGGCTTCGTATGAGACCCGGAATGTGATCCTTGCAGTGGGAGGAAAAGCAGCACCGGTTCACGGCTCCAAAGGGGATGGCTATAAAATTGCAGAGAAGCTTGGGCTGCAGATTGTTTCTCCGGTTCCGGCCCTGACCTCCTGTGTACTGAAGGGAGATTTTACAAAGGAATGGGCAAAAATACGGGTACGGGGCTGTGTGGAGCTCTACAGTAAGGCTGGAGAGCTTCTTGCAAAGGACCGGGGAGAGCTTCAGCTTGTATCCTACGGTCTGTCCGGGATTCCATGCTTTCAGGTGAGCCGCTATGCCGCCAGAGCATTGGAGCAGGGGGACAGGCCATATCTATTGCTTGATATCCTGCCGGATTATCCGGAGGAGGAGCTTTGGGAGGAGCTTTCACGCAGGAGAAAGGATTTTGCGTCATATACAGCAGAGCAGGCACTGGAAGGCATGGTGCATCAGATTCTGGGAAGAGTTCTTCTTAAAAGTCTTGGATTAAAGCCGAAGGATAAGGCGGGAGAATGGAGTGACCGGGATATCCGCCGGATCGCAGACCGTTTCAAACACTGGAAGGTTGGCATTGAGCGGGTCAACGGATTTGATTTTGCACAGGTGACGGCAGGAGGAGTTCTTACAAGTCAGCTTGATCCGGATACCATGGAGGTGTGCAGATATCCGGGGTTTTATATAACGGGAGAGCTTCTGGATGTGGATGGAATCTGCGGGGGATATAATCTCCAGTGGGCATGGACCAGCGGTTATCTCGCAGGAATGGCAGTTGCGAATCAGGAAAGGAATGCAGGAAGATCATGATCAAGATTTCACAGATCAAGGTTTCTTTGGATAAAATTTGTCAGAAGGCTCCGGCAGAGCTTGTCAAAAAAGGAATCATTGGAGAGGAAGAAAAGCAGCTTGTCCGGCGGGCAGCAGCAAAGAAGTTACATATCAGGGAGGAAGAAATTAAAGAATTTCAGATTCTCCGGAGATCGATGGACGCCAGAAAGAAGCATCAGATGCAGTATATCTATCAGGTGGCTTTTCAGATACCTCATGAAGAAAAGGTACTTCGCCGTTATGGAAAAAACGATGCGGTAATATGGAAGGGATTCGGAAACGGGGCTGCTAAGGAGTCAGAGAAAGAAGCTGTGAATGCAGCATCTGTACCAGATATTGGACAGAGAAAACGACCGGTCATTGTGGGAATGGGACCGGCCGGATTATTTGCGGCATTGGAGTTAGCAGAGCATGGGGTCGCACCTCTTGTACTGGAGAGGGGCTGCGAGGTAGAAAAACGCCGGAAAAAGGTGTCCCGGTTTTGGGACACCGGCGAGCTGGATGAAAACTGCAATGTACAGTTTGGGGAAGGGGGAGCAGGAACCTTCTCGGATGGAAAGCTGAATACACTGGTCAAGGATCCCACAGGGCGGGGCAGAAGGGTAATGGAAACCTTTGTGCGGTTTGGTGCCCCGGAGGAAATCCTTTATCTGCAAAAACCACATATTGGTACAGATCTGTTGGGACAGGTCGTACGAAATATCCGGGAACATATTCGGGAGCTGGGAGGAGAGGTCCTTTTTGAGACACAGTTCCTCCGGGCAGTATGGCAGGAGGATACGCTTGAGGAAATCGTATATCTTCGGAATGGCAGAGAGGAGCATCTGGAATGTGACACTTTGATCCTGGCAACGGGGCATAGTGCCAGAGACACGGTAAAGACGTTATATGACAGCGGAATCCTTATGGAGGCGAAGCCATTTGCGGTAGGAGTACGGGTGGAACATCCACAGGAGATGATCGGTCGGAACCAGTATGGAGATCTGTACGAAAAACTACCCACTGCAGATTACAAGCTGACCTACAATACCGGAGAAAAACGAGGCGTGTATTCGTTCTGTATGTGTCCCGGTGGATATATCGTCAATGCCTCTTCAGAAAAGGGACGTCTGGCGGTAAACGGAATGAGTAACCATGCCAGAGACGGGCGCAATGCCAACAGTGCCATTGTAGTCACGGTGGATCCTTCTGATTTTGGAGGACGTGATCCGCTGGCAGGGATTGCCTTTCAGAGAAAATGGGAAGAGGCGGCGTACAAAGCCGGTCAGGGAAAGATCCCGGTACAGCTTTTTGGTGACTTTTGTGCCGGAAGGAAAAGCACCGGACTGGGACAGGTGATTCCGTCTATTAAGGGACAATATGCGCTGGCAAATGTCCGGGAGGTCATTCCGGGCTTTGTGGGAGATGCCATTGAGGAAGGCTTTGGAGCTTTTGACCGACGGATTCATGGATTTGCCCGTGAAGATGCGGTTCTGGCAGGAATCGAAAGCAGAACATCTTCTCCGGTGCGGATATGCAGAGATGAGTCTTTGCAGGCAAATATCCGGGGGATTTATCCATGTGGAGAGGGTGCCGGATATGCCGGCGGGATTACCTCTGCCGCGATGGACGGAATCCGTGTGGCAGAGAGCCTGATCAAGTGAAAATAAATAAGAAATGGAGATTATCATGGACGAAAAGGGAATTCAGAGAATTAATGAACTGGCACATAAAGCAAAAGCAGAGGGGCTTACCGCTGCTGAAAAGGCAGAACAGAAAAAGCTGCGCCAGAAATTTCTGGCGGATATCCGCGCAAATGTACGGTCACAGTTAAATAATATTTCTGTCATCGAAAAGGATGGCAGTATTACAGATCTGGGAGAGACTATTGGCAAAAAGAAACCGATCCGTCTGGAGGATGCGGAATGACGAAGGAGGAAGCCAGAGAGATTATGAAAAAGCTCCGCCGGGAGATGAGCGATCAGGAGCGCAGCCGTCAGAATCAGGAGATTCGTGAGCAGCTTCTGGCAGATTCCGTATGGAGGGAGGTATCCTGGTTTTATCCGTTTGTGTCCTATGGAACAGAGGTGGATACAAGAGAGCTCATCCGGGGGCTTTTAGCTGAGCAGAAACAGGGACGCCGGATTCATGTGGCAGTTCCAAGGGTTGCCGGCAGGGAAATGGACTTTTACGAGATCCACGATATGACCGATCTGCAGCCCGGTTATCAGGGAATTTTGGAGCCGGCAGAGTATTGCCCGAAAGTAGAAGCAACGGAAGGAATGATGCTATTGCCGGGACTTGCCTTTGACAGAGAAGGACACCGTGTGGGATATGGTGGCGGATATTATGACCGTTATCTTGCCCGTTTTGAGGGGACGTCTTTACATTTATATGCGGTCGCTTATGACTTTCAGATCGTGGATCATATTGAGACCGAAGAGCATGATATTCCGCCACACAGAATCATCACTTCACAGAACAAACACAATTAAAACACGTTTTCTTCATAATCACATCACAAAGGGAACATAATTCGTTGCTAGAATGACATCATAAGATAAAACAAACGGCGATATAATGAGTTCTAAAGAACTCATATCAGGAGTTTAGCCGTATTAGAGAAGAGTAAGGAACGGAAGGGAGAGATTGTGATGAGAAAACAGGATTTAGCAAAGGTGGCAGCGTATGCTGCAGTGTTTGGACTGGTAGGAGGCGTGACATTTGAGGGGGTTAACTATACCGCCAATCATTTCATTGGAAGTGCAGCGGTAGAAAGCACCGCTACGCCGGCAAGCAAATTAAAAACAACTACGACTTCAACAGGAAGCAGTGATGGAAGCTCCGAAGGTGTATCCACAGTAGCAGCTAATGTGCTTCCGTCTATTGTAGCCATTAATGTAACAGTTCAGGAAAATACACAGGATGTATTTGGCAGAAACTATTCTCAGGAATCATCCGGAAGCGGCTCCGGTATTATCGTAGCGCAGGATGACAGTAATCTTTATATTGCAACGAACAATCACGTTGTACAGAATGCAACCAGCGTATCCGTAAAATTTAATGACGACAGTACTTATACCGCAAGCGTCAAGGGAACCGACACAGACTCCGACCTGGCAGTGGTTGAGATACCGATGAAGGATCTGTCCAGTGACACCAAAAATAATATCAAGGTGGCAACCCTTGGAGATTCTACCAAGGTAAAGATTGGAGAGCAGTCTATCGCCATCGGTAATGCACTGGGTTATGGTACTTCTGTTACCGTTGGATATATCAGTGCGGTTGACAGAGAGGTTGCCTCTGAGGATGTCAATATGAAGCTGCTTCAGACAGATGCTGCGATCAACCCTGGTAACAGTGGTGGTGCTCTTGTGGATGATGAGGGCAAGGTTATCGGCATCAATTCTGCAAAATATTCTGACACTTCTGTAGAGGGTATGGGCTTTGCCATCCCAATCTCTACAGCAGTTCCGATCATCAATGATATTATTGATGCACAGCAGGTATCTGAGGATAAACAGGCATATCTGGGCATCAAAGGAACCGATGTTTCCAGTGAGATTTCCCAGTATTACAATATGCCGGAAGGAATTTATGTAGGTAAAGTCACAAAGGATTCTCCTGCCGGAAAAGCCGGTATCAAGACAGGCGATATCATTGTCAAATTTAACGGAAATGAGACAACAACCATGGATGGTCTGAAGGATCGTCTGGGACGCTGCAAAGCCGGAGATACTGTGGAGGTTGTTGTAAAGAGAGCAGATAACGGTGATTATAAAGAGGTTACCATGAAAGTAAAGCTTGGTAAGAAATCAGATTCCACAGATGACCAGAGTAATGACAGCCAAAGTAATGACAGCCAGAGTGGAAACAGCAGTCAGAACGGCTCCCAGAATAATGATGGAAATCAAAATGGAAATAATTCCCAGAATGGAAACGGATATAGTAACGGGTGGGGGTCCTTCTTCAATTAAAGAAGGCGAACCATTTTGAAAAAGCCGCATACCATAATCTATAAATTGTTTGTGCAAAAGAGGATACCCACAGGGGTGTCCTCTTTTTTGTACAGAAAGGGCAGGTATCATATGAAACGTATCTGGAAAAAGACGCTTTGCGTTGGTATGACGGCGGTGATGATGGTGGGAGCTTTGTCGGGCTGTGGCAAGCAGGATAAAGAGCTTACCACGATCCGTCTCAACGAGGTGGCACACTCTATCTTTTATGCACCGCAGTATGTGGCGATTGAAAAGGGGTATTTTGAGGACGAAGGGATTGCATTGGAGCTGACCAATGGAATGGGGGCAGACAATGTAATGACTGCAGTGGTTTCCGGGGAGGCAGACATAGGATTTATGGGTTCCGAGTCCTCTATTTATGTGTATCAGGAGGGCGCAAAGGACTACATTGTGAATTTCGCCCAGTTGACCAATCGTGCCGGTAATTTCCTGGTGGCAAAGACAAAGGATGACTCCTTTGACTGGAGCAAGCTGAAGGGGAAGACTGTACTGGGCGGCCGGGATGGCGGTATGCCGGAGATGGTATTTGAATATGTATTAAAGAAAAATGGCATTGATCCGAAAAAAGATCTGAAAATTGTTAAAAATATTGACTTTGGTCTCACAGCACAGGCATATGCTTCCGGACAGGGAGACTATACCGTGGAATTTGAACCATTTGCCGCTTCTTTGGAGGCTGACAAGAAAGGTGTCGTTGTGGCATCTCTTGGGGAAGCCAGCGGAGATGTTCCTTACACGGCTTATTCTGCCAAGAAAAGTTATATGAAGGATCATCAGAAGGAGCTTCTTGCCTTTACGAAGGCGGTACAGAAGGGAATGGATTTTGTGCAGAGCCACACCCCGGAAGAAATTGCAAAGGTGATCGCACCACAGTTCCCGGAGACGGACGAGAAGGCTTTGGTTACTGTGGTAAAGCGTTATTATGACCAGGGAACCTGGAAGGAAAATCTGGTCTTTGAAAAAGCCAGCTTTGAGCTTTTACAGGATATTCTGCAGGATGCGGGAGTATTGAAGAACCGGTTGTCCTATGATGATCTGGTAGATACGCAGCTCGCAAAGGATGCGGCCGGAAAATAAGTTGGAATTCATCCCCGGTTATTATAAAACGAAAAGGAGGACCTCCATATAGGGGGTCTTCTTTTTTGTCGAAAATTTTAGAAGTGGCATAGATAATAAATATTATTATTGACATATTATATATGTAGTGCTAATGTAAAATATACAACGATAATTTTGCAGATAAAGTATAATTAAGGAGGTACTCATGAAAAAAAGAAAAAGAATTATGAAACAAGTTATATGTCTGATTGTGGCAATTGCAATGTTGATCACAATGACACCGGACTGCTTGATGAATATTCATCAGGTAAGGGGAACATCAAAAAATCAGTCTTCCCCATGTGGAAAAAATGGGAAATGTGAATGCGGAGAAATGTAAAGATGTTGTGATGTGCGGTAAAATCTATGGATGCACTTTAAATGGCATAGAAAAGGTTGTACCCGAAGGAGGAAATATAGTATCCCGTTTCGATAAGAATATTGTTACTTCAGACTGGACACTGCCGGGTGATTTGCTCTGTTTGGGTTCTCTTGCCGTGCAGGATCATACAGTAAAGATAGAGGGAAACTATGATCAGAACAGTGACACCAGTGTTGTGCGGGGTTCACTTCTTATCGGAAAAGATTATCGCGCTAAGGCTGGAAGGCTTACCATCGGAGAAAAAAAGGAAAAAAACAGTCAGGTCAAAGTAAAAGGAAATGTATTTATACGAAGAAATGCCTGTGTAAGTATGGGGGAAGGAACAGGGACACTTTTTGATATTGACGGAGAGCTTCTGATTGCCTCTTCAGGAACGACGTATGCAGATGAAAACTTCTGGTCTGGAGGAGAGTTGCGGCTTGCAGGAAATTTGCGGACCAATACAGCAACGAATCAAACGAATGTGTGGTTTGGTAAAACCAGAGTAATTCTGGACGGCTGTCACAAACAAATTATTGATACCCGGAAGTCGTATTTCCCAATCTGGTGGTTAGAACTGGATATGGAACAGGCACAAGAGGTATATTTTACTAATACTATAATTTCAGCAGGAAATATCATTGGTTTTGAAAAAATTAAAAACGAAGCAATTACTGTAAAAAATGCCCAAATTAATTTGCAGCAGGATGAAAAGTATAATGGAGAGCTTCTATTGATTGACAGTACTCTTAATCTGAGGCAACACAAGTTCCGGGTGAACGGTACGTTGGAACAGATATCTACGGTAATGGTATTAAATGGTGGAACGCTTCATACAAATGGGTACCATATTGCAGGAAGTAGTGTATTGCAGATGGTAAATCCGGATGATCAGATATGGGTTGAAGGGGATTTTTCCATGAAGTCATCCCTGAATCACCAGCATCAGATCAGTGACGGAAAGATGAAACTGACAGGAGATTTTTTGCAGGAAGGAGATAAAGCATCTTTTGCAAGCAGCTATAGGTTTACAATTGCATTTACGGGGGATTGCGTCCAGCATGTACACTTTGATGATGAAATTAATTCTAAATTTGCCAATGTAGATCCGGCATTTTCAGACTATCAGATGGACGATACGCCTCTCTATATGACAGCCAGATTATCATATCACATTGCAATCGGTATGATACAGGGATTTCGTACACTGTTAGGAGATGAGAAGTATTCTGCGTTAATCATAGAGCTTGTAGCAGGTCTTGGAGTAACTGTAGTACTGACCGCAGCGTTCCCGGAGGCTGCCCTGGTTATGCTGGCGGGCGAAGCGGCAGTTGTTGTTGGGGGAATGATGAGTGCTTATATGGCTGTCAATGCGGTAAAGGGGTTATATGGTACCTCTGACGGGACGGGAAGCATTTATGAAAAAGCCGAGGAGTTTGCAAAGAACAGCACCATTTTGATTGTAAATGTTTTTGGAACTATGATGTCGGCCAGAGAACTTGCGCAAAATCTAAGCAAAAATTTTGGCAGGTTTAATCGTATCCTGCAAAAGCAGAAAGAAAAGTCTATTGGTGAAATCATACAGGATGAGGAATTGTATCATGCGGAAGCCTATACCGGATGGCAGGATGCTATGAACCAGATCAAGGGAAATCTGACTGATTCCAATGCAGAACGTGATTTGCAGAAGGCAATCCAACATATGCGGGAGGAACAGTGGCGTGACATCATGGAAACGGTACAGAAATGCCGGAAGGAACTGGGCGAAAGACTGGATCAGGATGACATAAAATGTATGCTGGAGGCAATGGGAGATGAGGAAAAGGATATCCCACGATATGTGAAAGCGCAGAAACGGACCCGGATGTATGCGGCGTGGAGTACGATTAAAGATGGTGATGATTTTGAAAAGTATGCTCTGGAGATTGGAAGAAATAACGATTTAACTATTGAGCAGCGTGTAGAACGGCTGCAGGAATTATTTAAAGCATCACCGTATAAAAAAGATATTCATGTACCGAGGGATGCTAAATATGTGAAGGAATTCAGTGAAGAGGGTTATGTAATCTATGACTGGCCGGAAAAGGAAGGTTTTGTGCAGGCACACAGCATTACAAGAAAGAATCCTTTGCCGGAGATCTGGGACCGTTATGGCAGAATGAATGGGAGCAACTTTGCGGACGTGCCTAAGAAAGGAAAGTATTCGTATGAACAGAGAAGTATTCCTTATTATGATAATGAAGCGGCATACCATATTGGAAGGTTCCGCAATGAAACATATTTTGACAAAATAGACGCAATACGGGATAATGATATAAAGAAGTTAAATGAGATTCTAAAACAGGAAAATGTGAAAACAATTGATGTGAGTGAATTTGCGGAAATGAAAAAGGGTTATCAGGGCTTTATCAGTAAAATCGGGGAAGAGATGCCGAATGTAGATGCTACCTATGGATTAAGGGGAAAAGCAGCCCCAATGGGTGACATGGAGGGAGGAGCAAATCAGTTTTTAACGCCGTTGTCAGGCAGCATTTTGGAAAAATTGGGAATTTTAACAGAAGGGATATAAGAAAGAAGGATAACAGAATGAAAAAAGAAGAATTTTTAAAAAAAAAGGAAGAGTTAAAACCAGAACAAAAGGATATCTTTGTGGAGGTAGAAGAAAAATTATCATCATCGTATACCATTGGGTGCTGTTATGATCAGGAAAATCGGAAATGGAAGGTATATAGAAAAACACTGCCCGACCGATCAAGTGTTTGTGAATTCTATATATTTCTGGAAACGGATAGTGAAGATGAGGCGTTTGATAGACTGTATCATATAATGATGGATGAAATAGAGATGGAAGAAAATAGGGAAAGGCAAAGACAACTGCGAATTAAAAAGAGAGACGAGGAGGAAAGTAAGTTACCAAAGGAGGAGCAGGAAAGATTACGGGAAGAACGTGCAGTAAATGCTAAATTGATAGAAATGAAGCAGGTTTTTTATTGTAATGGATTTACTAGAAAGAAAATAGGAAAAGACGATGAATTAGAATATATTGTTCGAAATGATACATATTGTGATATTAAGTACATAAAAGAAAAGCGTGCTTTTGTAATCTTAAGTGCAGATAATAAAGAGGATGCATTAAATGAAGTTTTAAAACAAGACCCCAATTATTATTATATGGACGAACCGGAAAAGGAAATGTTGAAACGATTAGATGAAAATGTGATGGCAAATTATATGAAATAGACAGGTAATCGTTTTAATAAGAAATGGTTCTCTACCAAATGGTGGGGAATCGTTTCTTTCTTGCAGGGGAAAAGCAGCACCAATGGGTGACATGGAGGGAGGAGCAAATCAGTTTTTAACGCCATTGTCAGGTGATGTTTTAAAAAAGCTGGGAATTTTAACAGAAGGGATATAAGAAAGAAGGATAACAGGATGAAAAAAGAAGAATTTTTAAAAAAAAAGAAAGAGTTAAAACCAGAACTAAAAGATATCTTTGTGGAGGTAGAAGAAAAATTATCATCATCGTATACCATTGGG
>ERZ1034998.377-NODE-377-length-29535-cov-10.282225_pt1 | contig 29535 bp, 26 predicted proteins | sample MGYA00520621_ERZ1034998 | MGnify/ENA primary metagenome ERZ1034998 (study PRJEB33766, sample SAMN09781748) | gut metagenome | biome: gut microbiome | host: Homo sapiens | place: Madagascar | study: EMG produced TPA metagenomics assembly of the PRJNA485056 data... | reverse complement strand
CCGATGGGCCGCCCGCCTTTTCTGCATGAATTAAAAAATAGTTTCAATGGGTCTGGGTATAAGTAAAAATATCCTCCGGCACTGCGGCCAGTGCGTCGGCCCCGGCGGCGGTCAGCTCTGCCTCGCCCCGGAAGCCCCACAGCGCGCCCATGGCAGGCAGGCCGGCGTTGTGCCCGGTGAGGATATCCACATCGCTGTCGCCCACGAACAGGGTAGAAGAGCGTTCTGCGCCGATCTGCTCCATCAGGGCGTACAGCCCGGCGGGGTCGGGTTTGGTGGGCACGCCGGGTCGGCTGCCGCGCACCGCGTCAAAGCGGCCTTCGCCGAAGTAATGGGCAATGATCTTGCCGCACAGCGGGTCGGCCTTGTTGGAGAATACCGCGCATCGGATGCCGTTTGCCCGCAGCTTGTCCAGCAGGGCGGCAATGCCGGGATAAGGGGCGGTTTTATCCTCTTTGTGGGCGTCGTACCGGGCGGTGAACTCGGCCAGCGTAGCGGCCAGCTGTTCCGGCGTGCGGGCGTTTTCCGGGGAAAAGCGCTCCACCAGTTTCGGGATGCCGTTGCCCACCATGTGTTTGAACTGTTCCACCGTAAAGGTGGGCCAGCCGTGCTGTGTGCACACCCAGTTGCCCGCATCGGCAAGGTCGTCGATGGTGTTCAGCAGGGTGCCGTCCAGATCAAATAATACGGTTCGGATCACAGAAAAAGACTCCTTACAGATTCATAAAATTCAGCTCGCTGCACCGCACGCTGCGCACCTTGAGCCGGAGTTTCCCGGGAAACGTCAGGGTCAGGTTGGTGCGGTGCACGGCGGCCGCCCACGGCGACTGCAATGCCGTCAGGGCGGTGTCCGGGCAGAAGACGCAGATGTTGTGCATATGGAACCCGCGCTGGATGCGCAGGGTGAGGTGCCCCTCCCGCAGCCAGACACCCTCCCGGCGGTAGCCGGCAAAGGCTGCACCCAGCAAAGCGGCAAAACCGGCGGTCAGAACCAGCAGCGGAACGGTGAGGCCGGGCAGCGTGTAGCGGGACGCCACTGTCAGCAGCAGGCACAGCCAGCAGGAGATGCCGGCGGGCAGAAAGAAGATGCGGCTGCGGTTCCGGGTGTCAGCAGGTGTGTCCGGCGGCGGAACAAAACCCGGCAGCATTTCCTGTAAAAACGGCCCGTTCTCCGGCCAGACCAGCAGCGGGATCTCCGGCTGACAGCGGCTTGCCGTGAGGAATACCGGGCTGTAGTGCAGCGCCCATGTAGCCGGGGAGCGCCGCACATCGGCGTAGCTCAGGTGCCGCAGCTGCACCCGCATTTCGTACTGGTGCACAAAGCCGCCCCGGCTGCCCAGCTGGGTATCGGTGCGCCACACCGTGTAGTGGGCGGCATGGGCCGCGCTGCGGGCCAGACTGGCGCAGAACAGCGCCCCGCCCAGCACCAGCAGCCACGCTGTGCCCACAGGAAGCCAGCGGGCCGCCCATGCCGCAATGCGGCCCAGATGTGCAAAGGCGGCAGTCTGGGCATCGGGTGCGTAAGGCTCGCTCTGGCGCAAAGCAAGCATCAGCAGGGCAAGGGTGGACAGGCCGTTGGCGCCCAGCACCGCAAAAGCCAGCTTTTCGCCGCCCCGGGGCGTGTGAGCCACGGCATCGCCCACCGGCATCATCCGGTCGGCCAGCCATTGAGCGTCCTGCCGGGTAAGATGCAGGGTGATAGCACGCTTCTGCCCGGCGGGATAAAGCACCACCCGGCTGGCATCGGCCAGACGGTAAAGCAGGGGGCGCTCGATGGTCAGCGCGGCCAGCCCGTCCGCCCGCAGGCAGCGGTCCAACCGGACCACCAGCCGCCAGCGGATGCACAGGCAGCCTTCTTCATCCACCTGCCAGCGGCTGGCGTGCAGCACCGCAGCGCTGACCAGCGTGAGCAGAAAGAACAATGCCGCATCCTGCGCCAGCGCCGCCCACAGCGCCTGCCAGTTGCGCTGGAACAGCACCTGCAGCAGTGGCAGCAGGTAGACGAGCAGGGTCTTGCGCAAAAAGTGCAGCACCGCAAAAGGGTGGAAGCCGCGTTCGGTCATGGCACCTCCTTTGTCAGCGCTGCCGCCAGAGCCTGTGCCTCATCCGTCGGGACGCCGGGCACAAGCAGCTGTGCGCCGGGGCTGCGCACGACCAGCAGACTGCACCCGGCCATCCAGAGCAGCGGGGTGCGCAGCGCCGACACACCGGTCACGGCACGGCGGGGCAGCTGCCGCGTCATGGGCATCGCTATGCCGGACTGCACCACCAGCTCTTTCCGGGTCAGAAAGGCCGCAAAGCTGCAGCTGCGCACCCACACCTCGAACACCAGCGCCGCCCACAGGGCGCAGAAGACGCATCCGGCCGGGATGCTCTGCCAGAACACAAAAGGCGCACAGACAAGGCCGGGCACCCCGGCCCAGCCGCAGAGCACAGCCCGCGCCCGGGGCGGGATGATCAGCGCAGTGCGCAGCAGTTCGGTCTCGGTCATTTGTTGTTGAGACCCCATGCGTCCATCAGCAGGTGCAGGGTGTCGTCCTGCGTCAGGCAGAGGATGCGGTCCCACGGCAGCAGGGTGGTGTTGCCGTGGGGGATGATGAACTCCGCGTCCCGGGTGATGCACACCAGGATGACGTCGCCCGGCATGGGGATGTCCTTGACGGCCTGCCCGGCAAACTGGAAGTTCTCCGGCAGAAGGATCTCGTTCAGGCTGGCGGTGCCGCCGCCCAGCGAGAGCAGCTGGCGGATGGTGTCGGTCTCGATCTCCCGTTCCAGAATATGGCTCAGGTTGTCGGTGCCGCAGACCACGGTGTCCACGCCCAGTGTGTGCAGCAGCTCCCGGTTCTTGGGGTTGGAAGCCCGGGCCACGGTGCGGTCCACGCCGAACTCCCGCTTGGCGATCTGGCAGGCTACGAGGTTGTCCTCGTCGGCACCGGTCACGGCCACAAAGGCGTCGCAGCTGGCCACATCGGCGGTGCGCATGGTGTCAAAACTCACGGCGTCACCGCAGATCACCGGGATGTCCAGCGTATCCGCAAGGGAACGGCAGAGCATCTCCTGCGGCTCGATGATGGTCACTTTGTGGTGGTGCGCCAGCAGGCTCTGGGCCAGATACAGCCCAACTTTGCCGCCGCCTGCAATACAAACTTTCATATCGTTACCTCATTCTACAAAGCGGAATCAAAAATCACTTGGAAAGTGCGCGGAACACCGACTGCTCGGTGAGCACGGTGGGGCAGATGGTGTCCAGCTCATAGGCCTTGTGGTACAGCACCTGCAGATGGGGGTCGGAGACGCGGCAGATGACCTTTTCCCGGCGGAAGATGCTCTTTGCGATCTGCGCGGCCATCAGGTTCACGGTGTCATCCTCGCTGACGGCGGCCACGGCGTCGCAGTTCTCCACGCCGCCCTGCCGCAGGATATCCGGGTCGGTGGGGTCGCCCACAAGGGCGGTGCCGCCAAAGCGGTAGTCATCAAAGGCGTCCAGCCGCTTGAGCTGTTCGGGGTCCCGCTCGATCAGGGAAATATCGTGGCCGATGCGTTCCAGATCGCGGATGAGCGATGCGCCCACCTGATCGCAGCCGATAACCAGAATGTTCATGAAAACTCACCTCATCATAAAATGGTGACGGACTCCTGCAGAAGAGCACGGTGCAGGTTCGTATATAACTACAGTATAGCACATTTGAGCAGGCAGATAAATATGGCCCGGAGAGTAAAATTTCTGTATTCTGCGTGCGCAGGATGTCATAGTATGGTATACTGGAAAAAACAAGTGATTAAGCGCATTGAGCAACAGGAGGGGTTTTTACGCTTTTTGAGATCATCAAAGCAATTTTAATGGGTATTGTGGAGGGCGTTACCGAATGGCTGCCCATCTCGTCCACGGGCCATATGATCCTGCTGGAGCAGATCATCAAGTTCAACGCCAGCGAAGAGTTCATGTCCATGTTCCGGGTGGTCATCCAGCTGGGTGCCATTCTGGCTGTGGTGGTGCTGTTCTGGAATAAGCTGTGGCCCTTCGGGCTGCGGCAGGGCAAGGTCATCTCCAAGCCCAGCGTGTGGAACCTGTGGTTCAAGGTGGTAGCCGCCACCCTGCCGGTGCTGGTCATCAGCCCGTTGGATGACTGGATGGAAGCACACTTCTACAACTACATCACGGTGGCCGCCATGCTCATCCTCTATGGTGTGCTGTTCCTTGTGGTGGAGAACCGCCACACCACGCCCCATGTCACCCGGCTGGACCAGATCACCTACCGCGATGCCCTCATCATCGGCCTGTGGCAGATGCTGGCCATCATCCCAGGCACCTCCCGTTCCGGTGCCACCATCGTGGGTGGTCTGTTGCTGGGTCTGTCCCGCGCCTGTGTGGCCGAGTTCACCTTCTATCTGGCCATCCCGGTCATGGCGGGCGCATCCCTGCTCAAGGTGGTCAAGTTCGCCGTCAGCGGCTCCGTGATGACCGGCACCGAGGTGGCCGTGCTGGCAGTGGGCTGTGTGGTGGCCTTTGGCGTCAGCCTTGCCGCCATCCGCTTCCTGATGGACTATGTGAAGCGCCACGATTTCAAGTTCTTTGGTGTCTACCGCATCGTGCTGGGCATCATCGTGCTGGCAGTGGCGGCTGTGACGGCAATCTTCTGATTTGGAATGCTTCCCGCACAGAGCGTAGTCGCGTGTTTAAGGTTTCATGCCTTTTGCAAGATGCATCGCCGCCGGGTATGTTCTCTTTTGGTTGCAAAAGAGAACCAGAAAACAACCAGCGATTTCAACGCGCTGGATCCATGAAAAAGGGGCTGCTCGCCCCTTTTAGACCCCAAAGCAGAAAGGCTCCATACAAAAAATCCAAGCCGCTTCGCGAAAGGATTTTTTGTGTTCCGCCGATTTTGAGTCGCTTGCGCGACGAGCCGTGCGGATAAGCTTGTGCATTTTCTGCTGCGCGAACGCTCCCGCAGGGAGCCGGCGCTGCAAGAGCCGCTGCCTGCCATGACTCTTTCCCGTGAAAATAGAAAGCCGGAGATCCGCGGATCTCCGGCTTTCTTTATTTCCGAACGGATAGTTCCGCTGCATATGGCCGGAGCGATCGGCGGGGGGCACCGTCTTTATCCGCTCTTTTTCTTTGAAAAACTTTGTGCTATACTGAGCTTATGAGAGAGTATGCGGTCGTAGGCCGCGCAAAAACGATGGAGGAAAAACTATGGAAGCATCCAAAGTCTACTATACGGATTTCCGCTGTCCCGTGGGCACCAGCCTGCTGGAAAAGCTGCGCCGGGTGTGCATTGCCGCCGGCATCAAGGACATCGACATGGACGGCCGGTTCGTGGCCATCAAGATGCACTTCGGCGAGCTGGGCAATCTGGCTTTTCTGCGTCCCAACTACGCCAAGGTGGTGGCAGACCTGTGCAAGGAGCAGGGCGGTATGCCCTTCCTGACCGACTGCAACACCCTGTACCCGGGCAGCCGCAAGAATGCGCTGGAGCATCTGAACTGCGCCCAGCTGAACGGCTTCTGGCCCATGACCACCGGCTGTCAGGTGATCATCGGTGACGGTCTGCGCGGCACGGATGAGGTGGAAGTGCCGGTGCCGAACGGCGAATACTGCAAGACTGCCAAGATCGGCCGCGCCATCATGGATGCGGACGTGTTCATCAGCCTGACCCACTTCAAGGGCCACGAGTCCACCGGCTTCGGCGGTGCCATCAAGAACATCGGCATGGGCTGCGGCTCCCGCGCGGGCAAGATGGAGCAGCATGCTGCCGGTAAGCCCGCCGTGCAGGAGGGTCTGTGCCGCGGCTGCCACCGCTGCGCCAAGGAGTGCGGCTCGGACGCCATTACATACAATGCCGAAAACAAGGCCGTCATCGATTACGACAAGTGCAAGGGCTGCGGCCGCTGCATCGGTGCCTGCAACTTTGACGCCATCTATTCCCAGTGCGACAGCGCCAATGAGATGCTGGACCGCAAGATGGCCGAGTACGCGGCTGCCGTATGCGCCGGCCGTCCCTGCTTCCATATTTCTCTGGTGCAGGACATCAGCCCCAACTGCGACTGCCACGGCGAGAACGATGCCCCCATCCTGCCGGATATCGGCATCTTTGCCTCCTTTGACCCGGTGGCACTGGATCAGGCCTGTGCAGATGCTTGCCTGAACGCCACCCCGCTGCCTAACAGCCAGCTGAGCAACAATCTGGCTAAGGAAGGCTGGAACTGCTACCACGACAACTTCAAGGACTCGAACCCCAACATCGAGTGGAAGGCCACGCTGGAGCAGGCCGAAAAGATCGGCATGGGCACCCGCCAGTATGTGCTGAAAAAAGTCTGATAGGTCTGATAGAGCAAAAAAGAAGCTGACACATGGCCAGCTTCTTTTTTGATTTGCTTTAAACTTCCACGTCCGGAACCATCTCGTCCAGCACGGTCTGCAGGGCCTGCCAGTTTTTCAGGGTGCAGCCCGGCAGGGCGTCGGGGTCAAGCCCGGCATCCTGAATGCGGCCGGTCATGCTCTCCTTGTCGCTCAGCAGCGCCAGAGCGTCCGGCTCGATCATGGTCCATGCTTCGGCAAAGTTCTCCTGATCGTCCGCCGACAGGCTGTCGTACCAGTTGCCGACAGCCTCCTGCACGGCGTCCGGTGTGCGTGCCGAAAGCCGGGCTTCCTCGGCCCACTGCAGCAGGGATGCGGCAGCGATCACCGATTTCAGCGAGCAGCCGGATACGCCCGGCCCCCAGCCGAGACACGGCTCAAAGGCGTCCGAAGTGCCGGTGATGGAGAAGATGGAGTTTTCGTCAAAGTTCCCGGGATTCAGCTGCGAAGTGTTGGCTTCGGTGGTGGAATCGGGCACAGCCTCACTGGAAGCGGGAGCAGAGGCGCTGTCCGACGCAGAAGCAGAACTGGGCGCTTCCGAAGAGCTGCTGCCGGACGCAGCGGAGCCGCCACAGCCGGCCAGCACGCTGCAGGCAATGGCGGCGCACAGCAGCAGCGAGAGGATACGGGTATATTTCAATTTCATAGCAAAGTCCTCCTTGACCCGGCAGAACGCCGGAGCATCTCGAAACGATACACCCTAAGTATACGTTCTGCATGAGCGGTTGTCAATCGGCGCAGGAGAGACGAATTTCAAGCGGTGCTGTGCAGCCTGCACAAACCGGGCTGCATTTTTTAGGAAATTTGCGCCCTTGACATTTTTCGCGTCCGGCGGTTGACTACAGATAGACACTGCAGGGAAAGAGAGGGGTCAACATGAAAAACAGGATCAGACCGGCGCTGGAGTGCTTTTCCAAGGCGATGCTGGCGTCGCTGTCCTATCTTTCGGCGGCGGGGCTGCTGTTGGTGGCGGGGGCGCTGCTCACCAGCTCTTCGCTGGCGCAGATTTTGCCGTTTCTGCGCTGGGCACCGGTACGCCTGCTGGGGCAGTTGCTCTACCAGTGCCTGACGGCCGTCATCAACAACCTCAGTGTATTGTTCTGCGTCGGCATTGCCGCCGCGCTGGCCCGGCGGGATAAACATCAGGCGGGGCTGATCGCCCTGATGAGCTATCTTATTGCGCTCACGGCCAGCAATGTGACCCTGAATGAGCTGGGCCTGCTGGCACAGCCCGACAGCCTGACCGGCCTGACCAGTTCCGGCCAGACCACCGTGCTGGGCATCCAGACCATGGACACCGGCGTATTCGGCAGCATCCTGCTGGGGCTTGTAACGGCGTGGGTCTTTAACCGCACCTGCGAACGCACCGGCAAAGGCATTTTTTCCGGCATCTTTTCCGGTGCACGGTGGTCTTTCACCTGCATGGCGGGTGCGGCGGCGCTTCTCGGTTTTGCCGAGTGCTTGGCCTGGCCGCCGGTGCAGCAGGGCATTGCAGCGATCGCGGGCTTCATTGCGGCATCGGGCAACATCGGGCTGTTTCTGTATGGCTTTCTGGAACGGCTGCTTATCCCTACCGGCCTGCACCATCTGGTGTATATGCCGTTCCAGTTTTCGGTGCTGGGCGGCCAGCTGACCGTTGGCAGCGTGACCTATACCGGTGCCTATGTGGTCATGATGACCGAATACAATCTCGGCCTGCCGTTTTCGGACGGCATCGTCTGGATGTACACCGGCTTCACCAAGACCTTCGGGTACTTCGGCATTGCGGCAGCGTTCATCTTCTGCGCCCGGAAGGAAAACCGCAGAAAAACCGCCGCCCAGCTGCTTCCGCTGGCGTTTACGGCTTCGCTGGCGTCCATCACCGAACCGCTGGATTTTCTGTTCTGCTTTACGGCACCGGTGCTCTGGCTGGCGCACGCTGTCATTGCGGGTGCGTTCATCGTGCTGCTGAACCTGTGCCATGTAACGGCGTTCAGCTCCAATCTGCTTGGCTCGCTGCTGATGAACCTTTCCGCCGGCGCAGCCCGAACCCATTACCCGGTGCTGTATCTGCTGGGGCTTGCTGAGATCGCGGTCTATTTTGCGGTGTTCACCCTGCTCATCAAGGCGCTGGATCTGCCCACGCCGGGCCGCCGCCCGGAGGAGCCTGCGCACCCGGAAAAGCAGCCTTTGCCGGACGATGAAACCATCGGTCGGCTGATCGCTGCGCTGGGCGGGCGGGAGAATATCCGTACCGTGGACAACTGCTTCACCCGGCTGCGCATCACGGTGAAAGACCCGGCCTTTGTCCGGTTCCAGACCCTGCGGGAACTGCCCTGCAGCGGCGTGATGCAAAGCGGCTGCGAGGTGCAGATCGTCTACGGCCTGCAGGCAGCGCAGATCCGGCAGGCCGTGGAACAGCAGCTGGAATGGGTCGGCTGTTGACCTTTGCAGGGCGGGAAATTATAATGGGTGAGAGCTTTGACTGAGGGGGCTTTACAACTGCCGTTTTCCGCCACGGCCCCTCCCGTGAAAAAGCAAATCAGCAAAGCCCGCAGGCTTTGCTGATTTGCAAATATAAAAATATTTTTTCCGCTGAAGATGCCCAGAGCAAAGCGAGGGCATTTGAAATCGTTCAGCGGCCCGAAAGGAACCTCTATGCAAAACGAAGCGTTTACGACAGGCGGTGCCTGCGAGAAACACGACCATCGCCCGGTCATCGGGCGCTTTGCGCCCAGCCCCAGCGGGCGGCTCCATCTGGGCAATCTGGCCTGCAGCCTGTTGGCGTGGCTCAGCGCAAAAAGTCAGGGCGGGCGCATCGTTCTGCGCATCGAAGATCTGGACGCCGAGCGCTGCCCGCGCATTTATGCCGATTTACTGGAGCAGGACCTTGCGTGGCTGGGCCTCGTCTGGGACGAGGGCGGCAGCACCGGCGGGCCGAACGGCCCCTATTATCAGAGCGAATGCGCGGACATTTACACCGTGCAGTACAAAAAGCTGGAAGCTCAGGGGCTGGTGTACCCGTGCTTTTGCTCCCGTGCCCAGCTGCATGCTGCCAGCGCGCCCCATACCTCGGACGGCAACGTCATCTATCCCGGAACCTGCCGGGGCCTGACTGCCGAAGAAATTGCCGAAAAACGCAAAAAGAAAGCCCCCGCCTACCGCCTGATGGTGCCGGATGAAACGGTCAAATTTACAGACGGCTGTATGGGCAACCATACCGAAAATCTGCTGCGTGATTGCGGCGATTTCTACCTGCGCCGGGCGGATGGCGTGTTTGCCTACCAGCTGGCGGTGGTGGTGGATGATGCCCGCATGGGCGTGACCGAGGTGGTGCGAGGGTCGGATCTGCTGTCCTCCACGGCGCGGCAGCTGTACCTGTACCGGCTGCTGGGTCTGCAGGCACCGCACTTTGCCCACTGCCCGCTGCTGCTGGCTCCGGACGGGCGTCGGCTGTCCAAACGGGACGGCGATCAGAGCCTGGAAAATCTGCGCGCAAAGTACACCGCATCGGAGATCGTGGGCAAACTGGCCTACGCCTACGGCCTGCAGCCCGAGCCGGCTCCCCGCACGCCGGAGAGCCTGATCCCGGATTTTTCGTGGCAAAAGGTGCCCAAAACGGACGTCTGCCTGCCGGAAGGGCTGTTCTGAGCCGTCTGCAAAAGTCATACTGCTGCATATTTTTTGGCGAAAAAAATGTACAGACAGCAGTGCAAAAAGGCATGGTTATCCTGATAAGAGTGCGCAGAATTGCCAAAAGGGGCCGTTGCATAATGCAACGGCCCCTTTTGAGGATATTGGTCGTAAGTAAGTTTAAACTCTCCGCACCTGCGGCAGATCGCTGCGGGCAAACGCCATGTTAAACAGCGAATCCAGCGCCAGCGCCAGCACGATGCCCAGGATCACATCGATGCAGCTGTGCTGCTTGAGCAGCATGGTGGAGCATACGATGGAGATGCACAGCATGGTGGCGGCGGGGCGCATCCAGCGGCGGCGGGGCTGCTCGAAAATACGGCTGCGGTAGTAGGCCAGCAGAAGGGTGACGGAGTTGAGCACATGGATGGACGGGCAGACATTCGTGGGGGTATCGGTGCTGTAAAGGAACCGCACCGTACGGGCAAAGATGTCATTGCCCGGGACATAGGCGGGGCGCAGGTTCAGCCCGGTGGGGACGATGACGTAGCACGCCAGCGCGATGGTCATGCCGGCAAACAGCGGCAGGCACAACCGCCAGAAGTCCTCCCGGGGTGCCCGCCACAGCAGGTAGAACAGGGTGAACGGGATCCACACGAACCATGCAAAGTAGGGGACGATGGCATATTTGCAAAAGGGGATCAGGTCGTCCAGCTGGCAGTGCACCAGCAGATGGGGCATGGAGATCCGCGTCTCCAGAAAATTGAATGCAACAAGATATAACAACAGATACAGCGCCATAAAACCGATGGGATGGCGCGAAGACCAACTGCGTTTCATGGAAAAAGCCTCCTTTTTGCGTTTGGGCAAACTCTTAGCATTGAGCAATTATACGCCGCGATTGTGACAAAAACAAGAATGAAAGCGGACAACATTGTCAAAAACATCGCGATTTATTTGTGCGATTTGCGTAAAATCTGGGAAAATGCTTTGAAGTTGTGCTGCCTATAACACGATTTTAAAGGCAAAAATCCTGCACGGAGCGCAAAAAAAGAAGCATGCTGTGCGGCGTGCTTCTTTGAAAACCGTTATTCTGCCAGACGGATGAAGGGCGCAATGGCGTTGGCGTCGCCGTGGCGCACGATGGAATAGGTGATGTCGCAGTAGGGCTGGATGGCGGTGCTCTTTTCCACGGTGGAGATGAGCAGCACCTGCAGCTGCAGGCGGCGGAACAGCTCCATCATGGGGCGGATACGGTCGCTGGTCATCTTGCTGAACGCCTCGTCCAGCAGCACCAGACGGATGCTGTTCTCGCTCTTTTCGTAGATTTGAAGCAGGCTTGCGCAGATGGCCACATAGAAGGGGGCCTGATTTTCGCCGCCGGAGGAATCGCGGCTGATGCGGGACAGATCGGCCTGCTGGCCCGTGACCCGGTTGGTCACCTTGATATCATAATCCAGATAGGTGCGGTAATCCACATAGTCCGATAGGGTAGCGCTGCCGGTGCGGCCCTCCTGCCGGGCGCGGGTGTTCTCGTCCACATCGGCCATGATCTTTTCCATCAGCTCGTCCACCTGCCGCTCATAGGCCGGGTCGGCGGTGGCGGCAAGGTTGTCCAGCGAGTCGCCGTCCGTCATCTGCTGGTTGCCCTTGTCCACGATGACCTGATAGAATGCCGCCAGCTGCGGGTCGCGGCTGGGGGACAGCTCAAAGCGGTAGACCTCTTCGCCGTAGGTCAGCTGTTCCATCACCTTGTTCAGCTCCCGGAACTGCCGCCGGGCGTTGAAGATATCGTCCTTCATGCGGAACAAAATATCCTTGCGGAAGCGGTCCTTGCAGTCCCGCTGTGCCTGCTCCAAGCGGGCAGCGTAGCGCTCCAGGTCGATGCGCACAAGGCTTTCGTGCTGGGCGCGGTACTGCTCCAGCCCGGCCAGCCCCAGCGGATAATCGCACACATAGTGCTCGTTGTAGGCCTTCTGGGCAGGTTCCAGCGTGCCGGTCAGGTACACGGCCAGTGCATCGTCCAGCTTTGCCTGTGCCTTTTCGGCGGCCTGCGCGGCGGCGCGGGGCTTGTCGGCGGGGGCAAGGGCCAGCATCCGGGCGCGCGCCAGCGGTTCCACCAGCGGGTGCGCGGCAAAGAAAGCCTTTGCGGTGTCGGCGCTCTGAGAGGCAGTCTCGCCAGCCTTTTTCTGCTCCGCTTCGCAGGAGGCGATCTGCTTTTCGCAGACGCGGATGTCGCCGCCCATCTGCTCCACGGCGGTGCGGGCGGCCTCCCATGCGGCTTCGCGGGTCTCTTCCTCTTTGTAAAGCTCCTGTAGCAGCGGGTTTTCCCGGCATTCGGTGAGCTTTGCTTCCTGCTCGGTCACAGCAGCCTGTGCGACGGTCAGTGCGGCGCGGGCGTCCCACAGGGCGGCAAGTTCGTCCAGCGCATTGCCGCGCAGCAGGGTCTGGTACTGGTTATAGGCGGCTTTCAGGTTCTGTTCTGTCTGGGCGGCAGCACGGGCGCTTTCCCCCAGTGCTTCCAGCTCGGCCGCCAGCGCTCCGGCGCGGGCACGGCGCGCTTCCAGACCGATATAGCGCTGGGGCGTGCGCAGGCGTTCCAGCCGGAAGGGGTGGTGGCGCAAAAGATCCCGGGTGGCGCTGTCCGGGTACTGTTCCAGCGTGTCGGGAGTGTCGCAGCAGACGATGCGCCCCAGAATGGTCTCCGCGTACTGCGCGGCCAGAGGGTTCTCGCTGGACACCTGCGCGGCAAGGCTGTCGGGGCCGTACTTGTCGGCGCGGCGGTTGGCCTTGCGGATGCCCGGGGTGTCCAGCAGGCTGATGGGGCCGACCTTGTCCTTCAATGCCACAAAGGCGCTCTTGGCGGCTTCGTAGTGGGCGGGCGGCACAAGGATGTCGAACCGCCGGTCGCCGAGACAGGCTTCCACGCAGTCCTGCCAGCTCTCATCCTCCACATTCAGCAGTTCGCAGAAGATCTTAGCGTCCGGCTGCATGCCCCGGCTCTTCAGTTCGGCGTTGACCGCATCCCGCACCCGGGTGGCGGCGTCGCCGTGGGGATACACCCACTTACCGCCGGACACGGCGTCCAGCTCGGCGCGGCGGGCGGTCTGCTCCTGCTGCAGGGCGGCGGTGTTCTGCCGGGCTGCAAAGTAGGCTTCTTCCAGCGGCTTTTCCTGTGCGGTGAGCCAGCCGGAAAGCCGGGGCAGGGTGTCTGCCGTCAGTGCGTCTGCCTGCACCTCGGACGCAAAGCCGCACCGGCGTAGCACGGCCAGCAGGGCGGCGGTGCGCTCGGCGGCTTTTTCGGCGCTGGCGGCGCGGCGGGCGGCAGCATCCAGCGCAGTCTTGCGGTGGGCAAGCTCTTCTTCCATGGCGTCCAGCGCCCGCCCCTCACCACTGGCTCCGGCGGCGCTGTGGGCGGCCAGATAGGCGCGGCGTGCTTCCGCTTCGGCGTTTTTCGCCTCGGCGTAGCGGGCATTCAGCTGTTCCAGCTGGCGTCGGCCGGCGTCCAGATGTTCCTGCCAGACGTCCTGTTCGCCGCCGTCTGCGGCGGCGCGGGCCAGCAGCGCCGCGCCACGGTTGACCAGAGCCTGCGTCTGCTTCTCGGCGGCTTCTCGACCGAAGTTCACGATCTCTTCCAGCGCATTGGCGCGGGTCTGGGCTTCGGCCAGCACGGCGTGCAGATTTTCCAGCTCCAGCCGGTCGCCCTGCAGCGCGTCCAGATCCAGCTCCGGCTGGGGCAGGATGTACTGGTACAGAAATTCCCGGAAGTTGGGGATCTCGTCCATGCTGGTGCCCATCTGGAACACCTCGTTGAACTTTTTGCCCAGCGGGCTGGACGCGCGCCCGATGCCCAGCGCCCGGCAGATGCGGTCGCGGGCTTCGCTGGGGCTGCGGGTGTAGGACAGACGGCCTTTTTCGGGCTTGAAGTCCTCTTTTGCGCTGGGGGCACCGGTGCGCGGGTCGATAAAAGGCAGCTGTTCCAGCGTGCAGCCGTCCTCGGAGATATACCATGTCTGGTCGCCGGGGTGCAGCTCCTGCATGGGGCCTTCGGATTCCACCCGCACCGTGATGACAAAGGGCGCGCGCTTGACGCTGTCGTAGAACTCCGCGCCGATGTAGGCCACGGTATGGCCGGGGCGGCGGTAGGCGTTTTCGCCGCGCTGCTTGGCATGGACGGAACCCTGCAGGGTGCGGCCGCTCTTCTTGTTGCCCAGCGCGTTGAAATTGCGGTTGGTGGTCAGGCAGTAGCGGATGGCGTCCAGAATGGTGGTCTTGCCAACAGCGTTGACGCCGATCATATAGGTCAGACGGGCACAGTCAAAGGTGACATTTTCAAAGTTATGCCAGTTGATGAGTTTCAGGCGTTTGAGTTCGATCATTCTTCTGCCTCCCCGGGATTTGTTTCGTCGGCACGCTCATACAGGCCCAGTTCGGTGCGGGTACGGGATGCCTCGGCGGCCGCATCGGCAAGGTCCGCGTCCGGCAGGGCCAGCAGCACGGTGGGGAATACTTCGATGCGGCTGTCCAGCCCGGTCAGCCGGCCCACGGGCCGGGCCAGATTGTACCGGCGCAGGGTGCGCATCAGGTTTTCCAGCGTTTTCTGATCCAGCTTGCGGGGCAGGTTCATCTTTTGCAGTTCGGTCTGCACCTCTTCCACCGTCACCAGAACTTCGTCGGCGCTGGCGGCAAGGCTCTCGCGCTTTTGCAGGTAGAGCAGGCGCAGCACCAAAAGCAGGATGCTCTCGTATTTCAGCAGCCGTGCCTGGCTGCCTTCGTGGCCGTTGACCAGAGCCGCCGCCTGCATGGGCGCGGGGTACAGCAACACCGAGTAGCCCAGCGGCCGGAATACGGCGCGCACCTCGTCCAGATGATCCTGCACGTAGAGGTATTTTGCGCGCTGGTCTTCCACGCAGCCCAGCAGAAAGCAGTGGTTCAGCAGATAATTGGCGGTTTCTTCCAGCAGATCAATCGTTGCCATGTGTGTTTTCCTCTCTGCGGCGGGTCAGAATAAAGTCCTCGAAGCGGAAGCCGCCGCGTTCCACCCAGTTGCCGGTGAGCGTGATATCGTAGTCCCGGTGGGGCGACTGCGAATAGGTATGCAGGCCGATGATGCGGGCAAAATCGTTCGGGTATTCGTCGGCCAGCGCCGCGGCGTTCACCTGCGGGCGGGCGGCCAGCGACTGCCGCGCCAGCAGGGAGACGTTCTCCTCGGTGACGGCAAGACGGGCGTAATCCAGCAGCAGCTGCTGCTCCTTGCGCAGCTGTTCGGGGTCAAAGGCTTCGGTGTGCACCGGAGCCAGCGGCTCGGCGGTGCGCTGTGCGGCGGGCGGGTAGAGGAATTTCTCCCCGAACACCGCCGCCGGGTACAGATGCAGCCGCTTTGCCACCGGGCCGTCGTCCGGCTCAAACAGCTGTTCCGGGGTGCGGATTTCCTCGGCGTAGCGGCGCAGCAGGGCGGTGACGCTTCCCTGCGACGAACGGTCGCTCAGCAGCAAAAACTGCGCCCGCTGCACGGCACGTTTGCGGTAGCGGATGTGGCTGTCATCGATCTGGCGCATGAGCAGGCTCATCTCTTCCAGCGCGTCCCGCTGCTTCTGGATCAGCGCCCTGACCCGGGGTGCGGCCTCGTTCGGGGCGCAGCGCTCCACCCGGGCGTAGTCAAAGGCAAGGCGGGGCAGTTCGGTCTCTTCGCAGGCATCCAGTTCTTCTTCCAGATAGGCGCGGTAGTTGAACAGGTTGTCGCTGGTCTTGAAGCGGTGGTAGGCGGCCGCCACCACCTTTTCCTCGTACTGGTCGAACAGTTCCAGCACTTCCTGCGGGGTGCGGTTGCGGGTGAGCCGGTCGATGTAATGCCCGATGGACGCATTGAGCGCCCGGAGGGATCTGTTCAGCGTTTCAAGGTCGGCGTCCACCTCCCGCAGTACGTTTTCGTAGGGGCTTTTTTCCTGCCCGATACTGCCCAGCAGCTGCCATGCCTTGTACAGCTTGCCGGTGTAGGTGACCACGCGGGGGTTCAGAATTTCTTCCAGTGCTTCCAGCAGGGGAGCCGTCTCCGGCACAAAGGCAAGGGATGCTTCGCCTTCGTAGCTGCCGGGCTGTTCTTCCAGCCAGCCGGTGCGGCGCAGCCGCAGCAGAAAGCCCACGGCCAGCGTGTGCGGGTCGCGGGTGGGCTGCTCGTCCTCATCGCCGGCGCCGTCGGCGTCCAGCGCAAGGGGCTTTGCCAGCGCGGCAAAATAATCTTCGGCACGGGAGACTGCTTCGCTGCGGGAAATGCTGTAGTCCGCAGTATGGCGGCACTCTTCCCACAGCAAAAGCAGCAGTTCAGCATAAAAGGCCCGGTTCGGCCCCGCCAGCGGGCGGAACAGCCGGGGCGACACCAGTTCAAACAGCTGCATGGAAATGTCCTTTCTGTGTGTGTTCGATACCCTTTTATTGTACCACAGCGGGCGGGGTTTGTCACAAAAAGGCGAAAAAAAGCCCCGGAGGGCGGGTGCTCTCCGGGGAAAGGGTGCGGAATGATTACTTTTTGTAGTTCTTGATGCGGACAGAGATACCGATATAGCTCTGCTGGTCATTGCCCTTGACAACGATGCCGATATTCGTCCAATCGCCGTCCTGCTTCAGGCTGACGTTGTGATCGGTATCAACGTAATTCGAGATTCTCCGCAGCACGTCATTCAGAAGGGTGTCCCTATAGTCGTACCGTGCGGTAATAGTGATGACCAAATCGTTTCCGATCTCATCGGCGTGAGCCTTAAATGCTCCCGCATAGCCGAGAAACTTGAACTGCGTATCAAGCTTATGGTAGTCTACATCCAGATGTCCCTCTGCCACTGCCCGAAGCTCTTGGTCGTTCTTAGCATCGTTGCTGATCAGCTTTACCGCTTTGGTCTCCTCGCTCGTTTTGACCTCACCGGCACTGCTGCCACCGCCGCAGGCTGTGAACATCAGCATGGTCAGAGCGCCTGCCAGAAGCAGGGCAACAAATTTCTTCAGCTTTTTCATCGTCAAGCGCCTCCTGTCGTTTCAAGATTTTGTTGATTTGTCTCATGCCGGGAGCTTTTTGCTCCGGCGCTGTTCTGACTTTATTGTATCCGACAGCAGTTGGTTTTGTCAATCGAGAAGATGCACAAGGTTTCCGAAACATTTTCGTTCAAAATCAATGAAACAGCGACTTTTTTGTTGCAGTATTGAGATACACCGTCCTTATTTCGCAAAGATTCTTTACCGGACGGCCATTCTCTTTTTTCAGGGCGGGGAAAAGCCTGCCCGTGACGGAGGAAACGGTTGCACGGGTGGACATTTGTTGTGTCGGAACCCGCTTCACATAATTTTTGACAAAATGACCATTTTTCACACAATTCCACCACTTTTATATGGTAAAATCAGGTCGAAAATCAAGAAAAGGATGTGCATCCCCATGCAACACTGTACCGCCCGCGCGGCGCAGCGGCTGGCGGCAGCGGTTCTGGCGCTGTGCCTGCTGCTGGCTCTGGCTGCGCCCCGCGCCCACGCCGCCGCCCTGAAAGAGACCCACGGCATCGACCTGCTGGAATTCCAGCACAGTCAGATCCTTTCCATCGGAAACCAGACCTCCGGCCGGTGCAGCTGGTATGCTCTGCGCTATGCCCGTACCATTCTGGATGGCAAAGTCTCTTCCGGCAGCGGCATGTGGTCGAATGGTGCAGTGTGGTCGGCGGGCGGCTATTACGGCTATTCGGGCAGTCTTTCCGACTGCCTGCACAAGCTCTACAGCGAGCTTTCCGCCGGACGGCCGGTGATCGTACATCTGAAAAATACCACGGTGAGCGGCGTTTCCCGCCACACGAACCGCACCTCTACCTACGAGTACCACCTGACTGGCTCCGGTTGGAATCAGGTCAACTATCCGCACATTGCCACCAGCGACACCTACGGTCACTGGATCTGCGTGGTGGGTGTGGACGCTTCCGCCGATCCCGCACACCTGAAGGAAAGCGATTTCTACGCGCTGGACCCTGCCCGTGTGAACGTGAACGGCACGCTGGCTGTGACCCGTCTGCTGGACGGAACGATCTGGACTGAGAACTCTCCGCTGAAAATTGCAGGCTGAATCATCATCAAAAAATGGCTGACACAAACGTGTCAGCCATTTTTTGTATGTCAGTATCCGCGCACCGAAAAGCCGCGCTCCCAGGGATCCGGGGGCAGGTCTTTTTCGCGGATGCCGGTGATCTGGATATAGTCGCTTTTCTGGATCATGTCGAACAGCTGCGGGAATTTTTCCTCGCTGCCCTGTACTTCCAGCGTCACGCTGCCGTCGTCCTCGTTCTGCACCCAGCCGGTCAGTTCCAATGTCTGGGCGGCATAGCGGGCGCGGTAGCGGAAGCCCACCCCCTGCACCTGCCCTTCGATGGAATAGCGGCGGCGCACAGTGCCCTCCGGCAGGGCGGGTGGGGTGCGGTCTTTCTGTTTAAGAAAATCGAACATTTTTACAGCTCCTGATAAGCCGACATGAGGGCGGGGATGAACTGCTTTTTGCGGCTCACGACGCCCGGCAGAGTCCAGCTGCTGTCCTCGGCGGGCTGTACTTCAAAGCCGTCGGTCAGCACTTCGCCCGCATAGCGGCCGGAGCAGATGACCACGCTCTCTTCCTTGGGCACGTCGGTGAGCAGCATGTAGATATCCTCCACATTCTGCTTGTTGCGGGCTTCTTCCAGATAGGGACGCAGCAGATTTTCGGCAGCCACAAGGTTCTTGCGGGTCATATAGCTGCCCTGCGCCACACCGAACCGGATATCGCCGCACATGAACACCTTGAAATCCTGCAGGAACACTTCCTCGGCGGTCTTACCGTCCAGCTTTTCGCCTGCTTCGAACATCTCATTAGCAAACTCGTTGATGTCCACCCCGGCAATTTTGGCAAGACGGCGGGCGCTGGCTTCATCCACGGGGGTGCAGGTGGGGCTGCGGAACATCAGGGTATCCGACAGGATAGCCGCCAGCAGCAGACCGGCCGTCTGGGGTGGGATCTCCACACCGTTCTCGTCGTACATCTGGGTGATGATGGTGGCGGTGCAGCCCACCGGCTGGTTGCGGAAGTACACCGGGCCGCTGGTCTCCAGGCTGCCGATGCGGTGGTGGTCGATGATCTCCAGGATCTCGGCCTGATCAAAGCCCTCCACGGCCTGTGTGGCTTCGTTGTGGTCCACCAGAATGATGCGGCGCTTGCGCAGATTGATGATGTTGCGGCGGCTGACCATGCCGCAGTATTTGCCGTCCTCGTCGAGGATGGGGAAGTAGCGGTGGCGCACCTTGGCCATCACGCGGGTGACATCGGCCACCGGGGTGACGAGGGTGAACTTCATGATGTCGTCGCGGGTCATATAATAGGAGATGGGTGCGCACTGACTGATGAGCTTGCCGGCGGCGTAGGTGTCCACCGGGGTGGTCATGATGGAGACTCCGGTCTCGTCTGCGATGCGCTGGATGGTGCGGCCCACTTTGGAGCCGTTGCAGATGATGAGCAGGGAAGCTTCCTTCTCAATGGCGCACAGCTGGCTCTCATAGCGGTTGGTCAGGATGACGATGTCGCCCTTTTCCACCGTGCTTTCCAGCATTTCTGGCGTGGCGGTGCCGATGCGGATGTGACCGGTGGTGCAGATATCGCTCTCGCGGCCCACCACCATGGTGCCGTCCAGCGTTTCAAGAATGTTCTTGAAGCTGGTCTGGCTCTTGGCGAGGATGCCGGTATCGAACACGTCCATGTTGGCCGTGGCGATATCCTTCACGGTGATCACGCCCTCCAGCTCGTTGTCGGGGCTGGTGACGGGCAGAGTGTCGATCTGCTGGTCGCGCATGATCTCCCACGCCTTGCGCAGGCTGGTGGAGCCGGGGATGCCGGGCATCTCGCGGTAGTCCACATCGCGGATCTTGGGGTTGACGTCGGTGCACATGCGGGGCGGTTTGACCCCGAACTTCTTGAGCACGAACTCGGTCTCCTGATTCATCTTGCCGGCGCGGCGCGGCTCGCAGACCAGATCGCTGGTCTTATTTTTCAGCCCGGCATAGGCGATGGCCGAGCAGATGGAGTCGGTGTCCGGGTTGCGGTGCCCGATGACCACGACTTTGTGGGCTGCTTTTGGCATATTGTACCCCCTTTGGGTCTTTTTCATTTACCATTTTTCATTTACGCGCAGGGTGTCCGGCTCCTGCACAGCGGGACACTCTGCAGGATTATTTTAACACAATTGCCTGCGGGGGTAAAGTGGAACAAACATGCCATGGAACATTCTTTTTGCTCTGCATCTTGACAAGCTCCGGCAGGGAAATTATTCTTATACCAATAATTCAGAAACGGAGAAGGACCTATGAAAAAAGCATTGCGTACCCTTTGCGCCGCACTGGTGCTGACTGTCTGTCTTTGCCTGCCCGCTTTTGCGCAGGAAGCAAAGCCCGCTGAGCCATCGGTGAAGGAGGATAAGACCATTTCCGACCTGACCGGTTTTCCCGCATTCCTGCGGAACTCCGTGGGCTTTACCACGAATTTCGGCGGACCGTACTGCTTTGAACAGGCTGGCCACAAATCGCCCATTCAGGCTTACGGCGAAACGCCGGCTGAGGGGTCTGTGGCCGTGCTGCGGCTGATGACCAGTTCGGTGGACCGTGACAATGTTCCCATCAACACCAGCGGCCACGCATTTATCTCGGTGACGAATGTTTCGCAGCAGGAGATCAATGTGGGCGGGTTGGTCATTGCGCCGGATACCACTGTGACCATCGGCACCCGCGGCAACCGGAACGAGCATGCGGGCATCTGGTACAATCTGGAAAGCTACTATCAGTATTATCTGTCGGATTCCTATTACATCAACATTTACAGCGTTCAGGTCTCGCTGGACCAGAGCCAGCTGGATGTCGTGAACCGTAACCTTGCAAAAGCCGACCATTGGTCTGCCGTTTACAACTGCACGGCTTTCACCGAGGCCATGTGGAACTCGGTATGTTCGGATACCCTTTCGTCCGGCGGGCTCTATACCCCGACGGCGCTGCGGGATGATCTGCTGGCAAAGTACGCCGATAAGGCGGCTTTCCGGCCGGAAGTGCCCTACGATTACATCGTTTATTACGGCAAAAACCTGACCCCCAGCAAAGAGTTTGTGTGATGCACCGGCCCCGGAAAAATATCCGGGGCCGTTCTCTTGTAATTCTGGCGGCGGTGTTGTATCATAGATGCGTTGTATACAAACTCTATCGCCCTGCTCACGGAGGAATTTATGACTGCATCCAGATTCAAGAACCCGCCGATGTTTACCCGGCAGCAGCTGGTGGCGCTGCTGCTGCCGCTCATCGCCGAACAGGCCCTGAGCGTGACCATCGGTCTGGCCGATACCCTGATGGTCTCGTCGGTGGGCGAAGCCGCCGTTTCCGGCGTCAGCCTTGTGGACAGCTTCAACACCCTGATGATCCAGATCATGACGGCGCTGGCCACCGGCGGCGCGGTGGTCACCAGCCAGTACATCGGCCGTCAGGAGCCGAAGGACGCCAAGCGTGCTGCCGCGCAGATCCTGTTCATTCTGGCCAGCTTCAGCAGTCTGGTGATGGCGGTGGTCGTGGTGGGGAGACATGCTATCCTGCGGGGCATTTTCGGTTCCATCGACGCCGACGTCATGCACTACGCGGAGACCTACTTCCTGCTCTCGGCGCTGAGCTACCCCTTCATCGGCCTGTACAATGCCGGTGCGGCGCTGTTCCGGGCGCAGGGTAACAGCAAGATCAGTATGATGTCCAGCCTTGTGATGAACGTGGTGAACATCGGCGGCAATGCCGTGCTCATCTACGGCTTCGGGATGGGCGTTATGGGTGCGGCGCTGGCCAGTCTTGTCTCCCGCGCCGTTGCCTGCATCGCGGTGCTGTATCTGCTGCAGCGCCCGGCCTGCCCGCTGCGCCTGGACAATGTGCGTGCACTGGCACCGCAGGGGCGGCTCATCCGGCAGATCCTGCGGGTGGGCATCCCGGCGGGCATCGAGAACGGCATGTTCCAGATCGGCAAACTGTCGGTCTCCAGCCTGACTTCCACCCTCGGCACCGCCGCCATTGCGGCCAATGCCGTAGCAAATACCACAACCACCTTCCTGAACATCCCGGCCAACGCCGTGGGCATGGCGGCGCTGACCGTGGTGGGCCAGTGCCTCGGCGCCGGGGAAAAGGATCAGGCCGTGTACTACTCCCGCCGGCTGATGCTGGTGGCCTACGGCGGAGCATGGGTCATGAACGTCTCGGCCTTCCTGTTCGCCAACAAGTTTGCGCTGAGCCTGTTCCACCTCTCGCCGGAAGCCTACGCCATGGCGCTGGAAGTGATGGTCTGGTTCAACATCGTCTCGCTGTTCATCTGGCCGTCCAGCTTCACCCTGCCCAACATCCTGCGCGCCGCAGGTGATGCCCGGTTTACCATGGCGGTGAGCATCGTGTCCATGTGGGCGTTCCGGGTGGGCTTCTGCTACCTGTGCGTGCTGGCGTTCCACGGCGGTCTGCTCTCCATCTGGATGGGCATGTATCTGGACTGGGCGTTCCGCTCGCTGTGCTTCTTTGTCCGCTTTATCCGCGGCAAGTGGCTGGAACAGCATGTGATCTGAGTCTGCAATGAAAATACCCGCCGGGAAATTTCCCCGGCGGGTATTTTTGCATCTGCCGGTGCTTACCGCAGCGGCAGAACATCCTCGTCTTCGTTGATCTCATCCATCGTGCTGTCTGCAAAGTACCATGCCCGGCCGTACAGGGTCTCGTGGCCGTCGGCGCACATCAGATAAGAGCCGTCCGGCAGGGCGAGAAAATGCCGCTTCTTGCTGTCCGCAAGGGCGATGTCCTCCATCTTCTGCCCGTCCAGCACATGCTCCCGGATGAACTGGTAATGCGGCAGGATGCGGGTCTCGGTCAGGCCGAGACCGTTCAGCCAGCGGGAATAGTGCGGGTCGGCGGCTTCGCCGGGTTCTTCCGGCGCGGCGTACACGATGCGGGCGGCGTTCATGGAACCGGCGCTCACGCCCATCACGATGCCGTGATAGTTGTGGAACAGCCCCGCCAGCCCGATGCGGGCAAAAAAGTGATTCTGGGTGGGCACATGGCCGCCGCAGAGCATCACAAAGCCGCTCTGGGGCAGCAGGGTGCTCAGTTCGTCCTGATTGCGGGCGTCGCAGGGAACAAGATCGATCAGGGGCAGGTGCGCCTGACCAAAGCTCTGCAGGAACACCCGGCACATCTCGTCGTTCTGCTCGTAGGCCGTGGGGTCGGCGGCGATGGCAAGACCCAGAACCGGGTGGTCCGGCCAGACGGCCCGCAGATTTGCCACGAAGTGATTGCGTGTGTCCAGAACCGGAATGTCCGGCCCCGGCTCAAAGGGGCAGCCGCTGGGGCTGCTGGTAAGAAATAACGTCATAATGATTCCTCTTATCATAAGCCTTCCCCTTGGGAAAAGACTCTCCCCGGTCGGGGAGAGATGTCGCGCAAGCGACAGAGTGGGGAAGGGGTGGCATGAGCGCAGCGGATGCCGGATGAGGGAATGGATCGTCCGCTGCACATATACATGCCCATTCTAGCACGATTTGTGCTCCGGCGGCATAGCCAGAATCACCAAAAAAATCCCCTGCTTTTCGCCGTTTCGCAAAAAGCAGGGGAGAAACTTACACTTTGCGGTAGTGGAATACCTTGTTTTTGGTGACGAACATCGCTACGCTCACAGCCAGAGCGGCCAGTTCGGCGGCGGTGACAGCCAGCCAGATGCCGTCGATGCCCAAAATGGCGGGCAGAATGAGCACCGCCGCGATCTGGAACACCAGCGTGCGCAAAAAGGAGATCAGGGCGCTGGTCACGCCGTCGCCCAGTGCGGTGAAGAAGGAGGACGCATACACGTTGAAGCCCATGATGATAAAGCTCAGGGCATACAGCCGGAAGGCCCGGCTGGTCAGCTCTAACAGCTCGGCATCATAGCCCACAAAGAACCGCGCCACATAGGGGATGATGACCATGGAGAAGGCTGTCAGGGTGACAGCCACCACGGCGATGAGCCGCAGGCTCTTTTGGTAGAGGTTGTGCACCTCGGCGCGGTTGCCGGCACCGTAGTGGAAGCTGACGATGGGCGCACTGCCGAAGGCGTAGCCCACATACACCGCGATGAACAGGAAGCAGGCGTACATGATGACGCCGTAGGCGGCCACGCCGTTTTCACCGGCAAGACGCAGCAGCTGGTAGTTGTACAAGATGTTCACCAGCGACATGGAAAGGTTGGTCATCAGCTCGGAAGAGCCGTTGACGCAGGCGCTCAGGAGCACCTTGACGTAGAACTGTGTACGGCACAGGTGCAGGCGGCTGGTGTTGCTGCGGTCGAGAAAGTAGAACACCGGCAGGATGCCGCCGATGATCTGGCTGATGAAGGTTGCGATGGCGGCGCCCTCCACGCCCCAGCTCCAGACGCCAACCATCAGCACGTCCAGCACCATGTTGGTGCAGCCCGCAGCCACAGTGAAGTAAAAGCCGAGGTGGGGTTTTTCGGCGGTGACGAAAAAGCTCTGGAACATGTTCTGCAGGGCAAAGGTGGGCAGCGAGACCATCAGGACGCGGCCGTAGCGGACAGCGTAGTCCAGCAGTTCGCCTTTGGCACCCAGCAGTACGGCGATGGGCCGCAGGAACACAAGACCCAGCACTGCCAGCACCGAGACGGAAACTGCAGCGGCCAGCAGGAACATGGTGAAATAGCGGTCGGCCTTTTCCTGGTCGCCCTCGCCCAGCGTGATGCCCACAATAGCGCTGCCGCCGGTGCCCAGCATGAAGCCGATGGTGCCCAGCAGCTGGGGCAGGGGCATGATGAGGTTGACCGCCGCAAAGGCCGTTTTGCCCACAAAGTTGGACACGCACAGCCCGTCTACGATGCCGTAGATGGAGGTGAACAGCATGGTGCCGACGGCGGGCAGTACGAACCGCAGCAGGCGCGGATAGGTGAAATGGTCGGACAGTTGGATGGGTCGCTTAGACATGGAAACTCCTTTCGGCAGGAAACAAAACGGGCCGGATAAGCTCCCGTGAGTGCACGCCCGGCCTTGTTCTTCTTCCTCACTACGGCAAGGAAGCCTCCGGCGGGGCGCTGTCTGCACGGCATCTTATCCGGCCCGTCCAAATTACGTTGGAAACGGTCCTCCGATGAACCGAAGAAGAGTATACCAGAAACCATTTGTTTGTCAAGAGAAAAATACACCAGAAAGAGAAAAATTACTCATCGAAATGGTATTCCACCAGCTCGCAGTTGCGGATGCCGGCCATGGCGTATTCCTCGTTGGTCATATCACAGAAGTAGGACTCCACTACCCGGGCAATGCCGTTGTGGGCCACCAGAAGATAGGTCCTATCGGTATCGGCCTTTAATTCGTCCAGCAGGTTGTAGATGCGCTGGGCCAGCTGCAGCATACTTTCGCCGCCGCCGTAGCGGTCGGCAAAGTGAGTTTTGGACACGCGGAACTCCCCGCCGTTGCGGGGTGTGCCCTCGTATTTGCCGAAGCACTGCTCCCGCAGGCGCGGCTCGCACCGGGCGGGCAGACCGGTGGCGTCGGCAATGGCTTTGGCAGTGTCGGCGGCGCGGGACAGGGGAGAGTATAAGATCTCGTCGATGTGTACGCCGCTGGCCCGGACTTTCTCGCCCAGTTGGCGGGCCTGTTCCCGGCCCCGCTCGGTCAGGGGGCTGTCAGTCATGCCGCAGATCTTGTTCTCCACGTTCCACACGGTCTCGCCGTGGCGGGTAAAATACAGTTTGTGCATGGCGGCTCCTTATTTGTTGTAACCGGCTTCGATCTCCCGGATGCGGGTATAGAAAAAGTCGTTGGCGGGGGTGGGCATACCGTATTTCTTTGCGCGCTCGCGCACCACACCGGCAAACTCGGCCACTTCGGTGGGGCGCTTTGCCAGCACATCCTGCCGCATACTGGGCATGCCCTCCGGGTTGAAGGTGGGCATCATGGCGTCAAGGAACTTCACGTCATTGTCCGGCGGCAGGGGCACGCCCTCAAGGTTTGCAAGCTGGATGACCTCCTGCATGGCCTTGCGCATCATGTCCTGCGCTTCGCCCGGCTGGCGCAGGCCGCCGTAGGGCTGGTCGAAGGCGGCGGCGGCCTGGTTCAGCCCGTCGTTGACCATCAGCTTGTTCCACTGTTTATAAAGGATATCACTGCACGGTTCGTTGGCGATGCCGCAGGCGTCCAGATAATCGGCCACGGCCTGAACCCGGGCAGTCATCTCGCCGCTGCGCTCACCGAACTGGATCTTGCCTGCCTGATTGAACACCAGCTTCCGGCCGGTGCGGGTGGCGTCCATGCCGATGGCTACGCTCCACAGGGTATGGCCGGGGCAGGCGGCGTCAATGTGCTCTTCGCTGGTGATGCCGTTCAGCACGCTGAGGATGACCGTGTCCGGGCCGACGAACTTTGCCATATCCCGGATGGCCTGTTCCAGCACGGTGGCCTTGACGGCGACCAGAAGCAGATCGACCGGCCTGCCCTCTTCCGGGGTGACATAGGTGAACTGGCATTCCTCGCCATTGCAGACTACCGGCTCGGCGGAATAGCGGGCGATGCGGGCCTTGTCGGCAATGACCTGCACCCCGGGCATTTTGCGCCCGAACAGGATGCCCAGTGCGCCAAGCCCGATCAGGGCAGAAGTTTCGATCTTTTTCATACGGCATTCTCCTTTTTCAGCGTTCCGTCCGCTGCCAGCACCACGGTGTCCCCCTCGTCGATGCCGAGACGGGTCAGCTCTTTATCCGGGTAGGGCAGGGTGCGGGTGTGCCCGGCGGCGTCCTCCAAAGTGACGTCGCACAGTACCGGCTGCCCGGCCGGCAGCTCTTCGCAGCCGTACATCTGCTCATCGATGCGCACGATGCGGTAAGTGGTGTCCATACAGCGATCCTCCTTTTGGGTCGATTCCTTTTTATTATAAGGCGCGGCCGGGCGGGCGTCAACCGGTATCCGGCTTGACAGCCGACCGACGGAATTGGTAGAATGATTGTAATTTTTAGAACGGGGGATGCACATGAATATCACGGAACTGCGTTATCTGGTGGCTATCCGCAAGTGGGGCTCAGTATCGGCGGCGGCAAAACAGCTGTATGCTGCCCAGCCCAACGTGAGCAAGGCGCTCAAGAATCTGGAAGAGGAATACGGCATCCGTATTTTTGAGCGCTCTTCCACCGGCATGATCCCCACCGAGCAGGGCCGGCATTTCATCCAGCAGGCCGAGCGGGTGCTGGACGAGGTGGACCGGCTGGATCTGGACGCCCGCCGCCAGCAGGGCAGCTGTGCAGAGCTGCGGGTGGTGCTGCCCCACGCCACCTATGCATCTTATGCAACCGTGGATTTTCTGCAGCAGGCGGCGGACAGCGAGCAGCTGCGGGTACACATCCGGGAGTCCGGCGCGATGGAGGCACTGGATTTTGTGCTGCGGCGGGGCTACCATCTGGCGCTGCTGCGCTATGCGGAAGAGGACGAGGATTACTATCGCCGCTACTGTGAGCGCCATAATCTGCACCGGGAGCCGGTGATGGAGTTTGAATATCTGCTGCTGACCAACCGCGAAGGCCCGCTGGCAAAGCAGGAGATCACGGATATCAACCAGCTGAACTGCTATCCCGAGATTCTGCACGACGATTTCCAGCTGCCCGGAGGCGGGGACAGCGGCCTGCACTGGCACACCAACCCAAACCGGCGCATCCATGTTTACGAGCGGTGCAGCCAGTTCTCCATCCTGCAGAACCTGCCCAATGCCTACATGTGGGCATCGCCCATGCCCCGGCGGGCACTGGAACAGTACCATCTGGTGCTCCGGAAATGCCCCGCCCAGCGCCAGCACATGAAGGATGTTCTGGTCTACCCGGAAAAGGGCGGCCTGCGCCCGGAAGAGCAGACCTTTGTGCAGCTGCTGCACAAGCAGGCGGCACTGACCGTGAAATAAATCGGAAACTGGTTAAGAACTGGCAAAAAATGAAACCGCGGAAAGACGCGGAAAACCGAAAAAATGAGTGCGACAGCCGTGGCGAAAAAATCGCTGCGGCTGTATTTTTGATGATAAATCGAGTAAAAATGCGCGAAAGAGCGACTAAAAATCTTTGCTGCTATATTATTTTTGATATGGCCCCATGCCAGAACCATATTATCGCTTTTATGAAAAATGTGTTAACATAAACACAGAAAGTTGGCCGGAACAAATGGAAAATATGGCAGATGTTTCCAGACTAACCGGCGAAGAGAAAAAGGAGGTTTCTGGTATGATCAGTTTCTTACTCTGTCTTGCGATCCTGATCGTGGGCTACTTTGTCTATGGTAAGATCGTGGACAACACCTTCGGCCCGGACGACCGCGAAACTCCCGCTGTGCGCATCAACGACGGCGTTGACTACGTTGTGATGCCCCAGTGGAAGCTGTTCCTCGTCCAGCTGCTGAACATTGCGGGCCTTGGCCCCATCTTCGGTGCCATGCAGGGCGCTCTGTGGGGCCCCGTGGTGTTCCTGTGGATCACCTTCGGCACCATCTTTGCAGGCGGCGTGCACGACTACTTCTCCGGTATGATGAGCGAACGCAACGACGGCGCTTCCATCGCAGAGATCACCGGCAAGTACCTTGGCCCTGTCATGCAGAACGTCATGCGCGTGTTCTCGGTCGTGCTGTTGATCATGGTAGGCACCGTGTTCGCAGTCGGCCCTGCCGGTCTGATCGTGGAGCTGTGCAGCCAGAGCGGTGCATCCGGCGCGTTCACCTCACTGCTGTTCTGGCTGATCATCATTCTGGTGTACTACTTCATCGCAACCTTTATCTCCATTGATGCGGTCATCGGCAAGATCTACCCCATCTTCGGCATCTGCCTGATCATCATGGCCATCGGCGTCATCTTTGGTATCTTCACCAACCCCGCTTACACCATCCCCGAGATCTGGGAGAATTTCCACAGCATGCATCCGTCGGGCACCCCGATCTGGAGCTTCATGTTCATCACCGTTGCCTGCGGTGCTATCTCCGGTTTCCACTCCACCCAGTCGCCTCTGATGGCTCGCTGCATGAAGAGTGAGAAGCAGGGCCACTTCGTGTTCTACGGCGCAATGGTCTGCGAGGGCGTCATCGCTCTGATCTGGGCTGCAGCAGGCTGCGCTCTGTACACCATCACCGACGGTAAGATGACCGGTCTGGCCGAGGCTCTGAGCGCCGGTCAGTCTGCCGCCATCTACGACGTCTGCCTCAAGACCATGGGCAATGTGGGCGTGGCTCTGGCAATGATCGGCGTGGTCATCTGCCCCATCACCTCTGGTGATACCGCCTTCCGTTCCGCTCGTCTGACCCTGTCCGACTGGCTGAAGATCGATCAGGACAGCTACGCAAACCGCCTGAAGCTGTGCATCCCCGTGCTGGGCGTTGGTTCTTTCCTGGGCATCGGCAACGCACTGGGCTTCATCAACTACACCGTGATCTGGCGCTACTTCAGCTGGACCAACCAGACGCTGGCCATGATCGTTCTGTGGGCCGCTTCCATGTACCTGTTCAAGGAGAAGAAGAACTACT
>ERZ1034998.374-NODE-374-length-29637-cov-53.668819_pt1 | contig 29637 bp, 38 predicted proteins | sample MGYA00520621_ERZ1034998 | MGnify/ENA primary metagenome ERZ1034998 (study PRJEB33766, sample SAMN09781748) | gut metagenome | biome: gut microbiome | host: Homo sapiens | place: Madagascar | study: EMG produced TPA metagenomics assembly of the PRJNA485056 data... | reverse complement strand
GGGCAATCTCTTTGTAAAATTCATCTTCCAAACCGGAATACTCTAAGTAGCCGCCTTTTTTCAGTGATAGAAGCTGCATCTTAAGGTAAATAATCGTGTAAGTATCACCACCAGCCATCTTCCGGAGTTTCTTGATTCGTTTACTGTCAAAAAAATCATCCATCAGCTTAAGCCAGTAGTATCGCTTATTCTCTGCCATTCTCACTACCTCCGAGCAATTCAACAACCTTTTCTCCGGCTTTCTCTGGTCGGCAAAATACAAATTCTACGCCATACTTAAGCTGCATTGTAAGCATAGCCTTTGCTAATGTTTTACCGGAAGTCGGTTCTGCCTTTGGTAAAGGGGTATTAAGCCATTTCCCCTCTCTATGCATATAAGCAATACGATTGTATCTATGTAATCTTGGATTCTGCCACTTAAACACGTCATCAATAGTCTTTACGCCGTCTGTGTTCTCCACAAGCACATATAGCTTAATGCCGTTGTTCTGCGCCAAAATGCACTCGTCACGGAATCTTGGATGCGCCTTGCCACAAATGTTGCCTATAATTTCCTGCATATCCTTTTTGGTATCCACAGAGACATCATAACTTCCAAGAAAATCCATTTTCTTAACTTCCATCTTCCTTGTAGTCTTACGCTTAATAACATCCAGCACCTTATCCGTGGCAATCACATAATCACCAACCGGAAGCGGCGCGCGCAAAACTTCTATATCATGGCAGTCAAAATACCGGTTCTTCAAAATGTGCTGTCCATCTTTCTGCCCTTTGTCCTCAATCAACATCATCGTTACATTCACTTCCTCTCAAATACCCTTCTGACATTACAGAATGGCTAAATTAGGATTTTTATTGTTTTGGTTGATACTTTTTACCAACCATACATTTTTCATTGATAGGCGGTCACACACAGCAACCGCCAAATCATATTTAATTGAACGGTAATTCTTCATCTATTCCATCCGGAATATTCATAAATCCATCACCATCCGGTGCAGGTTCCGGTCTATCTACAGACTGGTTGTTCTGTGAAGCTGCTTTGCTCTCTGCAAATTCGCAGCTTTCAACAAGACAATCATTGGTATACACCCTATTTCCATCTTTGTTTGTATAGCTGCCGGTCTGCCAGCTACCAACAACAACAACCTTTGTTCCCTTACGCAGATATTTCTCCACAAACTCTCCATTTTTCCCTAATGCCAAACAGTTGATAAAGTCCGCGCTGGGCTGTCCTTCCTGTTTAAATCTACGGTCTACAGCAAGAGAAAACCTCGCAACTGCCGTTGTTCTTTCGCCTTGTGAATATCTAATATCCGGATCCCTGGTTAGTCTTCCCATTAAAATCACTTTATTCATTTGCTTCTTCCCCTTTCTTAAGCTCTTCAAGTGCCTTATAGAACTCACTACCCTTAATCTCCTCAAAGTCATCATATTCAAGTGTAATATTACTTCTTGAAGTATTCATTCTCAGATACATCTTGCCGTCATATTCGAATCTCGAAACATCATAGCCACCCATGTGTAATTCTTTAAAATAATCTCCCTCGCAAATCGGATGATTATTGATTACAATGTTTCTCTCAATACATAAGTTCTGAAACTCTTTTAATGTCTTGCTATTGGCTCTGAAACTTCGCATTTTTATATCCGAATCACAAAACCGCTTGGTCGGCTTTAATAATTCATTACCGAATTTTTCATTGTTTTCCTTGCAATCCTCAATATATAAGCGGATACGGCTCTTTTCAGATTCATGGAAAGGTTTATTAACTGAACCATCACCACAAATATCATAGGATTGACCTAAAATTTCCTTCCTCTCAAAGAACTCTTTTGCTAATTTTCGTCTTTCCTCTGAATGGATTCTGAAATCACTAATTTCTTTCAGGAACTGTTCATTGGACACTATATAGAATTTTTCCATGATTCTCCTTTCAAAACGGACAAAGGTTCATATCAACCTCTAATCCTTTTTCTGCAATATAAACATTTGCTCCATATTTAACTGTTTCTTCTGTCTTTTGTTTGAATAGTGCGGGATCTCCACTTTTATCTGATAAGTGAATTAGAACGACATTTCTCAATGCCGGGTTATCGTTAGTAGAAATAAATTTAAGTGCCGTATCAAGGCTCATGTGACCTCGTAGGCGGTGTTCGTAGTTCGGCTCGTCCCGATTGACAAATTGCATATCGTAGTTTGCTTCACAAAGAATGTGATTTACGCCTTTGAACCGCCATCGGACATATTCGGTGTCTGTGGCATATACCAAACTTCCTATTTCCGGGTGTGTGATATAAAATCCGTAGCAGGGGCACTCTGAACCGTCTCCGTTGTTGTGTAGCCATCTGCCGGACTTATCCAGGTTTTCAAATGCTCGTATGCTAAAGCTTTCTTTCCCAAACTGTAGGATATTTCCATCTATCAATTTGAACGGCTCCCACACTGGAATACCGGCTCTAACATACTGAAATAAGTACTGATGATGGTCAGAATGGATATGGGTTGTGATTACTGCCTTAATCTTCATTACATTGAAATTCAGTGCTTTCTTCACTTCCATGAATGGTAATCCAGATTCAATTATCAAGGCTTCTTCGTCATTCTCCAGGATATAACAGTTACCGGATGAACCGGAACCTAAGACTTTAAGTTTCAATTTTGTGTCACCTCTCTTTCAAGACTTAGCTGCCCCGAAACAATCTTTGAATACTCCACTGCTAAATCTTCAAGAGTTATCTTTGGAACTGTAATGTTCATAACATGATTTCTTCCATATTCATCAATGTATTTCCGAATCCACCATGCTTCAATATTGTTTAGATACTCTTGTGATTTAACACGAACCTCTGTAATGGTCTCAAATACAAGGTCTGTAATATTACCTTTCAAACCGCTCTTAACGTGTTCCTGCCACCGGAAGAATGGCATATATACCGTTTGTCCTATGTAGTGCATATTGTTCTTTCTGTTGTAAATATGATAGATATATCCATATACGCCACCGTTACTCTCATATCCCTCTCTGGTTTGAAATTCTCCTTCGTAGTAGGGATTGATTTTGCTACTGGTTTTTGCTCGGCAATCATAAGAACAAAAGTAATATTTTTCTCCACCATCTGCCGTAATGTATGGAAAATCCTTTTGTTTGCCTTTGATTGGTTTATGGCAGTTGAAGCAAACTGCATCAACTGCAATATTGAATCGCTCATAGAAGAATTGGTTGCTGTCCATAACCAGAGCATATATTCCGCTACCTTTTCTTGGCTTTGCAAACCTTGAAATACTGCTTTTCTTCTTTACTTCGTCCTTTGCTTCACCACGAGACATATCCTCTCCGCAAAGATAATATTCATCAAGAAGAGTGCCTTTTTGAGCATCCCACACGTTATCATCTGTAAACTCTTTCAATTCATCGTCTACTTTGTAATCATAGATACGAACCCAATAATACTTCAAGGAAAGAACTCCTTTCTTACATCAATAATGCTTCGCGTCTGTCCTAACAACTTCCGGTTGTGCTTTGCTCTCTGCTCATTGTTGCAAATAAACTGCTTGCAGATTTCCGGTCGTACCGGATAGATTCTGCATTTCTCGCAACTCTTTCCGGTATCAAGGAACGGACAAGTCATGTCATAAGTTGCTGTTGTCGGTGCGATATGTTGACACTCTTTAATATGCTTCTTGCGAATATACCGGCGAATAACATCAATTTCCTTTTGGCTCATGGGAAGTAAGTTACTGCAACAATTTCCGCACTGGCTGCATTTCCCATCCTTGCAAAAGTTGTAAATATTATCAGCCATACCTTTCTGAACTGACTCTAAAAATGAAATAACTTCCATAGGCACCACTACTTCATGAAATCCGGTACATCGTCATTCTCAACGACTTCACCTTCAACTTTCTCTGGTTCTGCCATTTTCGGTTCTTCTACAGTTTCTGCAACTTCCGACTCAACCGAGAAATCTTCTGTATTTGCATTTTCAGAAATATCATGCTCCACATCCATTAAAGTTCTATCATCCATTTCTGTTGATTCTACATTGTCATAAGCATCATTAAGCATCTGTGTTCCATATGTACGGATAATGTACTTTAACGCACGATTCTTTACCGTTTTCATTGCCATCTGATCTGTGAATTTCTGATGCGTACCAGAACCATTTTCTTTGTAACCAAATCCCTGTTTCCAAGCCTGCTTAATCATGGAAATATTCATCAACTCAACATACTGGCTACCATCATCCATCACCACAATTGCGTATGCCCCGATAATCTTGTCGATATTGATGTTCATAAAGTCCTGCGTGTGGGTGTCAATCACAATTCGGGCGTTCTCGATATGGTATTTAAACTCGTCTCCCTCATAGATGCACATTGCATCAATATTCTTCATGCCATAATTCCTTGCAACGCAGGTGTTACCATAGACAGATACCTGACACTGCAGCTTACCACCATAGGCTACCGGATAGCACTGCTTTTTCTGCATAGACAATCCCATGGTAACCATATCCATGAGGGTGTTCGCAATAGATACCTGTGAACAACTTTCAAGTACGCATTTCTTATTGTTATCCTGCGTCTCCTTCAAAATGAGATATGCCCCCATTAACTCGTTGGCATAGTTATATCCCTTAGGAAAAGTAAGACCAAACTTCTCCTTTTGCTGCAACTGCGCAACCAAACCATCCACAAATGCATTATTTACAACAAGGCTCGCCTGCTCTTTTCCTTTTGTTGCTACTTCCTGTTTCTTTGTTTCTGCCATAATTATTTTTCCTCGCTTTCTTCAAATTCTTTTAACTGCTCCGCTAAATTCTTGCACTCATCCGCAACATATTCTTCGGTGCGGATAACATCATCAATCGGATATTTACTTTCAACCATTTTTCGTAGTTGATACTCTTTTATATAGCCCGGACACTTCTGTATCGCATAATCCAAATCCGACTTATCTCCTGCATGTCCGCAATCAAATCCAAACCACCACAAATCACTTTCGATTGGATAATCTGAATGTTCTCCACCGCCTGCGTATGTAATACCACCGTGGCACTGGAAATATGCTTCAATGCGGATTCTTTCATCTTCATCCATGCAAGCACCAAGCAAAGGGAAAATTCCACTTACTTCTCTGTCACCAACATCGGATTTCTTAATTTCAAGGTAATCACTGTAATCCTTTCCGTATAACGGATGGTTCTTTGGGATACCGACATAACCGCATCTGTGGCCAATAGCGCCAAATATCACAATACATTTGTAGCCTGCGTGTTCAAACTCACGCTCGATGATGTACCGTTTCTCCGGTTCATCACACTTCTTCACAACTGCCACCTTGTCAGCACCATAGGTTTCCACCCACTTCATATCCACAGATTCATCCGTAACCGTCAGCTTTGCACCTTTGGCATTTACAACCATGTCACCGGCTTTCACAGAATCCTCGGTGCGGTATGTATAACTTCTGGTGCTATTTGGAAATTTTGCTTTGATATAATTCATTCTGATACCTCCAAAATTAGTCTTCCGGTTGCTCGAAGGAAACTCTTATTGGCATCTTCCAAGAGGATTCTGCAATATCAGAAAGCGATTTCAAAAATGATGCTGCAATGCTTTCTTTAAAATTTGTACTCTGTAACTGTTTTCTGATTTCTTTTGCAAATTCCTCTCTGTTCTCATTGATGTACTTTTCAATTTCCTCTTTTACTGTTTTTTCAATAGTATTTTTTGCAAGCCAATCAAAGTATGGGATTGAACGCCAAGAATCCTTTTTCACGAACTCACCCTTGCTGTCCACATACTTATCTGTCATCTCATGAATAGCATCACGAACTACAATTTCCGGATTCCCCAATGCTTTTACAATTCCTGCATTTACTTCTTCTCTAACTGCCGCTTTAATAACTTCATCACTAATGTTCAAACTCATCATATTAGCCATTTATTTTTCCTCTCTTTCCTTTATTTCTCATATCTTTCCCGCAATATGGAAGAGAACAATGCCCGGATTCCGCAAAACCCATGAATCCTCTCTTAGTTGCGCTCTTCCAACGCTTGCATGACATACACCGTGCATCCGGCTGTGTGACGTTGTTCCCAATTCCTACTCTTGACATTCGGCATCCTCGCTTTCTGCATTGTTAATTGGCATATCCAATGTAACCGCAACATCTCTGATGAACTCGTCCGGAATATAGATTCCTGCCTGCACGCATACCGCATATTGCACCTTTGCAATACTCGCAATATCAGAACCTTGCTTTTCCATTGTCTTTGTCAGAACTTTCAGCAGGTTAGCCACACCGCCATGCGATTGCGGTGTTTTTCTTGTTGACATGCTCCGAATTTCTTGAATATCTGCTTTCATATTTTCCATGAATTTATTTCTCCTATCATCGAACCATTTTTCAAATACATTCCACAGTTCTAAGAAACAGTCCGTTTTAAGTATTGCATCTTCGATACTGATGCATCTTTCCGAAAGAAACAGGCTTATTATCTGTCTTGCGTGCTTTTCAAAATATAATTCGCACTTGCCTTTCAGAAAGTACCGATACCCGGAACCGAATCTGCCACCAAGAAAAGAAAACGAATAAAACGTGTTGCCTTGAAAATATGTATCGTATTTCACATCCCACTCGGTGAACATAGGTTCTTCGCCCTTTCTATGTACCAAGCGCATAACACATTTCTCGTTAAATACTTCTTCGCACATGGTTTTGAATGTAGCCATGCAAATCCTTTCAGTTCCAGGCTCAAGCGTTTCCCCTGCTTCTATGTATTTGTCAATGATTTCGATTGCCTTTGCATTTATTGGATAGTCCATATCACATAGCTTCAACTTTCAACTGCTTATCCTCTGAAACGCTCAAAAGAATTAACTGCGCATCCATATCCGGCACATTGAACTCATTCAGCGATTCGGCGTTATCTACGAAAATCGGCACGCTCACACCGTACAATTCGCTTAACGAGCGGATAATATCAAGTCCGGCTACAATTCTGTGACCACTGTTCAAAGTCGAATACGGTACGCCATTCACGGTACACTCGCAGCAATCTTTCATGCCGCCATTTAACTGCATTTCGAAGAGTTTGAAGTTTACTGTCTTGAAGTGGCCATTAATTGATTCTGAAACCTTATCCAGTTTGAAACGAATGAACTCTTCCAAGAGGTAAAGCATCTGTTCCTGGTCGGCAACTTTCTGCCCGATTTCTTTCTGCTCTGCCTGCAGCTGTGCAATGCGCTCATCAATTTCAACATTCTTAGCAACCTGTGCAATGATTGTTTTTGCATCTTCTAATGCAGCTTCCAATTCTAATTTTTTCGATTCTAATTCCGATGTATCAATGCTGTTTGCTCTCGCAGAATCAATCTGTGTCTGCAAATCAGTATCTTTCTTCATCAATGCTTTGTAGTCCTCATTGGTGCTCAAATCAGCTTCTTCCGGCAACTCTGATAGTTTTTTTATACATTCATTTTTAATTTTCATCTGTTCCGTTTCCTGCTCACGAAGTTCTGGAAGTTTCTTTTCTGCATCTTCAATATCTGATTTCATAGTTTCAATTTCTGATTTTTTATCAGTACCAAGAGAAGCAATCCGGTTCAATTCTGCAACCTTTTGATTGTTAAATGATTCTCTTATTGTTTTTAAGCGTTCTGCAGCATCTTCTTTTGCTTTTGCTTTTTTCTCTTCAAAATCAGTCTTTAACTGCTCAATTTTATCTTCTGGCAATCTCTGACCACATAATGAGCAGACTGTAGTTGATTCATCGAATTTCCACTTGAATTCATCAAACAGGTACGGTGTTTCATCAAAAGCCTTTTCCTTTTCACTCATATACTGCTTTCCAAGTTCTGCTTTTTCGCTTTCCAATGTAGGAATTCTCTTTTTCTTTTCAACAATTTCACTTTCCAGTTTTGTAATCTGTTTATGTAAATCATTGAATTTTATTGTTGCTTCATCCTTTCTGTCATCCAACGACCGCCGCTCTTTGATAAGTGATTCATTTGCCTTTCGTTTGCAATCATTAACTTCAAATTGCAATTCGAATTTCTGCTGCTCTAAATCATCAATCACCTTGGATGAAGATTTCATCTGTAACTCAATTTCTTTAATCTGCCGTTCCAAATCAGTCTTTAATAACTCCTGCTCTGCAGTATCCACATCAACCTTAGATTTCTCTGCTTCATCAATACGGACCGGAATTTCAGTCTGCTTTTTTTTCCACTCTGTAAGAGCCTTAGAAAACTTTGAACGAATATCATCTGTAGATGGTGCTTTCTCCAATTCATCAAACAACGGTGCATACTTGGCATCTGTCTTTGCCAACTCCACATCTGATGTTTCTGAAACAAGTTTCATCAGAATATCTCTTTGGTCTTTCCATTTCAAAGAAGAAAAATACTGTGGATTGGTCAGTAACTTGAACATATCTTCACTCTGCGACAGCTCGGAAACATATGCCTTGAAATCAGCTTCACTTTTCGGATAACCATCAATCTCATATGAATTTGGGTTTCCCTGCAAAGTCACGGTGTTGGTTCCACGCTTCTTAACCCAGTTCTGCTTCTGCACCTTAGAAAGCATTACTTCCTTGCCTTCTACGTCCAATACACCTTCAACCTTGATCTCTACGTTATCAATGCGATTTCCGTCCTTATCTAACGGTCTGACATTGAACTTTTCCTCTCCTGCACTGTTCTTATTAAACAGAAGCCATGTGAATGCATCGAATATGGTTGTCTTTCCGGCTGCATTCTGCCCCTTAATACTTGTTTTATTTGAAAAATTCACTTCAAGACTTTTAATTCCTTTAAAATTCTCAATGTGTAATGATTTTAAAATGATTCGCATAATTTTATTCCTCCAATTCCTGTTCAAGTCTTAAATGAAATAAGCGTAATAAATTTTTGTTTGTGGTGTTGTAATATGATAAATACTTTTCTATTACCGTTCTATTTCCTTTTTTTATTAATGTGTTAAAAGCATTACGAATTGACTTTTCAACACAATGCCAAGTAATACCATATTTTTCGGCTATCTGATTGTATGTTGCGGTCATATTCATATAATCGTTTTTTCTTTCATGATATAATTCCATGACGTCTGCAATATAATAAAATCCTTTCAAGCTAGCCGACATTCCCATCTCAATCAATGCATTAATTGCTCTATTTCTCATCAGAAATCACCTCAATTCTTGATGCTGAAATCTCATATGCTCTTCTTTCTTCTTCCTCACCATTCGAATGATGCTTGATATAATCCCGACTCTGGATGCGTCCAGTAATTTTTAAATGTGTTCCAAGCGGAAGTCCAGATGCATGACGTGCATTTCTACTCCAGCAGATACAAGGAATGTAATCTGATTTGCTATAGGAACGGTTTACCGCCACCAACAGGTCTGCAATTTCTCTTCCAAGAGGAGTCTTACGGTAAATCGGGTCTTTACAGATATAGCCATCAAGAAGAATCTGGTTGCTCTTCATCTCCTCTGTCTCTTCTTCAATAAACTCAATCTCCCGGACGAATACGGAGAGAACCAGCCGGTTCTTAAGTTCCTCATGTCTGTTATAGGAACGGAACTGTCCGGTCACATGAATGATTTCACCAATATGATTTGTATTTACATCAATCAAATATTCCGAAATCAAAAGTGGTAAGTAATCAATTGTTTCGCTCATTCGTTTTACAGCTAAATCAACAAAATAAAAACTTTCGCCATATACCTCATGGCTAAATCTGAAATCAGACACAATTTCGCCTACAAGTTCTACATTATTATTCTCTAAAAGTTTGTCCATGTTTGAAATTCTCCTTTAAGTATGTTAAAATAGGCGCAAATAGCTTATGCTATTGCTTTGAATGGGAATCCTCTGCTTTGGTCGGTTGTGGGATTCCTTTTCTCTTTTTGTATATTTCTTTGATATATCCATTAGCCAACTGACGTTTGACTGATTTGGTGTTTCCCATATATTTCTTCAAGTTCGTACGTCCTTTCCATTATCCCCAATGCATATGTTGTATAATCTGCAGCATCTCCACGGCTTACCGCATTTTTGGTGCCATTGTATACCATAAGAACCGTTCCCATGTCCTCATATTCACTAAATAGCTCTGCCAGATAATCACACCCCACAAGTATATTGCTGTATGGATCATATAAATCTGTCACACCAAGTTTCTTCATACGGTCCATGTGATACTTCTCATAAATCTGCATCAAACCTTTGCAATTACCGTTTGATGCATTAGCCTGTCCACTACTTTCGTGTTCAATGATTGCCATTACCATTTCCGGGCAAAGATGATACTGATTTGAAATTGTATTAATATAAGGAAGAAACTCATTACATATCCATGTGACTGCCGGTTCCGCTTCTATCTTCAAAGTCGAGCCAGACAATGTCATTGTCACTACTGCAACGATAAGTGCGACTATCTTTCTCAATGATTTTCTCTGCATCTTTAAAACTCCTTTCCAGCACTGCACCTAATGCTAAAATTAATAATCCAAAAATAAATGGAATGGCTACTATCGGATTTTCGGTAATATCGCAACTCATGCTTGTGAAAAGAATTGCCATTCCGACGGCTTCCACAACAAATGAAATCTTTTTAATTTTCATATTATTCACCTTTTTTCTTTTCCAGGAATTTATTAGTAAAATAAATCTGTCCTTTTCCGGTAACCTTCGTTGTTCTTGTGATTCTTACGGAACCATCCGGATTCTGAATGTTGCTTTCCTTAACCTCGAATAATCCCTGCTCCACATATCTTTGTTGCGGCATATTCCTTGATGAACCGTTCTTCATCAAATATCCATTGTCTCGTAACCACTGAAATAATCGTTTCTGCCCGATCTGATAACCGTTTTGGCAAATCAACTTTGCAAGATCACCAATAAGGATTGATGTGTGACTTGCCGATACAGCATCGGCAAAAATCTCTTTCGGACGCATCTCATGAATTCTGCTATCCTGCATCGCAATCAACTGATTCTTTTCTTCAATTTTCTTCTTCGCCACCACTAAAGCTTTGGAAAGCAATTCTTCATCAGATAATATTTCCTGCCCGGCTATATAGCCACCGTTTTTACGGATTGATGGAAGAACCTCTGATGTTACCCATTTGCGAAATTTCTTGGCATTCGGCTTGTCGCTCCGAAGAATAACCGCGTATAAACCGGATTCGGTAACAAACCAAGTCTCTCCTTGACGGGGTAAGTCTAACTTACGCCGTTCATCTTCATCTAATCTGTCAGCAACAATGCGACTGTTAGACAGTTCCAACGCTTTGCAAATATCAATAAGACAAAACATCGGTTCATTGTTTACTACTGCCGTTCGGATTTCTCCAAACTCGTCATTGTTAAAAATCTGTAATTCGTTCATTCTTCTCCTTTCTTACTCCAAGAAATACTCAATCGTAACTCCGAAGTAATCTGCAATCTTTTTCAGCTTGTCAACCTTTGGCTTACTCTTACCAGATTTCCAATCTGAAAATACTGTTGGTGCAAGTTCCAAGTCTTTAGCAACTCGATATGCAGTAATCCCTCTAGCTTTTACAAGCTGATCAAACTTCTGATACATCTAACCTCTCCTTTCTTGAAATTGGTTAGGATATTCTGTATAATTCATGTGTAACTTTGTGTCTTTCACAGAAAGGAGCTTTTATGCAAGTATCAGGCTATTGCCCTGCCCAGCAGCGCAACTACTCAATTAGCGTCTCCTATATAGACGCATCTACATTATCCCAAAGGCAATTTATAAAAGGGACTTACCGTTGCGAACATAATTTGTTTGGCGACAAATGCAATGGAAATGAATGTCCTATTTATAAATCAGCCCCAGAATACAAATGATAAAAGCTACATAAGTTACATGGGATTGAGCCTATCAACAGGCTCTTTCTCTTTTTACAAAACATCCTAACTTTGTATTGAAATTAGTTAGAAAATTCTATATAATGTAATTGTCCAGAAAACATTATTAAAATAATCTAGGATTTCCTAACTTGTATCCTCATTATATCTAGGATACTCTAGTTTGTCAATGCCTTTTTTAGAATTTCCTAGTTTTTTATGAGGTGCTAAAATATGTATGAAATTTTTGAAAGATTACTGCAAGAAAAAGGGTTAAAAGCCGCAGACGTAACAAGAGCAACAGGAATAAAATCTCCTGTATTTTCAGAATGGAAAAAAGGAAAGAGTAAGCCAAACACTGAAAAAATGATTAAGATAGCTAATTTTCTTGATGTCTCTGTTGAATATCTTATGACCGGGAAAGAACCGAATGTAGATTATTTATATTCAGATGAAAACTCAGATTTACTGATTGAAATTACTCGAAAAATGAAAAACGATTCAACATTTGCCGATAGATTAACTAGATATATGTCATTATTAAGTGAAAATAAGAAATCCGTAGATGATATGATTGATTTGATGTATTCCAAGGAACATGGCGGAGAGGTTTAATCCTCTCCGTTTTCTATTGCTCTTATGTATCTGTACCAAAAGCGTAATCTATCATTGCTATTCATTTTAGTGAAAATAGAAATAATCTCTTTTCGATACTCTTCGTTTGACATTTGCATATAACTGTTTTCTTCTTTCACAATATTCTCTTTAGAATTCATAAAAATCTCCCTCTCCTGCTGTATATTTGCGATTTCATCGGTGACGTAATCATTGTATAAAATAAAAAAAGTTTTTTCTCCCCTATTTCGACCATTTTTTATTTTAAAAAAAAAGCTATTAAGCTAAATAATTTTTCCGCTTTCTCCCCTGTTACTACATATGATCATTATATTATATTTTCCATTATTTGTCTTTACTTTTGTGAATTTGTCCACGGTTATGGACACTATTTGCTTTAACTGCATATTTGTGTTCCGATTCAAATAAATCAACTATTCCAACATTCAATGCTACAGCTAATTTTTCTAATTGCACAAGCCTTGGTGAAATTCTTCCATTCTCAATATTATTGATTTCAGATTTGCTTATTCCGGTTATCTCTTCCAGAGACCGTATAGAATACCCCTTTTCATTTCGCACATCCCATAGTTTGATTTTTATCATACTACCAACCTCCAAATATTTTTCTATTGATAGTATGTTTGATTCTTTGAAAAATAAAATTAAACGCTTTATTGGCTTATTTGGGTCATTTTCCATTCGTGCATGGAATAGTTATAATGAAGCGTAAAATGTTTCTCCATGCCATATATATTAGCCGTGCACTGGTAATCAATTCCTATTGATTTTGCCATGCTCTCCCTTTTTAGAATATTTTCAATCGTGACAGATACTATACTGCCATCTATGTCCTTAAACCGGAACCGCATTGGCGTTATCTTTCCATCCGTATCAGTGCACGAAATCATTTGCACTGGGATACTAGCTCTAAGAATACTCTTCAATGTATTTCACTTCCCTTTTCTCTCTTGTTCCTTTATTATATATTCGAACATACGTTTTGTAAAGAGGCAAATATGAAGTCATTTTTTCCAAAGAAAAAAGCCGGCACTTTTTTGTACCGGCTATATTATTTTTACTGCTGATTCAGCCAGTGCTGAAAAGCCTTGATACAACTGGATGGCTTACTCAATACCCCATCCACAACCGTTCGCATTTCTCTCTGTAAGGCAGTCACAAATTCTTTTCCGATATAACCATCTTCCTTAATTCCAAGCCACTTCTGCATTGCTCTGACCAAGACTGAACCACCTCTGCCATAAGACACGGATGTAATACCAGGGAAATGCTTAGCACAAACTTTGAGCTGACCGGAAATCACACCATCAACCGGAGTGCCAAACACTTCCTGCGCTCTCTTTGTTGTACCAGTACCCCAGATACCATCTTCTGTAATATTTTTCTGTGTCTTAGCATCTGTTGTCTGAACAGCTGATTTGTAATTCAGAAGTTCTGTATATGGGAAGTTCTTTCCCGGGCAGGCAGTTGAAGCCACATCTTTATGCCGGATAACTACATCAATGCCATATTTATTACAAAGATAAGCAATCAATTCCTTTCCGGCATTCTTCTGTGCTTCACCCATTGATTCAGTTTCAAAATTACCTTCAAAGCAGATTCCAATGGAATTACTGTTATTACCTGCCGCATGTGCCCCCACAAGGTTTTCTGCTCGTCCTCTTTCAATAGTTCCATTCTTTCTAACAAGAAAATGATAACCGATTCCGCTGAATCCCCTTCCAAGGTGCCATGCATGAATTGTTTTTGCATCACATACAGATGCTGCAGCATGGTGCAGGATGATTCTGATTGTGCTCTTTCTTACTGACATTTTCCCATTGAACTGTAAATTGGTTTCTATAATATTCATTCTATTTTTCCTCCTTCTCTTCTGTCTTTGCAACCTCTTCCACCTGTGATTTCAGATTTTTCAACAGAGGTAATAAAAACGGTGGAACCGGTGCACCTATATCCTTGATATTCTCCAGAATACTGATGATTTCATTGCATATGATCCATATTGCTACCACGCACGCTATGAGGAATGTTATTGGCATTGTGATTCCGATTGTGGTGGCAGCATATTTCAGTAACTGGTCAACAATGGCTCCAACCACCACCAGAAGCCACATGGAAATCTTCTTTGCAATTCCCCGGAATCCCTTGTATGAATCCACCGGCTGATTACGATACTTTGATGCGAAGATACCTGTCGCATAGTCAATAATGTTGCAGGCAACCATAAGTAATACCGGTATGTAAAGGATACCAAGCAAAGATGATAAGAATCCTGTAACCGCTGTTATGATTGCTTTGATTGTGTTGTTGTTCATTTTCTTTTCCTCCTTAAATTTTTTATAAAAAAAGAAACATATCAGCTACGCTATGCGTGCTTCAACGCTTCAATTTCTTCTTGTTGCATCTGTACTATTTTTATTAAATATGGAATCAGCTTAGAGTAATCAATTGCAAGTACCTTATTCTTAATTCCTTTACTTGCATCGAACTCTTCTTCTGAATATCCATCAGGAACAGTAACACAGGATGGGATAATATTCAGAACATCCTCTGCAATTAGTCCTTTCTGATTCTTCTCTCCGCCAAATTCCTTAATATAATCAAAATCTACCGGATTAAGTAATAATATCTTTTTTGCTTCCTCTTCCGACATATTAATAATATTTTCCTTTACCAGTCTTGAGGAAGGATTCGTGAAGGATGCACCAAAAACAGGAATGTAAGTATTACCAGCAAGGCTAGTACACTGAACATTATAAGGACTTCTTAATATGCAAGAATCATTATGTGCACTGAATTCCCCCACCGCAGTAATTACTACCTCATGATTTTGGTATCCTTGAAACATGAAACTATTATTTACCGCATTCAAAAAGCACAATGCATCGCCACCATCAATTATTCTTGTTGTATAGTCCTTTGAGGACTTATTATGATGAAAGTCTATAAATGGTGTAACTGCGCTAATTTCTAATGATGCCGGATTCAAAGATTGCCCTGCATGGTTATGACTAGCCGGTGCATAAGTACTTGGTTTACCTGTTACTTTACTCCACGCTACTGCATTTGCACTTCCGGCACTGGTTGCATACTTAACACTCTGCGAACCTATATTTGATGTTGTAATTGCCGTTAATGCATCCTGCTTCTTGTTTACATCCGTGTTTAATTCACTAATCTGATTAGCCATTGTGCCAGATATGGAAGCATTTTTCTCCGTTGCCGGCAATGCCAATCCGGTACTGTCCGTGACTGCAGATGAATCACTTAATTTAACATGACCTGTTGCACTTGTTGATGCTTTTACATTAATGTGGCTTATTAGCTCACTCACAGCCTTTGCAATTTTTCCAAAGAATGTATTTCTAGATTCTCCACTCTGTATATCTGTCAAATTCGTCTGCTCTGTAAAATCTGTTTTAAGGACCATCTTTGCATCTGAATCAACGCCAATGTCTTCACTAGCCTTTACAGCTCCCTTAATATCTTCTGTTGCTACTGGAACAGATGTGCCACCTCTTGCAAGCAATATCCAATACTTACTGCCATCTTCCGGTACATTACCGGCTGTTGTCTTAAGTGCGACATATGCATTCCCATTGTAGACAACCGTATCTAAATATTCATATGTAACGGTACTGCTGTAATCTCCTTTTGGAGTAAATGCTACTTTTCCTGCATCATTCATTAGACTGCCACCTCCCATAATAAGTGCCCTGTTGTACTTTGTACCGCAAAATTAAACCGACCGCCTTGATATTTTAGATGCCCGGTTGTGAAATCAATCGTAAATTGTGGAACATTCTGTGATAAGGCTTCTTCTATCTTTCTTACTGCTTCATCTCCTGCAGCTTCTGCCTGTTCAGCATAGGATTGTGCTGTCTGGCTACTTGCCTGTGACTGCTCACTATAATATTTACTGTTATCAGTATCTTCACCGGTTCGTGTACCAGTCCCACCGACTGCATAGCTTTTAGATAATGCAGCATTATTTACCGCTATTTTTGCGGAAGAACTGGCAAGATTCGCATTCTCGATAATCTGTGGTAAATAGGTATTTACTATATCATCATGTATCTTAACTACGGTATCTCTATTCTTCTGTGTTGTGTCAGCTAATTTATCTATCCGCTCAAGAATTGAGTTGAATTCAGTAACATATTCATCCCGGATGTCTTTGGTTGCATCTCGAATCATATCTTTGAAATCTTCATATGTTCCCATTCTTTTTACGACACCGGCTGCAAAACACATCCATACAATCTGATTACTTGTATCACTGTCGATAGATACCGCCCATTCTCCCGGCAACATCTTTGTCGGGTCGAAATCTGCCTTTAACCCTTTTCGCATCTGAATTGCCATATTGAATCACCTCTATTCATCAATAACAATCTGACCATACTGCTCAAGTGTTGAAACTGCAGCAAGCACGTTTTCATCTGTGATAATTCGATTCATTTTAACATTGGAATTAATTACCTTGCCGGTATCACTGATTTCATCAAATGTAATGGCAATTCTTTTCATGTTTCCATCCGATGCTACTGCAAATCCTTTAATATTTTTCATGATACTTCCTCACTTTCCACATCATATAACAATGATGTTAAATAATTATAGGTTTCTGCTGCACTATCCTCGTTATCTGCATCATCAGGCAATACCGAGGACTCTTCCAAACGCATAGTGTCATACTCCCTTTGAATAGCCTTTAATTCCCATCCAAACTTCATATTTGGAGTTCCACTTATAACAAAATATGACGGTGTTCTTTCACTTACATGAATACTTCCATCACCGTATTTCTGCAAAAAAACCTGATACTGAACTTCTGTATCAATCGTTTCTGAAAAGACGTCGTCTATATAAACAAAGCATTTCCCTGTTTCATCAATAACCCCTTCGCCTATATCACCAAACATAGGAGAGGGTGTTTCATAACAATATAGCAGCCGGTCTTTATAATTTTCTGTATTAACCACTCTGGATTTTGTGCCTGATACTATCAAATCTGTTTTTATACTTGCATCTCCATCCACCAATAATGAATAGTTGTGCATTACCGGAGTATCTGACTTGCCAATATAAAGCGAATCAAATTGAGAACCGCTAGTAGTGATATTAATACATGTTCCGGTTCCGCTTGTCATTTTAATTAAATCTGCCGCTAAATTCACCCTTCCATATGTTTTTCCATTATATGTCCGTACCAAATTAAGTTTTGAGTCATATTGAATATCCGAACTTAAGGTAATATCTCCACCTGATATAGATGCAGATTTTGAAGTTAAATTTCCATTGGAATCTACACTAAATACTCCTCCACCAATGTTGAAATTCCCAGATTTAATTGTAACAGCCCCTTCTTTATCTACAACAAATACACCATTACCAATATTTATACTTACACCAGTTATTTCTCCGGCATTTATCCAATCCGCATTAATCCCGATAGCATTCAGAACATTTACAACTGCATTACCGGATGAATCAATACCGGCATTCCATGTCTTACCGCCGTCTGTGGATACCGCCAAAGCATCTGCTGTCATTTTCCAAATAGTCGAACTGGTTGCACGCTCCGGCTTGTTGTGCATATAGTAAACAATGCTGCCATCTTCTAATATTTCCTCTGATTTGAATACACCAAATGACTGTGTCATCAGATTGGTAAGCTGCTGCACTGCTAAATCGTAAGAAGATAACTGCTTTTTACTCTCATTTCTGGCTTTTACAATTGCCTTGGTGAACTGCGTAAATTGTGTTGTTTTATTTCGCGCCGGTGTTTCAGAATCACAGGATATATTTAGGCTGCCACCAAGAGTAAATGTCCGAGTGGATATAAATGCCTGATAAGTATTCTGCTTTCTATCAGTAACATAAGCCACATCCCCTGCTTCTACAGCCGGATTGCCAAGTGTTGATACTGTCAACGGTCTGAATCTCATTCCACCAATACGCTTGTATAAATACGTTGCTACTATCTTAGCTGTTCCCTCTTGAATCAAGTCATTGCCGGATATTTCAATTACATATCCTTCTTTACCGGCAAGATACGTTGCTTTCTTCTGCGTGTCTGTTTCATCGAATTCTTCTGTTACCTTTACACCGGTAATTACTACATCATCTGTGCACACATCAAAAGACTTTGTAGAAAATATATGATGATATGTCTTCTGGTCGGTAAATGTACCGCCGTCAATGCTATCTCCACTGGAATAATCCTTGAAATTACCACCATCCACATCATCCCCATCGGAATACGGCTTTGTTGTTGTCTGGAAAGTTCCACCATCCAACGCAGAGTTGATTTCAAATGCTGACATATTATACCAATCAAGTTTTAATCTTCCGTAGGCATCCATTTTCGCCCAGCAACCGGATATTTGCGCAGCCATGGCAACAATATCACCAAATGTCATTGCTTTATCATCCGGTCGATTCTTTACCGTATATTTTCCATTTGGAATATTTGCACTCAACATGGAAATTCCACAATTACTGCATGCATCTGCCAATATAGCAGAAATAGTTGCCGGATAACTTAATTTACTATTAGAGTATGGTTTATCAAACTTACTCATATAATCAATGCAGGATAGTGTGATTGTTGAGCCATCATAGCTAGGCTCATCAACTATGTATGTTCCGACCCGGATTTTTTCAATGGTATTTGATAGCCGCAACCCAACATAAGCAATTACTGTTGCATCAGCAAAATCATAATCACTGAAATCATCATAAATATTATTTAGCGTAACTTTCAGCTTTCCGGTGACTGCTGCACCAATAGTAAATTTATTCTGACTGGATGTAGCATCTTCAATCTTAAAGGTATTTTCCCATACCTTTTCCTTTGTAATATGCAATACTTTTCCACTAAGAAGCGTTATATCCAAAAAAGGCAGAAAGTTCCGGTTGTCATTATACATTTCCTGCTTAAATTCAGTTGATAAATCTAACATCGTACCCCTGCCTTTCTATCTCTCAATTATATTAAAACTGATTTGAGAATAAATTTTCTTATTAATCGTCCACATTTTCATAGGTGCAGTTCTATCACCTACATAAAATGTTCTAGTCTCATCTTTGCCACTCATTGCATCCGGATAAGTCACATCTACATATTCCGGATTAAATGCCTGTAATATAGCAGCCGTTTCCTCTTTCGTTGCATTATCCCAAGTTAGCGAAATCTTACGTTTTTGCCCAACTCTATTCTTATGCATTATGGTATCCTGTGTTCTTCCGGAATCTGAATCTGATATATCCTGCAGTCCCCAGCTAAAAGATGTTGGCGTTTTAATAACCACACCATTTACCCATATCATTGCCATATATTGTCCACCTACCTACAATTCTTTTAGGTTTACGACTATTTCAAACAATAGCCGGTAAATTCTATATATGTGAAAAGCACTCACCAAGGGTAAGTGCTCTATTTTCTAAATTTCATATTCTGGATATACTGCTTCCCACACATCTCTATGATATGTATTGACTTCGCCATAATTTGCATCGAAAATCTTCTTTACACCATATCCAAGTTCAATGCTCTTTTCTTTAAGCCTGCGCCATTTAAACTTTTTCCACTCCACGCCATTCATTGCAGCAACACGTTTAATCGAATACCAGTCCTTGCTATAATCAAGTTCTTCCTGTAATCGTTCCTTTTCTTCTTCTGCCGCAATCCTTGCTGCCCTTTCTGACTTTAGTCTGGTTAATAATTCAATTCCAAAATCCGGATTATTTAAAATATTATCAATGACATTGTCTGTTGCATATATTCCATGTTTGCGAATGCTTGGAATAACTTCCATCGCAAGCCAGTTCTGAAACTTGTCCGCTGCCTTGTTACTTGCTTTCATTCCAAGGCGGTAGAAAAGCGATTCTGGTATATAATCATCTTTCCCCCACTCGTGGGCGAAACCAAATTCTGTGCTAAATCCATTCATTCTTTCCCATCTGATTGAAGTATACTCTTTACCATTCTTATTTTCTGTTTTTGTCCATCCAAATCCTCTAGCAGTATCTTCAGCATTAATGGAAATACTGCCGTCCTCGTTTAACATTGTTCGTGCTGAAAATCCTAGCTCTTTGTTACTAAATAATTTAATTTCATTTTTTCTCATATACAGAAACCTTTCAAATTTCATTAAAATATAGTCATCCGGCGTACACTCAACATCATAATATCTTTAGGTAAACAAAAACCGCCCCTAAAGTTGTGTTACCCGCTACGGACTTAACAACTTTAAGGACGGCATATAACCGTACTTTTCTGGTTTTGCACTTTATTTCCAGACCTCACTAATTCAAGCTGATATTTATTTTTTTATTATAATAATTTGTTTTATTGAAAATGTCAATACAAAAGGCACCCGTTAGGATGCCTCTTGCGTTACTCTCTCGTCACTCTATATTCTTGGTCTCTTCTCTCGCTCTTCTTCTAAGTATATCTATCGAAATGTTTGCAAAAACAATTTCAAAGATAATTAATACACCAAGCACTAAAAACATCGATGTATAAAGTCTTTCATATGGATAGTTATACTCAACAACCTTGCATACTTCAATACCAATAAAACGGCATTGACATAATAGTGCTATGGAAACTATAGCCCAGAAAAACATTAAAATATTTTCTTTTGTTCTTTTTTTCATATTTGCTCCTCCCATAATGTGATAAAAAAATCATATCACACTATGAGAGTTTTTTCAACTATAGCATTTCACCCCATATCTTCTACAATATGGTATCTTCGATTGTAACTCTCTTTGCCCTTTTTCACCATCTTATAAAGTGTTTCATTATCTGCTTTCAGTGTGACCTCAACAGTAGGAGCATTCTTTTCACCAGTGCTGCTATTGGAATTAGCCATCATTGCTTCAAAAACCGCTTCGGTAATAGCCGGTTTCATTTCTTCCATAAATCCTTGCATTATAGCATCTGTACTTACCGTATTTCTTGGTGCGGTAATGTTCGCCATAGCAACTTTCTCCCTGGCAACAAATTTTCTGGCAGATACCGGCTCCATTGTAACCGGTTCTACCATATTGGATAAAGCACTTTTCACATCACCAACTTTGTTATTCAATCCAATTAAATATCCCTCAGTTGTATAATTACCAAGTGCTTTCATTACCTTTGATGGGCTATGTATATCCAATTTACTTCTTGTTGTTTCCACTATTGTATTGGCAATCTTTGAAGTAGTCTCTCCAAGAGATTTCAATCTAAGATTCATACCATTACTAATACCATCAACAATGTTTTTTCCTATGTTTTCTATATCACTACTTGCTGGTGCAATATTATCTGTAATAGTGGTTCTAAAACTGGTTAAAGTATCAACAGTTGTTCCAGTATTGTTACTGATTCCAGCATTAAATGTTTCAACCGTATTTCTCGCACTGTTTGATGCATCATCCGTAACGCTACTATCTGTTAGAACATTTCCTGCATCTCCCATCCAATTATCAAGTGTTTCAAGTGATGCTCCTTTTGATTCTTCAACACCGTTACTAAACTCATCTACTGTTGCAGATGCAACATTCTTTGCAGTATCTGTTACACTTGGTTTTGCACTTTCTAAAGCATTATTGACAATTTCTTCATAATTATCTTTCAATGAATAAGTAATATCTGAAGTTGTCATTGCTTCCCAATCAAACAGATTGTTTAGTAAATCTTCTCCAACATCTTTGCTCCACCCAGCACCGTCTACTCCAAGCTCATCCATCCGCTCTTCAATTGCATCAGATAATTCATCAATATTACCAACCTGTTTTTCAACAGCATTTCTAATGTACGCATCTTCATCATTTCCAGCCGCCCATTTTTCCCAAAATTTCATACCCTCCCAGTCTTCCTGAGCTTTGGTTATAACTCCACTGATTTTATCAATAAAGTCTGTCTGAAACATATCTGTTACCTGGGTCATCTGCTCACGGGATTTATCCTTCATATTCTGAATTGCATTTGGCAAATCATCCAATGCTTTCTGAGCAACTTCTTTCTGTTCCGGTGTTGCATTTGGACTATTTAACAATTCCGTCCAATATGCCGAAATGTCTTTCTGTGCTTCTTCCAAATCGGAATCATAATTGTCAACAGCAGTTTTCATATCATCCAGATAGCCATTAAGAACATCCATATCTACTTCTTTACCATCTGGGAATAACTTATCGTAATCTATTCCTTTTACAATATTATTAATATCTACAGAATAATCACTCGCTGCCTTTGAGAATCCATCCAAATCAGAACTTAAAGAATACAGTTCAGAAGAAAGTTCTTTCCATTTATCAGAGCCTACTTCTACTTGATTCATTTCCTGTACAATTTCTTTTGCACGCTCTGTATTTGTGAATCCATAAGTTATCATTGCATCAATAGCAGCATCTGTATCCGCGCCTATATTTTCTAAGGCATCATGTAATGCACCACCTTCACCATACGCTGCAATTACTGTCTGCTCCATTGTGGCAAATTTCTGCTCTGTCAATGTTGCCAGTTCTCCGAAAAGCTCTGCTAATTTCTCTTTTCCTTCTTCCACTGACAGTACGCCATTATCCATTGCAGTTTCGATTCGTGTTATCTCAATCCAAGTATCTTGAATATTTTTCTGCACATTATCCATTTCGTTGGATTTTTCAGATATAGTCGAAAATCCTTTACCAGCTTCTTCAATAGAATCTGTAAAATTACTTACAACTGTATCTATAGGTACACCACCCGGATTGGAAAAAGCATCGTAAATAGCATCTCCAACTTTTTCATCCACAATTTCATCCATTGCTTCTTTAACGCCCGTTATTGCTCCAACTAATCCTGCTATTGCAGCAATAATAATTCCAGGAGTATCAAACGCTAAATATAAAGCACCTGCTGCCAATCCTGCTGCCACAGTTACTTTTCCAATGGATTCCGCCATGTTATCAGTCTGCAGAGCAATATCTCGGAAAGATTCCTTAAAAACTGTAATTTCTCCAAATACTGCTGCAACGCCGATTGCTCCTTTTTGCAGGGTTGTAAGGTTGCTTCTTACACCAGCAATTGATGTTTTAAGACTTCCCCAGAAGTTACCACCAGTAGCACTGGTTTTAAGCCTTGAAAATCCGGCACTAACCTTTGTAAGCAAAGATGCTGTTTTTGGATATTCACTTTCCAATTTCATCATAGAGGAACAGTTTCCCTTTAATGCAGAACCTGCCAAATCTACTGCCTTTGAAAATGAATTGAATTTCTTTGCAGCATTTGCAATTCCAGAAAATACATTTGTTCCAAACATATTCTTGGTTAATTTATTTAGGCTGACCAGTGATACAATTGTTGTCTCAATCGGTGCTGCACTAAATGTCGTTGCAAAAGTCTTAATTCCTGCATTTATTGCTTTCCAAAGTGCCTTACCAACCTTGACTCCGATTTCAAGCAAATTCAAATTCTCAAGGAATTTTCCAATCTGCCGTCCAATCATTTCCCAGTTGGTTGTATCAATAGCTGCAATAATCGCATCCAGTATTCCATTTGCCCATACATTAATGGTACGTCCAAGTGAAGCGAAATCATATGTTCTGAAGAATTCGTTCAAACCGGTTCCAATAGATTTTCCCAAATCCTTGAAATCGAATGTATTTCCAAATGCCAATGCACTATAAATTGCACTATTTAAAGCACCAGCAATGCTTCTTCCTACAGTTCCGAATAAGGATGGCGAAATCAGACCATTAAGGAATTTAGCAAAATTAGTACCAAAGTTCTTAGATGCGCTATATACAGAATCCCAATTAATTTTATTGAGACCATCTCTAATGCTGCAGCCGATAAATCGACCTATCCCCTCAAAATTACCATGTGAAAATGCATAATATATTTTATCTGCAATCTTCTGAGCTTTATTTTCCATCCGGTCAAAGGCATCATCCCATGCTTTCTGGTACTCTTCAAGCGCCTTGGATATTTCTGCATCTAATAATGGATTTCCGCCACCAACGCCGGAGCCGGAACCACTACCTGAACCGGATTTAGGGTCATTAAGCTGATTTAATTCATCGAAGCCAAGTACAGTGTTCTTAAGTTTTTTAGCCGCATCATTCGCACCATTTAAGGCATCCTCTGCATCATCCGCTCCACCGACTAAATCCTCAATGCCATTGCTGGCACCACCGATGGATGAGTTAATGCCAGTCAGATTGATTCCAAGCAAACCACCAACCCATGCAAAAAGTCGCTGCATTGCCATTACAAGACCATTAATATATGGAAGAACCTTCTCAATAATAGGCAAAAACAGATTTCCGATTGTTCTTGCCAAGTTGGAAAAGTTCTGTCTTAACATTCTAAACTGGTTAGCCGGTGATTCCATTGTGTTTGCCAAATCACCATATGCAACTTTCGACTGGTCTAATATCGCCAGCAATCGCAACTGTGCCTTGGTTGCCTGATTCATTTCACTAATCGCACCGGTCAGACCGTATTTATAAGCATATTCCTGCAGAGTAGCATTTGTAATATCAATACCAAACGCACGAACTGCTCTGGACTGTCCTGCCAAAGCAGATGCGAATTTCTCAAATGCCTGTTCAAATGTGGTGTTTCTCAAGGATGCCCAGTCAGTACCAAGCATTGTAAGTGCGGTCGAAAAATTAAGCGCACTTTCTTCTGCTACACCAATAGATTCGGATACCTGTGCAAACATTGCCTGGTAATTCATTACAGTATCCGGATTCATTCCAAGATTCTTCTGTCCGGTATATGTAGCATTACCATCTGTATCAATATCAAATCCGGTCATCTTGGCTGTAAGCTGCTTTGCTCTTGAAGAGAATGACGATGCATAAGCTTCTGCAGAATCATATCCTGCCTGTTGCCAATTCGCTGCAGCATCATCACCAAGCTTACGCATGGCTACTTCAAAGTAGTTTACAGTTTCAAGGAAATCCATTGAAGAATTCACTGTATTCCAAAGGCCTTTAAATCCTCGAATAACCATAAAGAAATTAGCGTAGAATGCACCTGCAATCTGTGAAAAGCTCTTTAAACTTTTGCCAGCCTTTCCATCAGAGGAAAACAATCCGGATAATATAGAGGTTGATTTACTACCTTTATTACCCATCGTGCTTAATGTGGAACCTACCTTAGAACCCTGCGAAGCTAATTTAGCCAAAGCATTGGTCATTTCAATAATATTGTTACTTACAGCCGGTGCCTTTGACAGGGTTTCCATTAATTCCTTAAGGTTTTTCGCCAGCAGTGGGATGTTGGTTACTGCTCTACCGGATGCGACACTTCCAAGCCGGGAAATTGCCGTAACCAGTTCCCCAAGTCCCGACATTTCAAACTTCAACGAGCCAATCTGGTTCATCTGCCGAACAAAACTCTGCAACTGAGCAGATAATGTAGGCAGATTCTTTGTAGCCTGTGTAGATGCCTTGCCACCCAACTTAGATAGTGTTGGTATAAGCTGTGCCAGTCCTGTTACATCAAATGTCATGGCTCCGATATTGTTCATTCCTGCAACAAAGCTCGCCAAATCATCTTTAATCTTGATAAGATTTCCGGTGCCGGTAGTGGCATTCTTTCCACCTAGTTTTGATAACGCTGCAGCAATACTTGTAACTCCTGCAACATTAATATTCTGTGCTCCTGCCAAGCCATTAGACAGATTCTGTAATGCAGAGGTAACTCCATACATAGAATTCGTATCTACCTCTGATAATTTGCTTAATGCTCTTGCCAGGGATGTAATTTCTGCTGATTTTCCACCTTTAAAGCCGGTTGCTGAATCAGATAGTGTTCTGATTCCGGATGCAATATTAGTAAGTTTCTGAGAATCAAAGGAAAGACCATCTTTCAACTTTTCCATACTTGATGCCATCTTTTCAATAGCTGCAGTATGTCCGGAAATCTTAGAAATTCCACTTGCAAATGAATTAAGTCCTTTGCCACTTGCACCGCCAAGTACAGAAGATACCTTTTCCAATTTGCTAATGAGCGCATCTAACTGCTGATTTGCTCCTTTTGCCTGTGCTTCAACTTCTATCTCTAAACGGTCAATATCCGCTGCTCCCATCTGCTCACCAACTTCCTTATAACTATTAAAGGTTTGTGACTATCTCCCATTCGATAGCCAGATAAAAAGAACGGACGCTGTGACACGTCCGCTCCCTAATTTTCTTTTTCTTCAAATTTCTTATTCCAAGCAAGTGCCCACAATTTGAACTGTTCTGCTTCGCTTAATGGTTCTGCTTCTTCCTGTTCTTCTTTATTCATCAAACTATATGGATGTGACGGATATTTTGAACTCTTAGAAAAGGCTGCTCCTATTGCTCTAAGACAATAGATTCCATTGTAATATGCAGACAAATCAATAATCTGTGCTTCCTGCTTTTTCTTTTCAGTAAAGGCTTCCTGATATGCATTCATGATTCTTGGATTCAACATAGGAAATGTCCTCATGTCAATTCCATATCTGATTGCTGCCGGAAGCCATACATTATAAATTTCATTTGTGAAAAACTTTTCTGTAGATGCTAATTCAACTACTGTACTTCCGTCTCCGCAGTCGTAGATTTCTTCGTACTCTTCTTGTTCTCGTCCATACCGAGAACCTTTCTGAAAAAATCAGATTCGTTAATTGCATTTACAAATGCCTGGTAAATCTCATTCATGTTGCCGCCACCATAAATGTGCTGTTCTGCTAACCGGTTAGCTTCTTCTCTGTCACATTTAGCACAAAGCATGATAAAAGCACTTGTTGGTGCAAAAATCTGATTTTTTCTGAACATTGCAAGGACATCATATCCTTCGCTTTCCAGCCTTTCCATGTGACCGAATCCTAACTTTGGAACATCATATTTTTTGTTATTAATTGTTACTGTTGTTGCCATTTTCTTCTTCCTCCTTGTTTTCCGGCTCTTCCGGTTCTGTTACAACCTCTTCATTTTCTGCTGGCAGCTTAGAGACGGATTTCTCCGTCTCTTCTGTTGTTCATGCAGTCTTATCACCAATTGAAATCTTAGTGGATGGAGAAACATTGATTGTCATCTCACGAACGCCGTTTACTTCACCTTCATTAACATAAACAGCATGTTCTCCTTCCCAGGTTGCAACACCGTCTTTTCCATCTTTTCCCATTGAGAGACGATAATGCAGCGGAATTCCAGACTTTGCTAATACTGTTTTGTAGGCTACTAATAGATAATTAGCTTTGAATTCCATAGAATCCATAGACTGCACACCATTGATGAAGGTCTGTGATTCATCCTCAAGGTCAGTTGTTTCAAGCTGGTTTGGTGCTCCGCCTAATTTCGGATAGTTTTTGATTGGGCATAACTTTTCCCATGCTTTTCCATCCTCACTGATTTCAAGAATGGTATTAATTGTACTTACTGCTTTTTCTGCCATTTCTTCTTCCTTTCTACCGCATAACTTTAAGCGGTCAGCGAACACCTCTCGAGTGGGTGTCCGGTGCATAAAAAATAAGAGCCATTACTGACTCTTGGTTTCATTTTATATAAACCCATCGAAATCGAGGGGTTTATTCAGTTTTTACTTCTTCTATTTCATCCCCATTTGCATAGATGCGCTGAAATCTTACAACCCAGCGGCTTACATTTGGGTCAGCTGCATTTGCTACCGGTAATGGACCGTATTTACACTGCCAACCATATTTAAGCATAATCTCTTTTACTTTATTGCAAATCGTATAACAGGTATTATCAGCAATACTTCCAGTATCATATGCCGATACGGTAATCATTGGTGTCTGTGCTCCCTCGTTACCTTCCAAATCGTAATTTCCACCGGATATATCACTTAATGCCACATCACAGTATGGAAAATCCGTCTGTTTCGGTGTAATATACCGCCCGACTTTACATTCGGGATATGCTTTTTTCATCTTCTTTTCCAAATGTGTATAAAATGTATTCCATTCAAATCCTGCCATTACTTGAACACCTCTCTTGCTGTTTCTATGACCTTATTCCTTAATTCTTTTGCGGCATTATACATTGGCATTTTAGGTTCGATTCCCGTGGAATGATGCCAAACACCACTTAAATCCATGTACCACCAACCATTAGGGTCTGAACCGTGTTCTCCATAGGTACCAGTACCAACGCCCGGTATGTTTGCCGGATTCTGCGCTGGAAGTCCTGCACCAAATTCTAACATCAACGCCGGGGAGATTTCTTTACTCTGCACACCATCTTGATTCTGCCATTTACTCACAATCTTCTGTGAATCTTCCATGATGAGGATTGCCCTGCATCCGGCTTTCTCCGGTGTTATTTCAGAGGACAAACAGATATACCTGCCGAAGCCACTTTCACCTATGTATGACCGCGCTATCGGCATTCCTGCTTTACATAATTCAAAGCATAGCTGCTCACATTTTTTGTCGAGGTTATTTTGATATTCGCGCAGCTCTTTGATTGCCCTGTCGATTTCCGATACGGACAAACCGAATGAAATAGGTTTACTCATTCAGTAACCCCGCCCGTTTTGCCGATTCAGCGGCTTTTCTTATCCCATCCGAAATGTTCTTCAATGCTTCGGCTGCACCTGCATTTACGAAAGAGCCTGTTTGCAATGGTGGAATACTTGGAATCGGCGTATCAATAATCCCCAACTCTGAATACACCTTGAAAATCTTTGGAGACTGAATTGCAAACCAATCCACCATTTCTTCATTCTTTGCCCATGCGCCGCTATACTGGTTTGAACTATCGGACAATCCGCTCTCATTCAAAAATGCGTGCATGATTTCATGCCTTAATGTCTTTTTTAGGTATGTTTCCTGCGCCTTTTCATCCATGCCAGTAAAATACTTTTCTTCCGACATATCAGCAACAACAATCAGTTTTTCTTCCTCTCCACAATAACCAGCGAGTTTGTTTTTCTCCAGATAGCTGTCCTCTGATACTTTGTGGGTTTCAATCCGGTATTCGGTTCCAAGGATATTGATTTTTCTGTTTTCCATATTTCACGCTCCATACATCATAAATTTGTTTTCGAAATGAGCATCATTTAATGCCTTTTCAAGTTCATCTTTATATGCAAATGGACTTAATGGACTGTCAATCCGTTCTCGCAGAACCGGAGCCATAGCAC
>ERZ1034998.368-NODE-368-length-30081-cov-5.983481_pt1 | contig 30081 bp, 22 predicted proteins | sample MGYA00520621_ERZ1034998 | MGnify/ENA primary metagenome ERZ1034998 (study PRJEB33766, sample SAMN09781748) | gut metagenome | biome: gut microbiome | host: Homo sapiens | place: Madagascar | study: EMG produced TPA metagenomics assembly of the PRJNA485056 data set... | reverse complement strand
GATAAGGCAGCAAGCAAAAATGCAGTACCTTCCATGCGAGAAAGCGCAGAGAAGGCACTGCATTTTCCGTCTGCTTGCGCTGGTTCAAGAACCAGTTGACCGCTGTGGTCTTGCCATAGCCCATGGGAGCCACCACCGCCGTCAGTGCGCTGACTGAAACAGGGCGCAGGGTCTCCTGCACCCGCTCCGAAATATAGATCGCATTCAGGTCCAGTTTCCGCATCGTTTTTGCTCCTTTTCCCCATCCGGAGGATCCTGTGATCCGCTGTGTCAAGTATAGCATAAATGCGAAAAAGCTGCACGCTGTTTTTATCTGCTATGAACTCTACCAGAAATCTCGTCAGGCTGTTGCGGATATAGAAAATGCAATGAAGATCATCATAGCAGAACAGGCATCCTGCCCGATACCGCCAAACGGTATCGCAGGATGCCTGTTCTGCTTTCTGTTTCCCGGAATTCCCGCGTATTGAACGGCGCTTTTTAATGCTGGATCTGTCCGCCTGCCCGGGTCGCTTTTTTCATCCGTAAATCTGTGAAGGGTGCCAATGCTTCGATCAGTGCGTGATCGTGGTTCTGCACCAGACGGCTTTGGGGGCCGAAAAGCATGGTCTGTTCCACATCCTCCGTGCTGGCAGCCCAGCCCGGCGCACCGGTACGGGCAAACTGCATCACAGCGCCAAAAATTTCCGCTTCCAGCTGCTTTGCTCCCTCAAAGGCACACACTGGCACAAGCTCTGTGTTGTGGAACACAAATGGGATATCCGCACAGTGCCACGGGGTGCTTTTTCCCATCAGAGGGAAGTCCTGATCAAACAGATAACTGTACACCTTTCCGCCCGCCTTGGCACGCTCCCGGACATATTTGATCGTGGGGGCGCGGAAGCTGGTATCTGCCAGCAGCAGGTCTTCCTCCGGGCGGTGCGGGTAGGCAGTGCGGAACTGCTCCCGCAGGGTCTCTGCGGCAGACAGGCCCACTGCTTCCTCCGGGCCGACTCCTTTCAGACCATCAAAGAAACCGTAGAACTCCGAATAAACCGTACCGATCAGCATCGGAACGTCTACAGTCTCGGGCCGAAACCCACTGCCGTTTTGGAGCGGATCTCCAAGATAGAAGCGATTCGGGTGGGGACTTTGGCCCACGTTCGCGCCTTTTGCTTTCAGAGCCGGGCTGACGTTCCGGTAAGCCTGCGCCAGCTGGTGGTAGGGCACAGTTTCCAGCTGCTGTGCTGTCTGCACGCCAAGCTCCTGCATCAGCGCCTGCACACAGTCCCTGCCGCTGCCGACACTGTCGTTCAGCAAACCTTCCAGCACACCACTCATTATCATCGCCCTGTGGTACAGGCCATCTGCTGCCGGGGTCTGCAGCAGCGTTGTCACTTTGGCACCGCCGCCGGACTGGCCGAATACCGTCACGCAGCCGGGATCGCCGCCAAACGCTGCAATATTGTCCCGCACCCACTGCAGTGCCAGGATGATATCATCCCCACCCGCATTGCCGGAGTTTGCGTACTCCTCCCCAAAATCGGAGAGATCCAAGTAGCCCAGGATGTTCAGCCGGTGGTTCAGTGACACCACCACGCAGTCCCCTTCCCGCGCCATGTTTCCGCCCTCGTAGGCCACCTGCTCAATGGACGAGCCGGCAAAAAATCCGCCGCCATGGAGCCAGACCATCACCGGCCGCTTTTGGGCATCGCAGGCCGGGGTCCAGATGTTCAGGTTCAGGCAGTCCTCATCCTGCACCCAGTAGCGGTGGGGCACACGCAGTTCGCCGCTGGGCTTGTCGATGCTCAGCAGCGGGCAGACGCAGCCGTAACTGGAAGCGTCCAGCGGCTCTGCCCAAGGCTGGGGCGGCTGGGGTGCATGGAAGCGCACCGCCCGCCCATACGGGATGCCCTTGAAGCTGCTGATCTCCCGGAAGCGATATCCCCGCACCGGACCGTAATTTGTCTGAACCACCGGGAAATCCGGCGCACAGCAAAATGCCTTTTCCATAAATGACCTCCTTCTTTCAAAAAGACAGACCCCCGGTACTGCAAACATGGCACCCGGAGGTCTGTTTTTGTTATCCTAAATCTTCGCCGTTGGTGGCAATGACCTTCTGATACCAGTAGAAGCTGTCCTTCTTTTCGCGGCTCAGATCACCCGTGCCGTCGTCAAACTTGTTGACGTAGATGAAGCCGTAGCGCTTTGCCATCTCACCGGTGGAGGCACTCACCAGATCGATGCAGCCCCAGGGGGTGTAGCCCATCAGATCCACGCCGTCCTTTACAGCCTCAGCCATCTGCTCGATGTGGGCACGCAGGTAGTCGATGCGGTAGCTGTCGTGGATCTTTCCGTCGGCATCCTTCTTGTCGTAAGCACCCAGGCCGTTTTCCACCACCATCAGGGGAATGCGGTAGCGGTCGTAGATCTCGTTGAGGGTGTAGCGCAGACCAACGGGATCGATCTGCCAGCCCCAGTCGGAGGCTTTCAGGTAAGGATTCTTCTTACCAGCAATGATGTTGCCGCCCACATCATCGGCATCCTTGTGGGTGGTGATGCAGTTGGACATATAGTAGCTGAAGGTGTAGAAATCGACAGTACCGGCCTTCAGGATGGCAGCATCCTCCGGCTCCTGCCGGATGGTGATGTTATTCTCGGCAAAATAGCGCTTCATGTAAGAAGGATACTCGCCGCGGACATGCATATCAGAGCAGAACCAGTTGCTGATCTGCATGGCCTTCTGGTTGGCGATCTCATCGGCCGGGTCGCAGGTCAGTGCGTAGCTGGTGATAAAGCAGATCATGCAGCCCATCTTGAACTGAGGGTAGTGGTCGTGGGCATACCGAACAGCCTCTGCACTGGCCACGAACTGGTGATGCAGCGCCTGAAAGCGCTCCTGCTTGTTGTCCGGCACCTTGTCGGTAGGGCCTTCAAAGCCCCGGATGGTACCTGTTTCCAGGATCGCGCCCATGGGCATGGTGCCGCAGTTGATCTCGTTGAAGGTCAGCCAGTACTTGACTTTATCCTTGTACCGCTCAAAAATAGCCTTGCAGTAATTCATATAGAACTCGATGAGTTCCCGGCTGGCCCAGCCGTTGTACTTTTCCACCAGCGCATAGGGCAGCTCGTAGTGACTGATGGTGACCAGCGGCTCGATGCCGTGCTTCTTGCAGCAGTCAAAGACCTTGTCATAGAATTCAAGGCCCTTCTCGTTTGGCTCGGTCTCCATACCGGTGGGGAAAATGCGGGTCCAGTTGATGGAGGTGCGGAAGGTCTTGAAGCCCATCTCGGCGAAGAGGGCAATGTCCTCCTCGTAGTGGTGGTAGAAGTCGATGGCCTCGTGGCTGGGATACAGCCGGTCGGGGCGGACAGCAGTCGTCACCCATTTCGGGCTGGTGTAAGAGCCATTGGTGCACAGGTCAGGGACACTGGGGCCTTTGCCATCCACGTCCCATGCGCCCTCGAACTGGTTGGCTGCACAGGCACCGCCCCACAGGAAATCATCACGGAAAACGCTCATAAGTTTCTACTCCTATCCTATTTTGTTCTGGTTCAGGCGGGGTTCTGTTCAAAGAACAGCTTCAGGGCACCGATCAGGTTGGCATCGTTGCCATAGCGGCAGCGCACCAGCTCCGGCTTGACCGTCGGCATGACTGTGCAGCGCTCAAACAGCCAATCCAACTCGGCCTGAATCGCAGGCAACAGAGCCTCCGCTGCGCTGATACCGCCGCCGATGGCCACCTTTTCCACGTCCAGTACATTCTGCAGGCTCAGGATCCCGATGGCCACCCGCCGGGCAAAGAGCTTCAGGGCCTGCTGTGCTTCCGGTTCCCCGGCGTTATAAGCTGCAAAGATCTCTTCGCCGTTGGGCATGGGGCTGCCCTCCGGCAGATGCTTCTGCCGGGCATATTCCAGGATCAGTCCGGTGGCGGAGGCCAGACCTGCCCAAAGCGGAGCCTCTGCGAATTTTTCCACTCTCGTCAGGTTGAAATCATCAGGTTCCATCCTTGCCACATCCGTTACAAGACCGCTGACCTCGCCTGCAGCGGCGTGAGCGCCCATCAGCACCTTCCCGTTCAGGATGATGCCGCCGCCGATGCCGGTGCCCAGCACCAGCACAAGGCCATTTTCCACACCGGCCAGCGCACCGGTCCAGCCCTCCGCTGCTGCGGCACACTTGCCATCGTTGGCGATGGTCACGGGAACCCCGAGAAGCTCCTCCATCTGTGCGGCAAAGGGCTGCTCCCACAGAAAGGAGCTGAGCACTCCGCCCGTGTGGGCAATGCCATGTTTCGTATCAATGCGGCCCGGCATCGAGATGGCGCAGCCCACGAACTGTCCCTGAAGGGGAGCGGCAAAGCCCTTGATGACCGCCAGAAGGTCATCCATATTCGTCAGCGGTGTCGGAACCTTGCCGCCGGAGATTTTCCGGGCCTGTTCATCGGCCAGGCTGTACTTGATGAAGGTTCCGCCGATGTCGATCAAAAGATACTGTTTCATCTTATCTCCTGCTTTCTGTTGGTTGTTTTCAGACTCATGCAAAGCCCAACGCGGCAGCCAGGCTGAGCATCACTGGCAGCGTAATCAACGACAGCAGGGTGCTCAGACAGACCATCTGCACAGCGTAGGAAGAATCCAGCCCCAGACGCTGGGCATATACCGCGATGTTGCTGCCGATGGGGGCCGCATTCACAATGATGAGCACCGTGCCGATCTGCCGCCATCCGGCAGGAAGAATCATCAGACAGGCGATCGTCAGCAGTGGGATCACCACCAGCCGTACCGCCGAAAGGGCGTAGAGCCAGGGGCGGGTAAAGATGGCTTTGAGGTCGGTTCTGGCCAGATAGACACCCAGCACGATCATGGCAAGCGGAGCGTTCATGCCTGCAATGGCCCCCATGGGGGTGCGGAGGAACTGCGGCACCGGGATGCGGCAGAAGTAGAGCACCACACCGCCCAACAGGGAGAGCACCAGCGGATTTTTGAGCACTGCCCCCAGTTGGATGTAATTTTTGTCCCCGGAAAGCTTTGCCTGGCCGTAGGTCCACTGCAAAGCATTCAGCAGGGCCACAAAGCCTGCTGCGTAGAACACAGCTTCGCCGCCCAGCACTGCTGTGACCAGCGGAAGTCCCATGAACCCGGCGTTGGAAAAAGCCACACCGATCTGCGCCATGGGGTCTTTGCGGAAAAAGAGCCACGACACCGCCATGGAGAGCAGCAGCATCCCGGCACCTGCCGCAATGCTGACAGCCAATTCCACAGCTCCCTTTGCCGAATACTCAATACAAAATGATTTTAGCACAACACAGGGCAGCACGCAATATAACAGCAGGTGAGCCAGTGCCTTGCTGCCCTCCTGGGTGATCAGTCCGGTACGGTAAAGCACATAGCCAATGATGAGATAGAGGAACATCAGAAGGATCTGACCCAGAACAACATCAAAGACTCCGGTCATTGCTTTCCTCCCTGTTCTTCTCCGATTTTGCGCAGCAGCGGCAGCAGAGCATCCATCACAGGGCGGTAACCGTTGGCATACAGGTGCATTCCCTCAATGGTGTACTCCGCTTTCAGATTTCCGGCAGTATCGTACAGGTCCTTGTTCAGGTCGAAGAATTCCGCTCCGTATTTCCGGGCCAATGCCTGCACGCCCTCGCTTGCCTCCCGGATACGCTCATTGGTGCGCCAGTGGAAGCATTCGATCAGGCCCGGGTCTTCGGCCACGGTGGGGTTTACCGGATAATAGGCCAGCAGGTAGAGCTTTGTTTCGGGCAGTTTTTTCCGGATCTGCTGCACGATCTCCTCATACCGGCCCAGCATGGCGGCGCGGTCGTAGTCCGGGCTGTTCAGGTCATTGGTGCCGATGTTCAGGAACAGGTGCGCAGGCTGCAGCTCAAGGATGCACTCGTCCATAGCCTCCAGCAGCTCGGTGGTGGTAAAGCCGCCGATGCCCCGATTGTACAAGGTGCAGTGCAGATCATCGTCCTGCAAAAACTCATACAGCGGAAACTGTTCCATCAGGCTGGAACCGGCAAACACCACCGCTCCTTTCTTTGCATAAGGATTCAGACGACGGAACCGCTCCCGCTTGATCTGCTTTTCCCTCTGGCTCTCCTGCTGCCGCAGTTCGTTCAGAAGGACATTTCGTTCCTGTTCCGTCATGGTCTTGGTTCCTTTCTCTCAGTTCTCGTGCAGGGGCAGTTCTACAAAGCTGCCCTCCCCCAGCAAGATCTTCTGGTGGGCGATGCGGGTCTTTCCCTGTTCAGACCAGACTCCTGCATAATTGCTGTGAACGGCGTACTGCGGGAAGTCGGAAGAAGAGACATCCAGCCGCAGGCAGCTGCCGAGCTGTACCGTCCAGTTCATATCCCACATCTCCACACAGACCTTTGCTGTCTGGCCGGGAGTATAGGTCTGCCCCTCCGGCAGGTCGGCAGCAATGGTGGTGATGCCGCCCCGGATGTTATAGGCCCTGCCGTCCGGGAACACTTCCATCAGCTTGGCAGTGAAGGCAGTATCATCCACATCGGTCGAGACATTCAGGTGCACCTTGATTTGTCCACAAATGGGCAGTGCTTTTTCCAGCGGAGCGCTGACGAAGCTGACCACATCGGGCCGATAGTTCGGCTCCGGCTGCAGCAGGCTGCCTGCCTCGGCAATGGTGGTCAGAACGCTTTCTGCGCCATGGCTGGGCACGGGGTTCTCCGGGTCATACACAAAGGCACGCTCCCCTTCTGCCGGCTCGGCATTCAGAGTTGTTTCACCCAGATAAAGCTTTTCAGTCCGGCTCACGGGGGCGGGCCATGCCTCCAGCGTTTTCCAGCGGTCCTCCCGCATTACATAGGTGCGCACCCGCTTTTCCGGCTGTTTTTTCTGCTTCAGCAGCAGATCGAACCATTCCAGCATCCGGTGGATGTCACCGTTTTCCAGATTGTGCTGCTCGCCCCACGCAATGCAGGGCTGGGACATATGATTCCAGCAGCCGATATCCAGCCAGCTGTGCTCTTTGGTCTCAGGGGCCAGAGAGGCATAAGTGTTGATGGCACTGCCAAAATGGTGATCGTACCATGCATCGATGATATACACCGGAACCTTGGTATTTCCGGGCACATCGGCCAACAGCTTCCACCAGCCCTGCTGCCAGTAGGCATCTGTGCGGCGGGTGGCATGGATCCAGTCCTGATACCAGTCCAACTTTCCACCCCACAGTGCTTCATCCACCTTGTCGTGGGGACGGAAGCGGCAGCTTTCCAGATAGTCCGCTGTGACCGGATGGCCTGCATTCTGCATTGCCCAGCCAGTCAGCACGTCGTGGCGGAACAGCCCCTTTTCATAAGCCGATTTGAAACGGTCGGTGCCATAGACCGTCAGCATCATTCCCTTGACCTTGGGTGGAACGATATCTGCAATGGCCCAGCCGGTCAGGGCCAGATAGCTGGCTCCGAAATAGCCGATGCTCTCTGCCCAGGGCTGGTCGTTGAGCCACTGCAGGGTATCGCGGCCATCCGGGCGCTCATTGACGTTGGGTTCCCAATGTCCCTCGCTCTTGCCCGTGCCGCGGCAGGTCTGGACCACATAGCCGTAGCCCCGGCGGGTCAGTTCTACACCGTTGATCTCATACAGCGGCTGCTGATTGGGATAGCAGCTGCGCTGGATCAGCACAGGGAACTGTGCAAGCCCCTCCGGTTTGAAGATCTCGGTATAGAGCCTCACTCCGTCCTGCATGGGCAGCATCAGCTCCTCCCGGCGGCAGCCATAGACCGGGCCGTCGTAGGGTATACTGGCATATTCCTGCCGGTAGCTCTCCTGCGCCTGCCGCATCATCTCTTCCATTTCACGCTGCTTCTGCTCGGCAGCGGCCTTTTTTTCATCCTCAGTCATCGTTTTTCCCGCCTTTCCGTGTTCTCAAAAGCGTGTGCAGCTGACAAAGTGGCCGGGTTCCACTTCCTTCAAGGGGATATCCCTGCCGCGGCAGGCATCTGTTGCATAGGGGCAGCGGGCCGCAAAACGGCAGCCGGGAGCCGGGTCCACAGGACTGGTCAGTTCGCCGCGCATGACCTCGGTGGAAAGCTTTTTGGCCTTCAGGCTGGGGATGGGCACAGCATCCAGCAGACCCTTGGTATAGGGGTGGAGCGGATTCTTGAACAGATCCTCGGTCTTGGCATATTCCACACACTGGCCCAGATACATGACCATGATCTCGTGGCTGATGTGCTTGACCACGCTCAGATCGTGGGTGATAAAGACATAGGTCAGCTTTTTCTCATCCTGCAGATCCATCAGCAGATTCAGGATCTGTGCCTGAATGGAAACGTCCAGTGCAGAGACCGGCTCGTCGCAGATGATGAACTCCGGATCCATGGCCAATGCGCGGCCAATGCCGATGCGCTGGCGGCGGCCGCCGTCCAGCTCGTGGCTGAAACTCTCTGCATAACGCTCATCCAGGCCGACGGTCTCCATGATCTCGGCGATGCGGGCATCGTATTCGTCACGGTTTTTGCAGGCTTTATAAATCTTCAGCGGTTCTCCGATCAGTTCCTTCACGCTCTTGCGGGGATCCAGCGAACCGGACGGATCCTGGAAGATCATCTGCATCCGGGCACGGATGGGCTTGAGTTCCTTGGCATTCAGTTTGGTGATGTCGGTGCCGTCGTAGATGATCTGACCATCGGTAACATCATAGAGCCGCAGCAGCAGGCGGCCCAGCGTGGACTTGCCGCAGCCGGACTCGCCCACAACGCCCAGTGTGGTGCCGCGCTTGATCTTGAAGTTCACGCCGTCCACCGCATGGAGCTGGCTGCTTGCGCCGACTTTGAAGTATTTTTTGAGGTTCTTTGCCTCGATCAAAATCTTTTCTTCCATTGTCATTTCCTCCCGGCTCAGGTGTTGGACTGCGGCGGATCGAACCGGCAGCAGCGGATGAAGTGGCCCGGTGTGACCTCCCGCATCTTCTGGGCCTTCTTGCAGGCTGCAGTGGCATATTTGCAGCGGTCAGCAAAGCGGCAGCCCTCGATCTTCTGGGTGGGGTCAGCCATCATCCCCTCAATGGCCTCCAGACGCTTGGTGTTCTCATCCAGCTTGGGAATGGCGTTGAACAGCCCCTGGGTGTAAGGGTGGCGCTGGGTGGTCTCAAAGATATCCTCTGCTGTGCCGTACTCGATGGCCTCGCCGGCGTACATGACCATGACCTTCTCGCAGGTCTGGGCCACAACACCCAGATCGTGGGTGATGAGGATCATGGCGGTGTTCAGCCGCTTCTGCAGCTCATTGATCAGGCCCAGCATCTGGGCCTGAATGGTCACATCCAGTGCGGTGGTGGGTTCGTCGGCAAGGATCAGCTTCGGCTCGCAGGCCAGCGCAATGGCAATGACGATGCGCTGCTTCATGCCGCCGGAAAACTGATGGGGATACTCCACCTTGCGCTTTGCAGGGATGCCCACCAGCTCCATCATTTCGTCCACACGGGCTTCCAGTTGAGCAGTGCTCTGCTCCGGATGATGGATCTTCAGCACCTCCATGATCTGAGCCCCCACGGTCATCACCGGGTTCAGGGCAGACATGGGATCCTGGAAGATCATGGATACCACACTGCCGCGCATGGCACGGATCTTTTCCTCGGGAGCATTCAGCATATCCACACCATCCAGCTTGATGGAGCCGTCGGTCACAAAACCGATCCCCTCGGGCAGAAGCTGGATGACGCTCAGGGCTGTGGTGGTCTTACCGGCACCGGTCTCACCCACCAGCCCCAGCGTCTCGCCGTAATTCAGATCTAGGTCCAGACCATTGACGGCGTAGACGGTGGAAATTTCGGTATCATATTCAACGCTCAGGTTTTTGACTTCCAGCAGCTTGTCGCTCATTTCAGGCCACCTCTTTCACATTCTTGGTGCGCTTTGCGCGCTTGGTCTTTTTGCCGCCGCCCAATGTGCCGCGCAGCTTCGGGTCGAGGGCATCGCGCAGAGCGTCGCCGCACATATTGAAGCAGAGCACCACGATGATGATCGCAATGCCGGGAGCAATGGCAATGATGGGCTGGGTGGACAGGTACTTATAGCCGCCGCTGACCATTGCGCCCCAGCTGGGAGTCGGGGGCGTGATGCCCATGCCCAGGAAGCTCAGGTTCGCTTCGGCCAGAATGGCACCGCCCAGGCTGGCGGTCATGCTGACGATGTTGACGGACAGGCAGTTGGGGAACACATGCACCAGCGTGTTGCGGATCCGGGATGCACCGCACAGGGTACCGGCGGTGACATAATCGGCATTGCGGACGCTCAGCACCTGACCGCGGGTGACTCGGGCGTAGCCGGGCACCATCGAGATGCCGATGGCCAGGCAGACATTGCCCAGGCCCTGACCCAGGATCGCGCCCAGAAACATAGCCAGGATCAGCATGGGCACAGCCATCATAGCATCCATGACACGCATGATGAAGGCATCCACCACACCGCCTGCCATGCCGGCGATCAGGCCCAGTGCCATGCCGATAACGCTGGAAATGACCACGGCCACGATACCGACCGTAAAGGAGATGCGGGCACCATAGATGATGCGGCTCAGAACATCACGACCATTGGAGTCGGTGCCCAGCCAGTGCTCGGCAGAGCAGCCCTTCAGAACATTGTAAAGATCATCCTTGTTGGGATTATAGGGAGCAATCACCGGAGCGAAGATGGCGATAAGCACCATGATGAGAAGCAAAATCGCGCAGACCACGATGATCTTGCGGCTGAACATGACCCGGAACACGCGGGAGGACGTGATACGGTCCAGCAGACCCTTCTTTTTTGTCTTGTTTTCCACAGTTCATTCCTCCTTTTAGCGGGTGCGGGGATCGATGATGCCGTACAGGATATCGACCACGAGGTTGCAGATGGCAACAAAGATGGAGATGATGAGCACGCCGTTCGCCACCAGCATGAAGTCACGGTTGCTGATGCCGTTCATCATCACGCTGCCAAGGCCCGGGATAACGAACAGGCTCTCGATCAGGACGGTGGAGCCCACCATGGAGCCCAGGCGCATACCCATGGTGGTGACGATGGGGATCATGGAGTTGCGCAGCTGGTGCCTGAAGGTAACATCCTTCTTGGAAACGCCCTTGGCACGGGCAGTGGTCACATAATCCTGCCGCATGACTTCCAGCATGGAGGAGCGGGTCAGACGAACAAAACCAGCGTTGACACCCAGACTCAGCACAATGATGGGCATGATCATATGGCTGAGCCAGCCGCCAAAATCACGGGTGATGGGCACATAGCCGGAACTGGGCAGGACCCGCAGTTTGAGGGCAAACACCAGCATTCCCATCATGCCCAGCCAGAACATGGGCATCGAAACGCCGATGTTCGCAAAGAAGGAGATCACACTGTCAATGGCCTTGCCGCGGTTTTTGGCAGCAATGATGCCGAACAGGATACCGGTGATCGTTCCGATGATGAAGGCCGGGATCACCATGGTCAGGGTGGTGCCCAAACGGGGCAGGATGATGTCAGCGATCTCAGACTGATAGCTGATGGACTGGCCCATGGTGCCCCGGAACAGGCCGCCGATCCAGCTGAGATACTGGACGATGACCGGACGATCGAAACCATAAAGGTGGCGGTAATAGGTGATCTGCTCTTCGGTAGCGGTTGCACCCAGATAGTTGGCTACGGGATCGCCCGGAACCATCTGAATGAGGGCAAAGACGAACAGAGTGACAAGCAGAATGGTGATGCAGGATTGCACCACACGCTTGCCGATCATTTTGGCAAGATTGTTCGATTTCATAGTTTGCTCCATTTCCTGCGGAACCTTTCTGCCCTTCTAAAACAAATTCCGGCGCAGTCACCCGCGCCGGAATCTGCCGAAATAAGGAGAAACGTATTCCGGTCGTGATACACTAAGATTGGTCGCTTACTTGTTCAGCCAGCAGGCGGACAGATCCCAGCAAGCAGTGAAGGCTTCGGTTGCGTGATCATCGATGACGTAATCGTACTTGTACATGGAGGACTTATTCACATACAGCACGCGGCCAAACAGGCAGGAGCCATCCTCGGCATCGTAGATCGCTGCCTGCAGCTCCTTTTCCAGCTTGTGCTTCTCATCGGGATCCATGCAGCGGCGGATCTCCTCCAGCAGCTCCATCTCCTTGTCGGGATGCTGGATGCCCTTGGCGTAGTAAGCGCCGTTCTTGTCCAGATGACGACCCATGTACAGGCCCAGATCGGGAGCGATGGTTGCAAAGTGGAGCATCAGGCCCTCCCAGGTGCCATCCTTCATGTACTGGCTGTTGGTTGCGCCGTCCACCTGCTGGATGTTGCAGTGGATGCCCACCTCGTCCAGCATGTTGGCAATGGCGGTCAGCATATCAGAATAACCGCTGACGGTCACGATGTTGGTGGTAAAACCATCGGCATAACCAGCCTCTGCCAGCAGGGACTTTGCCTTTTCAGGATCATAGGTAAAGTGATTCAGGCTGTCGTTGTAGGTGGCGGAACCGGGAACTGCCCACTGGTCGGTCATCTGTGCCATGCCCATCAGGAAGGCTGCGTTGATGGCATCCACATCGATGGCGTAGCACAGGGCGCGGCGGACACGGGCATCGGCCCAGGGGCCGTCAATGGCACTGTTGGGGATCAGACCCAGACTCTCGACACCCATGCCGTTCTGGTTATCTTCCTTGACGTAGATACCGGCACCGTCCAGCTGCTGCAGGATGGTGGGATTGGCCAGACCTACCCAGTACATATCGTACTCGTTGGCCTGGAAAGCAGTGCTTGCGGTGCTGGACTCGGTGACCAAGGTGATCTCGACGGAATCCAGATAGGGCAGGCCTTCCTTCCAGTAATTCTCGTTCTTGGTATAGATAGCGTAGGCGTTGTTCTCGAACTCGCTCAGCTGGAAGGGGCCGGTGCCGCAGGTAGCGGCATCCAGACTGCTGACATCATCCAGTGCCTTGGGGCTCATGTAGTAGACGAAGAAGCCCACAGATTCCAGCGTAGAGGAGTTGGGCTCTGCCATCATCATCTTGATGTGGGTGTCATCAATGACCTCACAGGAAGCGATGTTTGCGGTCTCGGTGCGGCTGTTGGCCTGGTACTCCTCAATGTTGCGCTTGACGGCCTCGGCGTTGAACGGCTCGCCATCGGCAAAGTTAACGCCCTCGCGCAGAGTCCAGGTAATACTCAGCTCATCGGTGTTCACATCCCACTCCGTTGCCAGATTGGGGATCAGGTTGCCCTTTTCATCATAACTGACCAGACTCTCGTAAGAAAGGGTCAGGTAATAGATTGCGGCGTTGCCGGTGGCACGGGGGGTGTAGCCGGGGGTGGCAATGGGGCTGGAATAGCACAGGCGAAGGGTTCCGCCTGCCTTGGGTTCCCCGGTTGCTGCTGCGCTGGCAGCGGAAGAACCGGCGGTGCTTGCCGCGGTGGAGCTGGAAGAGCCGCCGCATGCGGCCAGTGTCAGGGCCGTTGCGGAAATGCCCATCGCCTTGAGGAAGTTCCGACGAGAGATGCGTTTCATAGTGGTTTCTCCTTCTTGTCCTTCTTATTCTTGCGTTCGTCTGCACGGTTCTGTGTCTGCCGTGCTTTTGTTGTATTTAGTTTAGCGCACCGGGAGCTTTTCCAGCTACCAAAAAAACGAAACTAATTTTTCATTTTCCGTGTTCCTGTTCCGAGAGCTTCAGCATTTTTTCAAGTTTCCGACCTCTGTTTTTCATTTTCAGAGGTTTCTTCTGTCCGAAAAAACGAAAACAGGGCCGGTCTCCCAGCCCTGCCTGCTTCAGTGCGATGCGTTCAGCCAGTTATCCAATGCGCTTTGTTTTGCCTGAAGGATCTCCTGTATTCCGGCCTGTTCCAGTTCCTCCAAAAACTCCGGGAGTGCCTCTTCCGAATCCAGATAGCCGCACATCAGCCCATTGTGATAGCTGTTCTTCAGTGCCCGGCAGGCATCCAGCTTTGCGGCAACTGCACTGTTGTTGAAGCTGAACCCATAGGCCGGAGAGACCCACTGCGGCTGCTCGTCTGTTTCCGGCAGCAGTCCGCTGGCGTTGAGATACAGATTCTGCCACGGATGGAACTGCTCCTCTTTCCCATCTCCCTTCGCAAAGAGATCATAGCAGGATGCATCTGTGTACAACAGTTCAAGAAGCGCCAGTGCCTCCCTGCGGTGGCTGTTGGTTACCGGCAGGCACCAGCTCTCCGCCGGGATAGAGCCGTTCTGAATGGTCGGCCCCAGCGGGATGGCAGTCAGCTCTGTGCCACAGGCCCGGGTGTAGCAGTCCAGTGAATCCCGGTTGAGTCGTGCAAAAAAGCCGAAGCTGTTGCCCAGCCGCATCCGATCGGTGGCCGGTTCGTCCCGCAGGCTGGCATTCCGCAGGATCAATCCTTCCTGATACCACTGATGCATGGTTCTGCAAAGCCTGTTGTAAGCATCCGCGGCATACCAGTTGACAACAGTGGTGCCGCTTTCTTCGGTCAGAACACCAAAGGTATCTCCCAGAGGATCCAGTTCCGGAAAAGGAAAAACCTGTCCATTATCCGGCAGGACCCCCTCTGCATTTGGCCGACGCTGCCTGACCTGCATCAGCAGGTCGTGCAGAGCATCCAGATTCGTGATCTCCTCCGGTCTGGCATCCAGCTCCCGCATCCAGTCGGCTCGGGCCAGAAAGCCGATCTGATACATTGAGACTGCCCGTGCCGGGATCGCATAGATACGGCGGTAATAGGTTCTACTCGCCCACTGCTGCTCTGAGAACAGCGCTTTCAGACCGGGATGTTCTTCCAGAAGCGCACTCAGAGGCAGGATGCAGTTCTGATTCAGGTAAACATCCAGCGGCTGATCCTCTGTGAGGAAAAACAGATCCGGCATGGTCTGGCAGACCATCCGTTTCCACAGCTCTGCCGAGTAATTGGTGGGTGCCACCTGCTCGATGGAAACACCGAAGCCCAGCTTCTGCTTTGTGACTTCGCTCAGCGCCGCCGAAATGCGGACACAGGCAGTTTCATCCGATTGGCCCGGCATCAGCACTGTGACCATGGGCCCTGTTCCACTTTCTGCCGTCGATGCCGCCCGCTCCCCGCAGCCAGCAAGCAGAGCCGCCCCGGCTGCAGCACCGGTCAGCTGTAAAAATGTCCTGCGAGCCATCCTTGTTTCTCTCATAATGCTGCGCTGCGCTCCTCCTGTGGGGTCTTGTGATAGAACTTCTTATAAGAAGTGGAGAAATGCCCGAAATTCGTATACCCGACCTTGGCCGCGATCAGGCTGATGGGCAGATTGGTGGTGCAGAGCAGGCTCTGGGCCTCCTGCATTTTCTGCTGAATGATATAATCCTTCAGGTTCAAGCCGGTCTCTTTCTTAAAAAGCCGGGCCATGTAATCCGGATTCAGGTGGACAGCCTCGGCCAGTTCTTCCCGGCGCAGCTCGTTTTCCAGATGCTCAGCAATGTAAGCCATAATGATCTCCACGGTACTCTGACTATTTTCTTCCGTTTCGTTATCCCAGACCGAGGCCACATAATGGACCAACGCCTTCATATCCGGCACGGTCTTCATGCCGTTGCGGTAAAGTTCCAAGGCTTCCGGCTCCCGGAACATATCGCCCTGCCGTTTCTTTTCCGGAAAAGAGAAGAGCATCTGCATAAAATCCTGATAAAAATACCGCAAAGTCTGGCTGTTCAGCTGATTGTTGACCGTCAGCTTATCCAGCAGCTGGCAGGCTTCCTGCTCCATTGCCTGCGCACATCCCGCCTGCAGCAGCTTCTGCCATGCACCGATCTGCGGGATACGGAACACTTCCGGCGCTTTTTCCGCTGGGCGGCCCAGCAGAACACCGCTTTTCAGGGCCACGTTCTCGCTCCGTTGCTGCAGCAGCTCCTGGTAGATCTCCGGTGCCTGTTCAAAGGGCTGCGGCCCCTCCGGATAAAAAGCCGCCTCGCAGTGGATATATTGCGCACACGCACTTTGCAGATAATTCAGCTGCCGGGTGATATAATCTGCCTCCAGCGGCTCCCCCACCCGGCTTTGCAGCACCAGAACGAGACACTGCTCCGCAGGGATCGCCACCGTCACACTAAGCACCTGCAGCGGCGTGAACACCTCGCTGCTCATATTTCCCACTGCCGTGCTCAGCAGGCTCAGCTCCCACGGCTCCTCGCCTTGCTTCCAGCGCAGCGGCTGCATCAGGGCAACCCAGCATTCCCGCTCCTGCCGGGGCACAAGGCTCAGTTCTTCAAACGCGGTCAGGCTGCTTCCCGGGGCGTTGCCTAATAGGAAGCCTCGCAGCATAGTCTCCACGATCTCCTTTTTCTGGTCGTCAAAAACAGCACCCCTGCTCTGCAGCTCCAGCGCCGCCCGTTCCTCCTTTACATTTTCCAGCGCACGGCTCACTGCATCCGCCACCTGTTCATAAGGGGCGGGCTGCATGATATAGTCAAAACCGCCCAGCCGCAGTGCCTCCTGCGCATATCGGAACTCAGCATGGGCTGTCAGGAAGATGCAGCGGGTGGTCATCCCTCGCTGCCGGAGCCAGTCCAACAGATCCAGCCCGCTTTCCATGGGCATTTCAATATCGCAGAGCATGACCTCGGCCTCCTGCCGCAGCAGGCTGGCCTTGGCATCCACAGCGTTCAGAGCCGTATCCACCACAGTAAATCCCATTGCTGCCCAGTTGGTGCAGTGCAAAAGCCCCTGCACCACGGTGCTCTGATCATCTACGATCAGCAGTTTCATGCTGTTTCTCCTTCCTTCTTCTGTAAGACCGGATCTATCGGCAGGAACAGCTCCACCCTGGCACCGCCACCCCGGCGGTTATTGGTAAAGGCGATGGCTGCCTGCTCCCCATAGAGCAGCTGCAACCGCCGTACCACATTGAACAGCCCGACGTGCTGTCCATTCTCCTCCTGCGGGGCTGCACAGTTCAGCTGCTTCAGATCCCCTGCCGTAAAGCCTGTGCCATTGTCCGCCACCGAAAGATCCGCCATGCAGCCCTCTTCCGTTTCGAGGAGCTTTGCAGTGATCGTGATCCTCAGCGTTTTGCCGATCATCTTGCCGTGCTTGACGCTGTTCTCCACCAGCGTCAGCAGTGAGACCGGCGGCAAGGGCAATTCGCTGAGTTCCGGGTCGATCTCGCATACTACCTCCACGGGATCGTTCTGCCCCACGCTGGAAAGTTCCGCGTAATTGCAGCACTGCTCGATCTCGGTGTGCAGAGGCGTTGTGGTCGCTGTAAAGGAGAGGATATAGCGCAGATACCGACTCAGCAGCAGGATCAGCTGCTGGGCATCCTCGCGGCTGCCGGTCTGCACCATGGCATAGACACTTTTCAGGCAGTTGAGCACAAAGTGGGGCCGGATCTGCAGCTTAAGGGCGGTCATCTCGTTGCGGCGGGCTTCCAGCTCCTTTTCGTAACCGTCGATCTTCAGCTGGGTGATCTGGTCGATCATCCGGTTGAAGGTCTCGTTCACCTGCGTAAACTCAGCGTTGCGATAATCCACACTGGAGCGCACCGAAAGTTCACCACAGCCGATCCTGTCCATGGTGCTCACCAACGCCGTCATAGGGGCAAAGATCTCGTGCTTCATATAGAACAGGAGGAACGGGATCGCCAGCAGAACAAAAACAGCGCCCATCACCAGCAAGATCTGATACGGCGCAAAGTCCACTCCGAAATGCTGGTAGGGAACCAGATACAATACCGTCAGCGCTTTGACCTGTTTGCGCACCACCAGTCGGCTGTCCTTGCCCACCTTTGTCAGGCAATACCCCTCACTGTTCCACTCCATTTTTGTGGGGAGAAGGTTGGCATCCCCCACCAGCACATTGCCGCTGTCGTTCATCACAATGACCTGACCGTCCAGCCCATAGTCCTCCACCAGTTCTTCAAACACCAGCCGCAGATCCACCGCAGCGGTCAGGCTGGCTTTCTGGTAGAAAACACTGCGCAGCAGGTAAAGCCGCTGGCCGATGGTGCGCAGATACCATCCCTTTGTCATCATTTTATTGGTCTGGCCCGGCTGGCCGAGATACGCTTCCAGATTCAGTTTCTGCTTGAGCTGCTGGGCAGCTGCACCGTAGCGCCCCACATACAGGTTGCCCGAACCGCTGCGCAGCACCACTCCCATCAGGGTATCATTGGCAGCCAATACCGCCGGAAACCCCTGTGCGATCTCATAGGCATCCAGGTAGGCGCGGGTGCGATCGGTCTGTTCGCTCAGACTGCGAAAGGTCGCATCGTTCAGTGACAGATTGAGCAGATAGTTTTCCACCGAATCCAGCTGATTCTCAAAATTTGTGGTAAACATATCAAGGCCGCCGGATGCCGCAGCTGCCAGCCGATTGCGGTTATAAAGCCCTGAGAAAAAGAGCAGCAGCCCCAGCAGAATACCAATGGGAATGGCGATTCCCAGAAAGATCATTACAAGCTGCCTGCGTAATGATGGCCGTTCCATTTATTTTCAAACCTCCTGCTGCTTGCATCCTGCGGAAAATACGATTATAATAAAAACCGTCCAAGTCATTCCGTACAACGTTGTACTACAATCAAAAAGAAGAGGCTCCTTATGCAGGAACAGAACATTGCACAAATGCTTGAAAATCCATTCATGCAGTACAATCACATCGAGATCGTATCGGTAACGTCGGACAGCGCCGTCATGTCGCTGGACATCCGGCGGGACACCACCAACATCTACGGTTATGTGCACGGCGGCGCATTTTTTACCATGGCCGACTGCTGTGCCGGGCTGACTGCCCGCTCTGACGGGCGGCAGTATGTCACCCAGAATGCTTCGGTCAATTTCATCCATAACGTCAAAGCCGGTCACCTGACAGCCCGCGGCCGGACAGTCAGCCGCCGCCGGCACATCTGTGTGGTGGCTGTGGAGATCACAGACGAGACCGACACCCTGTTATTTTCCAGCACCTTTTCCATGTACTGTATCAGCGCCGAGGGCTGACTGCTCTTTCTTCCCCGCACTGCGCACGTTTTGCGTGCCGGTGCGGGGCTTTTTTTATTGTACAGCGTCTTCTGTCAGCGGCCCGCAGCTCTCCCTGGGAACATACTCGATCGGCAGCAGCCGGCTTTCCGCCGTGGCGATCCGGCCGTCCAGCTGCCCCAGCACCAACTGGATACACTCCCGCGCCATATCCTCCATGGGCAGATAGACTACGCTCAGGCTCGGGATCGAAAACGCATCCATTTCCTCCGGGCCGTTGCCTACAGCAATCAGCCGGGGCAGCTTTTCACCGATATATCCAGCCTCACAAAAAGCCCGCAGCGCACCGTGCGCAATGGCCGAGGAACCGCAGAATACTGCGTCCGGCAGCTGCTGCTTCCACTCATGCCGCAGCCGATGCGAAACCGCCTCGTAACCGCCTCGTATGCTGTTTTCACAATACCGGTTGGCCAGGATCGTCAACCCGTGTTGCTCCCCTTCCAGCCGGAACCCATGCATCCGGTTTTCCATCCCCTCAAAAACCGGGCTGCTCGTCAGAACTGCCGCCGTCCTGCATCCCTGATCGGCAAAAGCCCGCGCCGCCAGAGCACCCATCTTCAGATCATCCACATTGACGCTGCAATACCCATTGCAAACACGGTTGTACAGCACCACCGGGATCGGCAGCTGCGTGTCCTCCAAAAACTGCAGGTCCGCATAGGACGCGTTGCAGATGATGGCCGCATGGCAGTTTGCGCCACTGGTCAGTGCCTCGCTTTCCTTCAGGTGGTCGTTGACATACGGGTAGATGACCAGCCGCACCGGACGTGCCGTTTTTTCGATCTCGGCCCGCAGACCATCCCAGAAGCGGAGCATCATGCTGGCCCGGAAATCCTGTGCCCAGAACATGGCCACCACCAGCTCATTGGCACCGCTGCCGCCCCGCAGACTCCGGGCAGCCATATTGGGCTGGTAGCCAAGCCGTGCCGCCGCCGCAAAAATTTTTTCCTGCGTGGCCGTGCTGATCTTCCGCTCTGCCGCCTTGCCGCCCAAAACAATGCTGACCGTACTGGACGAGATCCCGACCTCCTGCGCGATCTGCTTGATCGTAACCATGCTCTTCCCCACCTTTTTCTGATATCAGGTTTATTGTACCCGTTTCCCCGTATCTTGACAAGCCAAAAAAGCCTCTCCAATCTCAAACCAGCCGTTTTTGTGCACTCTGTATATTTTTCTTTTTTCTTTTTGGCCGTTTCAACAAAGTTGAATTTCTTTTCCTCCAAACTTCGTTTTTTTCTTGACATTAGTAAATCGTTGTACTACACTCAGTACGACGATTGAGTCAAACGTTATACTTATGTTTGACGCTGATATCACCTTTTCATTTATAAGGAGGCTATCGAATGAAGAAAGTTGCAATCGGCGGTGGCCAGGGCTTCTGGGGCGACAGCCCGGACGCGGCCATCCACATGATCCGCAATGCCGATATCCAGTATATGGGCTGTGATTATCTGGCAGAGCTGACCCTTTCCATCATGGCAAAGCAGCAGCTCAAGGACCCCACCAAGGGCTTTGCGCCCGACTTCACCACCCGCATCCTGAAGGAGGCCGGCAAGGAAGCCTGGGACAAGCACATCAAGATCTGCACCAACGCAGGCGGCATGAACATCAATGGCTGCGTGGACGGCATCCGCCAGTGGGCAGAAGGCAACAGCATGAGCGGCTATAAGATCGGTTATGTGACCGGCGATAACATCAAGGATAAGATCCCGCAGCTGCTGAAGGATGGCTGGACCTTCCCCAACTTCGACTACGACGGCAATTTCAACGATATTCTGGACAAGATCTACAACTGCAATGTCTACATCGGCCATGAGGGCATTGAGGGATGCCTGGCAGAGGGTGCCGATGTGGTCATCACCGGCCGTGCGGCTGACAGCGCCCTGTTCCTGGCTCCGCTGAAGTACGAGTTTGGCTGGGCTGCTGACGATTGGGACAATCTGGCCCGCGGCATCATGGCAGGCCATCTGCTGGAGTGCGGCGGTCAGGGTGCCGGCGGCAACTATATGTACGACTGGCGCAATGTCCCCCTCATGGACGAGCTGGGCTTCCCCATCGCAGAGCTGACCGATGATACCTTTGAGATCACCAAGGCTCCCGACTGCGGCGGCATCATCTGCGAACAGAGCTGCAAGGAGCAGTTCCTGTACGAGGTCCACGATCCCGCCAACTACCTGACCCCGGATGTCAACGTGGATATCAGCCATGCTACCATCACCCAGGTGGGTGACAACCGTGTCCGCATCGGCGGTGTCAAGGGCAAGCCCCGCCCCGACACGCTCAAGCTCTGCGTGGGTTACCACAAGGGCTGGAAGACTGTTTCCATGCTGAGCTTTGCATGGCCTGATGCCTACGAAAAGGCTCAGTACTGCGCCGAGGTCATCATGAAGAAGATGCAGCGCCGCGGCATGAAGGCCGACGACATCCACATCAGCTACATCGGCCTGAACAGCCTGCATCTGGGCGTGGCCGATATGAGCGAAGAGGCACTGAAGAACCTGAACGAGTGCGTGCTGCGCATTGCTGTGTTCAGCGAGGACAAGAGCGAGTGCGCCAAGATCATTCCCGAGATCAGCCCCCTGCAGCTGAACGGCCCTCCGGGTGCCTCCTTCTTCGGTGGCCGTGCCCGCGTGCAGGAAGTGATGGCACTGTGGCCCACCACCGTGCCTCGCGATGCCGTACAGGTCGAAAGTCACATTCTGGAGGTGAAGTAAGATGGCAGAGATCTATCTGAACGATATTGCTCACGGCCGCTCCGGCGACAAGGGTGATACCAGCAATGTCTGTGTGTATGCACGCAAACCGGAATACTATAAGATCATTGAGCGCGAGGTGACCCCCGAAAAACTCAAAGCCTACTTTGGCGACATGGTCAAGGGCGAGATCACCCGCTACGACGTGCCCAGCCTGAACGGCTTCAACTTTGTTATGAAGCACGCTCTGGGCGGCGGTGCCACCATGAGCCTGCGTCTGGACAGCCTGGGCAAATCCATGGGCAGTGCCGTGATGCGCATGAAGATCCACGTTGAGGATGGAGAGCTGTAACATGAGTGAACATATGGCATTGGAGAACCTGACGGTTCTCGACCTGACCCGTGTGCTTGCCGGCCCCTTCTGCACCATGATGCTGGCTGACATGGGCGCAAACGTCATCAAGATCGAGGTCCCCAAAGGCGGTGACGACACCCGCAGCTATCCCCCTTTCCGTGCCAAAAATCTGAATGGTGAGCGGGAAAGCGTCTATTTTGCCAACATCAACCGCAACAAAAAGGGGATCACCCTGAACCTGAAGGCCCCTGAGGGCAAGGAGATCTTCAAGGAGCTTGTCAAAAAAGCGGATATCGTGGTGGAAAACTACCGCCCCGGCGTGATGGACAAGCTGGGACTGGGCTATGATGTCCTGAAGGAGATCAATCCCCGCATCATCTATGCGGCGGTCTCCGGCTTTGGCTGCTACGGTCCCTACCACCTGCGCCCGGGCTATGATATCCTGGCTCAGGCCATGGGCGGTATGATGTCCATCACCGGTTCCAAGGGCGGGGAGCCCACCCGTGCCGGTTCGGCGCTGGGTGATATTCTGGGCGGGCTTCATGTAACCATCGGCATCCTTGCTGCAGTCAACGCCCGCACCATTACCGGCAAAGGGCAGCGGGTGGACGTGAGTCTGATGGACAGCATGATCGCTGCCACTGAGAACACTGCCCTGAAGTACATCGAGACCGGCAACATCCCGGCCCCCATGGGCAACCGTTATGCCGCTGTTTCCCCCTACGACAGCTTCACCTGCAAGGGCGGCAAGGTCATCATCGCGGCAGGCAACCAGAAGCTGTACGAAAAGCTCTGCAATGAGGTGTTGGAACGCCCGGATATGATCACTGATCCCCGGTTCGTGGATATGCCGGGCCGTCTGGCCAATCAGGATGCCATTGCCGAGGTCATTGAGGAGCGGATCAAGGATCTGACCCCCAACGAGGCCGCCGAGCTGGTACTGGCCCACGGCATCCCCGCAGGCCCCATTATGAACATCAAGGAGATCCTGGACGATCCCCATGTCAAGGAGCGCGAGATGTTCGTGGAAATGGATCATCCCACCCTGGGCAAGGTCACCGTGAACGGCTGTGCCATCAAACTGATGGACACCAAGCCCTCTGTGCGCACTCCCGCTCCCCAGCTGGGGCAGAACAACCGGGACATCTTTGAGGGTGTTCTGGGCATGACCGAAGAGCAGTTCAACACTCTGCACGAGAAGCAGGTGTTCTGATCTCTGACCACCTTTACACACATTATTGAGGAGAAATCACATGCTGGCAGTATTAGGGTTCGTCACCATTCTGCTGGTGCTGGCACTGATCATGAGCAAGAAGGTCTCTACCCTTGTAGCTCTGATCTTTGTTCCCGCCATCACCGGCTTCATCGCAGCATTCATCAATGCCCCCAATGTCATCATCCAAGCCGCACAGGCTGCTGCCGAAAAGGCCGGAACTGCTTATGTTGAGCCGGTCATCACCTTCGGCACCCGCTTTACCAAGGCACTTTCCATCCTCAGCTCAGATTATATGGGCAAAGGCCTGAGCAGCATCGTTGCCACAGGTGTCATGTTCATCTTTGCCATCCTGTTTTTCAGTACCTGCTCGGATGCCGGTGTCTTTGATCCTATCATCAACCGCATCCTGAAGTTTACCGGCGAAGACCCCGTCAAGGTCTGTATCGGCACCTTCCTCATCGGCTGCATCTGCCATCTGGATGGCTCCGGTGCCACCACCTTCCTGATTGCCATCCCCGCCTGTATGCCCCTGTTCCAGAAGCTGAAAATGAACCTCTGGGTAGAGGCTACCATCGTGGCGCTGGCCGCCGGTATCATGAATGTTATGCCCTGGGGCGGCCCCACAGTCCGTGCAGCCGCAGCCATGTCCGGCCTGGGCTATGAAGTCACCGGCAGCGAGCTGTGGGTGGGCATCATGCCCGCCTGGATCGCAGGCTTGGTGACCTGTCTGCTCGTCGCGGCTTTCCTGGGCAAAAAGGAAGCCAAGCGCATTGCTGCAGGCATCCCCGCGCAGGAGGTCACCGGTCTGACCGAAGCAAAGACCACCAACACCTCCAACGAACTGGCCCGCTCCGGCTGGCGCTGGTACTTCAATGTGGCACTGATCCTGGTCATCCTGTACATCCTCGTTACCAACCGCCTCAGCCCGGCTGTCACCTTTATGATCGGCTACTGCGTCCTGCTCATCGTCAACTACCCCAGTGTGGATCTGCAGCACAAGATCATCAACAGTCACGCACAGGCCGCATTCCTGATGGTCTCCATCGTCTTTGCCGCAGGCGCATTCACCGGTGTGGTCAAAAATTCCGGTATGCTGGCTTCCATGACCGACGCTCTGGTCTCCATCATCCCCACCAGCATGGGCACCTTCATTGCTCCCATCGTCGGCCTGTTCAGCGTTCCGCTGAGCCTGCTGTTTGACCCGGACTCCTACTACTACGGTGTTATGCCGGTCATCGCCAACGCTGTTTCCGCTATGGGCGGCAACGCACTGGCTGTGGCAAAGGCTTCCATCATGGGCCAGATGACGCTGGGCTTCCCGCTCAGTCCCCTGACAGGTGCCACCTTCCTGCTGCTGGGCCTTTCCGGCCAGGACCTGGGCGACCACCAGAAGCACACCCTCCCCTACGCATGGGTTGCATCTGCTATCATGGTCGCTGTGGGCTGCGTAGCCTGTGGGCTGCTGTTCTGAGGTCTCACCAAAAGAAACACCTTCCTCCTTTTTCACCCATTCCTTCATTCTGATTCCGAAACGTCTGCCGGGCGGAGTACCCGCAGCACGCCACGGAATGCGTGCAAACCAGCAGACTTCCACCCGGTGCTCCGGGTGGTGTCGGCTGGTTTTGCCGTTTTTGAAGGATACCACCCTGCCCTTGGGGCAGAAAGGAGTTTTCTCTTATGCCCGAGCCCATCCAGACTCCTGTTCCTGCGGCGGACGAACTGGCCGCACAGGTGCTGCTGCTGGCACAGAGTCGGTTGACTGCCGACCTGCGTTTTTTATCCTCCGCTCTGGAACAGCTGAAGCCGATTCCCGTCCCTGCGCTGGACACCCTGTTTGCCGGGGATGGCCGCTGCTTATACTATTGCCCCGAAACGCTGCTCCGCACATTCCGGGCACAGCAGTCTGTGCCCACACGCGCCCTGCTGCATGTCACCCTGCACTTTCTTCTGGGGCATCCCTTTCAACGGCAGGAAATGGATCACCGCCTATGGAACCTTGCCTGCGACATTGCCGCAGAGGAAGTCATCCGGGAACTGGAGATTTCCTCCTGCGCCCTGCCGGATGATGCTGCACAGGACAGCTGGCGCAGCCGCCTGCGGGATGCCTGCCCTCACCTGACGGCAGAATCCATCTATAATTTTCTGCTGGAACGGCAGTACCCCGCCGATGTTCTGGCGGAACTGACCCAGCTTTTTTCCCGGGACAGCCATGCGCTCTGGTATGCTGCGCCACGGCCCGGCTCTCGTCCGGCCCCCAACGGACAGCTGCTGCCCGCCGGGGAGGATGAGGATATCACAAACGAGACCGAACTGCGCAAAACCGACACCCGGGACGAAACGCTGCAGCAGATGCAGCAGCGGCAGAAGGAAGCCCTGCGCAGACAATGGAAGCAGCTGGCCCGCCAGGCCAAGACTGATCTGGAGACCTTCAGCCGCCGTCACGGCAAGCGTGCCGGCGCATTGATGGATGGGTTAGAGCCTGTGACCTTTGAGGAATGCGACTATACCGACTTTCTTCGCCGGTTCGGGGCACAAAACGAGGTGCTGCAGCTTTCCGAGGACGAATTTGACCTCATCTATTACACTTACGGTCTGCGCACCTACGGCAACGTTCCCCTGGTCGAGCCGCTGGAATACCGGGACGACAAGCGCATCCGGGAATTCGTGATTGCCATCGACACCTCCGGCAGTGTTCAGGGCGATATCGTTCAGAGCTTTTTGCAGCGCACCTGCGACGTTCTGCGGCAGAGCGGTTCCTTCACCGAGCGGGTAGAGATCTATCTCATCCAATGCGATGCCGAGGTGCAGAGCGTGGAGCGGCTGACCAGTCTGGACCAGCTGCATGAGCTGATCCCCCGGCTGAAGCTCCGGGGCTTCGGCGGTACCGACTTCCGGCCGGTGTTCGCCTATGTAGACAGGCTGCTGGAAGAGAAAAAGCTGACGAACCTCAACGGCCTGCTCTATTTTACCGACGGCGTGGGCACCTACCCGGAAAAATCCCCTGCCTACAAGACTGCCTTCATCTTTAACCGTGACGACCACATCAGCCCCCACGTTCCCAGCTGGGCCATCCGGGCTGTACTTACCACTGACAACATCCGCCTGCTTGAACCGCAGAAGACCCGAACCGAGGAGGACACCGAATCATGGATATAGCAAGTGCAAAGCAACAGATCAAAAATACCGTACAGATCTACCTGCAGAAGGACGCTCTGGGCCACTACCGACTTCCGCTGGTGCACCAGCGGCCCATCTTCCTACTGGGTGCGCCAGGTCTGGGCAAGACTGCCATTATGCAGCAGGTCGCTGATGAGATGGGGCTTGGCCTTGTGAGCTATTCCATGACCCACCACACCCGCCAGAGCGCACTGGGTCTGCCTGTGATCGTAGAAAAGGAATACGGCGGCAAGCACTATCAGGTCAGCGAATACACCATGAGCGAGATCATCGCCAGCGTCTACGACTGTATGCGCACCACCGGCAAAACGCAGGGCATCCTGTTTCTGGACGAGATCAACTGCGTCTCCGAGACCCTCTCCCCTGCCATGCTGCTGTTCCTGCAATACAAAGTCTTTGGTGGGCATCAGATTCCCGAGGGCTGGGTGGTGGTCACCGCCGGCAACCCGCCCCGCTTCAACAAAAGCGTCCGGGAGTTCGACGCTGCCACCCGTGACCGCCTGAAGGTGATCGAAGTTGAGCCAAGTTATGAAGCATGGAAGGCCTATGCGCTGGAACACGGTGTCAGCCGCAGCGTCATCAGCTATCTGGATATCCGTCCCGAGGATTTTTACAAGGTCGAGACCACTGTGGACGGTCTGACCGTGGTAACGCCCCGTGCCTGGGAGGACCTTTCCGAGATCCTGCAGTATCACGAGGAGCTGGGCCTTGCAGTCAGCGAGGAGCTGACTACCCAGTATCTGCAAAACAAGCAGGTCGCCCGGGATTTTGCCATCTACTACGAACTCTATCAGAAATATCGTCAGGCCTACAATATTGATGCCATCCTGCAGGGTGTGTGGGATGAGGATGTCCTCACGCAGGCACGCAGCGCCAAGATGGACGAGCGGATGAGCCTGGTCAGCCTGCTGCTGGAAGCCGTGTTCCTGCAGATGGAACGCTGCACCCTGCGCCACGATGCGCTGCGCCTTATCGTGGCCGCCCTCAAAGCCCAGCGCGGGACACTGGATGTTCCCGGCGATGCCCTGATCGCTCTCGCCGGGCTGGAGGACAACTGGCGCGCCGAAGCCAACAAAGCCCCCTCTGCCCGGCAGAAGGTCTATCTCGATCTGCTGTCGCTGACTGCCCAATGGCACGGAGAACTTTCCGGCTCCATCCCTTTTTCCGCCCTCAAGGCCTGCTATCAGCGCTCGGTCGCTGACCTGCAGGCTGAGGTCGCTGAAACGCAGAAGAAGCTTGGCAATCTGCTCCGTTTTTTGCAGGAAGCCTTCGGTAAGGGAACGGAGCTGAGCATGGCGGTAAACGATCTGACCGTAGCTCCCGTGGCCACCGCATTTCTGGGGCAGTTTCTCAGCACCGATTACTTTGCAGCCAGCCGGGATCTGCTGCTGCACCGGCAGTCGGAGCAGCTGCTGCACCAGATCGATCTGACAGGACTGGTGTAAAATGGAACTGCTGCAATTTGAAATAACCAACGCCGGAACGCTGGGCGGCCGCTGGACACCCCCCGCCCCGGAAACAAAAAAGGCCTCCTCCCTGCCCGGAGCCGCGCTGGCAGCTCTCTTGCAGGAGGAGGACGACGAGGATGATTGGGGCGGCGATGCTCCCGACATGAGCGCAGAGTTTGCACGGCTCGGCCATCTGAACGAAGAGTCCGACACCGATGCCCTGCCCCTGACAGCAGACTTTGCCCCTCTGCCGGATGGCTCTTTGGCGCTGGTGCGCTGGCCCCGGCTGGCACGGCCTGCTGTGGTACCCGACACTGTAGAAGGCCGCACTGTCACCGCCATTGCCGCTACCGCCTTTGCTGCCAGCCATCTGGATGAGGGCTGCTTTGCGCAGTTCGGGCAATCGCCTATCAGTTTCAGCATATTTTGTATGCGAATGGGCCGCGCAGTCACCACCGAAACGCTGGACGAAGGCGGGCCGACTTCCGTCACACTGCCGGACAGCATCACTCACATTGGTCCCTACGCGTTCTACCACTGCACAAATCTGACTTCCATCACCCTGCCGGATGCCATTTCCGCCCTGCCTGCCGGTGTATTCGGTGACTGCAGCCGCCTTACCAGCGTCCATCTGCCAGAGCAGCTGCAGGCTCTGGGCTATCTGCCCCGCCCCACGGATCAGATCATGCCGGATGTGGGCACGTTTGCCGGGTGTCATGCCCTGAAACAGCTGACGCTGCCTCCACAGCTTAAAATGCTGGGCGCTCACAGCTTCAACAGTTCCGGTCTGGCGACACTGACCGCCCGGGATGCTGGGTGTGAAGGTTGGAGCCGTTCGGTCTCAGTGGCTGTGTCTGCATTTGACCACACTGCCGCACTGCTCTGGCTGGAAAAGGCCGATGTTTCCGGCCATGTGGCGGCGCGGCTGGGTCTACCCGTGGCCCGGGATAAAATTCTGGCAGGCGATGCCAGATTCGGAGCCATACTGCGGGTACCGGTGCTGTTCTTCACCCAGCCGATGCCTTACTTTGACCAACTGGCCCGGGACGCGTTCCGGCTGGATTTCTCGGCTCGTATGGCGCTGGCTCGGCTGGAAGCCTCTGCAGGGCTTTCCCCCGCCGACCGCCAGTGGTATTGTGCAGTTCTGGTGCAGTATTTCGACCGGGCTCCGCAGTTCATGCCTTGCCCGCCTCAACAGGCTTACGCAGAGCTGTTCCGCTTCCTCTGCCGCACAGACCTGCTCACCGCATCTGATGTCAGCACTCTGCTTCGGATGGCCGGAGCACTCGCCCTTCCCGCCGAACTCATCAGCGAGATGATGGAGGTGCGCACCCATCGGTTTGAAACAGTCACCGGCTTTGAGGATTTGGAGTTGGATTGATCAGAACAACAGACATTGCGTAGAAAGATGCGCAGTTAGTACAGGCTGTTGCAAAACAGCGCCAACGAAAAAAGAAAGACCAGAGTGGAGACGTTGATAAGCGCCTCCACTCTGGTCTTTATAAATTATCCATTCTGCTTTTGGATGGAGAACGAGAATGTCATGCCCTTTTCCACCGCAAAGCAGGCATCCGCATGGGGCTTTGCGCCCCAGCTGTTGTCGCCGCCAACGCCGCGCTGGAAGGCAGCGCAGCGCACGATGGTCTTGTTGTCATCCCGGGGCAACTCATAGAGATGGCGGGCGTTTTCCAGCTCATGGGGCGTGTAGGGCAGCGCCGAAAAGGCCATGCCGTCCCCTGCAAAGCCGATGCCCGGAATGCTGCCGGTGAGCGCTGCGCGGTACACGTCGGTGCGGCTGCCGCACTCCTGCGGGTAGACCGGGCTGTTCTGGGCAAAGTCCTGCCGGACGTTGTAGCTCCATGCGCCCATTTTGCCGCCTACGGTGCGGTCGGCGGTGGTTTCCCGGGGGCCAAGACCCAAGTAGGATACCTCCGTCAGTTCCCGGCGCAGCGGGAAGAGCAAGCCGAGCTCCGGTACTTCTGCCCTTTCACCCTGCCATGTCATCGTAATGTCGCAGCGGCCTGCGCCGTCGATGGCAAACTCAATGGGCAGCGTCTGCCCATCTGGCAGGGTGTAGTTTGCGCGGACGGTGACGAACTCGCCCTTTGTTTCGGCGGTCAGGTTATCGCACCGGGCATAAAGGCCCGCAGTTTTCCAGACGGAAAACTCGAAGGGTTCGGCGCAGCCCTCGTCGTTGTTGGTGGGAGCACGCCAGAAGTTGGGGCGCACGGTAT
>ERZ1034998.364-NODE-364-length-30331-cov-8.737581_pt1 | contig 30331 bp, 44 predicted proteins | sample MGYA00520621_ERZ1034998 | MGnify/ENA primary metagenome ERZ1034998 (study PRJEB33766, sample SAMN09781748) | gut metagenome | biome: gut microbiome | host: Homo sapiens | place: Madagascar | study: EMG produced TPA metagenomics assembly of the PRJNA485056 data set... | reverse complement strand
GATAAATTGCTATTTAATGCCTCAATGGACTGTGTATTTTTATCCACCCCATCACAGGCCGCCTTGATTCCGTCATCCATGTGGTTCATATTGGTAGGATTAATATACTTTGATGTGTCCCACCCGATTTTTTCATAATCAATCGACATTCTCAGTCGCCTCCTTCTCTACGCTCTCAGCCTTTTCCTGCTGTGTCAACTGTTCATATACAATCGTCTTGTCTGATTGTGCGGCTACGTCCCTGGCTATGTCATTAATGATTAATGACTTAACCTCTATCGGAAACTGCCGTTCATTTATCATTGCCACAAGCTCATTCCTGAACTGTCTTAATTCTGTATTAATCACTTTCACCTGCCTCCTTATTAATTAATGTTGAATAGCCTCAAGTTCTGACACCCGCCTCTTAAGCTTCTGTATCTGCCATACGCAAAGTGCAATGAGTTCCTGCTTGTCAACGCCCAGTATCTCCGGGTTATCGTCGTCATACACAGCCAAGTCAGAAAGTTCTACATCATCAAGGTTTTCCTTGATTTTCTGAGAGATAAAGCCCATATGCGTTTTATCCGGCTTGAACCCACTTCCCGGCTTAAAGCGGTATGTATAAGCCTGCAGCTCATCGAAAAGGCGGTCAAAGGACTCGTCAGTTATAAGTTCAATATCCTGCTTGATTCTCTCATCTGATGCGACCGCCTGCGCTGCTGCCTTGTAGACGCCCCACCATGGGACGCTGCCACTATATCCTCCCTGATTAACGTATACCGCCGTCGGGATAAGTCTTGCATTACTGCCGAGCTGTACAGCATTATTATCACTTGATAATATGAGTTGTCCGTCGGAAGTTAAGACCGTACCGTTATTTGCAATTGCGCCTGAGCCGATACTCCAATTACCGATTTTTCCACTCTTGCAGGTTAGTCTGCCCGTATTGTCAACCTTGTAATTCGGATCATCCACAGAGCCATTTCCAAGTACCCAGAAGCCGCCGTCGTTAGCAATTACGTTGTTTCCGCCAAAAGAAACTGCACTACCTTCGATTGTGCATCCTGTAATCTTTTGACCTTTAATTTCTCCGCCGTTGAGTCTATCGCAGCTCAGCGTGAATCCGGAACCCACAATCGTGTCACCATCAAGCGTGATGTGCTTACCTGACAATGTAATATTATCAGCAACAAGCTTATACATTTCGGACGTGAGCACCATCGTCGCCGCCGAAGTACCGTCTTTCACGAGCCACTTGATTCTATTTGCAAGTTGCTCAACTTGCGTCAATGCTTTCCGGGTGGCGTATGACTTACTCACTTCCTGCTTTATTCCTGTTGTCGCAACCTCGATTGCCGCATTCATCTTCACGGTAGTTGAATAATCGCCGAGCATTGCCTTTGTGGCGTATGTCGCATTAGCCTCCTGCTTGATACTCTGTGAGGTCTGTTTTATTTTGGTTGTACAATCGGCTGTCGTAATATAATCGTTAGTGATTTTCTTATCAAGACTGCTTACCTGCGTATTGATATTTTCGGCGGTCACTTCGAGTTTGGCGATTTTTGACATTGCAACGCCGAACTCGGTATCGCTTATCGGCTTCCAGTACCATACATCATCTTCCTTGACGAACCGATATGACATTGACGTTGCATAGTCAAATACAACTGAGCGAGCATTTTTACTGTAATATGAATCTTTATAAATAAACTTCAGGTCATCCCAGAGCTGGACCGTATTATTACACGGAATGTTATAAGTGAAATCCCATGCTGGATAGTTGAGCAGCGTCGGTTCATAATCCACGATGTATTGCTTGACATCACCATCGACTTGAGACTGCAGAGCTTCAATCTCAACAGCAAATCTGTTCGATGTCTGTTCTATATCATTTTTAAGGCCTTGCTCAACATCAGAAATAGTTGATTTTGTGACCTCAATCTCGCGTTTAAGAACATTTGATTTACCTTTAAGCTGCTCTATCTGCTGGTGTACGCTGTTGACCTGCTCCGAACGCTGCTCTGTTCCTGCCGCCTCGTATGTATCTTTAAGTGACTGTACACCTTTGAGCGTTCTTGATAGTACATAGCTTTCAATTACTGCATCCAAGCTGTTAATTCGAATCGCATCTCCCAACTCAACGCAAGGATTTCCGATACCTTCCGCGGTAAACGGTCTATACACAAGCCCCTGAATCCGTGAAAATATGTTCTCGGCAATGGTTTTCAGCTCCTCGGAACTCTTACCGTAAAAAAGGAAATTGTTCTCGATTATATAAGCATTAGTCCCAGAGCCTACAATCACGCCGATGTCGTCCTCTTCCTGTCGTATCTGGAGCTTATCAATCGTCTTAACGAGATAGTCCTCATAGGTTGCCGTTGTGTACAGTCTCTTTGGTATGTCATGTGCATCGGATATAGGAGTTAAATAAACATACTCAAACTTGCCTGAACGGTTGATGTGCCCGAAACACCCGTTTGCCTCACAAATGCAGTTGGCAACAGTCGCACCACTGAATTGTGATGGCAATATGGTCCGCTCGACTAACATTGTGTCATTTGGCAGAGATATGTCCGCCTGTTCAATTTCAAAGTATGTGAAAAAACTATCTCGAAACTGCTTCAGGTTGACAGTGCTGTCACTGTTCGGAAGAAGTGCATTGTACCAGTCTGCCACATTTGCATTAATCACATCATACAGTGCGTCGTAGGCAATGCCGTCACGGTACATTCTGTCAGCGGTGGGCTTGTCAGAATCAACCTTGTATCTGCCGAGTCGGTAGTCGTCCATACCAGCCATTCCGATGTTTACGTCCAGCCATGTGCCCTTTAGTGGCACAATGACGTTTGACACTGTAAATTTCAGCATGGCGGCGGAACAGGAGCCGAAGGTCAACTGTTTCTCAGTGCACAGACTCTCGGTAAGCTCCATGTTTTCTCCGTTAATCTGTTCATTGGTGATGTTGACTATCCCGTCATCCGAAGTGATTCTAACCTGCTTCTCGACGCTGTCCTCATAAAACAATTCCTTGTAGTCCATTTCCGACCTCCCTTCCGCTAATATTCTGTAAGCTCTATAGTGTGCCCGTTATATTCAATGTCTCTGTTGTCCTCATCAACGCGGTGAATCGTATAGGTCGTATCGTGTATGTAAAATATTCCGGTTTTGTAGTTCAAATCCTCATCATTCCAGTACGTTATCTGCACACGACGCTGCTTTTTGTCCGTATCGGGCAGAGTTGCAAGTCCGATTACCGCCTGTAGAGCCTGCCTCTCCTGTAAGTTCATTTCTTTTATATTGAGTTTAAGCGATGTCTTGAAATTCGGGGATGTGTCGCGGTGTAATAATATGTTCGCATCGCGCCACGCGCTTATCTCCGTTCTTTGGTTCGGCGTGCTCTCCCATCCGTCTGCAAGCAGATAGGAGTTAGGGAGCTGCACCGTTCCGAATTTTATTAGCCATCCTTCAAAGCCCATCTTCCTTCCTCCTTAATCCAATAACGGATTTCTTCCTGTTCTTTTCTTCTCAAGGTTGCTCTGCCGAATGAATTCACTAAACAACGTCTTGCCGTCAATCTGTGCCGTGAAAGTGTATGAATTGTTTTCGTTTTGTCTCAAACTGCTTCCTGCTTTAACTGTGTTTGCCAGATTGTTATTATTTTTCCAATCTGTCGGCTCACTACTCCGGTATCGTGTATTTTTATTACCGTAAAATAAGGCAGTACCTTCCTTGTTACCGCCGACTCTAAACCCACCATACGTCCGTCCTGTATCATTATCATTATATCGAGTTACTCCTGTATATCTGTTCTCCGTTCCAGCATCCGAAAGACTCCAGTCATCCTGTACCCTTGACAATTTTATATTAGAAAAATGACTTATAGTCGGCAGCACTTTAACTTTTTCAGCCAACGTATTCCACATACTTATTAAACCATTTAATCCGTCAATCGCCGCATTTACTCCGAGTTCAATGATGGTAACTATACCATTAATAGCCGCTCGTACAATTTTTTTGATGCCATTCCATGCCATTTCAAAGTCCCCTGAAAAAACACCATTCAAAAACTCACAGATTCCGTCAAATGCCGGAAAAAGTGAATCTTTTATAAGGTCATCTATTGCCTCGAAAACATCACCCACAATCGGAAGTATACCGTCTCTAAATGCTGCCTCAAAAACCGGAAGCAGCCATTCATCGAGGAAAGTTCCTATAGCCTCAAGTGCCGGCTTTAGATACTTCTCCCAGCTTTCCTCAACCTTATCTACAAACTCACCGAATGAATCTGACATCTCACCGACATGCCCAGTGAAGTAATCTATCGTGTCCTGAAGGATTTGAATGATAAAACCGAATATACGTGCACCTATCGAGTTCCATATTCCCGATAATGCCTCGAAAAGTACCGTGAACAAGCGTTTTGCATTCTCAACAAAGGTGCTGAAATACGGCTTTGCCGTATCAATCAGATTGACAATGCTGTCCCACAAGCCTTTTGCGGATGTACCTATGTCCCCGAATATTCCTTTGAACAGCGTCCCCGCCTTATCCCCGAACCACTCTAAGGCACTCTTGATTGCAGTGAACGTCGGACGTATGTATGACTCATAGACTTCCTTCCACTGCTTGAATGAGTTCGGTACCTCTCCGATATCGACCGTCTCAAATGCATCTACTCCTGTTGTCTCGCCTCCTGAAGAGTTGCTGTCGAGGATATTAAGGTCATCGAACTTGGCAAGCGACTTATTCGCACTGTCGACCGCGTTCTTGTAGTCGATTACCTGCTTCTTTGCCCTCGTGTAGGTCGTTTTACCGCTCATGTATGCCATGAATCGACTGAGCGTTTCTATCGCCGTATTGAGCCCGTTAACCATCATGGTGAGGTACGGCACGACCTTGTTCACAATCGGCTCAAATGCTGCTGCCAGATTGTTCTTGAGCTCCGCAAGGCTACTCTTGTACGAGGACATCACGCCATTGTACTCTTTTGAATATGACGCAAGATTCTTCAAGCCCTCCTTCATGGAGGCTATCATTGCATTGAAGCCCTTGGATATCCAGTTGAATATTAACAGGCTCAGCGCCAACCCTTTTAATCTTGAACTGATTGCGCCGAAGATTCCCGAGGACTTCTTTGCATTTTTATTTAATGCACTAAAAGTTTTCTCTCCGCTTTTCTTCGCCTTGGAAAGCCCCTCACGGCACTCTCCGATTGACTTATTAACATCCTGGAGCTGTAGACTGAGGCTGTCGTACTCCTTATAGCCTTCGCCAACGCCTGCCTTCTTCAGCTCTGCCATGCGTGCCGTGATGGCTTCCTGACGCTCGAGGAGCTTCACAAGGTTCTTATCATGTATCTTGGCATTCACACGCAGACGGTTAAGGTGCTCATACTCTGCTGCCTGTTCCGAGAGCTTACGCGTCTCTTCCTCACGTTTTTGTGCTTCTTTTGATATGTTCTTATCTGTGAGTTTCTCAAGTCCTGCAAGGTACTCCTTCTCAGCGTCAGCGGCATTCTTCCATGCTATGTACAGCTCGTCAAAGTGCTCATCACCGGGACCATAGCCTTTATTCCTGAGCATTTTAAGTCGCGTCTCATAGTCCTCGACTTGGTCGCTGACGCTGTCGAAGTTTCCGGTTGCTGATGCTGTAGGCTTTATCTCCCCTGCTGCCTGTGTGGCTTCCCTCTGTTTACTGATGTACTTATCCAGTTCTTTGTTGTATCTTTCGAGTTCTGCTTCGGCTTCGCGGAAGGACTTGGCACTCTCATTAACCCCCGTCTGCTTCAGGGCGTCCAGTTTCTTCTTGGCGCTGTCGGCATCGTCCTGTATGTCCTTGAGCGACCGCTCAATCTTCTTATCTTCTGTTGTGTCTATGTCAAGCTTAATCCTGACAAATCCGTCCGCATCTTCTCTCCCCATGTGCCCTCCTTCCTAAAAAAAAGAGCCACTAACACCGATAAGGTGCCAATGGCTCTAAGGCGCTGCATGGCTCTGATTTTTAATATTTGCATACTGAAGAAAATTATTTATCCTCTGTTTCTCGCTCTCTGAGTATTCTTCATCCACATTTTTCTTGCCGAGTTTGAATATTTTCTTTTTTGCTTCAAGCTCCTTGCGCTCTTTTGCCGACAAATGCGATGGTATCTTAGTCTGTCTAAGCTGCATGACGTCCGTAAGACTGCACTCGCGGATGTTGTCGAGCAAGCCCTTGAACGTGAACCAGTGCATATCAGCCGTATTAAGGTCAATATGGTACTGATTACGAAAAGCCGCGTATATCCTGTATTGGTCAACGTCATAGTCCATTATGATAATCTTGTCGCTCTTGACGCCCTCATAATTATCATGATTTGTCTCAGACATAAACCATCGGAGCCCGGCAAGTGCCGTCTCCATAGGCGGTATGTTATCCCCATACAGTAACGTGAGTGCCGTGAGTATTCTTTCATGTTCGCTCAATTCTTCGTCAGACAGGCACATTGATATTAAGATGCCCGTCTGAAAAGCCGTGTTAATCGGATATCCTTCGTAGTCCTCCGGCAGTGCATCCAGTAAAATATTAAACACTATTTACTCCTTGCGCCTCTGCGCTTATTACTGTACTTGGACAAAATTGCTTTCTGTCTCTCATCCGAATGCTTTTTAACGAATGGGAGAAGCTGCTCGAAAAATTCGGCTAACAGCCACGGCGCAGGGACAATATTGCCAAACACCTTATCACAGCATCTCTCGTCACGGAAGAGTGCATTAATCTTGTCCATTATACTTCTGGTCTTTTCGATAACAAGCCGAAGCTCCTCCTTTGCTGTAAGCTTTCCCTCTTTTTCTTCAATCTCTTTCTCGACCTTATCAAAGGCATCAATGAGGTCATTGAAATTCTCAACGAACATCATGTCATCCATAGGGATGCAGATTGTCTCGCCTGCATCATTGACCTCAATCTCTAAGCCTCTGTCAACTCTAATCTTATTCATATAGCCTCCTAGGTTGCTGTGAACTTTCTTGTTGCGACATTAAAGGTGCCCTGAATACCATCACCTACTCCGCTGATAGTCATTGCGTTGACAAGCTCGGAACCGCCGTCGCCTCCGATGGAGTCGAACTGATATGTGCATGCTCTCTTTACTGCCGGCCATATTCCCTCCTCCGTCGGCTCCTCAAGGATATTAACTCTCACATAAGAGCTTCTAGCGGATGCCCCGGTAGGAAGGATGCGCACCTTCTTGTCAATCCACTTCTGTAAATCCTCATCCCTGATATATTCCTTCTCAACGGACATGCTCGGTGCATACGACTTCACATTGGCTGTTCCGGTTGACTGATGAATATAATGTTTTGTCTCGTTCTCCGGATTAAACTCCTCCGTAAGTGAACTGATACCGTCTCCGAGGAGCACATAGTTCTCCGTACCGTCGCCGATGTCAAAAAAATGCATTAACTTCTCTCTCATTTCTGACATTGTTATCTCTCCTTTTCATACTTGATTCTTATTGTAAACCCATACACGGCTGAGTCCTCATCCGCCGCCTGCATGTGGAATGGTGTGCTTACCGATATATCAGCACATTTAAGATGTTCGGGAAGCTCCGGGTACATCTCCTGTGCGTTCTGTTCGTATATCCATTCCGACAGCCCTTCCATAAACTTATGATTATTAACTCTCTCCGCATCCGTCTTGCTGTCCAGACGTGCAAGGAAATCATAATAATCCGTGTATATCTTCCTGCCGGAAATAAATGTCTTGATATTCTGCGTAGGTGCCTTGGCTATTCCGTATGACACCGACTGCCCCGGCAGAGCATCCGTGCTTATCTTATTTATCTCTGCTTCCTTAAACCACTTTACGATTGCTTCCACTACTGTCATTTACTGCGCTTCTGCACCTCCTTACAAGCCACTTTTATAATCAGTTCTCTTCCACCATTTTGCATCGCCTTATCAAACCAGTGTGATTCTCCTTCTCCGTGGTACTCTAACGGCTTGTCGGTTAATTTCTTCGTTCCATATTTTTTACTCCATGGGCTTCCTGTTATCTTGTCTACCATAAGCATTCCATAGTACTGATACTTAGCATACGGCTGGCTCCAAACTATAAGCTCTCCACCATCTTCTATATGTCCACTCTGTTTGAGCATTCCTGTATCTTTTGGCACAAGTCCGTCACAGTACCCTAATGCTTCCTTTGCTATTGCTTGCTGAACCTCTCCCTTTTGGTCAAGCCCAAGCTTTTTAATCATCATGCCAACTTCAGGCAGCTTATATGTTACATCAATCATCGTGCCACCACCTTGATATTCTTGAGCCGTGGTCTGAGGGTGTTGTCCGTCACGGATGACACCGTGGCGGCAATGTGCTCTCTGACCAGTTGTGAGAGCGTATATTCTGCCGTTATTTCAGCTTCACATTCGCCCAAAACAGCCACATCCATATTAGTGGTAGGATTGATGGTGAAAAGCCCGTCCCTGACCGTCTGAGCGTTATACAGACGGTAATCCACATACTTCTCCGGCATAACCGCACGCTCAATGGGGATCGTGATATTCACGACCTTGGAGATATTAAGCTTTCCGTCCGTGGACACCGTCTTGACCGTCTCAGCCGACCACTGACAGCCTGTTATGACTGTACGTTTCCAGCTCTCGGTATCCTCACCGTAATTATAAAAAGTCACCGTATCATTGAACATCACAACGCCCCCATAAGTCCCGTACCATATAACTGCTCTTTGGCTGCGCGGTTAAGCTCCTGTTCAGCGTCGCTCTGCTTACTGAGTGCGTAACTCTCCGAGTAGCCGTCATTAGACACTGAGGTCACACCGGAGCCTGCGCCGACCTTGTCATGCTCGTGCATCTCATGTATCACGGCACACACAGCATCCTTCAGGCACATGTTGCGGTAATCCTCTTTATTCTCGAGCACCGCATTGAGCACATACGGTCTGCACAACCGCTGTACACGGCTGCACGCCTGATATGTCAGATTCTTAAATTTATCTTCCGTCAGGTCGCTATTGGCAAAACGGGAGTGATAGTCCTCCCAGTCAATCGTTAAGCTGTTCATCCCTTCACCCCCGTTATTATTTACTCTGTCGCCTTAATCTTAACGCCTCTGAGTACACCTGCCATCTTGCTGTTCTTAAGCACGGTTGCCGCCACCATCTCGACATCGCCTTCCTTCACGGCTCCCGCCTGTGAAAAATCCGGAAGATGCTGTGATATGATCTTGTCACCCTTAGGTGATACACCATGAAACGCATTGAGACCAATCTTGATACCGTATATTCCCGTTGTACCATCCGTCTCAATCGGAATTACCTGCTCGGTCTTAGATCCGTTATAATAATCTCCCGCATTAAGGAGCTTAATGCCGTTGTAGGTCTCGACGGTGTTGCCGAAGTCGTCCTTAGTACGGTCGTAATAGCCAGCCCTTCTCGCTGCCGAGCGTGTCTTGGTGAGCATCTCGGTATTCATCATAAGAATGTCCGGCTTTTCAGCGAGTTTGCTTATAAATGTGTCAAGCGCATCAAGGTACGCATTGTAGTTCGCATCCAGAAGTGCCGATGTCGAAATATCGACATCCTTTACCGTATACTCCGTGTCGGAGCCCGCAAGTATTTTCTTTAATCCGTCAAATGTGCCTGTGACATATCCTGTGCCCGAGCCTGCACTTGTACCATTAATGACAAGCATGTGGAAATAGTTCGCCGCCGCCTTAATCTTCTCGCGCATCTGGAACTCTACCTCGTTAACCGCTCCGGCTGTCTCGGCAATGACACGGTCAATCTGATAGGAGCCACCGAATATCACAAGGTCCGCGCTTGCCTTCTCGCGCTTAGCCTCATTAGGTGTATATTCCTTGTTAAGCTCTCTGACCGCTACTGTCGATGGTGTCTTGAGGCGTGTATACCCGTATGTAAGTGTACTGCCTCCGGTACCCGGAGATACCGCATCATCGAACGTGAGCATATCGAGCAAAATAGAAGCTCTTCTGAACTCGTCAACGACCTGCTGGTCAACCTTGTCGGCCATGCCGACCTTTGCTTCTGCTAATGTAATTGACATCTCTTTTCCCTCCTGTTAATTCTTGTAATGAGCAGCAATAGCACCGCTTAATGTATCTGCCTGCTGTCCTGCTCCGCTTCCGGAGACCTGACCGCCGACATCCTTTCTCGTGCCTGTCGGAACGGATTCCCCGAAAAGCATCTTACTGTCCTCCGCCTCGGTAAGTCCCTTGATGGCTGCTGCCACGTCATCCTTCTGATTCTTTGACTTCTTAAGCTCATCAATATTGAGGAGCGCCTTGATTGCCTTGGGGTTTCTGCCCTTAGCTGTTGTGATTGCATCCTTAACGAGGTCGTCAAAGTCTCTCTCCTCAAGCTGTCTCTTGTAGTCTGATTCTATTGTCTCTTTCTCCGTTTCGAGCGTCTTGATGCGCTCGTTGAGCTTGGTCACGTCCACGTCCTTGAACCCGGCAAGCTTGCCCTGTAAGTCCTTCATTGCCGTATCATTCGCGGCAATAGTCTTATTCGCCTTGTCAAGCTCTCCGTTGATTGTCTCATACTCTGCTGCCGTCTTATAGTTCTCAGACACAGCCTTGGCAATGGCATCCTCCTTGTCCTTCGGCACCTCGATTCCATTCGCCTTCAGAATTTCTAAAAACTCCATCTTACCTCCTTCTCTGCCCTAAAAACAAAAAATGCGCCGAACAATCAATTCTCCTCTTGGGAAAATCAACTATTCGGCGCTAAGGCTCTCTTGTTATCGTATGTCAGTATCGTTTCCCCCTTGCATCTCTTACAAAATGCGGGAAAAGAATACAGTCGCGTGTCCCCCCTGACCTTGGTCATGTGCGGGTTACCGCATATCGGGCAGGCAATCCATTCATAATCCGTTGTCTGCATTTTACCACCCTCAATCATTTTAGAACATACATTCTAAAAAAGCAAGAGTTTTTTATTCTTTTTGTTGCACCGGTGCAACTCGAACATCTATAATAGGTCTGCAAATCCCTTCGACACAAAATACTCTCTCATTTCTTTGCTCTCTAATTCCTCCTTTTTTACAAAATAGTTTTTTACCATTTCCTCTTTCAGACGCTCAAAAGCCTCTCTTCTGGCATATTCATATTCTTCTTCGGTAAGATTCAATTTCATATCATTTTTCATATATTCCAAATAATCCACACATGCTATCTGTGCAATAACAGAGCGTCTCTTTTTTTTGCCTTTAAGGTGAAAAAAATCTTTCGCAACCGACTCTGCTTCTTGTTTTTCGTGTTCATAGTATTCCAGCTCAAACCTTTTCTTTTCTTCCTCCGTTTCCGGCTCTGGACCTATCATTTATTTCTCCCTCCTAATGCTGTATTGATAATTTCGCCAAAAATTTTTGCTGCCTCCCTTGGGCTATCGCTAGTCATATACTCTGCAAAACATTCTGCAAAAAATTCCGCCTTATTTTTTGTCGCATATTTACTTACATGTGACGATATAAAATCTTTTTCTTTTTTATCCAAAATATCACTTATTTGTTCATTTTTCAACCCTTGTCTCCTTAGTTCATCGTCAATTCCCTGCCTATCAAATCCCAAATATCTCAAAGTCATGTCGTAAACTGTTTCATGTGCCATTCTCTTAACTTTAAATTCATTTATCTCTGCGTCAAGCAATAATTGTTTTGTCATATATCCATCTAAAGCATGTCCAAGCTCATGTACTATGATACTATTATGATCTGTTCCAATAGGATGAAAATTAGAAGCAACATCTGCTGCATATCTTTCGACCAGTTTATCATAATCCGCAAATTTTTCATGTACTCTAATAGCACCTGTAATAGGTTTGCAGCTTGCATACGCACTCCCTTTAATGCCATCATACTCAAATGATGACAACTGATCTTTCAATTCAGGATATATGTCCAGAACTTTTTTACACGACGAATATATCATATTAGAAGTGTCATACTGTAACCCCGTCATTTTTATCTTTTTAAGCGGTATCCCTGATAATTCTGCTAAATTCTTTTCCATCTGTCTTACCGTCTTTGCTTCTTTGCCAGCTAAAGCTGCCTTTAAATCCTTTATGCCCTGGCTTATTCCTTCAATGCTTCGAAGCTCATCAATATTTTCACCCGTTTTTTCAGATTTTCTCTTTTCTTGTGCCTCACGCTCCATCTTTTCATAGTCCTTATAAGCCCGCGTCTTTTTAATGTCCGTCCCTACCTTTTCAACCCTTGTACGTTCATATTTCGGCGGTATGCTACACTTATCGCAAAAGTTCTGATACTCATTAAGCTTTTTACTTATGTCTTTTTTAAGCTCCTGCTGCTGTTCGGCGTCCATGTTGAGGTCTTTGAGGGCGATGAGCTCCTTGCGCATGGCGCGTATCTCCCGCTCCATCCGGCGCATTTTCTGTGTCATGGCGTAGTAGTCATACACCTTGCCGTCAATCTCCTTAGGTGGCGGCTCAGGCTTGTACTTCGGTTTTTCTGACACACCCTCAAACCACGCATAGTGACTGTGACGGCAGTTGTAGCCATGGAGTCCTCTCGGATCCATGACGGTTGATGTGGCTGCATCATATCCGGTAGCCTCAACAAGCCCTGTTATCTTCTGACCGATGCGCTTCTCCTCCTCAGGATATTCGCGGTCATCGAGCTTGTAGACCTTCCCTTGCCATTCTTCGTGATTCTCTATGCCTTCGCCCTTGTTTCTTGCTCCCCAGTGCTGTGATACATACACGAGTGATTCTCCCGTCTGCTTGATGTCTCTGTCCATCACCGCACCCGAAAGCTGACTGTAAGTCGTCCTGAGTGCCGTGCGGACTGCACTCTCAATGTGCTGTGAGCGGTTGGCGGTGTAATTGACTGACCGCAGACCGCTCTTTGCCATCTCATGTATTACGCTTGTCACCTCGCGCTCTATGGTGCTTACACCGCTTGCCATCCTAAGCACCGAATTATTCAGGCTGTGTGTGTATGCCTGCCTCGCATCCACGTAGGACATTCCTGCCTTGAATCCCGATGTCCTGGTGAGATTAACAAGGTCGCCCTCCATGCGTTCGCCGAACACATCACTGAGCTGATGCAGGAAGTCTCCCTCTTTGAGTTTTTTCCCTGCCTCATTCCAGATTTTTCTGTCCTCCGCCTGTGCTATGTCGGACGCTCTGTAAATCATGTCCGCACCTGCCTTGGCTGCATCACGGTTGATTTTCTCCATCATTTCAGCGTATGCACGCTTGTACTCTGCCGTCTGCTGTGCTATGTACTTCTTGAGGTTCTTATCTGCAGCGAGCAGCCGCATGACCTCGCGGCGCATCTTCGCCGGGCTGTAGCCGAGACGCTTCATGGCGGCAAGCTCGTTTTCTATCGTCCCCGAGTACGTCAGCGTCTCATCAAGGCGCCTTGCTATGTCCTGTATAACCCATTGCTCCAGCTCATCGAAATATGGCATCAGAGCCTCAGACAGCACATCTATCTGCTCATCACTCAACACTATTCCTCACCGTCCTCACTCTCATCAGCTTCTTTCTCTTCATTTTCCGCAAGGAGTGCCTCTGCCTCCTTATCCGACAAATTATACTTCTTTGCCAGGTACCGTGCCGTAAGCTTCGGGATGCCGAACTGGAGGGCATCGTTTCTCATGTCCTCAAGCTCTGCCTCCTCATCGCGGATATAACTGTCGTTAAAGTCAATCTTAATCTCCGTATCTATGTCATACGCCGTCCCCGAAAAAGTGTTCGAGTACCACATGACTGCCCTCACAAGCCCTGTGATGTACTGCACTGCCTGCTGCCTCTGCTTATTGAGCTCTTGGAGCTGGTCCTGCTTGGTTCCGGCATATTCTGTCGCCGTGGTGATTTTGCCGTTCTCGAAAGTGTACTTTTTCGTCCCAAATCCAAACGACATTGAGAGCAGAGACAACACAAGCTCAAATGCCTTTGTTATTGACTCAACCCTTATCTCCGGATTGTACTCGTGGTACACTTCATTCTGCTCAGGGAGCTTCTCTCCCATGAGTACAAAAAGCTTTTTCTGTTCCGTAGTGAGTACAGGTTTCCCCATCTCGTCCATCTCGCAGAGCATCTCATTGACCATGATAATCTTTTCACCTTTATCGACATCCGAAAACAGGATATTAAAGCACAGGTCAAGCACTTTAAGAAATGGGATGGCATTGAGAAGCTTCGGGAGTCCGAAGCCCTCCATGTGCTCGAGATTATTAACTTCTGCGTTTTCCATAAGCGCGAACGGCTTGACGTTGCCGAGGCGGATATTCTCGACCGCAGCTGTCTGATTGCCGCTTGTGTCGAACTCATACGTTGATACTGAATAGTCTGCTCCGTCAAAAGTGAACACAACAAGTGTTATCTTCTTTCTGGTTGCTTTAATACTCTCCCCGTAAAAGGCACACTCTGTAACTTCTCCGTTCTCTACGGTGAGCGGTATGATTCCGTTAGCGTTGACGTAATTAATCCTGATGTCTCCGCCTCTCAATGAGCCGTCATCATACTCCTCCGCTCCTGCTACCCTGACGTATGCGCCAACAGTGCCATTCGCCGTCATTCTTTCAAGCTGCTGCCTGTACATTACGTCAAAGCGATTGCGCTCAAAGATTTTCTTCACGCTCTCAAACTGGGCGTTGTTCTTTCCGGCATTAATCTCTATCACCTCACAGAGGTTCGCTTCATCTGAGCACAGGCGCTTGGCGAAGTTAAGGCGATTAAGGCTGTACTTCTCACCCTGTATTGTCTTGCGGTCATGGAAGCCCGATATAGGCTCGTTGCAGTACCAGTTGTCGCACATCTGTATGTAGCCATAGGGTATGTCATTAATCTGTGTGTACCCCAGTTCATTTAGCTTTCTTTTTACCGTGGCATTAATCGTGTTGTCTTTCATCGTTTTAACTCCTCCTGTCAAGTTCTATGTATTCAACAAAATCCAGTAATGTATAGCAAAAAGCATCCCACCAGTCGTTACAGTTATTGATATTAAGGTCCTCCGGTATGTCCGGCTTCTTCTCGTCCCATCTGAGCGACGCTATCGCCTTGCGGAGCTGTACGCACCGCTTATTTATCTTTAATCTGCCTGAGTTAAGAAGCAGATCGATGAGCTTAGGTCTGTCCGCCACCTCGTTCTTGCGGCAGCCCTTGATGTTGCGGTGGTTCAGCCCCGCTTCTTTTGCCGCGCCAATGAGTGAGTTAATCATTGTCGGTGACGCTGAGTCCGGGAAAACCCAGTCCACGCGCTTGTACTTATCAAGGCAGTATCGGTAAAACTCCACGAACTTGTCACATATCGCCTTGGAGTCCACCGCCTCCGTTACAGGCAATCCGTCCTCCTCAAGCACCTTGAAGCTGTGATACCCTCCCTGATACCCGGTGAGACAGAATGTGGTCTTGGAGCCGTTACCTCCGAAGTCAATCCCCATAACCACCTTGGAAAGCGGCTGTATAATCCTCCCCTCCTCTGACATTAACTCATCATCCCCGAACAGATACGGGGTATCGTCCTCAGCGAAGTACCTGAAGATAATACCGGAGGCAAGCACCCACAAGCCACGGATAAAACGGTCGTAGAATACTCCTCTGTAAAGACCCTCGTAACGCTGTATGATGCGTTCAGAAAGGCTCGGATTATCACGCATGGTGAAATGTATCCTTATGAGGTTCTTCTCCCCTATGCGGTCAATCCACTCTTTCTTAACGTAGTGGTCAGGTCCTTCCGGGTTACAGTTGAACCAGTACTTGGAGCCTTCAACCGAGCATCGTCCGGTTGCCTGGTCGACAAAGCTCTCCGGCATGAGTGCCACCTCATCAAGAAATAATCCGGCAAGAGTGATACCCTGTATTAAGTCTTGTGAGCCCTCATCTTTGCCCCCGAAGAAGTAAAACTCATTTACCACCATTCCTTTTGTGACGGTCATGCTGTTTTCAGCGCGGTGCTCTTCTACTCCGTAGCCCCGTGCCTTAAGCATCCTTTTAAGCTGTTTGATGACATTGCGCCTTAAGGACTGTATTGTTTTACCGCACATGGCAAAGTTCTGACCACTGAAGCTCTCCATCGCCCATATCACGAACGATAAGCTCATACATGTTGTCTTACCGCTTCTGATTGAGCCGTCACATATTATTCCGTCTTTGTCTGCATAGGGGCTTCCCTGCGTCCACCAGGTAAGAACCATCTTCTGTTTTGTTGAAAAAGTACTGTACTTAAGCGTCGGCTGTCTTATCCGCTTCATCTGATGCCTCCCGTTCCTTGTCGCTTATAACCTCAACACCTGCATTCTCGAATACCTGTTCCGCTGTTGCGGTAAGGGCTGTAATAAATCCGTCATCCTCGTACTGTTCCTCCACCGGAGGAGCCTCACGTCTGTCCCGCCATTCATCCGGCTTGCGGTTCTTGAGCCAGAATATCTGCGCTGTCACATCCGGCGGAAAATACTCATCGTACTCTGCGTATTCAATCTTTTCCCGCTCCTTCACCTTGCGGCCATCTTCGTTGTACTCAACAGTTTTAAGCTTGAATGGCTTCTTAACCCTGACCGTATAGCCTGTACCCTTCTTGTAAAGTGCGTTCTCCATCACATAGTCCGCCTGTTCCTTGCCTATTTTTATGGCAGCCGAAATAGCCGGATACTTTTTAAGCCACTCTTTGAATGTGGATAAGGATATTCCCACGTTTTTTGCTATCTGTTCCTGGGTAAATCCGGAGCGCGCCCATGCGCCTAGAAGTGTCAGGCTGTCCTCTTCAAGCCACTTTTCATATTTCCCTTTTGCCATCCCTGCTGCCTCCTTTCCCTTGGCGGATTATGCAAAATAAAAAGAGCCGGATACATGAAGTTATGTACTTCACATATTCGGCTCTAAGGCGCTGTTTTATGCTTTAATAATACCACTGAACAAGTGTTTTGTCTATTTATTAATTTCCATCAGCTCTATGTAGCCCCACTCAAATATCGGGCACATTTCAAAACCCGGCACCCTCTTATAACGGTCATATACCGACTTATAGCCGGATACCTTTTTAAGTGCCTTGAGCTCCGATGCTTTCACAGTCCGCTTATTGAACTTCTCAACCGCAACCCTTATCATAAGTCTTCCACATGAGCCATGCGGTACAATCGACAGCTGCGTGCGGTCAACATGAATATTCTTGAGTCCTGCTGCCTTGATGAGTTCCTCCGCCCTGTCATAATAGTGGTTCTTTTCCTGCTCACTGTTGAGAATCTCTAACGCTCTTGTGTTCATGCCGCACCCCCTAGTTAAACGGAAGTCCTTCGTCATCCATACCGTCCGGTAAATTCATGAAGCCGTCACCTGCGCTTGTATTCGGTGATGGCTTTTCAACAATTCCCTGCCCCTTGCTCTCGCAAAACTCCTGTTCCTCAATCATGACATCTGTTGTGTATACCTTATGACCTTCCTTGTTGGTGTAGCTCCCCGTCTGGATTCTTCCAGTGACAAGCACCTTCGTTCCTTGATGCAGATACTTCTCCGCAAACTCGGCGGCGCGGTCGAATGCAACACACGATATGAAGTCGGCCGTCTGAGCATTGTCGTCCCTCTTTCCCCTACGGTCAACCGCAAGTGTGTATCTGGCAACTGTTATCTGCCTGTCGGCAGTGTTGCTTACCCTTATATCCGGGTCACGGGTTAATCTGCCCATTAGAATAACCTTATTCATCTACTTTTTCCTCACTTTCTTCTGCTCCCACATTGTCTACTGCAAGTGCTAAAAATTCGTCAAATTCGCATTCCTTTCTATCGCAACTCCAAACTGAGCACCACCTATTTTCTTTCTCACACCAAAACATCACTAAGCCTTTCAAATCTGTATTTGCTAACAAAAGATTTCTTCGATTTTAGTCCTTAATTCGTCTGTCATTACAGCCTTTCCGTCTTGGTTTGCTCTTTCCAACATTCGGATTAAACAATCAAAACCGTCCGCTTTACTTTCAAGTTGTTCATACTCGTATATTGGCATAGTTACTGTTATATTACTTCTATCCATTTTATATTATCCTTTCTCCTTTAAATCACAATTAGTGTGGAAATCGCAAGCAGTACAACTTATGAAACCGCATTCCATAGGAGATACATCACTATTTTTGGAGTTTTGGGATAATCTACCATTTAATTTGATTTGATAATCTTTACTGAACTGCATTAAAGCCGAGTATTCTAATCTTTCACCACATATAGGGCATTTATTTAGTATCTTAGCCATCTATTTCACCACCTTTCACAATCTTGATTGCTTTATTATAAGCAATTAACTGACCTAATTCTTTCGGCTTATCTTTTATGATGTTATCAAGGATTCTGTTTACAGGGACTTGACTTTTTAATTTTTCCAACTGTTTCACAACCTTATCCACATCATAGGCGGTCGGTTCCCCATCAATAATTTTACAGAATTTTCTGTATTCATCTTCGGTTAAACAGTATTCACTTGCTCTATCCTTTAAGTTTGTCCGATTAATTAAGTCCATTATATCTGCTTCTCCTCTCTATTTTCCCGCCGGCTCAAACTGAACAAAGTCAACTCTCTTAACGTCTTTGGTTCCATAATCGACACTGACCTCGCGCGACCAATACTTACCACGACCACTCAACCTGTTACTGCTCAGAAGCTAACTGAGGAATTCCGTTGTTTTCTTTCTATCCATCAAACCCTCCATTTTCTTATCCTATCGCCGTTTCTAATTTATTTATCACATCTTTCATATTTTATATGTTCTCGCAGACCACCTTTTCAAAGTTTTTCAACATAAGTAAATGGGAAGAAAATTCCCAAAAAAAATAATCTTTTAGGAGGATAAAATTATGACAATTTTAAAAACCATTATCATCAGTTCTATACTAAACAGCTTCTTGTTTGTGCTCACTTCATACACTCTACCACCCTTGCACAAAAAGTATAATTGGCATATTAACTTGAATTTTTTATGCTATATCGTTTCTGTTGTTTTAGGTGATATTTTTGCTGTAATTTTTATGTAAATTGGAGAATGGGGCTATTGATTTTAGCCCCTAAAATCTCAGTTTAGCTGCTTGCTCCAACGCTGTTTTTTCTCATTCACTGGATATTTTGTTTTTTCATCTTCAGGAAAAAGCGTTAGTTGCGACGCTATGATCTCTCTTGGTCTGCTTGGCACATCCCAGCTCGCACCACCGACTCCGTCAGCTTCCAGCGTCCACCCAGAAGCTCTAAGGCTTGTACCTTGCTCTGATTCAAGGATGTAAGTAATTATCTTTAAATATCCCATTTCCTTTGCAATTCTCGCCGCTCGGCTATACAGAAAACTACACACATCTTTTTCACCATTAGTACACAGCCTAAGAACTTCCAGTGTTTTACCATCGTCCAACATTCTAGATACAGGTCTACCAACCTGCACAACTCCAACTATTTTTTCATCTTTCATGGCGGCTATCCGAAATTTATCGCGGTGTGCCGCCTGATGATGTCTGTGATAGGTATTAATATAATTCTGTGCCTCTCTCAGTTCCATTGGAATCGCAATCATATTTACATTTCCTCCTCGTATATTTTTGACACTTCATTAATTTTCATGTTATCCCCCATACGGTTGCGGTAAAGGCTGCCATGCGTTTACATACATATCCTGACTTATACATGTCTCATCCTCATCACCTATGTAAAAGTTTCCGCCTCCATCATTGTTCCCCTCATATCTTCCAATAGCCGGGACAGAAAAATTACTAAATGGCAACAGTATATACACATCTTTTGACGGCAAACGCTGCTCTACCGGAATCCACTGCTGATTGTTGTACTTATTATCCTTATAAACATGGTACTTTGCATCGCATAAAGCCAGCATCTCCTCTTCTGTCACCTTCGCTGAAAATTTTTTATCTAAAATTATCTTGGTTTGTAAGCTGTCTAAATTCTCAATAGTCCCCATTTTCGCTCCTTTAATAATTTTTAAGAAATTATTTATCTAGGTTTTATTGTTTCTGCCTCTCTAAATGCTATTATAAAAATAAAAACTTTTAAGGAGGTAGCCATGATATTTTATATCTTTTTTGGTGCTATGGCTGGCGGATTATTAGCACTTGCTACACCAGTCAGAAGATAACAAAGCACTAACAATATCTACGCCTTGTACTTTGTGTCAGAACCCGCTCTTGTGTCGGATTCTGACACAAATTTCTCTACAAACTTCTAGTCCTTCTTACTCTGCGCTATGGTGACTTTAGTTTTTCCCGTCATTATTCCCCATATTGCCTTCTTCAGCTCTTCTGCTGCTTCATGCTCTATGTACCCGCTGTCCTCACAGCATTCTACATATCCGATCAGCTTACTGCCCTCGAATGCCATTTCATTTCTGTCCATACCATCAAATTCATGTATCTTAAGTACAATCTTATCCATGCATGCCTCTGCTGCCGTTCCGCATTCCGCCTCTACACAAACAGCCTTAACTTCTCTTTCCATATTCGCACTCTCCTTCACCATTAATTTCTTTTCGCACTCTCCGAAGCAAAGCCGTCCCATTCACGGTCGTAGCGCTTATTCCTTAGCCCGTACTTCTTGATACGGTCGTAAATGTTCGCTTTCGTAAGCCCCATGATGTCTGCTATCTCTTTTACCGTCTTTCCTTCCGTCACATACAGTCTTCTGAGAAGTTTTTCCTCCTCATCGGGCGGAAGTGTGCTTTTGCTCGCCTTAGAACCCTTGACATCCTGGGTGGCAACCGTCACCTCATGAGCTGCTGCCTCGTTGTCCGTCAACTTATTAGCCACCTTATCCTTATCTCCTGCCTCAGATAAACTCTCCTGTTCAGGCGCACACTTATTATCCATATTCGGTGTGACATCCAACGGAGCCGTGATTATCACCTGCTTACTGCACATAGCATTAAGCTCTGCCGCCTCCCTATCCATGCAGTTTTTAACCACTGTGTGAATATATGTCATGATGTCAGCTATTCTGTCATCATCAAGTGCCGAGTGCAGATCAAGCAGCTCATCCTTCCCCCTGCCTATGAACACCTCCGCTCCTTCAAGAGCTTTGAGAGCTGCCTCACAGCTCTCAATATGTCCCATTTTCCCATATATCTCCTGTACCGCTTCATTAGCTCTCGCAATGATTTCACTTGTTTCCATCATGGTTCTCATCCTCCCTCATATATTCCTCACTCATTATTGTCATACCCACATTTGCCGACATCCTGTCACTGTCTGCCTTAAAGACTTCCGGATGCAGCCTGTATTCAACCACTTTATGATTAAACTCCCTGAGATATTTTTTCATCACACTTGGTGGCAGCTTAATTGCCTCACTGAGCGTGACGGCTGAAGCTGTGGCAACATACATGAGTTCATCCTTACATCGTCCCCTTGTAACTGCAACGAGGTCATTGTAGTTCACATTCATCGTGCAGCGATTGGCTCCCCGGAACACGATCTCCTTTTCGAGTTCTGCCATTCCCTTCTCTTTTGCTATCTTCGCAGCAAATGCCATACCTTCAAGGTATATTCTTTCCTCCTTAGATGACCTTCCCATCGCATTTATCCTCCTCTTCTGTATCTATGCTGTTTACGGATACCTCGTATGCTATGCGTGTCTCCGTGACATCCTCCGCTATCTGTTTCCTGTACTCTCGGCTCTGTATACGTCCGACAACCCTTATCCTGCTGCCAACAGACAGCATTGATGCAAACCCGGCGTTCCTGCCCCATACCACACACGGAATATAGTCGGACTTACCATAAGCCCTGTTGACCGCAACATGAACATCCGCTATTTCTCTTCCAGCCGGAGTTTTTCTGTAAACAGGAGGCTTGCAGATATAACCGTCAAGCTCAATGCTGTTTTCACAGCGATATGCAGCATATTCTTCGTTGTTGGCATATCTGTAAATACTGTCAGCCATAACATACAACATAAGTCTGTGCTTTTCTTCTGACATCCATTTGTTATACGAGCGGAACTCACCCTCAATCCTGACATACTCACCAACTCCCACGTCCGAATTAAGTGTCCGCTCTGATGCCATAATTTTAATCTCATCATGTTTGCCGCTGAGTCTCTCAACCATAAGCGTCATAACAATAAATTTTTCACCATATACTTCATGGTCAGGTCTGCGGTCTAATATAAGACCGTTTAAGATCACATGATTATTCTCCATTAACATTTTTCTTCCTCCCGTTATAAATAATTTTTCCTGTTGTTTTTATAAAGTTCCGCTTCCAGCATATTCAGGTGTACCGCGTCAAGCTCACACACTCGCACCAGATGCCCTTCAAGCATCGAAAGAAGCCGTTCCCATTCGTGTCTGTTCGCCACTTCCCTGCCTGATGCTGTTCTCCAGCTATTTTTCTGCCAGCCCTGCGTCCAGTCATTAGCAAAGGCACCCAACAGATGTTTGTTTGACGTGTGGATATTAAGTACACATTTCCTGTTAAAGCGTCCCAGTGCCTCAATAAGCGCAATAAGCTCCGCCTGATTTGCCGTAGAGTCAGTCACGGTTCCTATCTCCTTAATGCAGCCTTTAACTTTCGGCTGTGCCATCTCAATAGCGTATATGTATGACGCGTTTTTCTTACGTCCCGGTCCCTTTATGTCATTGAGAATGTATATATTAACTTCCTGCATGGCTCTCCTCCCGTCCGGAATCCGCAATCAGCTCACATCCGAGTATGCAGTAACCATCCTCAAGCCCCGTGTAAGCCTCCAATATGTAAGTGATGCGCTTGCGGCAGTACTGCCCTGTATAAGCCCCTTTGTCATACTCCTGCAACTTAATGATGTCTCCCACTCTGTAATCCCTGTCATTCTTCCTGAGTTCAAAGTTTTTCTTTCCCGCTGCCGCGTCCGCATAAAAAGTAGCTCCAATCTTAATTTCATGCTCCTTTGGCTGTTCCGGCGAATCAGACGGAAGATGCTGTATCCTGCATTCATCAGCCTGCTGCCTGAGCTTCTCTCTTGTCTGACAGTCAATCTCAGCCTGCTCCTCATCATACTTCTGCTCAGGTGTTTTCTCCGCCTCGGCTTTATTGACATACATATCACAACTAAGACATGTCGATGTCTTAACATCACAATCCGCATAACGCTTACATCCGTAACACAAAGATGTGATGCTTTCCGGATGCGCTTCCATGTACCCGTCATCCCGTACATTTTCATCCGTATCGTCTTCCGAATTTTTCGGTTCAACGCTGTCCATTCCTGGCAGCCCGCCATCCGGAGCAATCGCAAGCTGTCCATCAATCTGTCCTGCTGCCTGTATTTCCTCCTGCTGCATCTTGATTTCGCGTACTTCTTTATACGTCAGCCCGTTCTCTCGGTATTGCTCAAGCAGCTGCCTCTGTGCTTCATCGGCCATACCGCTTATCTCGTATGCTGCTGAAAATGTGAGGCGACCTTCCTTAAGCTCAACAGTAAACTCAGGAAGCAGTTTACGGTTAATGCTTTCTATCTGTCCCACCTTGCTTGCCGGCATCCTGAGCATGTCCGCTATGACATCCCTGAGCCTTCCACTGTCAAGCTTATATCCTTTAAGCGTCTGCCCGCTCTCCTTCATCCGTTGTAATGTTTCTTTGAGCTGCCGTTCCTCTTCAAGAATATCCGTCACTGTCTTATTCCTGTATGCGTTGGCTGCAATCAGTCGGAGTTTTTCCTCATCGTCTGATGCCGGAGTCTGAATCTGACATGTGGCAACCTCAAATTCAGTATGTCCATGCTCAACAAGCAGCTTTAATGCTCTCCATCTTCTCTCTCCTGCCGTTATTCTGTAATCTCCGCGCTCACATGGTGCGTAAACAACTTCCAGATTCTCAATAAGTCCGAACACATAAATGTCCTGCGCAAGCTTCTCAATGTCCGGCATGCTGTAAAAGTTGGCATCATTACTGTACATCCTGTTGATGCTTATATCCTTTGTACGGAAACGCGCCTTAGGCGTGTCGTCCGTAGCTGCTGCCGCCGCATTTTTATTGAGCTGGTCAAATACGTTCCACGCCATCCTTATTCCTCCTCCCTGATAATCTCATCCACAACCGCCCTGTAATCCTGTGTAACAACGCTGTTCTTAGCAAAAGCCGGAAGCGGTACATGTGCTATGGTTGATTTCTCTGCCATGACTGAGCGTCTTATTGCTGTCTCAAAGCATTCATGCCCCGAAGTCGTTCTGAGCCACTGTTCAATCTGTGCCGTCGTCCGGTTTCCCTGGCGCATTGTCATGAGCACTCGCATTTTTATGCGCGGATTAATTCCCCTGAAGGAATCAAGCTGTACGCTCATATTGTCGGCTGCCTCTACCTCAAAGCCTCCTATCTTGACCGGAACTATCACAAGGTCTGTGGCTGCAAGCACATTTGTGACCGTCATGTCCATAAGGAGCCCGCAGTCCACTATGCAGTAATCATACGCTTCCTTAGCTTCCGCAATCGCTAAGGCAAACCTTAATATCTGGTCTGCGCTCTCATTTGCAAGAAGCTGCATATTGGTTCTCATTAAGTATCCGTTAGCCGGAATAATATCGATATGCTGATATGGCGTCGTCTGTACAAGCTCCTCGGTCGAGTATGCTCCTCCTGCTGCCCTGTGGTTCTCAAGCAGCTCCGGAGTCCCTCGCCCGTCCGGCTCATACCTGCCATACAGCATGGATATGTTTCCCTGTTGGTCAGCATCCACAACAAGCACTCTCTTCTCATGCTCAACACCCAGGATATAAGCGACTGATGCTGCGGTCATTGTCTTGCCTATACCGCCCTTCTGATTCATTACCGAAATGATTTTCATATTGTATTTTCCTCCTGTTTATCTTTTATCCTGCTATGCTCTGTTTTTTGCAAAATAACTGCGCGGCAGGTACGTTCTGAAATCGTGTATCTGTGTAGGGTTTCCACGCCTGTTCTGCTCAATTTCTTCCTGCATGGCTTTCTCCGACACCCATGCGATCTGTTCTTTTTCAAATAATCCGCGAATCGGCTTGCCTTCATCGGGCTGAGTGCCAAACAGTTCGGCTCGTTTATCGCCCGAAAGCTCTATGTACGAGGCGACCGCACTCACCTTATGATAGAGATTAATAGCCTTTACATACTGGTGCTCTCGTGTTAATCTCCTGAACTCCACCGCGGACACGCGCATTTTATTCATTATCTGCTCCTCTGTCATACGCATCACCTCCCGCACGGAAGCCTGTCATCCTTCCAAATACTGTTGTTAGGCTTGGACATTACTGTCTTTGCGCTCTCTTCCATGAGGTCATACATCTCAAAACCGGTGAGACTTAAGTATTCCTCGATTACCTTTACAGCCTGTGCCGCTGAATAGCACACTGCAACGTAATAGTCACCTTCCTTCATGTCACGAAGAAACTCTCTCTGTGTCTCCTGTAATCTGCCATCACCATACTTCATTTCGAGATAAAGCCCGTGGTACATACCTCTTGCGCACGGCAGAAACAGATCAGCCACGCCCGAACGCACTCCCATCTGCTTAAGCTTCACAGCCTCAGCCTTATTCCTGCTGCCTCCGTTTGGTATATGATGCAGCCATCTGAGCTCCGGATATCTCACTTCGTTCCAGTCAGCCCATGCAATAACATTAATCTGCTCCGTGTCCTCGCTTCTCAGCGCATTTCTTAAATTCATTCCCGTTTTATCTCCTTTCTGCCTTTGCCGCGTTCCGGCGGTCGGCTCAGCCTTGCCGATATATAAAAACGACCGTTAAATGTGTTATATCTGACCTCGTAGCTGTACAGCTTATAGCCCTGTGCCTCATACCACTTTTTAAGCTTGTCCTCCATCGGCATACGTCCAGTGACAACCTCATCAACATCACGCTGCTTAAATTTATAATGGTTCTTGTCCACCCTCGGCTTTCGCAAGCCCTTACTTGACTTCCATGCTTTCTGATACTTACCGCCTTTATTTCTTTTTTCTTTGGTGATGTAATTCGCCATTCCTGACAGACCGTTCTCGTCTTTTTCAAGACGACGCACCTGATTGCGACCACCCAAATGCCATGCTGCTTCGACTATATCCAGCTCCATATCACCGTCAAGCACAATGTGATGATGCCATCTGCCATTATCACTGCATTCAGTCACATACACATACCTGAGCTTTAGCTGCTTTCTCTTTTTCCTGATTCTGTTTAGCCGTCTTATATAATTGGTCATATTCTTCTGTGCCTGTTCCATCCCGTCAGGCATGTTACCTGGTGAATAGGTGAGCGTAGCCCATATATCACTGGTGTCAAAGTTCTCACTGATAAGCCGTTCACACTCCTTACGGCTGTTCTTCTCATTGAGATTCTTTTGGGCTTGTCTGCGCCTTCTCCCCTCCTTTGGAATCTCTCCCTGCTGACTGCGTGTGAATTCAGGATATATCTCCACCTCAAGCTGATCTCCTGCTCTTATCTCTTTTGTGGCATATATCGATTTAACTTTACCCTCTTCAAGCATCCTTCGGAGATTGGCTTCCTCGAGGCTGTGAAGCTGTTTATTATACGCTGCCTCATAGTCATAGTCATACTCTATGTACTTTTTATTTCTCCTCATTAAACTGCTGCCCTCTGAATTAATATTGTGAATATTAACAGTGTGGTTGATTTGTTAATATCAATTACAAGGACGAAAAAGTGATGAAAATCCTTTATTTTATTGACTTTTTTCGAGGTCTGCACTATAATGATAGTGGTTGTGTTGACCACTTCATTTAGTGGTGGCTGCACCCGGTAAGCGCCTACTTATCCGGGTGCTTTTCTTTTGCCGTAAAAACCTTTCTCATGCCGGTATCATCATCCTTCCGCTTCAAAAAATGTAATCCACTCATACACCTGCTCTATGTACTCATTACCCTCGTAATCCGGACTCCCTGAGTTGTACTGCTTCAAGGATCTGTCGAGGCTTCCGCTGTTCTCCCTGATAAATTCAAGCAGTATCATGATTCCAAGTTCCACATTTTCGAGCGGCTTGTCCACACTCAATCCGGTCTCTGCAATCAGCTCACCGTACCACTTAGGCTGTATCTGCATAAGTCCTACAGATGCCCCGCCGTCGCCAACCGTGTCCACCCTGCCGGAGCTCTCGGTCATAATCACCGCAAGGACAAGCTCGAACGACACATTGTAGCGGTCTGCCAGCTCACGGACGCCATGCTGCAGCTCCGCGGAGAGCGGAATGTCATAGATAGGTTGCACCGGTGTAACCTGCTCTTCATCAACCGTTATCATTTCAGGGTGAAACGTCTCATTCTCATGCTTTAGCGTTTCATTTTGTGCTGAAAACGTCTCAAGTTCATAAGAAACCGTATCAACAGGCTCGATGTACGGTGCAGGCTCCGCCATGATGTGATAGCAGCACCCGGCACCCGCCGTCATGGCAAATGCCGTGAGTGCTGTCATTTTGCCGTAAAAAAATATCTTCCTCATGCCGTACCTCTCAATGCCGTTATCTCTGTCGCGTATGTGATAAGTCTCCTCGCCGGGGACCTTCTCATCCGGTAATATGCCTGAGGATATTTCTCCCTCGGCAGTATGTTTCCGCACATAAGAGCCTCAAGCTCCTCGAGCGAACTTATCTGTGCTGTCCAGCCCATTAATTTTCCTCAGTCCTTCCATCCGCCTTTTCGCGTTCCTTCTTTCTCTGTTCCACTTCCTCAACATGCCTTAAAAATCTCACTGACGCATCATATAACTTCTGATGGCGTTTCTCATATTCCTCAGGTGTAAGGATAGGACGGTAGACTCTTGATATACCATTCTTGTGGTGATACACCTTGACGGTATACCCTGGAATCTGCTTTGCTTCCGATTCGTCTACGCTTTGATTCATGTTCTACACCTCCCGTCTATTTTATGCGTTACCGCATGTACAACTTGCCTGATTACGCCGACTTTTCAGGCTACTGCTCCAGCTCCGAGAGCATCGGAATCGTCTTGGCAAATGTATCAAGTATGTTTCTCTCTGTCCCTGACATATCACTCACCTCCTTGTTAAATTGTCTATATTGTGCTATGCTTCCCTTACAGACTCCTAGCAGAGCCGAGTAAAATTATATAAGGAGTACCTATGAAAACCTTCTTAGAAGCACTTACTACTAACCTATTAAACGCAGACTGGTTGAACTTTCTTGCGCTTATCATCACCGTAATTGTGTCGCTCATCATATCAAGTGGTGAACGGTTATTCGGATATAGCCGTGAACGACATGAAAAGCTAATTGTGCCGCTCTTCATTCTTCTTGAACCTGTACTTTATAAAAAATATGATAAAGCGTTTGTTGAACAAGCTATGAATATCATTGATGAAAACATCTGCTTTGCTGATGGTGCTCTGCTTAATATACGTACCGAATGTCGTAAACACCCTGAAGAAAACTTTAACGAATTGTGCCATTACATAGATAAAGCATATGACCGTTCCTGTCGGAAACTAAAACTCAAAACCAGAACCTTGCTATATCGAATCAATGAAAGACAGTACAAAAACACATCTTCATTGATACTTCATGTCCTTTTATTAGGCGTACAGCATATGATTTTAGCTATGGTAATTTTACTTATCCTCATCTATGCAATTGCCATTGTCGCAGCTACTGCCATGTCGCTTTTCAGTAATGCACCTTTGGGAATACAGTTATCTGTGACAATTCTCGTTTTTATTTCTATTCTCATCGTTATTCGCCGCTTCTAGGAATGCCGGTGAATGATTAAGACAATCAGTATTACTATGCAAAATATGGTCAGCCCCATGTTCCACCTCCTATCCATGCCTGCCTCATTTGAAATTATCTATATTCATCCCAAATGAGGTAGGCACTTAAAACGATAACAACAAGCAGTAAAAATAAGTGTATCTTTATACCTTCTGGAAGCTTCTCCCACCAGTTAATAAACTCATCCACTAATTCTCACTTCCTCTCTTTTTTCATTCGTTGACCTCCCTTCTATGCCGACTTACTCCCTGCCACCTTAGCCATCTGTAATCCTATAAGGATTCCTCTGACTTCCCTTTTCTCGGTCGGCTCAAGTTCTTTTAACATCATAAGCAATTCATTCGTGTCCTCAGTCTGCTCAATGATGTTTTCCCTCTGCTTGTCTGCATTTTCATTAATAAGTTCTTTCTCATTAATGTTATCCATGTTGTTTTCACCTCCTTGTTTGTCTGCTATGCATACATCATAGTATGCTATGTAGATTTTGTCAATACATTTTTGTCTACTCTGCAAACTTTTTTATTGACGTTTAATAAGAAGCGTGATATTCTACTCTTGAAAGGCAGGTGACTAATAAGATGACACAAGGAGAGCGTGTAAGAGAAATCCGAAAATCATTAAACATGACCCTCGATAAATTCGGTGAAAAGTTAGGTGTGAAAAAAGCTGCTATATCGGCAATAGAAAATGGTAATCGCAATATAACAGACCAAATGATTAAATCAATTTGTCGTGAGTATAATGTGAACTATAATTACATAATGTATGGAACCGGAGAAAAGTTTAACGATCTGCCACAGACTATTCTTGATGAACTCTGTGCCCAGTACGACCTTGATGAGCTAGATAGGCAAATAGTAGATATTTACATATCTTTACCTAAACAGTTAAGGGATTCTGTAAAAGAACATATCAGGAAAACATATTTTAAAGAAATAAATAAGAAGAATTCTTCTAGTGAAAAACCTATCCAAATTCGTGCAGCACATGCGAATCCTGAAGCTACTAAGGAACAGATGGAAGCTGACAATGCACTTATGGAAAGTGATGATTTCTAAGTATGGAGTGATTATTATTGAATTATGAAGAACTATTAAATGAATGTGCGGATGAGAATTTAGTTATAAAAGAAAAGCCGCTGCAATCCAGCAACGGCAGAATCTACAATAACAGAATTGCAATTCGGCATGATATGAACACAGTTGATAAGACCTGTACACTTGCAGAAGAACTTGGACATTACTACACAACCACGGGAGATATTCTTGATCAAACGAATGTGGCTAACCGAAAGCAGGAGCACCGAGCACGGATGTGGGCTTATGAAAAGCTTCTCCCACTGCAGCTTTTTATCCTAGCTTTTAAACATGGCTGCCGTTCAATACATGAAACAGCAGAGTTCCTTGAGGTGTCCGAGGGATTTCTGCTCGAATGTGTAGGTGCTTATTACAGTAAGTACGGAACGTACCTTGAATTTAATGGGTATCTGCTAATATTCAGTGAAACAGGTGTTGGAATTTCCAAAAATATTTAAGGATAAGTATGTCTATACTTATCCTTATTTATTGACATAAAGCCTCATGTCTGATATGTTAATCATAATATAAGTCACATTCTCAGGAGATACTATAATGAAAAAACACAG